>Ga0209726_10007587_pt1 | contig 12066 bp, 12 predicted proteins | sample Subgrocontami54m_FD_187453 | JGI IMG/M metagenome (GOLD analysis project Ga0209726, IMG submission 187453) | Subsurface groundwater microbial communities from S. Glens Falls, New York, USA - GMW46 contaminated, 5.4 m (SPAdes) (version 3) | ecosystem: Environmental > Aquatic > Deep subsurface >... | reverse complement strand
TCGCGGGACGCGCCGCGCTGGCTGCACGTCGACGTGAAGCTGGTGCGCAAGACGAGGCTCATAGGCCTTGCCGAGCTGCGCCGCCACCCCGAGCTGGCTGCCATGCGCGTGCTCGCGCGCGCTCAGCTGATTCGATCCGTCCCGGACAATCGGAGATCCCTATGATGAGCCCGCAGCTTGAAGCATCGGAGTTAATGACCCACGCGCGGGGCCAAGACCCCGACGCTATATGCTGCCGTTCTTCTCGGGGGAATTGTTGTTAGGCGGCCTCGGGCGTGCAATGCTCTTTGCCAGCACCACTACTTCCATCGCCGCTAAGACGGTTGGATTTCATCTGCGATTTATCGTCTCCATTTCATATCGGTGTTCGTGAAGGATTTTCAGCACTTCCTTGACCTCGCTCGCCATCGGGCGAACTCCTCCATATTCGTTCCCGGCTGACTCGATAGCGTGGTCCATGGTTCTAAGGTGCTTGTACCAGCCGTACCGCCTCCAGCTTGAACTCCCGCGTGTACGCTGCTCTCCTGCCCTTTTCCATCGGCATTTCGCATCTCCTTCACCGTCAAAGCAACATCCGGTTAAGAAGTACGTTTTTCAGGGGCAAGCTCACAGGGTCTGTTTTGGCGCCTTCTGTGAAAGTGCTAAGCTGCAAACAGTTTTATTGTCAGAAGAGAAAACCATGCGCTATCGATTGCTTGGCCGCACGGGCCTATACGTTTCTGAATTGTGTCTTGGGACGATGACGTTCGGAGGGCGGGGGTCTTGGAAAGCTCTAGGCGGTTTAGGCCAGGACGTTGCAACGAATTTGGTGAAGCAGGCGTTCGACGCAGGCGTCAACTTCTTCGATACAGCTAACGTATATTCTCTAGGGGAGGCTGAATCAATTACGGGTAGTGCGATAAAGAGCCTCGGCTTGCCTCGCGACGAGATTGTCGTGGCGACTAAAGCCACCGGCATCATGAACGAAACGGCTATTAATGGCCGCGGACAGTCACGCTACCACCTCATGAACGAGGTCGATGCAAGTCTCAAGCGTTTGCAGCTCGACCACATCGACCTCTATCAGCTGCACGGGTTCGATCCGCTCACGCCGCTTGAGGAAACGTTGGCGACGCTCAACGACCTCGTTCGGCTGGGCAAGGTGCGGTACATCGGGCTATGCAACATGGCAGCCTGGCGGATCATGAAGTGCTCGGCGATTTCAGAGAAGCATCACTGGACCCGTTTCGAGAGCGTGCAGGCGTATTACACGATTGCCGGACGGGATCTGGAACGCGAAGTAGTCCCGGTGCTGCAGGATCAGCAGCTCGGTCTGATGGTGTGGAGTCCACTCGCGGGTGGACTGCTGAGCGGCAAATTTAAGCCGGAGGAAAAGGGTCCCGAGGGCGCGCGCAGAACCGGTTTCGATTTTCCTATCGTCGACAAGTCGCGGGCCTTCCGCTGCATTGACGCCATGGGGGTGGTGGCGCAGCGTCACAGCGCCTCCGTTGCTCAAGTGGCGCTGGCCTGGCTGCTCAGCCGCCCACATGTCACTACGGTAATCATCGGCGCGAAGACCGCCGCCCAACTCGAGGACAACCTCAAGGCCTGCCGCCTGCAGTTGACGCAGGAGGATCTCGAGTCACTGGACGAGGTGAGCGCCCTGCCGCCCGAGTATCCCGGCTGGATGCTGGCCATGCAGGGGCAGTACCGCGCCAAACCGCCGGAAAGGCCTTGATCCGGCGCCGCCGAGCAGGTTCGGCGAGAGGACTGTGCTGGAGGTGCGCCTGCTTCCGTCCCCAAAGAACTGACGGCGCATGTCCCCGGGGAGGGACACGCGCCGTCGGTGTCAATTCCAGGATGCTTTTGTCCGAGCGCGGGGAAGCCCGCCCGGAGTGCATCCCTATTTGGGCAAGTGAGCGATGGAAGCAATTTCAACCAGGAATTCCGGTTTTACGAGGTCCGCGCGGATGCAGTAGCGGGCGGGCTGGCCCGAAGGAAAATACTCGCGATAAACCTCGTTCATCGCGGCATAGTCCTTAAGGTCACTGAGAAAGATGTGGTTGAAGGCGATATCCTTCATCGAACCACCCGCCGCCTCGAGCACTGCCTTGATCGACTCCAGGATGAATCGGGTTTGCGCGCGCGCATCCCCGATGCCGACGGTCTTGCCGTCCTTGTCAATCGCGATCGTGCCTGAAACGTAGACGACGTTGTCCGCCCTGGCGCCAGGCGAATACGGCGCCAGCGGCGGAGCGGAACCTGCCGGAATGATGGGATTGAATGGCATCGACGGTTCTCCTTACCAGCCCTGCAGGATCTTGAGCTTGCCGCCCTGCCAGACGGCATAGCCGAAGGCCAGCGGCCCGCCATGGTAGTTCTGGTTCCACTCCAGTGGAGGAACCAGCCCGGTTTCGATACGCTTTGATGCCTCAAGCGCCGCGATCAGCTTCTGTCGCGTGAGATCGGGCCCGGCCTTCTTCGCGGCTTCGACGAAGACGGCGGCGCCCGCCATGCCAAGGTAGGGGTAATAGCCGGGGCGCGTCTTCGGCGCGTACTTCGCCAGAATCGCATTGGCGGTCTTCACCTGCGGAGTCTCCATGGAGTCGACCGCAGTCATGAGGTTGACGTAGACGCCTTCAAGAGCGTCGCCGGCCAGATCGGTCACCACGGGATCGGCCATGGTGTTATGCCCGATAAACTTGGGCTTCCAGCCGAGCTTCTGCGCTTCCTTGAGGAATAGCGAGCCGTGCTTCGGAATCACCGCAAGTATCACAACTTCCGGATTGGCCTGGCGAAGTGCAATCACCTGCGCGCTAACGTCCACATCGGCCGGGACATAGCTGGCTTCGCCCGCTGGGGTAATGCCCTTCTTTTTCAGGAATTCGACCGCGCCATCACGCTGATCCTTGCCGAACTGGTCGTTCTGGAAGAAGATCCCCACTCTCTTTGCGTTCAGTTTGCTGACGGCATAATCGGCCATGGATTCACCGATTTCCGAAGAAAGCGGCAGTATTCCGAAGACGTTTTTATCTTTCGGCTTATTGAGGCTCAAGTGACCACCGGCAGGATTAATGACCGGTACGCCACGCTGTGCAAGATACGGCAGAACTGCTAGCGCCGTCACGGTGCCCAAGGTGGAAACTACAGCAAACACCTCGTCCCGATCGACTAGCTTCTTGACGACCGCCGCGGTCTGCTGCGGATTGTAGGAATCGTTCTCTACGATCCATTCGATCTTTCGGCCGTTGATTCCGCCCTGATCGTTGATGTACTTGAAGTATGCCTCGGTGCCGTCCTTCATCTGCGTGGCACCAGCGGCAAGCCCGCTCTGCAATGGCAGGAACGAACCCAGCTTGATGGAGTCCCTGCTGACGCCGGGTTCGGCCTGCGCCGCTGATGTCAGGCCGAACATTGCTGCGAGTGCTACGAGTCTGAACGTCTTCATGAAGTTCCTCCTTAGGATCCAAGATAAGTTGCCACAACCTGCGGATCGCTAACAAGCACGCTAGCGATGCCACTCATCGATACCAGGCCCTTTTCGAGCACGTAGGCGCGGTTTGAAATGCGCAATGCCTGACGAGCGTTCTGTTCAACCAGGAGAATCGTCACTCCACTACGGTTGATTTCAAGAATCAAGCGGAACATTTCGCGCACGAGCTTCGGCGAGAGACCGAGCGAGGGTTCGTCAAGCAACATCAGGCTGGGCTTCGCCATCAAGGCACGGCCCAGCGCGACCATTTGCTGCTCGCCGCCCGAGAGCGTCTGCGCGAGCTGCTTGCGCCGCTCCCGCAGTACCGGAAACAGCTCATATACGTGCCCCAGTTCGGCGCCCCAGCTGCTTGCTGGCCGGAGATAGGCCCCCATCACGAGGTTCTCTTCTACCGTGAGCCCGCCGAAAAGCTGGCGGCCTTCAGGCACGAGCACCACGCCCGCATGAATGATGTCGTCGGTGGTTTTTCCGAGCAGCTCAGCGTCCTGCCAGCGAATTGCGCCCGCCATCTCGCACGGCACACTTGCCGTAATGCAGCCCAGCAGCGTCGACTTGCCGGCGCCATTCGATCCGAGAAGCGCGACGATCTCCCCCTTCGCCACTTCGATATCGACACCGGCAAGTGCCGTAATGCCGCCGTAATGTGCCGTGAGGCCCCGGAGCCGCAGCATCTAGGCCCCTGCCTCTGTCGGTTCCTCGCCCAGATACGCGGCGATGACTGCCGGATCACCGCGAACCTCCGATGGCGAGCCATCGGCGATCTTCTCGCCGTGGTCGAGCACGACGACACGATCGCATACGCTCATTACCAGCCGCATGTCGTGCTCCACCAGCAAGAGCGTGATCCCGTATTCGCCGCGCAAGCGGCGCAGGGTATCACCTACCCGGCGGCTTTCCTCAGGGTTCATTCCCGCGGCCGGCTCATCCAGCAAAAGCAGCTTTGGCCCGCTTGCCAGCGCCCGGGCAAGTTCCACCTGCTTCTGCACGCCATAAGGTAGCGCCGATACGGTCGTGTCCGCGTACTGGGTCAGGCCGAGCTCCTGAAGCAACTTCTGCCCCAGCACCCGGGTCTCGTCGTGCGCCCGGCGCGCCGAGCCGAGCCAGAGAAGATCAGAGACCATGCTCGGGCGGAAACGGAAGGCAGCGCCGATAACGATGTTCTCCAGCACGGTCGCTTGCCGAAACAACTCCAGGTTCTGAAACGTGCGACGAATGCCCAGGCCGGCCAGGTCGTGTATCTGGTACTCCAGGAGGTTCCTGTCGCCAAACTGCACATTGCCGGTGTCAGGTTGGTGGACCCGCGAGACGCAGTTCAGCAATGTCGATTTTCCGGCGCCGTTCGGGCCAATGAGACCGAGAATCTCGCCTTCTGCAAGATCGAAGCCCACGTCGCACAACGCCTGCAAGCCGGCGAACGCAATCGACAGGTCTCGAATTCTCATCAGCGCGCTCATCCGCGCCTCCATAAGCGCGCGAGGCTCACAAGCCCATGCGGAAGGAAGCGCATGCAGAGCACCAGTGTGACCCCGTAAATCACCATCTCCGCGTCCTTGAACTGGCGCAGCACTTCCGGCGCCAGCGCAAGAAACGCTCCTCCGAGCAACGCGCCAAACTCCAGGCCAAGCCCGCCGATGACCGCCATGGTGAGAAACGAGAGCGAGGCGGTCAGGGAAAACGTTTCGGTAGACAGTCTTCCTATCAATGCACCGTACACCGCTCCTGAAACGCCGGCCAGGAATCCGGACAGGGCAAAGGCAAAAATGATATGCCGCGCCCGCGCAATGCCGGCGCACTGCGCCGCCACTGCGCTTTGCTTCAGCGCTTCGAGAGAACGTCCGGTCAGAGAGCGGCGCAGGTTGCCGACTACCCAGGCGGCTGCGAGGAACAGGGCGAGCAGGAAGTAGTAGTAGGAAAAATCGCTGGTGAGTTCCGCTCCAAGGGAGGGCCGCGGCACGGGCAGGCCCTGGCGTCCACCCGTGACGCTCTCCCATTCGAAAAGCAACTGCTGCACCAGAACTGCAAAAGCGAGCGTGGCGATGGCAAGGTAATGCCCGCTAACGCGAAGCGCGGGAAGCGCGACGATCGCCCCGAATACGGCCGCCATTGCGCCGCCGAGCATTATTGCGACGACAAATGGAACGCCGAAGCTTTGCACGGCAATCGCCGAGGTGTAGGCTCCAAGCGCCCAGAATCCCGCATGTCCGATCGAAATCTGTCCCGCAATGCCAACCAGCACGTTGAGTGACAGCGCCACCAGCGCATAGACCATGGCCGTGCACAAGATGAACCAGCCGTAATGCGACAGAAAGAGCGGGGCCGCGAGGAGTGCCGCGCCCGTTACCGCATACACCACCCGCTTGGCGCCGATCTGCGTCATACCTTGGTTCCGGCGAGCCGCGTGAATAACCCTTCCGGACGGGCCATCAAGACCAGCACGATGATTCCGAAGGCGAAGGCATCCTTGAATGTCGTGGAAATGTAAGCGCCAAACAGATTTTCGACCACGCCAACGACAAGGCATCCAACCACTGCACCTGGCAGGCTGTTGAAGCCCCCCAGGATCGCACCCGCAAACGCCTTAAGCAGGACCGTCACCATCATTTCGAAGTCGAGGAACGTCAGCGGGGCGATCAGGATGCCCGCGACAACGCTGATTCCCGTTGCCAGACCCCATGCAGTCAGCGAAACGCGACTGACGTTTACGCCCATCAACTGCGCGGCACGACGGTTCATGCTGGTCGCTCTCATCGCGATGCCGAGCTTTGTGTACTCGAAAAACAGATAGAGCAGGGCCATTACGCCGAGAGATACCGCGAGAATGCCAAGGCTGGCCTGGGAAATGCGAACATCTCCCAGCGTTAGCGGGTCCGGCGAAAACAGCGACGGAAATCGGTACGGATCGTAGCCCCAAATCCAGCCGGCCAGATGGTGGAACACGAGGAAGAGGCCGATCGTTGCAATGAGCGAGTTGATTGGCGGCGCGCTGGACAGGGGGTGGATGGCGATGCGCTCGACCAGGACGCCGAACACTACGCCGATCGGAAATGCCGCCAGCATGGCCACCGCGACCGGCACGTTGGCCCCGGTGAGGAGCGCGAAGCAGGCAAAGCTTCCCAACATCGCCATTTCGCCCTGCGCGAAATTGACGACGTCCGTCGATTTGTTGACTATGACGAGCGACAGCGCAAGCAACGCATAAATGCTGCCTAGGGCAAGCCCCGAAACGATAAGCTGAAGTGCGACTGACATGTGGCGGCGACCCGAAGTTGCGTGATTCCTCTCGCTTACGCCCTTCGGTCTATGAAGCCGATCACGACGTTGTTGAACTCCTCAAGGGCTGTTTCCGACGCGCAGTGCCCGCCACGGGAAAGTATTCTCAGCTCGGCCCCCGGGATCGCTCTTGCGAGTGCCTCAGAGAAGTACGGCGGCGTGAGAATGTCGTCTTTGGCACAGATCACGAGCGTGCGCGTCCTGATCTTTGCAAGCTCGGCGGTGCGATCGAAGGCGAGTATACCGTCGATGCGGCTTGCGACAATCTCGGAGTCGGGAAAGCCCGCTATGGTCAGCCTCTCGCGCTGCTCAAGCAGGGCGATGTTTTCGTTGACCCACCAATCGGGGTACAGAAATACGGGCGTCGAGCGCACATACGCGGCAGCGCCCGAGGCGGTCAACAGGGCGCGCCGCGCCTCAAAGACGCGCGCAAAGAACGGGTCGCAGCGGGTCCAGGTTGCATACAGGACGAGGCTCGCCAACCGTTCCGGGCACTTGATGGCGAGGGTTTGGCCGATGGCCCCCCCGGTGGAATGTCCCACGAGATGGGCGCGCTCTATCTTCAAATGATCCATCAACCTGACCAGGTCGTCGGTCATCTGGTCGACTGAATACCGGATTTTCGACCGGGAACTCTGACCGGTTCCCCGGTGGTCGTGAACGATCACCCGATGGTTGGCGGAAAATGCGGGAATGTTCGGGCTCCAGTAGGTGGCAACCCCGCCAAGCCCGGGCACCAGCAAGACCGGTTCGCCCGACCCGAGCGACTCGAAATAGATCTCACCGCTACCGATGTCTGCGTTGGGCATAGCGCGCGCCTAGTGTGTATGTCCGAGAGGAAAGCAACGTCACAATGACTTCCTTTTTGAGAGCCTCTTGTCGGCGTCTCAATCCATTTCGCCGTACCGCAGTTTAGGGATCCCTCGGCGTGTTCCTCGTGCCCCCAAAGGGTCTGATAGTGCATACGTATGCAGTGTAAGTATAATGCATTCGTACGCAAAGCTGAAACCGTGACTGGAGAAGGAAATGATTCGATACCTAAAGCAGGGAAAGGACGCCCGGACGAAGGCCGAAGACGACGCGAAGGTACGCGCGACCGTGGAAGGGATCATCCAGGACATCGAAGCGCGCGGCGACGATGCAGTGCGCGAGTACAGCCGCAAGTTCGACGGCTGGGACCCGGCCGATTTCCAGCTAACAAGGGCTGAGATCGAGGCGGCGCGCAGGATGCTGTCGCCGCGCGAAATCGAGGACATCACGTTCGCGCAGGCGCAGATCCGCAACTTCGCTCAGGTGCAGCGCGACTCGATGCGTGACGTCGAGGTCGAGACCGTTCCCGGCGTGGTGCTCGGGCACCGGCATATCCCGGTCAATGCTGTGGGTTGCTACGTTCCCGGCGGCAAGTACCCGATGATCGCGTCTGCCCACATGAGCGTGCTCACGGCCAAGGTGGCTGGCGTCAAGCGCATTGTTGCGAGCGCGCCACCCTACCAAGGGCGGGCGCACCCGGCAATTGTCACCGCGATGCACATGGCCGGCGCCGACGAGATCATGGTGCTCGGCGGCGTGCAGGCGGTTGTCGCGATGGCCGTGGGCACGAACAGCATCTCGCCGGTAGACATGCTGGTCGGCCCCGGCAACATGTTCGTCGCCGAGGCCAAGCGCCAACTCTACGGGCGCGTCGGAATCGACCTGTTCGCGGGTCCGACAGAGACGCTGGTGATCGCTGACGACTCGGTCGACGGTGAGCTGTGCGCGGTGGACCTTCTCGGTCAGGCCGAACACGGTCCAACGTCACCGGCAGTTCTTCTCACCGATAGCGAGGCGCTCGCGAAAGCCACGGTCACCGAGGTCGAGCGCCAGCTCGGGATACTGCCGACCGCGGAAGTCGCGTCACGGAGCTGGGCCGAGTACGGCGAGGTGATCGTCTGCGACACGCGCGAGGAAATGCTTGCAAAGGCCGACGAGATCGCGTCCGAGCACGTGCAGGTGATGACGCGAGACCCAGACTACTTCCTCAAGAACATGACCAACTACGGCTCGCTCTTTCTCGGGGCGCGAACGAACGTCGCGTTCGGGGACAAGGTGATTGGCACCAACCATACGCTGCCTACCAACCGCAATGCGCGCTACACGGGCGGACTGTGGGTCGGCAAGTTCATCAAGACCTGCACCTACCAGAAGGTGCTCACCGACGAGGCGAGCGCCCTCATCGGCGAGTATTGTTCACGGCTGTGCCATATGGAGAACTTCGCCGGCCACGGTGAGCAGGCGAACATCCGCGTGCGCCGCTATGGTAAGCGCGGCGAAGTTCCTTGGTATCAACCGGTCCCGGCGCAGGCCTAAGAATGCTGCCCAATACACCCTCGTTTAGGCTCGAAGGGCGTAAGGCGCTCGTGACCGGCGGGTCTCGCGGCATCGGGCGCGCGGCCGCAGCGGCACTCGCCCAGGCGGGTGCGGAGGTGACGATCATCGGTCGCGACGAGAGTGCGCTCGCCGCGGCGACCGAAGAGTTTCGCGCGGCGGGGCTCGCGTGCGAACAGCTAGTGCTCGACATTACTGACGCGCGCGAGGTCGACCGGGTGCTGTCGACGGCCGGCCCCTTCCGGGTGCTGGTGAACAACGCCGGCATGAACCGGCCGCGCCTCCTGGTCGACACGCCTGACGAGGACATCGACGCCGTGTTCGAGCTCAACGTAAAGGCCGCCTTCCGTGTGACTCGGACCGTGGTGCGGCGGCTGCTCGCGGCGGGCCTTCCGGGGTCGGTGATCAACGTTTCGTCCCAGATGGGGCGCGTCGGTAGCCCCCGTCGCACGGTCTACTGCGCAACCAAGCACGCGATGGAGGGCATGACCAAATCCCTCGCCTGGGAGCTCGGCTCGGCGAACATCCGCGTAAACACCCTCTGCCCGACCTTCATCGAGACGCCGATGACCGCGCCGATGTTCGCGGATGAGTCGTTCCGAAAGTGGGTAGTCGAGCGGATAGCGCTCGGTCGCCTCGGCCGGCTCGACGAGGTAATGGGTGCAGTCGTGTTCCTCGCAAGCGACGCATCGAGCCTGGTCACAGGCAGCGCACTCATGCTCGACGGCGGGTGGACGGCCGTGTGAAAAGCGGTACGACTTCGCAACAGGTGGCCGAGCTGGCGCAGGTTTCGCAGTCAGCGGTGAGCCGCACGTTCACGCCGGGCGCGAGCGTGTCCGAGGAAACACGACGCAAGGTACTCGCCGCCGCTAAGGCGCTCGGCTACCGGCGCAACGCGCTCGCGCGCAGCCTCGTCACCCGTCGCAGCCGGATCGTCGCGCTGGTGATGCGTTACCTGCAAAACCAGTTCTACCCGCTCGTGATCGAGCATCTGTCGCAGCAACTCCAGAAGCAGGGCTACCACGTACTGATGTTCATCAGCGAGACGGACGCGGTCGACGGCGTGATATCCGAGATCCTACAGTACCAGGTCGACGCGATCGTGATGGCCTCGGTGACGCTCTCGCGTAAGCTCGCGCGGAGCTGCGCCGACGCGGGCGTGCCAGTGCTTATGTTCAACCGCACGCCCAACATCCGCCCCTCTTCGCGGCCGGTGCTGAGCTCGGTCACGACCGACAACTACGAGGGCGGACGGATGGTCGCGCGCGTGCTCCTCGAGCGAGGGTACGAGCGGATCGCGTTCGTTGCAGGGTTGGAAAACTCGTCCACTAGCGTCGAACGCGAGCACGGGTTCTCCGCCGCGCTAGCCGAGGCCGGCGCGCGTGTCTGGCGGCGCGCCGTCGGCCACTACAGCTTCGAGGGCGCACAGCGCGCAGCGCGCGAACTGTTTTCTCGCGACGACCGTCCCGACGCGGCCTTCATCGCGAACGACCACATGGCGATCGCCGTGATGGACGTGCTGCGCACCGAGCTCGGCCTGCGCGTGCCGCGCGACGTCGGTATTGTCGGTTTCGACGACATTCCCCAGGCTGCGTGGGATTCGTACCGTCTCACGACGGTCGCCCAGGATGTGCAGGTCATGGTCGGCGCTACCGTCGAATTACTGCACGAGCAGATGCGCGGCGAATCGCCGCCGCGAAGTGTCGTTGTGCCCTGCTGCGTCGTCGAGCGTGCCTCGGTGCGCCCGGCGCGGCGGGGGAGGTTGCAGAAGAGTCTTTAGTGGGCTGTAACAATTGATTCGGGAGCAATTCGACGCGGTGTATCGAAGTACTTCCACTTCACGGGTTTGGGCTTGGCATTCTAGTGACGGAGGGATGAGACAATCAATCCGGCAGAGAAGTCGGAGCGGCCTGCCGGTACACCCCAATGCCGCGCCTGAACCCGCCCCGACGCGCGCGCCATGCCCATCATGTCAATTGCGCTCCGCTACGCTCCCCCGGCGGGGCCGATCGGAGCGGGGTTTATGGTAAATTGCAGGGCAATCAATTTCACCCACCGCACCAAAGGCAGTCCTGCCTCGCGCCCTCTGTTGATCCGGGGCGTTGTCTTCGTTCAGCAACTCAGGCGATGTCGGGAACGGGGTGGCAGGTCAATTCGTGCACCTTCGGTTTTAATCCGTCGATGCCTTTTCCGTCCATCGGTGGCGCGCGCTGGTTCTTTCGCGCTTGCCGCGGCGCCCAGCGACCCAGATGTTCGAGGATTTGGCGAACGACCGTGGCGTCATCGATCAGCGCGATAACGTTCTGCCGGGTGACATCGCCGAACTTCTGATCGCCCAGGATCGCCGTCAGGCGGTCCAGCAGATAGCGGATCGAGGGCGCGCTCTTCTTGCCCGCCATGTGCTTCGCCATGAATTGCTCGACGACATCGCGGATCGTCGGTTGCGCGGCTTCCGCAGCGATGGCAGCGGTGCGGGCTGTTTCCCTGGATCGCTCTTCGGCGAGCTGGGCGTCCCACTCCATAACCGGATCGTGCCCGGCACGGCGTGCCGCCCTCCACGCGCCCGCAATGGCGCGGGCTTGAGTCAGCGGCAAGCGGCCGTAACGCAGCCATCCGCCGATGCTCTCGCCCCGGCGCGCCGCCGGGGACATATAATCCGAGCGTGTATTTCCGCCGGTCACCCTTGAAGCCATATTCGATGAACCGGTTGGGACTCGTGCGAATCCCGGAAATACCATCCGTCTCGCAATTTACTGAATTACAGGACCTTGATTGACCGTATCGGACTTTGCCGGACGACCCATGCGCTACTGGCTGATGAAGTCCGAGCCGGGCGAGTTCTCGATCGACGATCTCGCCGCGGCGCCGCGCAAGACCGCGCCGTGGTTCGGCGTGCGCAACTACCAGGCGCGCAACTACATGCGCGACCAGATGCGCGTGGGGGACGGGGTTTTCTTCTA
>Ga0209726_10007582_pt1 | contig 12073 bp, 14 predicted proteins | sample Subgrocontami54m_FD_187453 | JGI IMG/M metagenome (GOLD analysis project Ga0209726, IMG submission 187453) | Subsurface groundwater microbial communities from S. Glens Falls, New York, USA - GMW46 contaminated, 5.4 m (SPAdes) (version 3) | ecosystem: Environmental > Aquatic > Deep subsurface >... | reverse complement strand
TGCATAATGGAAAATATCCATACAATGAATTATTAAATGTAATAAAAAACTAATTATCGAGGAACTATATACTTACCCCCTAAAGTGCTTAATTTATCATGAGAAAAGAAACATTTGGAAAAGGATTAAGTGCATTATTGCTAAGCGCAGGAACATTATTTGTAGGGGCGGGCTGTAATGACGCCCAGCCAAATTATCAAGGAAATAATCAAAATCAACAGCAAAGCAGAAGTAATAATGATGGTACTGGGCGAGCAGGATTAACTACATTACAAATATTATCGGGGCTGTATGGAGCTGCGGGTAATGGAACAGTTCAACAGAGAAATGCTGCAAGTTTTGCATCTAATTTTATTGGAGAAGAAAAAAGGAATGAGGCTATTAGCAATAGCGGGACAAATGTTTATGTTAATAACGGGCGACTACAAGAGCAATTTTATGTTCCACAATCTTCGATGATAATGGAACCTCAAATACATTTATTTGTCTATGATTATGTGAATGATAAAAATAATAATGATATTATTGAGGAAACCGAGATTAATAAAAAGAAAATAATTTACAGAGGCGAGAGAGCGGTATTATCAGCTAATTTTTATAGCCATAATGGAGAAAATTTTACTTTTAGAATTTATCATGACGGAAAAGTGATGGGGGAAAGGGATGTTTTTATCGATTCTGATATTGAGAATAAGGGTTTCTCATTGCGGACTTCTAATATGGAACCTGGAAGCTATAGCGGTTCTCTTTATTCAAATGGAAGAAATATCAAGAGTACTGATTTTTGGATATTGAATAAGTAGTTTTCAAAATATTTATAAGCGTTGATTCTTTATGTAATTCATGTTAAAAAGAAAGAGGAATTTGTTTTTAATTAATACAGCTATATTTCAAATCATATTATTAATAACTATAAGTTTTTCCGTCTCATTTATTTTCAGCGAGTATGTTGGTCTTGGAAGTGCGCAAGATTCTTTTTCTGGACCACCAACAAGTCTTAGACTTGGTGGAGCGGGTCAATCTACAACATTAGGCGGCGGAGCAGTGCATAGTAAAAAAGTCGTTGATGATAAACTAGCCACGCCAAGTGGAGGATTCTGGGGAATATTCAAGGGAGATGTATTTGGGGGAGGACCAACATTTGCTGGGGGAGCAAGCTCACTTCTTTCTGGATTAGTCTGGGGAGGAATTGTTTACTGGGACACGGCAACAAACTAGAAAGATATAAAAACTTGAAATAATCTATTTAAAGATGGCAGAATTAAAAATTAAAGTTCCGAATGAAATTGAGAGAGAAGTTAAAGAATTTAATTTAGATGTCTCAAAAGTTGTAGTTGAATCCATAAAAGAAGAGTTAGTAAGATATGCTGCGTTAAAAATGATTGCATCAAGAAGCCAGTTAACAGAAGAAGATGCAATTGAATTAGGAAGAAAGATAAAGAAAGGAAGATTTGAGAGATTGAAAAAAGAAGGCCTATTGGAATGATGATTGTTATAGATGCAAATGAAGTATTTTCCACTATAATTTCTAGAGGCGTTACTTTAGATTTATTGTTTAACCCTGAGTTAGAAATTGTCTCTCCAGATTATTTAATTGACGAATTAAATGAACATCTTAATGAAATAATTTTAAGATCCAGACTAACAAAAGAAGAGATATATTCATTCACAGTATTAATAAGTTATAAAATAAGATTTTTCAAAACACAAGAGTATAAGGAATTTCTAAATAGAGCAATTAAGATAACATATGATCCTGATGATGCAGATTACCTTGCCCTAGCCTTAAAGTTAAATTGCCCTATTTGGAGCGAAGATAGTGATTTTAAGAAACAATATAAAATAAAAGTTTATACGACAAAAGAGCTTTTAGGGACACTAAAGTCTTAATTTTATTAACTTTAGAGTAATAGCAAAATTTAAAAAGCATCAAAGTACTTAATTTATCATGAGAAAACCAGGAACAATAAGCAAAGGATTAAGTGCATTGTTAATCGGAGCAGGAACATTTTTTGGAGGCTGTAATGATGCCCGGCCAAATTATCAAGGAAATAATCAAAATCAACAGCAAAGAAACGATGATGGTGCTGGACGAGCAGGATTAACTGCATTGCAAATATTATCAGGGTTGTATGGGGCCGTGGGTAATGGAACACCTCAACAGAGAAATGCCGCAGGGTTTGCATCTAATTTTATTGGAGAAGAAAAGAGGAATGAGGCTATTAGCAATAGCGGGACAAAGGTTTATGTTAATAACGGGCGACTACAAGAGCAATTTTATGTTCCACAATCTATTGCAAAAATCGAGCATGTTGAATTGAAACATAATCTTTTTGATTCAAATGGAAATAAAGGTATGGAAATACATACAAAATTTAGAGTATTGAGTAGAAAAGGAAAAAGCATTGGGCTTGCAGCTTATATTTATCAGAATAATGGTGAAATGTTAAGAGACAGAAATGGGTTATACGTATCTGACGAAGGGCAAGTTGGCAATTCTGGTTCGATACTTAAACCTGGTTATGATAATGCTTATTATGAAGATGAGGTTATTTTTATGCCTTATGGTGAATTAGATGGTACCAATATAGGAAGAAATAGTTTAAAAGTTAGAGTTATATTATGGGATCGACCAGATGAAAAATGGGAAAGTCAGTTAGTTCGATCACAACCAGTCGGATTTTTTTATGATCTCCCGCAATAATCTCAAAAATAAAAATATTTTTGCTCCTCAAAATATTTATAAGCGTTGATTCTTTATGTAATTCATGTTAAAAAGAAAGAGGAATTTGTTTTTAATTAACACAGCAATATTTCAAATTATATTATTAATAACTTTGAGTTTCTCCGTCTCTTTTTTATTTAGCGAGTACGTTGGGATGGGAAGCGCAGACGGAGGAGCAGTTGGTTTTGGTGTAGGTAATGATTTATCGGGTAGTGCTGCAGTTGCCCCTCAATCCGATTTCTTTAGTAGCCAAGTTTATGGAGGAAAAAATCTAAATCCTTTTACAACTGGGACAGGAACCTCATCTACCTTGGGGGGTGGGACGGGTGCTTCCGGTGATGCAGTCGCAGCTGCAAAAAGTGGAGGAACAATACATCCTTTCGGAGGAGCTGGAGCAGGAAACGTCCCACCTGGGTCTGTTGATGCAGGCACAGCTACGGGAACAGGCCCTGGAACAACTCCCCCTCCCCCAGGAACAGGCTCGGACTTTTCCTTTGGAGAATTATTTGGAGGAAAATTATTTGGAACAGGAGGATTTGGAGGTGTAGCTAGCTCTTTAGTTTCTGGAGCACTCTGGGGAGGAATTGTATACGGAGGAATAAAAATGCTTGGAAGTTTATTTGGGTTTGAAAAAGGATTGACTGATTCTCTTGCTGCTGCTGGAGGTCTAGGTGTAGGTGTCGGGTCAACAGCTTATTTTTTAGCAAATAATCAATTGCTGGGTTCAACTCTTGGCGCTAACGCAGGAATGTTTGGATTTTTATTAGGAGCAGGAGTCGCAGTCGCAGTATTTCTCCTAACATACAAGAAAGAAAAAACACAAGTAATTCAATATCAATGTTTGCCTTGGCAGCCGCCTCTTGGGGGAAGCAATTGCGAAGTGTGCAACAAAGACCCCAAAATACCTTGCTCTGAATATAGATGCAAGAGTTTAGGACAAGGGTGTCAGATTGTAAATCAAGGAACTGATAAAGAGTTGTGTGTATGGGTTACTAAAGGAGATACTCAAGCTCCTAAAATAGACCCTTGGCAGGAAGCTCTTAAGCCTTTAGGTTTGAAATATATTCCTGACAAAGCTATAAGCCCTCCTAATACAGGATTTAAAATAATTAACGAGAAAGATAACAAAGGATGTCTGCAGGCATTTACTAAATTAGAATTTGGGATAAAAACCAACGAACCTGCACAATGTAGAATCGATTACGACTTGACAGATAAATATGATAGTATGTTATATTTATTTGGAGAAACTAATTTATTCGGAGAAGAGCATACTCAAAAACTGAAAGTGCCAGATCCTTTCAATCAAGCCGTTGTTCCTGAAATATATAATGATGGCACGTACAAGCTATATGTTAGATGCATGGACGCAAATGGCAATGGGCAGAATTCTGCAGCAGTCGCATTTAGTTTCTGCGTCAAGCCAGGTCCTGATACTACTCAACCAATTATCGAAGGAACTTCAATAACAGATGGAAGTCCTGTGCGATACAACGCAGACAAAGTGCCAATAGAAGTCTATGTCAACGAGCCTGCAGAATGTAAATGGAGCAGGGCAGACAAAGCATACAAGGACATGGAAAATGTTATGAGCTGTGCTACTGAGACTTTCCAGATAAACGCTGACTTGAATTTTGTCTGTAAAACAGAACTAACAGGTATAAAGAATGAATTAGACAATAAGTTCTTCTTTAGGTGTAACGACCTTCCTAACAAACCAGAAAGTGAAAGAAATGTTATGGCCTCAAGTTTTCCATTGACATTGAAAGGAACACAACCATTGACTATAGATAGTGTCAGTCCAAACGGAACAATAAAAGGTGGACAGAGCGTTGTGGAAGCTGACTTGAAAGTTAAAACATCTCACGGAGCAAATGATGGAAAAGCTGTGTGCTACTATTCCACCGAAAGAGATAATAGCGGAAGCTTTATTGCAATGGACCAGACAAATGACTATGTGCACAATCAAAGCCAGTTCTTGCAGCAAGGCAATTATCAATACTTCTTTAGATGCGTAGACGCAGGAGGAAATCTAGCCGCGGCAAATACTACATTTAGTATTTCTGTTGATATTGTAGAACCAAAAATAGCAAGAGTGTATAAAGATGGAAATGCTATAAAGATAGTCACAAACGAAGAAGCACAATGCGTATATTCCACAACAAATTGCAACTATAACTTCCAAGATGGAATAGCCTTGACCTATGAAAGTTCCGAAGGCGGATTAACAAAGAATGTTCATTATACTGATTGGAATCCTGCAGTAACTTATTACATAAAATGCCAAGACTTGAATGGCAGAAAACCTGCTCCAAATAAATGCAGCGTCATAACCCAAGGAAGCGAACTTTAATCACTCGTCAAAAAACTGGCTGAATCTCTTGCCCTCTTCTTTTACAGTCTTTAAGCTTATCGCGAAGAAATTTCCTGTGTCTTTTAATTGATGGGGGGAAATAAAAAACCAGCCCTCGCGATTAAACCGAGCGGCAATTACAGGAGTCAATCCGATAATATTTGAAAATAAAACAAAGTCAGAAATCTGTTCCTTGGTAATATAAATTGAAGTTTTCTTGCTTGACTTTGCCTCAATTGTAAATCCTCTCTTTCCTAATTTTCCTGCTATTAAATCGCATGGAGAATCGTCGTTGACTCCAGAACCAGCTACTCTGACCGCTCTCCAAGAATTTTCAGTGAACATTTTAAGCAGCTCTCTTTCCGCTTTAGATCCCTTTGATTTATTGTTTGGCATTTATCTATAACAAGATTAAGGTTTTTATAAGTTCTTAATGGAAAAATGTATAATGGGGATTATAGTAAAGCAAACATAGAAATATTTAAAAAGTATTACCTGTAATACTTTTTATGACAGAAACTAAAATAACTCAGAAATTTCAGACTACAATCCCAAAGAATATAAGAAACTTTCTACAGATAAAACCGGGAAAAGAAGTGGAATGGCATATAGCTAGAGGCATGGTAATTATAGATGTCACGCAAAAAATAAAGAATCCTGTAGAGTTTCTTAGAAAACAAATAAAGATGAATAAAGATGCCGTCGATCTTGTTAAAGAAGCAAGAGATGAAATGAGATGAAATACCTAGATACAAATGTCATTGTTTATGCAATTGAAAATCATCCAAAACATGGAGATGCTTGCATTAAAATTCTAGAAGATATAAATAATGAAAAAATTAAAGTTTGTTCTTCAATGATTGTTTTAGTAGAAATAATAAATGTGCTTAAGAAAATTAATAAAATTCTAGAAAAAGAAGGAAAGACGGCATTAAATATAAAAAATAACATTGATGCTATTTTATCACTCCCAATTATGTGGTTTGATTTAAATTTTTTAATTATTAAAAAGTCTGCAGAGTATGATTATAACATATCTGGAGCAGATTATGTGCATATTGCAACTATGGATTTGCATTCTATTGCAATAATTATTTCTGCTGATATGGAATTAGATAAAGTAGACATTATAAAGAGATTAGATCCTTTGGATTATAAATAAAATTATAATCTTTTTTAAAGTTTTAAATAAGATTATCAATTAAAGATAATTAAAATTAAATAGCCTTTACTGTGAATTATAGGATGAAGGTTATAGATTTAGGAGAGTTTTTAACTCCAACGATAGATGAAAAAGAACCAGATGAAAATAAAAGGGAAACTGAACGCTTATGTAATCATTTTCTAACATTACTTTTAGAGGGAAAGAATCTTCTACCTGAAGAAGTTGATAGGATGAGACTCACAAGACAAAATATGATGGCTTATTTGAATAAAGATTTTGCAGATGCAAGAAATGATTTAATTTTTGATTCCATTCTTTTTGAAATACAAAAGACAGAAACTTATTTTGTTTTTTATCGGGGTAATAGAATAATTGAGTCTCGGACTTTTTCAGGCGAGCATTATCAAGGTGCAGTTGAATGGTTTAGAAGTAAAGGCGGGAATGAAAAGCGATTTGCAGTAAAATATAAGGCATCTAATGAGCAGAGAATGCATTGTGAAATCGGCGTTGACATTAAAGGGGAAGATTTATTATTAACTAAAGATTAAATTAAGATTTGGGCGATTTTGATGAAATAATTAAAATTTTTTCTAATCTACTGGTAATTTAAAAAATAAATTTAGAGCTTTTAGTTTACTAACTGCTACACTTTGTTTTACTATCTTATAAAGATGGCGGGCATTGTGTTCACTATCTTAAAACGAATAAAACTAACTCTTCTACGATGCTATAATCTAAAAGGTATTGGACTCCCAAAAAATTGATTTATATTATAAATATGTGTGAAGTTTTGTTCCCACAATTGAAATTACCACCGACTTAATGACTTAGCGAGAAGAATAAATGAAATGAACGTAATCAACATTGTAAAGACAGATATTATAATTCCAGTAATAGCAAAACCTTTTCCTTTGAGAAGCTTATTTTTTCTAATTCTTACAATCGCAACTATACCCAATACAATTGACAATAAGATAGGTAAATCAAACAACAAAATAGATGGGTAAACGCTTTCAAAAACTACTGGAACTAACTTCGGGAACATAATTAATATTAACGGAATTAAACTTAAAACAAAGCTTGTAATCGCCAGACTATCATTACTTTCTTTGCCGATATTTAACTTATTATTCATATTAAACTAAAATTATGCCCCTTTTTAATAATTACTATGTGGGAACTTTTGTTCTCGCATATTAATCAACTATCATAGTTGAGAACATAATTCAGTAGATGGATTATAAATCCATGAGCATAGTATATCTAAGGTTTCTTCATCCATCACAATGGAAAGCTCATTTGCATATTCTTCTCTTTCATCTAAGTAATAGGCGTGTCTAATAAAGTCTGTTTTCCCTGGTATTGTATATATCTCTTTTGGACAATTACTTTCAATAAAAACTCTTAGGTTTGATGGCAAATCAATGGTTTCACCCTGTTCAAGAAAATATTTATTATAGTTTTATTACAGCCTGTCGAGACATAATTTTTCTTTTATAATAGTTTGCAGTGCGCTACAAACCTTTTTAAATAAAACTCAGTCGTCCTGTTCAATTCTTGGAGCTAGGACAAAAGATAAAATAACATCTCCAGTTGGAAAATCCAATCTCATTGGATGATTATCCGAGAAACTTAAAGAAGCTCTGGAAGAAATCTTTCCACCCTTTATGAATTTTGATAAATACTCGAGGGAAAAACGAGCAGTTGAATTTCCTGAATGGATTTCAGCTTCATCAGTAGAAAACTCTGCCCTAGCTGAATTCAAGCCATGTGCTTCAACAATAAATTTATCAGGCTCTGCGATAAAAGTGCACGCATCAGAAACAACAGAGCAATCTTCTATTACTTCAACTAACGTATCGGAATTAATATGAATAACAGAATTAAATTCCCATTGAGGAAGAGTCTTTTCTTCTGCATCTATCTCGATTAAAGCAAGAGAGAAATCTCTTTTTATCCTGTCCCTGATTCCCAACTTCAAAAAGTTATCTTGTTTCTCTAATATCAAAGAACTCCCAGGCTTGCATCTCCTTAAAACTGCTTTTAAATTATTCAAGTTTATACCAAGATCTTCGTCCTTATCTAAAGAAAATTCTGAAAAAAGAGTCGAAGGAATCTTGAAATAGACCATTGCGACATTTGCGGGGTCGATTGCGGTCAGAGTTATACCTTCTTTATTTACTTTTATTCTTACTTCTGTTACAAGCTCAGATATTATCGTGACAATATCAGAGAATATTTTCGGATTCGCTAACGTTACATTCATTTTCTTCTGTAATATTTCGGACTTATAAGGTTTATTGTGCTGGAAAGAAATTTTAAATTTGAGATATAAAAAAACAAGAAGTAAAAAAAATAGAGAAAAGCTTTAAATAACAATATACATTGTTGAAATAATGGATAAGGGGAAATTATATTTCATAATAAATCTTGTTTTGGTTTTGTTAATACCTCTGATTAGTCTACCCAATTTTTTTTGGGTCCCAATAGTAACGATGTTTTTTGTGTCCATTAATTTGACATATCTTATCTTAGGAATTATAGCATTTAAAAAATGTGATTTGCACAGTTGGTGGTTTAAATTTTCTTTTATCATTAATCTTTTAATATTCTTCAATTATTTACTATCAACTGCAATTGCCCTTGATTTTGTGGTTGGTCTAGCTTACCTCTCTTTTAATCTTTTGTGGATAATTCTTTCAATAGTTTCTTTAATACTTTTAATCATTGGTTATGTGAATAATAGAAAACCTTAGACTAATTTCAATTATTAAAAACTAAATTGCTTTAGCAATTTTCCGACGCAAAAACTCGTGAGAACAGCGATAGGTTTAAAAACTATCGAAACTCCCAATTTTCACTCTAAAGGAACTTGGAGGAGAAAATCGTAATCGAAATTATAAACATCAGACATCATACTCACATAAGTGAGAAATGTGGCGCTTTATCAACGGTAAAGTGTCATGTCGAGATTATATTCAATGAAGCAAGCAGGAAGACAATTATAAATAATTTGTAAAGATTATTTATACAAGGTTATAATATATATACAGAGAATTTAAAATAAATTCTCTGTCTGTACAATTCTAAAATTTTCAAAGAATTGTACATATTCAGAAGAATTTGATTCTTACTAATAAAGCTACTAGACGGATAGCTTGGTTTGGATTGTGAAGAAGGACGTGGCAAGCTGCGATAAGCTCAGGGTAGACGCATGCGGTCTTTGAACCTGAGATCTCCTAATACGAAAACGTGTTCGAAAGAAAATGCCGAGAGGCAGACACACGCCGGGAATTGAAACATCTTAGTACCGGCAGGAAAAGAAAACATTTGTGATTCCCTTAATAGCGGCGAGCGAAAAGGGAAGAGGGCAAACTGAATCTCCGTTGGAAACGACGGCAGAGATGTGGTTGAGCTTAAGCCTAAAGATTTGAGAAGAAGTCTCCTGGAAAGGAGCGCCTTAGAGGGTGATAGCCCCGTATTTTAAAAATCAATGGCATGCTCTAATAGAGTAGGGCTCCCTAGATAGGGAGTCTGAATACGGCTGGATTAACAGCTAACCCTAAATATAAATCCAAGTCCGATAGCGAACTCAGTACCGCGAGGGAAAGCTGAAAAGTACTCTTAATAGAGGGTTAAAAGACTTGAAATCTAGTAGTTAAATATGGTTACAGCTCACTCATTAATTTGACAATGGGTTGTAACGTACGTTTTGAAAAACGGACCAAGGAGTTTGTTTAAGTGGCAAGGTTAAATAAGAAGCCATAGCGAAAGCGAGTCTGAAAGGGCGTTAGTCACTTGAGCAAAACCCGAAGCCAGACGATCTACTTGCGAGCAGGATGAAGTTTTCCGAAAGGAGAATGGAGGTCCGAACCGGTGTTATGTGCATGTATTCGGATGATTTGCGAGTAGGGGTGAAAAGCCTATCTAGCCTGGCAATGGCTGGTTCCTGTCGAAATATGCCTCAGTATAGTCTTGCCTAGTTTGCCAACGGGGTAAAGTACGGATAAGGTTCGCAGACCCGCAAGGGTACGGAACCTATTCCAACTCAGAACTTGTTGGCTGCTTAAAGCAGGAATGGGGGGCGGCGCGTAAGGTGCTGTTCCGAGACCCGAACAAGGGAGACTGGAGTTAAGGTCCCAAAACGTGCGCTAAGTGTAGCAAACTTGGTCTCGAACCTGAGACAGTAGGGATGTAGGCTTAGAAGCAGCCATCATTCAAAGAAAGCGTAACAGCTCACCTATCGAGGTTCAAGGCAAGGAAGATGGACGGGGCTAAGCGCACTACCGACACTTCAGAGGTCCTCGAAAGAGGATTCTAGTAGGCAGGCATGCTTTCTGCGCAGAAGCTTTTCCGAGAGGAGGAGTGGAGCGGGAAGCAATGAGAATCTTGGTGTTAGTAAGATCAATTTACCCTGAGAACGGGTAACGTCGTAAGAGCAAGGTTTCCTTGGCACTATCGTTTAACCAAGGGTTAGTCGGCGCCTAAGTCACACCTTAACTGGCAGTGGCGAATGGATATCTGGTTAATATTCCAGAACTGATTAAATTCGTCTAGTGCACGAAATTGCTTTCGGATATGTGGAGGCTCGAAAGAGCTAGTGAGTGAGAAAAATAGGGAGCGTAATGCTTAGAGCTATTTGAATTGCTTGTGAGTCTGCAGATTCCAGGAGTCCATGAAAAGTTTGTGTATCCGAAGTTTCGCAAGAAACGAGGACTTGAGAACTTGTTCTCAATGTAGAATTTAGTTAGCCGTACCAAGAACCGACACTGGTGCTCTAGCTGAGAAGGCTAAGACGTGTAAGGATAATCTGGTTAAGGGAATTCGGCATATTGGCCCCGTAGCTTCGGTAGAAGGGGTGTCTATGATTGTTTCTGAAATATTGAAGCATTTGTAGATCGCAGTAACAAGGACTGCCCGACTGTTTATCAAAAACGTAGCCGATTGCAAATCCGAAAGGACATGTATAATCGGTGAGACCTGCCCAGTAGCGGTGTTTCAAACTCTTTTTCAAAAGAGCTAAGACCCGCCAAACGGCGGAGGTAACTATGACCTTCTTAAGGTTACAAATTAATACGAACTTTCGTATTACGTTGCTTTACGGTACTCGTCGACAAAACGAGTAACGCTCTAAAGGCATAGTTAAATTGATAATCAGAAGAACAAACAGAGAAAATCGAGCTATTTGCTGGAACATCCGAGAATGTTAAATTACTCGTCAATAAAACGACAGTGAAAATATTTAACTGCGGATTATCAGCAGGAAAGACTAGAATAAATAAATATATAAACCACTTATTTACATATTTTTATGGTAAAAGAATATGACAAATCAGAAGTACAATGGAAAGACTTTATTCCTTATGTAGGCACTATGGAATATTTTTCAAGGAATAAAGAAGAAGCAAGTAAATCTCCAAGGATTGCTTTTAATAATGTAATGCTTGGATTGTACAACGCATTTCTCTATGCTGCTGCAATAGCAGTGGCATACAAAGGTTTAGAAAAATTAATTCATTAATTCTAGAATCCTCAGAGACTTTACGCTCGAGATAATTTAAAATTATCAAGATAAAGTCCGAACTTCATAGCGATATGAAGATGTTAATAGAAATATTAACACAAGATTTTTTATTTTAAATAAAATAAAAACAGTAACAAAGTTTGAGCGTAATGCCTTGTCGTCTGAATGGCGACGTGCATGAATGGTTCAACGAGGTTGTCACTGTCCCTAACCAGCACCTTCTGAACTCACTTGATGGTGAAAATGCCATCGTCGCCTAGTGGGAAGCGGAGACCTTGTGAACCTTTACTGCAACTTGTTGTTGTA
>Ga0209726_10007574_pt1 | contig 12084 bp, 10 predicted proteins | sample Subgrocontami54m_FD_187453 | JGI IMG/M metagenome (GOLD analysis project Ga0209726, IMG submission 187453) | Subsurface groundwater microbial communities from S. Glens Falls, New York, USA - GMW46 contaminated, 5.4 m (SPAdes) (version 3) | ecosystem: Environmental > Aquatic > Deep subsurface >... | reverse complement strand
GTGAGTGGCGGGGTGCCGGCCTCCGGCCCGGCGGTGGCGTCGCTTTCTTCGACGGGGTCCCGCCGGGCCGGAGGCCGGCGCTCCGAGGCGAGTTGGTGGGCGTATTTGGTCGAGAGGTAATCCGGGTGCAGGTCGGCGGCGATGAGCGCGGGCTGCGCTTCGTAGAGCTTCTCGAAGTCGGCGATGACACGACGGAACGCGGCGAAAGACTGCTCGGTCTCCAAGTCGCCAATGTGCTGGCTGACGAAGACTTGCTCGCCGATCGACAGCGCGACGGTGTTCTTCAAATGCGCGCCGACGGCCAGCACGCTTTCGTTGGAGCGGCCGATAAGAGGAGACTCGGCTTGGACTTTGATTTGAGCTTTGAGCTTTGAGCTTTGAGCTTTGACGCCGACCGGCAGCGGAGCGTAGCCGCGGGCGCGGCGCAGCACCAATTCGCGTCCAGCCATGAGGCGGACAATCGAATCGTCCACGTGCCGCACGATCGGACGGTTGTGGACGAGGAACACATCCGCGATTCCGCCGAGCCGTCCGAGCGCCTCGTGCTCGTCCGTGCAAATCGGCTCGTCGCTCAAGTTGCCGCTGGTGGCGACGACTGGGAAGCCAAGCTCGGCCATGAGCAGATGGTGGAGCGGCGTGTAGGGGAGCATGACGCCGAGGCAGGGGTTGCTCGGCGCGACAATCGCAGCGATTTGAAATCTGAAATCTGAAATTTGAAATTCCGTCAGCCGCCGCAGCAAGACAATGGGCGCCTCGGGCGAGCGCAGAAGGCGCTCCTCCAGGGGCGAGACTTCGCAGGCCGCCTTCACGCTTTCCAGCGAAGGGAACAGGAGCGCAAACGGTTTTTCTTCCCGGTGCTTGCGCTCGCGCAGGCGGCGGACGGCCTGCTCGTCGTGCGCCGCGACCATCAAGTGAAAACCGCCCAGTCCTTTCACGGCCACGATTTGCCCGGCGCGGATCGCGGCAACCGCGGCCACCAGCGCTTCGTGGCAGCGCTCGTGAGCGCGCGGCTGCATTGCCTCGGCTGCCAAGTTAGTCGCGTTCTCACGGACGCCGCGGCGGTCGTGGAGGTTCCACAGCTCCAAGTGTGGCCCGCAGGCGGGACAAGCGTTCGGCTGGGCGTGGAATCGCCGGTCGCGCGGGTCGTCGTATTCGGCCTGGCACTGCGGGCACATCGTGAAGGCCTTCATCGAGGTGTTCGCGCGGTCGTAGGGCAGTGCCTCGATGATGCTGAAGCGTGGGCCGCAATTCGTGCAGTTCGTGAACGGGTAGCGGTAGCGGTGGTTCCTCGCGTCGAAGATCTCGCGCAGGCAATCGGGACACGTCGCGATGTCTGGCAGCACCAGCGCGGTCTTCTCGCCGCCTGGGTCGCTCGCGCGAATCTCGAAGCCTTCGCAGCCGAGCGCGTCGAGCCACGTAGCTTCGAGGCTTTGGATGAAACTGCGCGGCGGCCTCTCCGCCTCCAGCCGCAGGAGAAACGCTTCGAGGCTGGGGCGCGGCCCTTCGACTTCGAGGAAGACGCCCTGCGAGGAATTGTTCACCCAGCCGGTCAGCGCCAGCTCCGTGGCGAGCCGATAAACAAACGGCCGGAAGCCCACGCCCTGAACGGCGCCGCGCACGCAGGCCTTCAATCGCGCTCGGTCCGTCGCGGCGGTGGCGGCCATCTCATTGCTCGATGTCGAAGCCCTCGACCGTCATGTCGGTGGAGTGGACGGGCTGGAGGTCCACGGAGTCGCACTGCGGGCAGATGTCCGGCAACTCGTGCGCCTTGAACTCGTGCCCGCACTTCCGGCAGCGGACGAGCGGCGGGATTTCCGTGAGCGCGAGCGTGGCCTCCTTCAGCAGCCGGCTCTCGCTCTTCACGATGTCGAAGCAAAACTGCACGTGCTCGCCGTCATGGCTGGTGAGCGGGTTGAACTTGAGGTGGACGCGAGTGACACGCCGTGCGCCTTGCGCGGCGGCCTGTTGATCAACCTTGGTAACCAGTTCCCGGACGATGTGGACTTCGTGCATAAACCTGGATCGAATTGAACTGCGCGGGATCGGCGTCGCTGGCCGCCAACGTGCCGGAGCCTGCGGAGGTTCCAGGGCCTGGGCCGCGGGCCACGTGAACGAAGCGGTGCGGTTCCCGATCCATCTTATCCAAAGTGGATTGCTGCGACCTTGTCGCTGCCACCTTCCGCGAACCCTTCACAGAAGCCCCGCCTTCAGTCGCGGGACGACGAGCCAGCAGTCCGCGAAGGCGGGCACGGTCCCGCGGAACGAGTCCCGACACGGAACTCAGCCCAACCAGGAACTCTTTTGCGCCGTTCGTCATCGAAGCTGCGGCAGGTTACTGGCGGCGGAGCAGTGGCGCAAACAGATTTCCGGCAACGGGGAATCCTTCATCAAAGGCTGGACCGCGCCAAACATCGGTTGTGCACACTTTGTAAAGTGTGCAACAGCCACGCCCGCCCTGGCCGCGTCCGGTGGCCGCTCGGTCTCAGTTCAATAATGCCGCCCGCCACTGATTGAGTCATTACCGATGGCCACGCATCGGTGGGGCATCCGCGCCCCGTTCGGCGTGTCTCGCTGGCTGGCAAATCGGGTCCGCTCCAGAACAGAGGTTCTCCCTTCGCCCCTCACGAATAGGTCTGCCGTCATTCGTCTGCGCTCGCTCCAGCGCGGTTTGCTGTTTCTCTGGCGGCTCGGGCATGCTCTACTCCGCGCGTGTCGAAGGTCCGCCTCCAACGCAGTCTGCGCGCCACGTTCATCGGCATGGCGGTGAACGCGCTGTTGGCGGCCGGCAAGCTCGTCGCCGGCGTGCTCGGTCATTCCCAGGCGCTTGTCGCGGACGCGGTCGAATCATTCGCCGACATCCTCAGCTCCTTGATCGTCTGGCGCGGGATCGTCGTCGCAGCGGCCCCGGCTGACGAAGACCATCCGTACGGCCACGGCAAAGCCGAGCCGCTCGCGGCGGCGGTCGTCTCGACGATGCTGTTGCTGGCGGCAGCGGGCATCGCGCTCAAATCCCTCCAAAGCATCTTCACGCCGCATCCTGGCCCGCGCGCGTTCACCCTGGCGGTCTTGATCGGCGTGGTCATCATCAAAGAGGCGCTGTTCCGGTTCCTGCTCAACGAAGGCCGGTCGGTGGACAGCACCGCCGTCAAGAGCGACGCCTGGCATCACCGCAGCGACGCCATCACTTCGTTCGCGGCGGCCGTCGGGATCAGTGTGGCGCTGATCGGCGGGCCGGGCTGGGAAATCGCCGACGAAGTCGCGGCCGTCTTCGCCGCCGGCATCATCGCGTTCAACGGCTGGCAATTGCTCCGTCCCGCGATGGCTGAACTGATGGACACCATGCCTGATCCGGTGCTGAACAAACAGATTTGCGAGTTGAGCGTCGCGGTCGAGGGCGTGCACGCCGTGGAGAAATGTATCGTCCGCAAGATGGGCTATTACCTGTTCGTCGATATGCACGTCGAAGTCGATCCGCAGATGCCGGTGGCAGACGCTCACCTCATCGCCCATCGCGTGAAGGACGAAGTGCAGCGCCAACTGCCGGCAGTCTATGACGTGCTGGTGCACATCGAGCCGGCCGGGTTCAGGGGTGGGAAACCGAGGCAGTGACGTCCCGGCCGCCGACGGCGGGAGGCTCTGGATTCGGTCCCTGTAAGCGGGTAAGCGTGTGAGCCGGTGAGTGGGACTGTGGCGGTCGCCCACCCACTCACTAGCTTGGCCGTAGCTATTCAGCAGAGAACCACGAATGGACCTAACGCGGCGCAACCGCGACCAAGGTAGCGCAGATTTCCAATCTGCTGTATCGCAGGGCTTCCAGCCTGCGGGTCGTGGCAGACCGAGCACGCTCGACTTTTCTTACCGTTTGCCGATTGGAAATCGGCGATACAGCAGATTGGAAATCTGCGCTACTTCGGCTGCGGTTGCGCCGCCTTGCGTCCATTCGTGGTTGGATTGCAGGATACGGCTTACGGGCTGGCAGGCGGGGAAGACATTTCACCGGAGTTCGGTTTCTTCGCGCCGTCCCCTTGGCAGACCCGCCCGTCTCGGAGCACGAAGACCAGGTCCGCCAGTTTGCGCGCCTCCTCCAGGCTGTGCGTGACGTGGAGAATCGTCACGCCGGTGCGCGCGCGGACGGTCCGCAGCACCTCGCCCATCTCGGCGCGGGTTTCCTCGTCGAGCGCGCTGAGCGGTTCGTCGAGACAGAGGACTTGGGGACGACTCGCCAGGGCACGGCCGAGGGCGACGCGTTGTGCTTCGCCGCCACTGAGTCCGCTCGGACCGCGGGTCAACAGTTTTTCCAGGCCGAGCATCGCCGCCAGTTCACCCACTCGCTGCTCGATGGCCACCGTGGCCCATTTGCGGATGGCCAGCGCAAATGCCAGGTGATCGCGCACGGACATGGACGGGAACAGCGCACCGTCCTGTGGCACGTAGCCGACGCCGCGCACCGCCGGTTTGAGGTCGGTGACGTCGTTGCCCATGAGGCAAACTCGGCCGTGGGACACCGGCTTCAGGCCGCAGATGGCTTCGAGGATCGTGGTCTTGCCGGTGCCCGTCTTGCCCATCAGAAAGCCGTACTGCCCGGAGGGGATCGTAAACGAAATTCCACTCAGGGCGAACCGCCCCGCGCGCACCGCCAGATTTTCCACTGTGATCATCTTGGGCTTAGCGCTGCAATCGTGATTCAACGCAGAGGCGCAGAGGCGCAGAGGCGCGGAGAAGACGGGACCTTAGAGCCCGTCTGAAGAATGCCCGAAGCTCTCGTCCTCGTCCTTCGTCCTCGTCCTCGGACACCTGGCGGAAAATCGAGGACGAGGACGACGGACGAGGACGAGCACGAAGCCGAGCCAACGCAGTCCCAGATTCTCCGCGCCTCTGCGCCTCTGCGTCTCTGCGTTGAATTCATGCTGTGTCGGCAGGTCGGAACGCCTCAGAGTGGCCGGCCCAAAGTCTTTTCCCAGCCGAACACGCGGATGACCACGAGGACCGCCACCGCGGCCATGACCATCAGCAACGAGACCGCCACCGCCGCTTCGATGTTGCCCACGCTCAACTCCAGGAACACCGTCGTCGGCAGCACTTCCGTCCGCATCCGCGTCGCGCCGGAAAAAATCAGGATCGGTCCGAACTCGCCCAACGACCGCGCCCAGGCCAGCGTCGCCGCCGTGAGCAAACCGCGGCGCGCCTCGGGAAACACGACCAGCCAAAACGCCTGACTGCGCCGGCAGCCGAGCGTGAGCGCGACCTGTTCCTGCCGCGGGTTGATTTGCTCGAACGTCGCCCGCAGGGTCCGCACCGCAAACGCGCACGCGACGCTGAACTGCGCGATGATGACGCTGGGAATCTCATACGTGACCGGCACCACTTGCTGAAACGCTCGGCCCAGCGGGGTCTGAAACAGGATGAGCAAGCTCAAGCCGATCACCAGCGGCGGCAGCACAATCGGAATGTCGAGGATCGCATCGAGCAGCACCTTGCCGGGGAATTGATAGCGCGACATCAAGTAACCGATCGGCAGCGCCACCCAGATCGAGAAGATCGTGGTGAGACTGCAGGAAATGAGGCTCAGCTTGATCGCGTAGCGAATCTCGCGGCTCTGCACGGCCTGCCAGAAATGCTTGGGCGCGGTGAACGAGGCGTCCGCGACGAGCATGGCCAGGATCAAAAGGATGTAGAGGCTGCTGATGACGCCCAGGCTGATCAAGAACGGCGCATCGGACGGGCCGCGCGTCGGGTGCCGCGCTCGGTCGCCGGAAGTACCCTGGGCCATCACTCGTGTTCCTCCTCACTCCACTGAAATCCGACCGACTGAAACCGCTTCTGAGATTCCGCTGAGCGCAGCGCCGCCAACAAGCGCTCCATGAGGAGGCGATGCTCGGAGTTTTTTCCGACCGCGTACGGCTGCGTCGCCTGCGCCCCCGGTTCGGTGAGGGGAATGACCGTGAAAAACTCTTTCACCTGCGAAGTGTTCGCTTCATAGACGACGACCGCGTCCAATGAACCGGTCCGCATCTGGTTCACCAACAGATCGGCCGTCGGCGTCTGGACCTTCACGTTCGCCATCACGCGGTCGTAAAGGCCCTGCGCCCGGAGCAGCCGCGCGGTCAAAGCGCCCAGCGCGCTCTGTTCCTCATTCGCCAAACCGAGCCGCAGACCGGGCTTCGCCAGATCCGCGAGCGTGCGGATGGATTTCGGATTGGCCGTGGGCACCAGCAACACCATCGCGGTCCGTGAGATGTTCACCGGGTCCGAGAACAAAGCAGTCACTTCGCGCATGAACGACGTGTCGCACGCGAAGTAGGCGTCGGGCCGCTGACCGGATTTCATCTGCGAAACCAGAATGCCGCAGCCGTTATACACTCGCGTGACGCGCGCGCCCTCGCGATTTTCAAAGCGCTGGATGGTCTCTTCGATAGCCACTCGGTTCACGCCGCCGCTGAACAGCACCACCGCCGGCGTCTCGGCCCACACGTCGCCCTCCACCGGCTGATAGCCGAAGCGGGCAAACTCCTTCAGCCCTTTGTCGCGCGCGCCCAGGTAGCGGGCAAAGCGCAACGCCGCGGTCGGCTGCTCGCTGAACTTGAGCACGCCGATGGAGACCCGCTGTTCACCGGAAACGAGCGCGGGCACAGCCACCAGCTCCAGTTCGGGATATTGCCGGGCGGTCGCGTCCCAGATGATGCCGGCGTCCACCGTGCCCAGCTTGATGTCGTTGGCAACGTCGTTGACGGTCGGCTTGAAGACGCGCACGCCCTTCTCCAGGGCCTCCCATTCGCCGGTCTTGCGCAAGAGGTCGCGCGTGATCTTGCCAACCGCGGCGGCCTCTGGATTGGCGAGAGCGACCTCCACAGCCAGCAGGTCCGCCACGTTCTGAATGTTCTTCGGATTGCCTTTGCGGACGGCGATCACCGGCACCATGCGCGACAAGGGGATGACTTCCTCCAGCAGATGATTGGTCTGCGCGATGAGCAGGTAACTCTCGTCGGCCGCGAGAAACAAATCGCCGCGGCCCGCGACGCGGAGGTTGCTGAGCAGCGTGCCCGAGCCGCCGTATTGAAGCTGGATCGAGACGCCGTAAGCCTGCTCGTACGCGCGCGCGACGGCTTCGACGGGCGGCTTGATCCCGGCGGCGCAATACACGACCAGCGGCGCCTTTCCGGGCATGGCCGCGGAAGGCGTGGGCTTCGAGCGCAGCAACAAAATCAAGATCGCCACCGCCAGCGCGGAGAAGATCAGCAGGTTTCTCGCTCGATTCATTTGCGAGGAGAGTAGAGCAAGCGGCGGCGCGAGAGAAGAAAGTTTCGGTTGCTCGCTACTTCCCGTGGCTGGGTGGGGGTGCTTGCGAAAATTCAAAATTCAAAGTTCAAAAGAAGCTCCAGGCTCCCGAGCACCAAAGCTCAAGAGCAGCTCCAGGCTCCCAAGCACCAAGTTCCAACTGGCGGCCTCACAAGTCTGAATGTGCGCGCCTGGAGGCTCTTTTCGAGCGGCGGACACCCACGGGCTGGAGGATTGGAGCTTGGACCGTTGCAGCTTCTTTTGAACTTTGAGATTTGAGATTTGAGCTTCGGCCAACGCGGCTCGGCCACTGAAGACAACGAAGTAGTTCGCCCAGCGGCTTTCCGGTGCGCGGCAATTGAAGTCCAGCAATCCGCAAATTCCGGTTAGCGGCTTCAGTTGGCTTTCCGGTATGTGTTGCGCATAAGCCAGCAGCGACCGTTGGCTTGAGTGAACCGCCGGTGCGGGGAAAAGCAGGCTGAGTCGCCTCTCCCGTCGGCGCATGAAGAAATGAAACTTGAAACCCAACCGTTTGAGAGGAGATGCCTATGATGATCGTGAGAAGAAACCGTTTAGTCGTCCGCGCGTTGGCCGCGCTGGCGCTCGCCGTCGTTAGCCCAGCCTGGGCCAACGCCCCAAGCTACGTCGGCAGCGAGGCCTGCGCCGAGTGCCACGGGGACAAATCCGAGAAGATCCGAAACTCGATTCACTCGAAGATGATTCGCGATGCGACCATCCCTGGCAACGTCCACGGGAACCTCAGCGCCCCGAAAGCCCCGACGATGGCGGACATCACGCACGTCATCGGTGGTTGGTACAAGGAGGAGAGCTACATCAAGAAAGAAGGCGAGACATGGACCGTGACGAACTTTGAGTGGAATCCGATCACACAAAAATACGCCAACGACAAGCCGCTCCGGGACTGGCTCGTCAAATGCGCCGGCTGCCACACCACCGGCTACGATCCAGCGACCAAGAAATTCGCCGAATTGAACATCGGCTGCGAGGCCTGCCACGGTCCGGGCGGGGATCACATCAATTCCACCCTCAAGGCGGACATCACCATCGATAAGACCATGGAGGGCTGCGGGCACTGCCACATCCGCGCGGAAAGCGCCGAAACGGCCGACTTCCCGGCGAAGACCTTCAACTTCCCGATCGGCTATCAACTCGGCAAGCCGGAGACGCTGCAATACATTCCGGAGCCTCCGACCGCCACCGCCTCTTTCCTCCCGGATCAGTTCACCTCCAAGCGCCACCGGCAGCAGATGCTTGATATCAAGAATTCCAAGCATTACCCGAACATCACTTGCATCAAGTGTCATGATCCGCACGACTCCGGCATTTTGACGGTCCACGACACCGCGCTGCCGGCCGGCGTCTATGGCGTGAAGATTTGGGACAACTCGAACGGCACCTTCAAATACTCGGCCTGGGATGGCGACGGCCTGAAGAAGCCGAAGGAGGAAGTCTGCCTCACCTGTCATTCGAGTGTCTCGGAGCATCACGCGCATTACTTCACGCCGGCCGCCGAGGCCGCCAAGGTGACCTGCACCGACTGCCACATGCCCGACATCATCAATGTGGACGCCACGACGCTCCGCGGCCCGCTGTCGCCGCACACGTTCAGGGTGCTCCGACCAGAGACCTCCATGAAGCTTGGCCCGGACGCCATGCCCAACTCGTGCACCTACCGCTGCCACCAGGACAAGGGCACCGACAAGACCGCGCGGGCGCTGTGGGCAGCCTCGTATCTCTCGCCGAAGCTGGAGACCCTGCCGCTCGCTTTCAGCGAACCCTTCAAGGTCCGCCTCCATGGCGTGCGCAACTTCACTTACAGCGTCGAGACCTCGTCCGACCTGAAGGCCTGGACACCGCTGGGGACGCCGCAGAAGGTCCCGGTGAGCGGCTTGCTGGACGTGCCCGATCCGGACTCCCTGGCCACGCCTTATCGCTTCTACCGCGCCCTGGAGAAATAGACCGCGCGCAGTCGGTCTGAGGGTCGGGGCCGCTGAGTGCTCCATCATTCCGCTGCGCTCCAGCCGGTTCCGTTGTCCCGGCTGGAACAGCGGGCCTCAGCGGCCCCTTGTGGTTCGGAGCGGGTTCTCGCTTCAGGGCCGGTCGTCACCGTGCGTCAAGCCCACGCCCGCGCGCCGGTCCGGTTAAAGATGATATGACCCGCCGTGGTGGCCAAAGGTCGAGCGCGCTCCGATCAGATGCACCTCCCCGGCCGTGGTTCATTGTTGCAGCCTGAAGGCTGCGCTCCGCAGCCGTGCGATGGCGGTCAGGCAGCTTCGACCTTGAGGCGGGCGAGGTTACAGTCTCGCCAGGATGTCTTCTTTCTCGATGCCTTGGGCGCGCGCAACGGCTCGCAGGATCGCGTTGAGTGTGCCCACGCGCAACACGCGATGGTCAGGGATTGAGAGCCGGTGATGTTGCGGGGTCTCCGTCTGCAGGATCACGTGGCTGCCTTCCTGCCCAAGCCGCCGATAACCATAGTGCCTGCAGAGAAGCTGAACCAACTCGGCACCGCTCAGGTCGCGCGGCAGTTTCATGCGCGAGCGAGGACTTCATCACGAACCAAATGCAGACGAATCGAGGATGGCTTCGGCTGATCGAAGAAATAGGCCGAGACTGCTTCCTGCGCGTTGCGACGCAGGTCTTCCCAAGTGTCGGCCTGGGTGAAAATGTCGTGCGAAAGGCACTCGGCGACGAAACCGCCGTCGGCTTCCTGAGTCACACTGAAAACGATTTCCATGCCCGAAATGTGCCAGCTTTGGCTCCCGGCGACAAGCCTTGGTTGGCTTCCTTGCAGACCCCCACTTGGGCGCGCGACCCCGTTCGCAAACCGAGCGGGTGGCGTGGCACGCAATTGGGATTAAAAAGCGGACCTGGCTGTCCGCGCTCAGCTCACGCGCGCTTACTGTAAGGCAGCTTCCACGGCTTGCGGTATTTCACGCCGATCAGCTCATCCGCGACGGGGTTGTCCAGGACGCGCTCGCGTTCGGGGTCCCAGAAAATCCGGCTGGCGGAGCGGAAGGCGACGTTGCCGAGGTGCGCGACGGTCGAGACGTGGTGGCCGACTGCGAGGTTCTCGACCGGCGCATGGCGGGACTTCACGCAGTCGAGGAAATTGCGGACGTGCGCGGGGCGCGAGTCGCCGCTGCCCGAATGTTTCTTCGATTCGAGGCTTTTCTTCTTCGGCTCGGAGATGATTTCCCACTCGGAATCGGTGACGATCAGCGTGCCTTCGCTGCCGGTGAAGCTGATGCCCCACGGGCGGCTGTTCAGGCCGAGCCCGACGCCGACTTTGTGTTCCCACACGAGCGAATAAGTCGGGAACTCATAGACGGCAATCTGCGTGTCTGGCGTTTCGGAGTTGTCTTTGAGGACGAACTTGCCGCCGGTGGAACTGACGGTGCGCGGTGGCTGCGGGCCCATCGCCCAAAGCATGATGTTGATGAGGTGCACGCCCCAATCGGTCATCAGGCCGCCGGCGTAGTCCCAGAACCAGCGGAAATTGAAGTGAAAGCGGTTCGGGTTGAAGGGACGCAGGGGCGCGGGGCCGAGCCACATATCGTAATCGACGCCGGGCGGCGGGTTGCCGTCGGGTGGGTTGCCGACGTCGCCGAGCCAATCGTGATACGCCCAGCCGCGCACGAGGCCAACCTTGCCGAGTTTGCCGGAGCGGACGAACTCGACCGCCTCGCGCCAGTGCACGCCGCTGCGCCACTGCGTGCCCATCTGGACGATGCGGCTGTGCTTCTGCGCGGCGGTGAGCATCGCGCGGCCTTCGTCGATGGTCGTGGCGAGGGGCTTCTCGACGTACACATCTTTGCCCGCCTGGCAGGCGAGCACGGTCGGCAGCGCGTGCCAGTGATCGGGCGTGGCGACGAGCACGACATCCACGTCGCTGCGGTCGAGCACGCGGCGGAAGTCTTTCACGGTCTCGGGCTTCTTGCCGCGCTTTTCTTCGACGAGCTTCACGCCGGCCGCAAGCATCTTGTCATCGACGTCGCAGAGCACGGGGCAGTCCACTTCCGGGCTGAGGAAGAACGTGGCGAGATCGCCGCGTCCCATGCCGCCGGAGCCGATGAGGCCGACGCGGACTCGGTCGTTCGGTCCCGGCGCGGCGGCGCGCACGCGCGGCGTGATGAATGAGACGCAGCCGGCGGTGACGGCGGGGGCGAAGCCGATGGCGAGGCCGGATTTACGGAGGAAGGTGCGGCGGGAGAGGGTGTCCATGTTGGTGAAAGGGTTAAATGGGTTAAATGAATTGAATCGTTAAATGCGGTAAATCGGTTTCAGCGGCGACAGTACTTCCAAAACATAATCACATTCCCGCAGTGCGTGCACCTGCGGTCAAGGCCATTTTGTCAGGCGCAGGCTTGAGGGAATTGATGCGCGTCAAGCAGGACGACCGCACCGAGCCGAGCCGTTTTCGGCGGAATGAACGAGTCCCGGTCGGGTTCCTGCACGCCGCCGCATCCGTGCGCGAGGCGCATTGCCACGCACTGCGGAGCAAGGCGAGTTATCCCGTCGCCTCATCGGAACTGCGATCGCGGATTGACCAACTGAAGCTCCAGCACAGCCGACCGGCTCGCGAGACCTTCCTCAAACTGGCGGCTGCCGATTGCGGCGCAGTTCCGACCGGCGCTTGACCTCCATCAAGTGTGCGGCGCCCGAGCGGCCTTAGCCTCTCGCATGGACACGCGGCAAACGCGACGCTAATCTTTGCCCCAGCGCACTGCGACAGGCACGAATGGATCAACCCGGTGGACGAAGCCACAAACAGGAAATGCTATGACA
>Ga0209726_10007569_pt1 | contig 12090 bp, 13 predicted proteins | sample Subgrocontami54m_FD_187453 | JGI IMG/M metagenome (GOLD analysis project Ga0209726, IMG submission 187453) | Subsurface groundwater microbial communities from S. Glens Falls, New York, USA - GMW46 contaminated, 5.4 m (SPAdes) (version 3) | ecosystem: Environmental > Aquatic > Deep subsurface >... | reverse complement strand
TAAGGGGGAAGTCATCCATGCCGAGGGTAATGACTGCACGCGTCTTTTTTTTGTGCAGGCCGGCCGCATCAAGATTTACCGCACTTCCTCGTCCGGGAAAGAGCAAATTTTTGAAATCCTTGGGCCTGGGGACACATGCGCCTGCAACCCCGGAAACCTTAGCTGGTTTTGCACCTCCACAGCCGAAGCCGTAACCCCGTCCAAAGTCTGGTTTTTATCCCGCGAAAATTATGTTCGCATGGTGCGGGAAAACTCGACGCTCATGCATGCCTTGAACGATCTTTTTGCGAAGCGCCTGCAATGTTTCGGCAACATCATTGAAGCCGTGTCCCTGAAAGATACCAAGAAAAGGCTAGTCAAGTTCCTGCTGGATATGCTGAATGAGAAGAAAAAAGGCTCGTTGAACCGGAATACTCTTTTTATCAATGCAACCCGCGAGGAAATATCCCACCGCCTCGGTACGGCCCGCGAAACGGTTGCCCGCCACATCTCCGAGTTAAAGCGCAAAAAACTGATTGACGTCAAACCGTACCAAATTATTATCCGCGATAAAGAAGCCCTCGAAAAGCTCCTCCTTTAACCCCGCTCGATCTCGCTTTTAGATTTGCTTATTTTGTGACTTTTGTCACAGTCGTCTTCGTGAGGTTGCTGTAGTCTTCAAGCGTAAGATTAAAAGATACGCTTGGAGGAAAAGTGGGCCCGCTAACCGGTTATTTCGATGTGGAAGCAAAAGACATCCTGCAGGAATTAGAAGAACTGCAGAAGGTTCTGACCCATCTTCGTTACGAGGGCAAAGTCTCCCTCGGCAAAAATCTCAAGTCTGCACGCCAGTTAATGGCCCGCCTGGTAACCCATCTTGGCAGGCATAGGCAGCTGCAGGAGCGGGTTGTTTTCCCGTACCTTGCCGCCCATATTCCGCGACATGAGTCCGTCATTCAGTTTTTGCGTTCCGACCATGCGGATATCCGGAAGAGCAAAGAAAGGCTTCAGGCTGTCATTCGAAATTTGCTAAAAAATCCGGAATCCTGCCTGGAACACGTCAAGATTCAGGAGCTCGGGGTTTATTTAATCTGCCTGGTGCGCCATCATATCGAATTAGAGAAAAAAAGCATCCACCGAGCCCTTGATGAAGAGCTTCGGCCTGTTGAAAGAAGAAAAGTTGAAACGCGGGTACGGCAATGGCTGTGCCTTCACAAAAACAGAAATAACAAAAGGCTAAACAAAACAACAACTATGAAAGGGGCTGTTTATGCGTGAGCAATACAATGCGATCGGTGAAACCGCGGGGAAAATTTATCAAGCTCTTGAAAAAAATAATCGGATGGAAGACGCCGCCTTGCGGAAAGAAATCGGAACCCCGGATACGGCGCTTTTCAATCAGGCGATCGGCTGGCTTGCCCGCGAGCACAAAATCAATTTTGAAAAAATGGGGAAAGGCTGGCAGCTCTCGCTTCTGCCGGCTGCAACGCACGTTCAATGAAGTAGCCGCAAACCTGCCTTATTTTTAGTCCTGGGAATCCTTCGAAGGCTCGTTGCCGCCGCCGGGTTGTGATGAATATCACTGTCCCCGCGAGGGGGTTTACGCTACTCTGTGCCTGTCAATCCTGGGTTCAGCGGAATCTTTGGGGCCATGAGAGGGGAAAAGATGGATTCTCAGACAGCGATTTTAGAGCAAAAAGTTAAAAATCTAAGGCCTTTGTTCGAACCCCGCTCCATCGCCGTCATCGGCGCGTCACGGCGGCCCGAAGCGGTAGGCTATGCCATCTTAAACAATCTCATCTCCGGCGGTTTCAAAGGAAAAATTTTCCCTGTCAACCCGAAAGCAGACGAAATATGCGGCGTCCCTTGTTTTGCTTCGGTGAAGGCAATCCCCGAGGCGATTGATTTGGCACTCATCATTGTCCCGAATACGGCGGTCCCGGCGACTTTAAAGGAGTCCGGAGAGAAAGGCGCCCAAGCCGCCGTGATCATTTCAGCCGGTTTCCGGGAAATCGGAGGCGAAGGTATCCAGCTGGAAGCCGAGATTAAAAAAATCGCCCAGGACTTGCATATTCCGGTCTTAGGCCCCAACTGCTTGGGTCTGATCAATACGGATCCGGCGGTGGCCATCAATGCCAGTTTTTCACGCACCATGCCGCGCGCCGGCAATATCGCCTTCCTGTCCCAAAGCGGGGCTTTGTGCGCGGCGATTTTGGATTATGCCAAGGGCAAACATATTGGCTTCTCAAAATTTGTGAGTTTAGGAAACAAAACGGACGTGCATGAACTGGATATGCTGCGTTATCTTAAAAATGATGCGGCGACGAATGTCATCCTGATGTATTTGGAAGATTTGGTCAACGGCCGGGCCTTTATCGATACGGTGCGCGAGATCACGGGGGAAATTTCCCCGACCAAACCCATTCTGGCCATTAAATCGGGCCGGACGCCTCAGGGGGCGAAAGCCGCTTCTTCCCATACGGGTTCGCTCATGGGATCCGACGAAGTTTACGACGCTATTTTTTTGCAGGCCGGTGTTTTGCGCGTGGATTCCGTCGAAGAGATGTTTAACTTTGCGATTGGCTTTGCCAATCAACCTTTGCCGCGCAGCGGCCGGGTTGCGATTGTGACCAATGCCGGCGGACCGGGAATTATGGCAACGGATGCCTGTGTCCGGTATGGCCTGGAGATGGCCACGCTGGCGCCCGCCACAATCCAAAAGTTAAAGACCGCGCTTCCCGTGACGGCCAGTTTTTCAAATCCCGTCGATGTGATCGGCGATGCCCGGCATGAACGGTATGAGGCAGCGCTCCAAGCCGTAGCCCATGATCCCAATGTCGACGGCATCATCGTGATTTTGACCCCGCAGGCCATGACCGACATTGAGGACATTGCCAAAGTGATTGTGAGTCTGGATAAGCAAACCGATAAAACGATCCTGACTTGCTTTATGGGGATTGTGGATGTTTCGCCGGGCGTCAAAATCCTGGAGGAAAATCATATCCCGCATTACAGTTTCCCGGAAGATGCCGCGCGCACGCTGGGCGCTATGGTCCGGTATCAGCAATGGACGCATCGTCCGCGCACGGCCGTCAAAAATTTTAAAGTTCATACCAAGACAGTCAATGAAATTCTTGCGAAAGCCATTCAGAATCAAATCTCTTTTTTGACGGTGGATCAATCCATGGCGGTGCTGGAGGCTTATGAATTTCCGGTGCTCCCGTATCAACTGGCGCGTTCAGAAGCTGAGGCGGTGCAATTTTCAAAAAAAATCGGCTATCCTGTGGCCATGAAAATTGTTTCCCGGGGGATCAGCCACAAATTTGATTTGGGCGGGGTCCGGCTCGGTCTTGAAACTGAGGCGCAAGTCCAAACGGCCTACCGGCAAATGCTGCAGCAAGTAGGACGCGCCTCCGGTGCCAAAATCGACGGGGTTTTAATCCAAGCCATGGCCCAAAAAGGCTGGGAAGTGATTCTCGGCATGAAACGGGATCCGCATTTCGGCCCTATTCTCATGTTCGGGATCGGCGGCATCTATGTTGAAACGTTACGGGATGTGACTTTTCGTTTGGCCCCGATTCGTACGCACGGCGCTCGGCGCATGGTGGAATCGATCCGCACCTTTTCACTTTTGAAAGGGATGCGCGGCCAAAAACCTTCCGACATTCAAAAGATCATGGAATGCCTGGAGCGGCTGTCGCAATTATCCTGCGCGCATCCGGAAATTCTGGAAATTGATATCAATCCCTTGATTGTTTATCCGGAAGGCGCGGGGGCGGCCGTTGCCGATGCAAGAATTGTCGTCGATACGGCTTAAAAGAGAGCGGTTTGGGCATCCATCTGCGCGAAACTGCTCACGCCGATCCAAACGAACCGGAACATCCCGGATCCTCGACATGCTTTCCGGGGAACAACTGCCTCGCATCTGCTGAGGTCGAACGGAGGGGAAATGGATTTTAAAGTGATGATGGCAACATTGGCGGCTGTTTTCCTGGCCGAGTTGGCCGACAAAACGCAGCTTGTCGGGATCAGCATGGCCGCTAAATCGGGGAAGCCTCTTTCGGTTCTCCTGGGGTCTGTTCTCGGCTATATCGTGGTCACGGCTGTGTCGGTGTTTCTGGGCAGCGTTTTGGGGCACTATCTCAAACCTGACTATTTGAGAATCGGGGGTTCCCTTATTTTCATCACGATTGGCCTACTGATGTTTTTCAACAAGCTTTAACCCCGCCTTCCAGCCTCTTTTTGTCGGATCCCCTCTGTGATAGGGATCACAGCTTTTTCCCCGTTGCTCCCGTAGCCTATTACCGGGGCCAAGTGGTCAGAGAGTGGGCCATAGAGGAAACAAGGCGGCTGGAGTTAGGAGGTAGCTATGAAAACGCAAGTTTTTCTTCTCGTGGGTTTGTGCGTCTTTGCTTTATCGGCCCTCGGCGGCTCCTACAGAGAAACCACCGGGGATATGTATATGGAGAGCTATATGACGGAGATGAGGCGTCAAGGCGGCATGACGGTCGCTGAAATACGGGCTGCAGAATACCGGAGCCGGTACGAAGTTTGCGACGAGCATCATAGTTGCATCAATGTGACCGCAAACACGGAAAAGAAGCCCGTTGAAACAAAGGCGGAAGAAACAGATCGGGCAACGCCTGTGAAGTTCATCCCCGTGCCGGTATGGTATTGATGGGGGAAGAAGAAGATTCACCCCATCGAAGCAAGGCCGTCATGAAAAGCCTGGAAAGCAGCGGCGAGTTGGAAGCTTCCCATACCCGGGGGGCGGTTCAAAAACGTCTGCAGGCGGGCGTGTCGCATAGTTACTTGCCAGATGATTTCAATATGAGGGTTTCACTTGTGACCTAGATCACAGCAATAACCTCTGATTTGCCCCATGCTCCTCGCGTGGGTTGTGATCCCTGACATTTCACAAAGGAGGCGATGAAAATGGAAAAACGCGAAGGCACGGATCTTCATCCTCTGTGCGGCAGATTGTGCAGCCAGGAAGATTTGACAAATCTGGTGACCCGGATGGGGTTGATCGAAGGGGATGTTTTGGGAGCGCTCGATAAGGGGGAATTGTCTCTGCGTGATCTCATGAAGACCCTGCGGTGGGAGGCTTGTGCTGTTGCCATGGCAACAGGATCGCTTTTAAAACAGGGGTTGATCCGAAGCGTTGAAAATGGCGGGGAAGTTTACTTGGGGCTTGCAAAAAAACCAAAGGCAGTCTCTTTCTCTGAGCCTTGATGTCTCGATCTTTCTTTGCACCGACTCGTAACAGGGAATGGTGGTAAGGGTATGGATGCTTTGTTTGTTCTGGTTTTGATTACGATTTTCATCGCCGCCTACGGGTTGTTGATTTACTCGTTTCGCATTGCGGAGTTTGTGGATTTCTTTGTGATTGAAAAAATGCGCAGCCTATTTAAAACGGAAGGGGTGGGTCAAATGATTCCTCAAAAATTGACGCGATTTCTAAAAAGAAACAACGTGCCGTACCGGGTCCAAACCCATCCGGCGGCTTTTACCGCGCCGGAAACGGCCCATGCCGGACATGTTCCGGGGAAGGCATTGGTCAAGGTCGTGATGGTTCATGCTTATGAGAAAAATATCATGATGGTGCTTCCCTCGGACAGGACGGTTGATTTGCTTAAATTAAGCCTCACCTTGGGGACGAACAATCTTCACATTGAGGGGGAACAAGAGTTCAAAAATTTGTTCCGGGATTGTGAAGTCGGGGCTATGCCGCCTTTCGGCCAGCTCTACCAGATACCGTGTTACGTGGATGAAAGCCTGAAGGCGTGTCCGTATCTTTATTTCAATGCAGGAAACCATACGGAATGCATTGAGATTACAACCGCGGATTTCCTCCGTATCGTGAAGGGTGTTGTGGGGGATTTTTCTGTTGAAGGAAAAAAGATCCGTGAAAAAGTAACGGCGTGCGCCTAACCAAGGAGGGGAACAGCTAATGGAAAAGACCAAGTTTTGTCCTGCGATGTGGTTGTCGGGTTTTTTTGGGTTGGGAGCCATCGTGCATCTGGTACGTGCGGCGATGGGGTTTAGCGTCGTGATCGCTGGCCGTGAAATTCCGGTCACTGTGAGCGCCGTTGTTGCCGGGGTTTTGGGGGCCCTTTCGATCGGGCTATTGGTCGTAAGTCTGAAAAGACCCTGTGAGAGCGGGAAAACCGATGGGTCGGTTTGTTGCAAGTAATGGGAAGGGGGCCAGCGATGATGCGGCACTATAAAACGGTGGATGGCAATGAAGCCGTTGCATCGGTGGCCTATCGCATCAATGATCTGATTGCGATTTACCCCATCACGCCGGCTTCCGCGATGGGGGAATGGGCGGATCAGTGGCAGGCGGAAAGAGCGCCCAATATTTGGGGGACGGTTCCCTCCGTCGTCGAAATGCAAAGTGAGGCGGGCGCCGCCGGAACTTTGCACGGCGGACTGCAAAGCGGGTCCCTCGCAACAACCTTTACCGCATCCCAAGGGCTCCTCCTGATGATTCCCAATATGTACAAAATCGCGGGAGAACTGACGCCTGTAGTCATTCATGTGGCCGCGCGGGCCATCGCCACGCATGCGCTATCCATTTTCGGGGATCATAGTGATGTGATGGCCGTACGTTCCACCGGATTTGCCCTGCTGTGCGCCGGATCCGTTCAGGAAGCGATGGATTTTGCTTTGATATCCCAAGCCGCAAGTCTGGAATCGCGCATTCCTTTTCTCCATTTCTTTGACGGTTTCCGGACTTCCCACGAAATCGCAAAAATTGAAACGCTTACGGAAGACCATCTGCGGTCTATGATTGCCGAAAATCTTGTCCTCGCGCACCGGCAAAGGGGATTATCGCCGGATCATCCGCAAATAAGGGGTACCGCTCAAAATCCGGATGTTTTTTTCCAGTCCCGCGAAGCGGCTAATCTTTATTACCTTGCGTGCCCGGAAATTACTCAGAAAACGATGGATAAATTCGGGCAGTTGACGGGGCGAGCCTATCAGCTTTTTGATTATCATGGCGCAAAACATCCCGATTACCTCATTGTGATGATGGGCTCCGGCGCTGAAACGGTGCATGAAACCGTGGATTTTATGAATACCACCGGATGGAAGGTTGGTGTCCTAAAAGTGCGGCTTTTTCGTCCTTTTGACTGCGCTCGGTTCATAGAAGCCATTCCGTCCAGCGTAAAAGGAATCGCGGTTTTGGACCGCATGAAGGAACCCGGCGCCGCCGGAGAGCCGCTTTATCTGGATTGCGTGAATGCCTATCATGAAAACAATCAGAGGCAGGGCGCAAAATCCCGCCGGCATCCCGTGATTGTCGGAGGACGGTACGGGTTGTCGTCAAAAGAGTTTACTCCGGCCATGGTGGCGGCTGTCTTCGGGAATTTAACGAATGCGCATCCAAAGAATCATTTCACGGTTGGGATTGAGGATGACGTCACCCGGACAAGCCTGCGTTATGACCCTGCGTATTTTGTTCCAAAAAAAGATGTCTTTCAGGCTATTTTCTACGGCCTTGGCTCTGATGGAACCGTCGGAGCCAACAAAAACAGCATCAAAATTATCGGTGAACATACGGACCTCTTTGCGCAAGGCCATTTTGTTTATGATTCCCGGAAGTCCGGCGCTATGACCATTTCGCATTTGCGATTTGGCCCAAAACCTATCCGCGCTCCTTACCTCATCACGGGCGCCCATTTTATTGCCTGTCATCAATGGTTATTTTTGCAGCGCTACGACATGCTTCAAGATGCTGCGGAGGGCGCCACCTTTCTCCTCAACAGCCCTTATGGGCCGGAGAAAGCCTGGTGGCAGCTCCCCAGAAAACTGCAGGAGGAGATCATCCGAAAGAAAATTAAATTATACGTCATTGACGCTTATCAAGTTGCGGCCGAAGCCGGCATGGGCGGAAAAATTAACACGGTGATGCAGGTATGCTTTTTTGCGATTTCCGGCGTCCTTCCCCGGCAGCAAGCTCTGGATGAGATTAAAGAATCGATCCGGCAGGCCTATGCCAAAAAAGGGGCGGAAGTTGTTCAAAAAAATCTGAAAGCTGTCGACCAAACGCTTGAAAATTTATTTGAAGTTGCAACTCCCGTGGCGAGCGGACTCCAGGAAATACCGCCGGCTGTTTCGGAACAATCTCCAAAATTTGTCCAAAATGTCCTGGGCCCCATCATTGAAGGGCGGGGAGACGAATTACCGGTGAGCTGCTTCCCGGTCGATGGAACTTTCCCCAGCGGGACATCCCAATGGGAGAAACGCAATCTTGCTCACGAAATCCCTGTATGGGAGCCTAAAGTCTGCATCGAATGCGGCAAATGCGCCTTGATCTGCCCCCACAGCGTGATCCGTATTAAGGCTTATGATCCCAAAGTTTTAGCGTCTTCTCCAGCCTCTTTCAAATCGACGGAAGCCCGGGACCCGGAATGGAAAGGGTTGGATTATTCCATTCAAGTCGCTCCCGAGGATTGTACGGGCTGCGGTCTTTGTGTTGAAATTTGTCCGGTTAAAGCGCTTCACATGGAACCGCAGCCGCCTTTACGGGAACAGGAAAAAAAGAATTGGGAATTCTTTCTGAAGATTCCCGATTTACCGCGGGACCGGATCAAAACTTCCTCGGTCCGCCAGCAGCAGCTCCAGGAGCCGCTCTTCGAATTTCCGAGCGCCTGCTCGGGCTGCGGCGAAACACCTTATATTAAACTGGTCTCCCAGCTTTTCGGAGACCGGGCTCTGATTGCCAACGCCACGGGCTGCTCTTCGATCTTCGGGGGCAATCTTCCCACGACGCCTTGGACGAAAAACGCCGAGGGCCGCGGTCCCGCCTGGTCCAACTCACTCTTTGAGGACAATGCGGAGTTCGGTTATGGATTCCGGATTTCAATTGATAAGCAAGGGGAAGAAGCGCGTGAACTGTTACAGAAAATGAAAGGCCCATTGGGAGAACAGCTGGTCGAGGCTATTTTGTCCGCCGAGCAGAAAACGGAAGCGGATATTTTCGAACAGAGAAAGCGCGTCGTGATTTTAAAAGAAAAACTTTTACCTTTGCATGACGAAGCCCAGGCTGCGCGCCTCTTGAGTCTTGCCGACATGCTCGTTAAAAAAAGCGTCTGGATCATTGGGGGCGATGGGTGGGCTTACGATATCGGATTCGGGGGATTGGACCATGTCCTGGCCAGCGGCCGCGATGTCAACGTTTTGGTACTGGATACGGAAGTATATTCCAATACCGGCGGCCAGATGTCCAAAGCAACGCCGCGCGGCGCCGTCGCCAAATTTGCTTCGGCGGGGAAGCCCAATGCAAAAAAAGATTTGGGTTTGATGGCCATGACTTACGGCAATGTCTATGTGGCAAGTGTCGCCATGGGCGCGAAAGATGAGCATACCCTGAAAGCATTCCTGGAAGCGGAGGCCTACCACGGTCCGTCTCTGATTATTGCGTATTCGCATTGCATTGCGCACGGGATTGATATGCGCTCGGCTTTGACCGATCAAAAAGCCGCGGTCGATTCGGGGCGCTGGCTGCTTTATCGTTTCAATCCGGAACGCGCAAAACAGGGGCAGAATCCGCTTGTGCTGGATTCGCGGGAACCCACGCTGCCGGTTGATCAATACATGCAGATGGAGAACCGTTTTAAAGTTCTCACCAAGGCAAATCCCGAGAACGCCGCAAAACTATTCCGCGAGCTTGAAGAAGACATCAAAATTCGCTGGTCCTTATACCAATACTTGGCACATCAGAACGGGAAAGGCCCGGAAACACGAGGTGTGTCATGAATCATAAAAAGTCGGTTTATCTTTTGTCCGACTCCTCCGGTAATCTTCTCGAGCATTTCTTTAGCGCCATCCTGACGCAATTCCCGAAAGAGCGCTTACTTATCCGGGAAATCCCGTTTCTTAAAGATGCGGCCATGGTAACCAACGCCATCACAAAAATTCGCGAGGGGATTGTCCTGCATACGGTCACATCCGAAAAGCTTAAAAATTTAATTTCGAATTTATGCAAAGAGCAAAATCTGCCTTGCTGGGATGTTACCGGACCCACCATGGATTTCTTTGAAAAGTCGGCCGGTATCCCGCGCTATTCACCGCCGCGTCCGCCGCACGATATTGACGAAAAATACATGAGCCGTATCAAGGCCCTTGAATTTGCGATGCAGCACGACGACAGCCGGAGAATCGAACAGCTGGATCAAGCCGAGATTATTCTGATTGGCATCAGCCGAGTCTCGAAAAGCCCCACATCGCTGTTCCTGGCACAACGGGGATTCCGGGTCGCCAACGTATCTTTTATCCCCGATATGATGCCCTTGCCGGGCTGCCTGGGAAAACATCCCCATTCGAATATCGTAGCGCTTACCATGCGGCCGAAAAATTTAACGGAAATCCGGCGGCGGCGTTTTGCGGAATGGAAGATAAAGGACTTTGATTATCAAAAACTCGATGCGGTCACCGCCGAAGTGATGAAAGCAGAACGGATTTATAAGAAAAAGGGGTGGCCCGTCATTGACACGACCGATCTCGTGGTCGAGGAAACGAGCACCCTGGTTTTATCCACCTTAAAACTTCAGCCAAAAGTTTTTGAATGCGTCTGAACCGTGTTCAATCCGCCGAAGTTTGAAAAACACACCCCCTGCGGAAAGGGTTGCGGAAATCCTTAAAGAATTTATAATGCCTCTCACGCTGCTGCCGTGACACAACAGGTGTCGGGGTTTGCTTCTCGTGATCTCACAAGGAGGCCTTATGAAACCAGCCATTGATGTTCGCGTCGGTAATATTTTGCGCCTGGACGGGAAAGTTTGTAAAGTCCTGTCGCAGGAAGTCAAGGGCACGGGTAAATCCGGCAAAATGGTCCACGTCAAAGTCCGGTTCTACGGCGAAGGCAATCTGGCGGACAAAAGCCTGCGCTCCGACGAGCGGGTTGAAGAATGCGAGCTGCAGCATGTCAAAATGCAATATTCCTACAAGGACGGCGAGCAATTTATCTTTATGAATCTGGAAAGCTTCGAGCAGTTCTCGCTGCCGGCCGCGCTGGTGGGGCGACAGGAAGTCTTTCTCAAAGAAAATATGGAAATTAATATGGAGTTCATCGACGGCAAACCCGTCAATATCGCCTTCCCTGAAATTGCGGAATTGGAAGTGGTGTCCGCGCCGCCGCCGCTGGGCGGGGATGCGAACTATAAAGAAGCGGAACTGGAGAACGGTCTTAAAATTCTGGTCCCGCAATTTGTCAAATCCGGCGACCGTATCCGGGTCACCGTTGAAAATCTGGCCTATCTCGAACGCGTCACAACCAAATCCCTTTCCTCCGCCCCGGCTAAACAGCCGCAGGCGCCGAAAGCTTGATTTTTCCCATGAAACGCCGATACATCTTTCAACCCCACAAGGAGAATTGCCATGGCTGCTGAGTCTGAGAAGAAAGAGAACAAACCCCAAGCTGCCGCGCAAGCTCCAGCCGAAGGATCCGCCAAGTCGAAGCCTAAAGTGACCCGCATGACGCTCCAACAAGTCGATGCCGCCTTAGAAAATGCGCAAAAGCATATGGGCGGTCATTATTCGACCTATGCGCAGTCGCTCTTGGCCAAGCGCGCGGCGCTGCTCAATCACCCCGGCCCTGTCCCCGCTAAGTCCAAACGCAAAACAGCCTAAGGTCTGTATTGTCATCCTGAGGTGATTTTTACCGAAGGATCTCCGAGATTCTTCTCCCGCCTTTGGCGGGATCAGAATGACAACGCTCTAAGTGTAGCTACTTGACACATAGGAACCTTGTAGCATATGCTAACCACTCGCTTTTCGATTCCAATATCCGGTGAAAGGGAAGGTGTATCAAAATGACTCCTTTTAAGTTCAATGCCCAAGGACTTTTACCCGCCATTATCCAGGATGCTGAGAGCGGTGAAGTTTTAATGCTCGCTTATATGGATCAAAAGGCTCTGGAACGCACGCTCAAAGAAAAAAAGACCGTCTTTTATTCCCGCTCCCGGAATCAATATTGGGTCAAAGGCGAAAGTTCCGGGCATACGCAAGAAGTTCTAAGCGCCTCGACTGACTGCGATCAGGACACCGTGGTGATCAAGGTGACGCAAAAGGGCGGGGCCTGCCATTTGGGTTACCGTTCGT
>Ga0209726_10007560_pt1 | contig 12099 bp, 5 predicted proteins | sample Subgrocontami54m_FD_187453 | JGI IMG/M metagenome (GOLD analysis project Ga0209726, IMG submission 187453) | Subsurface groundwater microbial communities from S. Glens Falls, New York, USA - GMW46 contaminated, 5.4 m (SPAdes) (version 3) | ecosystem: Environmental > Aquatic > Deep subsurface >... | reverse complement strand
CGACGCCGCCGGCGTGATTGGCGTAAAAATAGACAGGAAGCGCAGAATTCCGATTACCGCTCTCTTGCGCGTTTTTGGAATGTCTTCCAATGAAGAAATTTTAGCTGCGTTTAAGGACGTAGACACTGACCCGGACACCAAATATATTAAAAATACTTTGGACAAAGACGCCAGCAAAAATGCAGACGAAGGTTTTAAAGAAGTTTATAAAAGAATCCGCCCGGGCGACCTGGCCACGGTGGAAAACGCGCGCTCCTTAATTTCCGGGATGTTCTTTAACGCCGAGCGCTATGACCTTTCCAACGTCGGCCGTTTTAAGTTCAATCAGCGCTTAAAAGTTGAAAAAAGAGAAGGACAAATTTTAACGCAGGAAGACTTAGTTGAGGCAGTTAAAGAAATCATCCGCCTGAACAACAACCAAAATTTGCCCGACGACATTGACCATCTCGCAAACCGCCGCGTGCGCGCGGTAGGGGAGTTAATCCAGGCCCGCTTCCGCGTGGGTCTTGCCCGCATGGCCAGAATCGCCAAAGACCGCATGAGCTTGGCGGATTTGGAAACCGTCACTCCGGCCCAGTTAATCCACGTGCGCCCGATTGTGGCCACCATGCAGGAATTTTTTTCCTCTTCCCAGCTGTCCCAGTTTATGGACCAGACCAATCCGCTGGCGGAACTGGAGCATAAGCGCCGTTTGAGCGCCATGGGTCCGGGCGGGCTTTCTAGGGAGCGCGCGGGTTTTGAAGTCAGAGATGTGCACCGTTCCCACTACGGCCGCCTTTGCCCGATCACTACGCCGGAAGGCCCCAACATTGGTCTTGTCGCCCACTTGGCGACTTACGCGCGCATTAACGACTTTGGTTTTATTGAAACGCCTTACCGCATGGTAAAAAAGTTTGCAAAAAATGACAACAAAGACTCCATAAATGAAATTTCTTTGTTTGATATTAAAAGCGAAAAAGGCGAAGTTGTTGTGGCGGCAGGAGCAACTGTTACGGCAAAGCAAGCCAAAGAATTATCGAAGATTGACAATCTAAAAGAAATTAGGATCAAGCCAAGACTGACAAGCAAAATTTTATATTTGGACGCTTATGAAGAAGAACAGCTTACCATTGGCCAGTCGGGCATGGAAGTGGACAGCAATAATTATTTTGTCGCCCCAAGGTCCTCTGTGCGCGTGCATTCCGTGCCTTCCATTGCTGCTACATCCGACATTGACTGCCTGGACGTTTCGCCCAAGCAAATTATTTCCGTTACAACTTCTTTAATTCCTTTCCTTGAACACGACGATGCTAACCGCGCGCTCATGGGCAGCAACATGCAACGCCAGGCTGTTTCCTGCATCCGTCCTGATTCTCCGGTAGTGGGCACGGGCATGGAAGAAAAAGCCGCGCGCGACAGCGGGCAGGTAATTTTAGCCGAAGAAGACGGCGAAGTGGTTTCCGTTTCCGGCGAAAAGATTGCGGTCGTGGGGCAAAAGGGCAAAAAAAAGGAATACGCGCTACTCAAATTTTTAAGGACCAACTCGGCCACGGCCATTAACCAAATTCCTAAAGTTAACAAAGGGCAAAAAGTAAAAAAAGGCGACCTCCTTGCTGACGGCGCTTCCACCCACAACGGCGAGCTGGCTTTGGGCCAGAATATTTTGGTGGCCTTTATGTCCTGGGAGGGCGGCAATTACGAAGACGCAATTTTGGTTTCCGAGCGCGTGGTGCAGCGGGATTTGTATTCTTCCATTCATATTGATGACTTTAAAATAGATGTGCGCGACACTAAATTAGGCCCCGAACAAATTACCCGCGACATCCCAAACGTCGGCGAAGAAAAGCTGAAAGATTTGGACGAGAACGGCATTATCCGCGTTGGCGCCCAGGTGAAGGCCGGCGACATTTTGGTTGGTAAAATTACGCCTAAAGGCGAAACGGACCTAACCGCGGAAGAAAAATTATTGCGCGTCATTTTCGGAGAAAAATCCCGCGACGTCAAAGACACTTCTTTGAGCCTGCCGCACGGCGAATACGGCAAAGTCGTGAACATTAAAGAGTTCAGCCGCGACGCCGGCGACAAGTTGGCTTCGGGGGTAATCCGCAGTATTCAGGTTTCTGTGGCGGTTTTGCGAAAAATCCAGGTCGGCGACAAAATGGCCGGCCGCCACGGCAACAAAGGCGTCATTTCCAAAATTATTCCGGTGGAAGATATGCCGTTTATGGCAGACGGCACGCCGGTGGATTTTATTTTAAATCCTCTCGGCGTGGTGAGCCGTATGAATTTGGGTCAAATTCTGGAAACGCATTTGGGCATGGCTGCCCAGCGCTTGGGCTACAAAGTGGCAACCCCGGTGTTAGACGGAATTTCCGAAACCATCATTAAAGAAGAATTAAAGAAATCCAAAATGCCGGAAAACGGCAAAATTACTCTATATGACGGCAAGACCGGAGAGCCGTTTGACGAACAAGTTACCGTGGGCGTGGCGTATATGTTAAAACTTCACCACTTGGTTGATGACAAAATGCACGCGCGTTCCACGGGGCCGTACTCGTTGATTACCCAGCAGCCCTTGGGCGGAAAAGCCCAGTTCGGCGGCCAGCGTTTTGGAGAAATGGAAGTCTGGGCGTTGGAAGGTTATGGCGTGGCCCACACTTTGCAGGAAATGCTGACCATCAAGTCCGACGACGTGGTCGGCAGAAGCAAAACTTACGAGGCCATTGTCAAAGGCGAAACAATTAAAAAGCCGAACGTGCCGGAATCTTTTAGAGTCTTGGTAAAAGAATTACAGTCGCTTTGCTTGGATGTTGAACTGTTAGGAGAAGGCGGGCAGGTGACATCGGCTTCGGAAGAAAGGGAAGTGGTAGTGCCAAACCAGGTCATTCCTCCCTTAGTCCCGGCCGGCGCTTCCTTATTTGACGAAACCGAGCCGAAAAAGAAGATGAAGAAAGGGAAGAAAGGGAAATAGAATTAACCTAATTATTCTAATTCCTAATTAACCTAAAGAAATCCCAATAACCAATTTAGAAATTAGACATTAGAAATTTACAAACTAGAATCTCGAATAAGTTGTAAGATATCAGTTTTCTTTAATCCTAAATCTTTAATCTTAAATCCATCCATGCTAACCCAAACAGAAGATTTTAAGGGAGTACGCCTTAAGCTTGCCAGCCCGCAAATTATTTCCGGCTGGTCGCACGGCGAGGTTACCAAGCCGGAAACCATCAACTACCGCACCCAGCGCCCTGAAAAGGACGGGCTTTTTGACGAGAAAATTTTTGGCCCCATAAAGGACTGGGAATGTTACTGCGGCAAATACAAGCGCATCCGCTACAAGGGAATTGTTTGCGACAAGTGCGGCGTGGAAGTTACTAAGTCAAGCGTTCGGCGCGAGCGCATGGGCCACATTAAACTGGCCGTGCCCGTGGCGCACATTTGGTTTTTGCGCGGCGTGCCTTCACGCTTGGGCTTGATTTTAGACTTGGGCGTGCAGGAATTGGAAAAAGTGGTTTATTTTGCGGCTTACATTATTACCCACGTGGACGAAGAAGTCAGAACAGAAACTTTTGAACAAATTGAAAAGGAATTCAAAGCCAAAAAGAAAACCATTGAAGAAAAGTTTGAAACTTTAATCGGCAAGACCAGCTCCCGCGCGCACAAGACCGCGGGAAAAGACGAAGACTTGGTTAAGGCGGAAATTGACGCGGAAATTACGCGCCTTAAAGACGCCTGGAGCCAGGAAAATGCCAATTTGGAATCCATTCGCGACCAAGCCAGGAGCGAGCTTAAGCCCATTAAAAAATTACAGGTCATTTCGGAACTGCAGTATCGCGATCTTTCGTTAAAATACGGACCCGTCTTTTCCGCTTCTATTGGCGCAGAAGCGTTGCGCGGGCTTTTGGAAGAAATCAATTTGGAAGAATTGGCCGCGGAACTGCAAACGCAATTAGTCACGGCCGAAGGCCAGGCACAGAGAAAAGCCCTTAAGCGCTTAAAGCTGGTGAAGTCTTTAATTAACGCTGGTCTGCGGCCGGAATGGATGTTAATTAGCATGCTGCCGGTAATTCCGCCGGACCTTAGGCCCATGGTCCAGTTGGACGGCGGACGCTTCGCGGCTTCGGATTTAAACGACTTATACAGAAGAGTAATCAACCGAAATAACCGCTTAAAGAAATTATTGGAAATTAAGGCGCCGGAAGTTATCACCAGAAACGAGAAAAGAATGCTTCAGGAAGCGGTGGACGCCATGATAGACAATTCCATCCGCCACGGCAAGGAAGTTACTGCGAGCACGGGGCAAAAACGCAAACTTAGAAGCTTGGCCGATATGCTTAAAGGCAAACAGGGGAGGTTCCGCCAGAACCTGCTGGGTAAACGCGTGGACTACAGCGGCCGTTCTGTTATAGTAGTGGGCCCGCATTTGAAATTGCACCAGTGCGGGCTTCCAAAAGTTATGGCTTTGGAATTATTTAAGCCTTTTGTGATTAGCAAATTAATTGGCCGCGAGTTTGCGCATAACGTGAGAAGCGCCAACCGCTTGATTGAACAAGCCAGAACAGAAGTTTACGACATTTTAGAAGAAGTTATTCAGGGCCACTACGTGCTCCTTAACCGCGCGCCGACTTTGCACCGTTTGGGCTTCCAGGCTTTTCAGCCAGTGCTGATAGAAGGAAAAGCCATTCAACTGCACCCAATGGTCTGTGCGGCTTTTAACGCTGACTTTGACGGCGACCAAATGGCCGTGCACGTGCCACTCACAGAAGCCGCGCAAAAAGAAGCCAAAGAAATTATGGTTTCCGCCCACAATTTGCTTAAGCCTGCGAGCGGCGATCCCGTAATGACGCCGGACAAAGACGTGGTTGTAGGCTGCTATTACATCACCAAAATCCGCGAAGGCTTAAAGGGCGAGGGCAAAGTTTTTTCCAGCCCGCAGGAAGCAATAATGGCTTACAATAATAATTTTGTGCACATTCAGGCCAAGGTAAAAGTTCGTTTGGAGAGCGGTGAAATTATAGAGACCTGCGTTGGCCGCCTTATCTTCAACAAAATTGTGCCCAAGGAAATGGGCTTTAGGAATGAAAATTTCGACAAAAAGAAGTTGCAGGTCTTGGTGCGCGAGGCTCACCGCTTGTTTGGCAATGACAAAACCGCGGAACTAATTGACGAAATCAAGCGTGTCGGGTTTTATTATATGAAAAAGTCAGGGCTGTCTTGGGGAATGGACGATCTTTTGGTGCCGCCGAAAAAGTATGACATGCTTAAATCCGCGGACAGCGAAGTGGAAACCACGTACCAGGAATTCCGCGAAGGCTTGCTTACCGAAGACGAACGCTATAACCGCGTAGTGGAAATTTGGGCCGACGTTTCGGAAAAAATTGCCAAGGAAGTTACCGCCGCGGTGGACGACCACAGCACTGTTTCTTACATGGTGAGTAGCGGCGCGCGCGGTTCTTTCTCGCAAATCACCCAAATGTCCGGCATGAAAGGCTTGGTGGTCAATCCGAGCGGCGACGTTATTGAATTGCCGGTCAAGGGCAGCTTTAAAGAGGGCCTGCAAGTTTTGGAATATTTTATTTCCACTCACGGCAGCAGAAAAGGAATGTCCGACACCGCTATGCGCACCGCGGATGCCGGGTATTTAACCAGAAGGTTGGTGGACGTGGCCCAGGACATTGTCATTAACTCCGAAGACTGTGGCACCGAAGATTTTGACTTAATCACCTTGGAAGACAGCCAAAAAATGAACCGCCCGTTCGACAGGCGCTTGTTCGGCAGAGTGGCGGCTGAAGATATTAAGGATAAAAAGGGTAAAATCATCGTAGAAAAAAATCAGGGGATAGACGACTTCCAGGCTAAGGCTATTGCGGACTTAGGTTTTACCGAAGTTAAGTGCCGCTCGGTTTTAAAATGCAAACTCTTCCGGGGAATTTGCCGGCTGTGCTACGGCTACGACTTGGGCTTTAACAATATGGTGCAAATGGGCGCGGCCGTGGGGATTGTAGCGGCCCAGGCCATTGGCGAACCGGGCACCCAGCTGACCATGAGAACCTTCCATACCGGCGGCAGTGCCTCGGTAAAAGATATTACCCAAGGTTTGCCGCGGGTAGAAGAATTGTTTGAAGCGCGCGAGCCCAAAGGGCAGGCCACAGTAGCCGAGATTGACGGCGTGGTTTATATTAGCCGGCCGAACAACAAGGAATATATTGTCAGCATCCACGGCGCGGACGTAAAAAAAGATGTGTTTGAATTGGGCCACGCGCAATCCGTAATTAAAGACGGGGCCAAAGTTTCCGCTAACGAGACTCTATATATAGACACCGAAGGCAAAACCGTAAAAGCCAAAACCCCGGGCACGGCTAAAGTCCAGGATGGCAAATTAACCGTGGTCCACGAAAGCGACGACAACAAAGAATATGTCATTCCAACTTCCTTTTCGCTTTTGGTCAAAGAAGGGGATTTGGCGGTAAAAGGCCAGCAGCTAACCGAAGGCAACCTGAACCCTTCGCAGATTATGGAATTAAACGGCGTGCAGGCCGCGCAAAAATATATTGTCAAAGAAGTCCAGGAAATTTACGTGTCCCAGGGGCAGAACATCCACGACAAGCATATTGAAGTAATTGTCCGCCAAATGTTTTCCAAAATGCGAATTATAGATTCCGGCGACAGCCAGCTGACCGTGGCCGAAGTGGCGGACAAGTCTAAACTTAATCACATTAACGAAGCGTTGGAAGGCCAGGGCAAGCGCCCGGCCAAAGCCCAGCAGCTCTTAATGGGTATTACCAAAGTCTCCTTAAATACCGACAGCTTCTTAGCCGCGGCTAGTTTCCAGGAAACCACGCGCGTATTAATAGAAGCAGCCGTAACCGGCAAGACCGACTACCTAAAAGGCTTAAAAGAAAACGTGATCATTGGCAAACTAATCCCTGCCGGCACCGGCTTCAACCCCGAAGTCGCCAAAGCAAACCTACAATTCGAAGTTACCTCGCAGCCCGTCACCGAAGAAATGCCGGGAGAGTAAAGTTGTCATTGCGAGTGCATCCGAAGCAATCTGTGTCCTGTAGCGCGCCGATTTATCGGCCTTCAATAATAACAATCTGTGGATAAATAATAAAAAATAGCCGGAAAACGGCTATTTTTTTATAGATTGACTATTAGTGAACGATTGTATACTATAAGAAAAAGACTAAAAAGGAAACAAAATGCCAATAAAAAACATTCATAAAATTGAACAGCCAAGGGAGAGGCTGGAAAAATACGGCGCCGGCAAACTTTCCGACGCCGAACTATTTGCGATTTTGCTTAGGACAGGGCCAAAGGGGACAGGGGTCTTGGAATTGTCTAAAAAAATCTTAAAGCAGTTTAACGGCAACAAGCTGGCTTTCGCAAGTTTTGGGGAGTTAAAAAATATCCACGGCATTGGCCCGGCCAAAGCTTGTGAAATAGTGGCGTGTTTTGAACTTGGAAGAAGGTTGCTTAAAGACAAAATTGCGGCTTTAATTTTATCACCCCGTGAAGTTTGGGAAGAATTAAAAGATCTAAGAGACAGCAAGAAAGAACATTTTATGGTTTTCTTTTTGGACACCCAGAATCAGGAAATTAAGCGCGAGGTAATATCAATTGGCACCCTTAACGCCAGCCTGATCCATCCGCGCGAGGTTTTTGAGCCGGCCATAAAACATTTAGCATCCCACATAATCATCGCTCACAACCACCCTTCCGGTAGCCTGGAAGCTTCAGACGAAGACTTAGCCGTTACAAAGCGTTTGGTTGATGCCGGCCGCCTACTCGGCATAGAAGTCCTAGACCATATTATAATCACCAAAACCGGCTACATCAGCCTTAAAGAAAAAAATCTGCTGTAATCCCTCTCCTTGCAGAGGAGAGGCTAGGTGAAGGTTAGGATGCTTGCTTGACATATTATCAGATGTACGTTATTATGTACATATTGGTATTTTCGATACCCATTGCCTACTAGTAGCAGTCTCTCCTCCTGCTAAGGAGGAGTACTCCGCGCAGCGGAGGGAGGTGGTTTATCTCTTCCCAAAAACCATAAAGTAGAACTTATGGAAACCATACATACAAAAAATTTTCGCATTCAAATTTGGTTTGACTGCGTGCCTGACAAAATCCTCCTGGGAACAGTCTCTATCTGTTCGGAAGACGAAGAGTCGGCCCACCGCCTGGTCCGCGCTCATACAGCTTACTACATAGTCGGCACCGACAACCTCAATTGGCAAATTAAAGAACCAGTGCCTTTATACGCAAGTTCTTAATATTTTTTGTCATCCCGACCGACTGAGTGCATCCGAAGGAGTGGAGGGCTCCCTTAAATATTGGTTTTATCGATAAGCGATTCCCTGCCTACCGTCAGGCAGGCTCGGCTACGGATGCACTTCGCCCGGAATGACACCAGGCGCGAAGCCCTAATTTTAATAATTTTTAACCCTAAAACTTTTTTTATGAACTCAAAAACCACATTATCTATTTCCGAAGCTCGGAAAAGAATTTTTGAAATAGCGGAGGCCGTTCAAAAGCCCGGCGTCTATTATACTTTAACAGACAAGGGACGGCCCAAAGCGGTTATTCTTTCTTATGAGGAATATGAATCAATAATGGAAACAATGGATGTAATGGAGGAGATGCCCGAACTAGGCAAAGAGTTACAAGAAAGCCGGGAAGCGGTAAAAAGAGGCGAGCATAAAAATTGGACCACTTTAGAAGAACTATTGGCCAAGCAAGGTTTTGTTTTGGCGGAAAAAGCAAAAAAACAATATGGCGTTTCGACTAAAACTCGATCCAAGGGCAGAAAAACAGCTAAATAATATTCCAAGCCCTTACAATGAGAGGATTAAAATAACTCTCTCCACGATTGCCAATAATCCTTGGATTGGAAAAAAACTAAAGGGGAAATACGAGGGCTCCTATACTGTACGGGTTTGGCCGTATAGGATTATTTATGATATTTACAAACACGAACTTCTGGTTACAGTAATTAAAATCAAACATCGAGGCCAAGGAGCCTATTCCTAAAATACCCGCAAAGACGACTATAAAATATATGAAAAAACAACCAACAAATAAAGCAATCGTAATTTTTGAAGGAGCTCAAATCCGCCGCTACTGGGACGAGGAAAAAGAACAGTGGTATTTTGCTATTATGGATGTTATTGAAGTTTTGACCCAAACAGACAGACCGAGAAAATACTGGAACGATCTGAAATTTAAGCTTAAAAATGAGGGAAGTGAGTTGTCCGAAAAAATCGGACAACTGAAAATGAAGGCTTCGGACGGTAAATATTACCTAACCGACGCGGCTGATACGGAAACAATGTTCCGAATTATCCAATCAATCCCTTCCCCAAAAGCCGAGCCTTTTAAGCTTTGGCTGGCCAGGGTCGGCTACGAAAGGGTGGAAGAAGCCGAGGATCCGGAAAAAGCAATCCAGAGGGCAATGGCCATGTATTTGAAAAAGGGTTATTCCAAAAATTGGGTTGATTTGCGCCTAAAGAGCATAGAAATTAGAAAGGATTTAACCAACGAGTGGCAGGAGAGGGGTGTTTTGAGGAATGAAGAATTTGCGATTTTGACCGACGATATAACTTTTGCCTGGGCCGGACTGAAAACCAAGGACTATAAGAAGATTAAAGATTTAAAAAAGGAAAATCTGCGCGACAATATGACCAATCTGGAGCTGGTTTTGAATATGCTTGCCGAAACTTCCACGACCGAAATATCAAAAGCAAAACTCCCAAAAACATTCCCCGAAAACAGGCATATAGCCCGCGAAGGCGGAAGCATAGCCGGCAACGCCCGCAGGGAAATTGAATCCAAGACCGGCAAAAAAGTCATAACAAAAGCGAACGCAAAAATTTTACGGAATAAACCGGCAAAAAAATTATCCAACGCTTAATTTATGGAACACTCAATTTTTTTTACTAAAAAACAGTATCAAACTCTTATAAAAGCCATTCAGGTGGCAGATTCTATGTATGGCATCATGGGCGACATGGTGGATGAGAAATTTAAAAAGTACGCAAAGGAAATAGATGAATTGACAAGCATGATTTTAAGCCATGCGGAAAAATTTGATATGGACTATATAGCTGAGAAATTTATGGGCAAATGGGTGGTTGCAGACGAACACGCGGAGGATTTTATGGACGACCTTATGCTTTACGAAGATTATGCCATGTGGGACAACCTCGCGCGCAACTTGGCAAGGCGAGATTTGGCAAGAATCTATTCCCTCGAACAGTTGGAAGAAATGGACCAAATGAAATATCTAGAATTAGAAAGCACAATCGAAGAAAAGTATAATAAAGAATTTGAAGCTCACGGTCTTGGTCGTATTGAAATTAAAAAATAATAATGGCGGCTTTTCAGAAATTTGCCAGAGGCGAGGCACGGGATAATCTACAGAGGCAAGGAAAAACCAAACTCATTGAAATTATGGAAATTGAACACCGCGGACATACTTCGTATGACTAGACTTCCCAAAAGCCCCAGCCAAAAGCTGGGGTTTTTACTATGGCAAATTGCTAATAAAAGGTATAAAATAAGCATAAGTAAGGGTTAATCTTTATAAAATTATGACTTCAAATCGAAAACAACTCCATGAAAGGCTTTGGTCTGCGGCGGTCCAGCTTCGGGCAAATTCCGGTCTAAAATTAAACGAGATTTCAGAGCCAATTTTAGGCCTTATTTTTCTTAAATTTGCGGATGTAAGGTTTAAAAAAGTTCAAAGTGAAATAGTCGCGGAACGGGCTGTCAAAACATACTCTGGAAGAAATAAGCCTGTTACCCCTGACCATTATAAATCCAAGGGTATTCTGTACTTGCCTGAGATCGCTACCTATTCTTATTTAATGACTTTGCCAGAGAGCGAGAATATCGGACAAAAAATTAATGACGCGATGAAGGCAATAGAAGAGGCAAATACCGACCTTGCTGGTGTTTTGCCGCAAGATTATACTTCGCTTCACAAAATCCCCGCAGAAAACAGCCAAATACTTATTACTCTGCTCAAAAATTTTAATCAAATCCCCGACGACATCGAAGGTGATGCCTTTGGTGAAATTTATGAATATTTTTTGGGCGAATTCGCTCGCGCCGAAGGCGCTAAAGGAGGCGAATTTTTTACGCCGCAGTCTATTGTTAAGTTGCTGGTGGAAATTATCGAGCCATATCACGGAAAAATATATGACCCTGCCTGCGGTAGCGGCGGGATGTTTGTTCAGTCAGCTAATTTCGTCAAATCACATTCGGAAAAGAAATCCCAAGTAATGAACGAAGTTGCGCTCTATGGACAAGAAAAAGGCAGTAGTAATATCCGTACTGCCAAAATGAACCTTGCCATTCATGGTCTGTCGGGAAAAATAGCCGAGGTAAATTCTTTTTATACAGATTTATTTAATAGTGTTGGGAAGTTTGATTTTGTATTGGCTAATCCGCCTTTTAATGTAAAAGGTAAAGATAAGAACGGGCAAATCGTAATTGATCCGGCAAAAATTCAAGGTGATCCGCGTTACTATCTAGGACTTCCATTAACCGGTAAAGGTGAAATTTCAAACGCAAACTATCTCTGGATGCAAATGTTTATGAGCGCCCTAAATCCAACAGGGAGAGCTGGTTTTGTTATGTCCAACCAGTCGGGTGATGCAAGTAATGCCGAAAAAGAAATTCGTAAAAAAATGGTAGATGCCGGAATGGTGGACGTAATTATTTCCGTCGGCACCAATATGTTTATGAACGCCACGCTTTCCTGCACCCTGTGGTTTTTTGATAAACGAAAGCATGGAACGGATAGGCAAGATAAAGTTTTATTTATAAACGCGCAGGATATTTTTACTGAAATTGATCGCGCTCATAGCGACTGGACAGACGAACAAATTCAAGAAATAGCTGGCATTGTGCGCCGGTATCGCGAGGAAAAAGGTGAAGAAAAATACCAAAACATTAAAGGCAGATGTAAAGTAGTAACCTTGGAAAAAATTCGTGCTAACGATTATTCCCTTAATCCTGGTCGTTATGTGGAAATTGTAGAAAAAGAAATAAGCGACGTGGATTTTGGCGCGCGAATGAAAGAGCTTATGAGCGAGTTTGCCAGTCTGACTGCCG
>Ga0209726_10007553_pt1 | contig 12108 bp, 10 predicted proteins | sample Subgrocontami54m_FD_187453 | JGI IMG/M metagenome (GOLD analysis project Ga0209726, IMG submission 187453) | Subsurface groundwater microbial communities from S. Glens Falls, New York, USA - GMW46 contaminated, 5.4 m (SPAdes) (version 3) | ecosystem: Environmental > Aquatic > Deep subsurface >... | reverse complement strand
CGTAACTCGCTATCTCGAAACATAGACCCGCCGAAGGGCGTCCTGAGCACGTGGGCGTTTGTGCTAAAGCCAGCAGTACAATCGGTAGACGTATCATCTAACACAGTTCAGATCAAATTGCGGTATCCTCTGGCTCCCTTGATGGCTATTCTGGCGATCGACCATAACCCCATATACCCGAAACACGTTCTCGCAGCTAAGGGCGACATGAAGACGACGGTCCTCGGAACAGGGCCGTTCAAGTTCGTCAGCTACACGCCAGGGGTGGGCGCCGAGCTCGTGCGAAACAACGAATACTTTGTCACGGGCCGACCATATCTTGATGGCATACGCGTGAACATCGTGAAGGACAACGCTACACGACTGGCGGCGATTCGAACGGGTCGGGTGCTTCTGGCCGGACGCGTATTTTCCACGCTGTCGCCATCTGAAGTGAAAGCTGTGCAACAGAGCATTCCCGATCTCAAGGTATATCCTTCTCCATCGTTCAATGGCCCAGAGTTCTTCATGAATCTTCGTCGAGCGCCCTTCGACGACATCAGGGTTCGTCGGGCTGTTTCCCTTGCGCTTGATCGCTCTGCGGCTATAAAGATCATGGCAGATGGACAGGCGTCCGCCCCGACATATTTCCCCGTTCCTGGCTGGGGCTTGCCTGAAGCGGAGCTGAGGCAAGTGCCGGGGTTTAGAGAGCCGAAGGATCAAGATATAGCCGAAGCCAAGCAACTTCTGGCGCAAGCCAAAATTGGGCCTTCAAGCCAGCTTACTATTCTCGCCAGATCAAGCACTCCTATCGCGCGGGATGCCGCAGTCTTTATGCAGGGCCAACTGGCACTAATAGGGCTACAGTCAACGATTGACGTTCAAGAAGACGGGCCGTTCTTTACTGCGGGACGGGAAGCAAGACACCAGGCCATGATATTTACACCGACGGGGCTTCTCGGGGACCCGATTTTCATGGGCAGATTCTACGTTGCAGGAGGGGACTTCAACTTTTCCGGAAACGACAATGACCAACAGCTAATCGCAATGTGGGAACAGCAGACCAAGACTCTGGACGTCACCAAGAGGAGAGCCTTGTTCAATGACATTGAGCGGTATCTAATAAAGGATGCCATTCCCTCTATTCCGATTGTTTGGCCGACTCGCTACATCGTGCATCAGTCTCAGGTGCGAAACTTTGTTCCCGGCGTTTCAGACTTCGATTTCAATAATCTCCAGGAGATTTGGCTGGCGCGTTAATGAGAGCGTGGCCGGAAGCATAGCGGCTTTCCCTGGCTCACGGCGCAGCGCACACGCAACGGCGGACCCGCGGGCCGGGTTGGGTTCATCCTGCATGACGACCAGCTCTTCCGACGATCGTCCGGTTTTGGTGTTGCGCGCTACGAACAGATAATAAATAGACCCGGACACCAGTATTGTGGAGGGAATCCAATGCGCGGCCCCTTAGAAGGAATCCGTGTCCTGGACTGGGGCATGGCTGGAGTTGGACCTGAGGCAGGACGTCTCATGGCACAGCTCGGAGCGGATGTTATCAAGATTGAAGAGCCGCGCAGCGGTGACCCGTACAGATACGTCGAGAAGGGTGGCGGCCTTAATCCTATGATGGGGCCTCAGGGCAGAAGCTATTTCTTCGAAACTTACAACATGGGGAAACGCGGCATCACCGTCAACCTCAAGCATGCTGGCGCACGCGACGTGATGGCCCGCCTCGTTGCGAAATCAGACGTGCTGGTCACCAACTACCGGGCCAAGGTGTGCACCCAGTTGGGCATGGATTATGGCACTCTCTCAAAGCATAACCATCGGCTGATATACGCCCGCGCCTCCGGTTTCGGTACCAAAGGGCCTTGGAAAGACAGCCCAAGCTATGACGTCGCTGTCGCGGCTCGCGCGGGATTCATGCTATACCAACGAGACCCAAACGCGTTCCCTCCTTTTACCCCATGGGGAGTAGGTGACGAGATTTCGAGCATTGCCACTGTGTACGGCATCATGGCGGCAATCATTGCACGTCAAACAACGGGCAGGGGTCAGGAAGTCGTAACCTCTCAGCTTGCGAGTATCTTTTGGCTGGAACACTTGAACATGGCATCCACTCTTTTCACAGGCAAAGAGTTCAGGGCAATTGATCGTCGTCGTATGGGCAATCCTCTCATTAACGTATATCCGTCAGGTGACGGGAAGTGGTTTGCAATTGCGATGGGCACCCTGGGCGATCGTTACTGGCCAAAATTTTGCCAAGCTATAGGACGACCTGAATTCATCCAAGATCCGAGATTCTCATCCAGTGCGCAGCGAGAATGCAACTGTGAGGAGTTGATTCGTCTGCTGGATGCTACGTTCGCGAAAGCACCGCGAGACACTTGGGTTGAAAAACTCCAGCAGTCAGACTGTGTTGTGTCACCGGTGAATACAATCTCTGAAGCACTGGAAGACGTGCAAGTCAAAGCGAACGAGATGGTCGTTACCGTTGACCACCCCGTGTTGGGTCAAGTCAAGGTGTTTGATAAACCGCTAGAGCTCAGTGACACCCCTCTGGTTTGGCAAGGCGGAGCGCCTGAGTTGGGCCAGCATACGGAAGAGGTCCTGGAGTCGTTAGCGGGTTATTCGTGGGAGGAGATCGAGAAGCTGCGAAGTGAGGGTGTCATCTAGGCAATGAACAGTGTGTTGGCGCTGGATGCCCATATTCATGTCTATCGGACCGCCGCGATAGGAATAAAATCACTGGCCAGTACCAACAGGGTTGCCCGTTGGTCTGGAACAACCGCTGAAGCTACTGGCGTGATGGATAAGGCTGGCATTTCAGCCGCCATTGCTTTAGTGATCACTCCTACTCGGCAGATGGAAGAGAAAGCCTTTTCCGAGCTATCACCTAGTCTGACGACGAATGAACTGGCTCGAGAAAAGGCTCGAGTTCGACAGATGGTGCTAGGTCGTCTGGATCGGAATAACGAGTGGGGTTGCGAGGTCGGTCGCGAGACCAGCCGGCTAATCCCATTCATAAACCTAGATCCTCATTTGACCCCGGGAGGTGGTTGGCAAACTTACATAGAGGACAAGCTCTCCCGGGGTGCCAGAGGGCTAAAACTGCTTCCTGTATTTCATCGCTTTCGCGGAAACAGCCCTGAGCTGCTGGCCATCTTCGAAGCAGCGGATGCATATGGATTACCTGTCCTCTCGATGTCGGGAAAGCCTGCGCTTCTTGACCAAGATCCAAATGAGCCGGATTATGGCCGGCCAATCTACTATGCCGAGACTCTCAATCGATTCCCTCGTGTCAAACTCATCCTTGCGCATTTCGGCCGTGGTTATGAAAAGGACATCGTCGAAATGTGCGCGCGATTTCCAAACTTGTTTACAGACCTTTCGCTGCGCTTAAGGACTCCTGATGGCTTGGGAGATTGGGGGCCAGAGGAAGCGCTTTCCTGGATTCGCCGAGTGGGAGTAAGTCACGTTCTCTTCGGATCCAATTGGCCTAACAGCGACCCTTCCCTAGTTCTTGCTGCTATCGAGCAGTTGAGGCTGTCAGAAGCAGAGAAGTGCGCGATACGCATCGAAAACGTGTCACACATTATTGCACGGGGCAGCGACAGTCATTAGGTATAAGCTTAGTACTTCATCTGCACTCCCCAGTGGGTGATAACATAGGCGGGATCACGGAGGGAGGTCAAGAATGAGCGGCTGGCAGCTGAAGAACAAGACGTGCATAGTTGGCATAGGCGAAACCCAGTTCATGCGTTGGGGACGATCAACCCGCAGTTCTTTCGATCTGGCTTGTGAGGCAATTTCTAAAGCGGTCGCTGATGCTGGGCTCAACATCCACGATATTGATGGTTTGGTCACGTATGCTTTGGATCAGAACCACGTCGCGAAGATGGCGACGGGGCTTGGCCTCCCGGAACTGCGTTACGCCACTTTTTGGCCGGGGGGTGGAGGGGGCACGGCGGCGGTAATTATGGACGCCGCCATGGCCGTGCACTGCGGAGCCGCGAACTACGTCGTCTGCTACCGTTCACTGTGCCAGGGGCAAGAACGTCGTTTCGGTCAGGCAAAGCCGATGGATGTCGCCACAGGAGAAGCCGCCTTCACGACTCCATACGGCCTAGTTTCTCCGGCTCAACGCTTGGGGCTCCAAGTAAAGCGCTATATGCATGAGTATCACATAACGGAAAGGCATCTGGCTGCAGTCGCGCTTGCCTGTAACAAGCACGCTCAGCGGAATCCGAGAGCGTTGATGAATGGCAAACCGCTCACGTTGGAAACGTACCTCAGTTCTCGAATGATCGTAGACCCGTTGCGCCTTTATGATTGCTGTCTGGAATCTGATGGAGCCTGCGCAATAGTAGTCACGACGCTAGAGCGGGCACGCAGCCTCAAGAAAAAGCCTGTTTCAATTTTGGCAGCGTGCCAAGGGGCGGGGGCGAGGCAAGGTGAGGCACCTGGGGATGTGAACCGAGAGGGTTACCTGACCGCCAATTTCTATAAAATGGCGTCCGACTTGTATAAGAGGGCCGAGGTCACTCCAAAAGACGTAGACGTGGCGCAAATCTATGAGAGTTGCACCGGTATGGTGCTCATGGCTTTGGAAGATTTCGGCTTTTGTGGCCGGGGGGAGGCGGGCCGATTTGTGGAGACCGGGGCACTCGAATGGCCTGCTGGGCGATTGCCGATCAACACAAGTGGTGGAAACCTTGCCGAAGGGTATATACATGGCCTTGAGTTGGTTAATGAGGGAGTTCGACAGATGCGAGGGGACTCTACAAGTCAAGTCCAAGATGCAAAAATATGCCTTGTCGCGGGCGGCTCGGGCGCGCACCTCGTGAGTTGCATGCTGCTGGGGAGGGAATAAGCAATGAGCCGGCAGACATACCTTCCTCAGGGCTTGCCGTTGCCTTTCACAGGTGACTTCGATACGCGCGACTGGTGGGCGTTTGCCGGGAGGCACGAGCTAGTCTTTCAGCGATGTTCTGCCTGCCGTACATTTCGACACCCGCCGAAACCTATCTGCTTCAATTGTGGCTCGTTCCAGTTCGCGTGGGAGCCCGTGAGTGGATTTGGAACGATATATAGCTTTGTCATTGCACATCACGCTGCCCACCCAAGTCTCAAAGAAAGGGTACCGTACAACATTGTGGTAGTAGACGTCGAAGGGACGAACGGATTACGCGTAGCGGGTAACCTCATCAACGTGGTTGGCCAGGTCATCAAGATAGGCACGGAAGTTCACGCTACATGGGAGGACATAAGCGACGGAGTTGCGCTTCTTCAATGGGTCACGGCTGAACAATCCTCAGGTAACCGATAGACAGCCGTTTCTACCAGAAATATAACCGCAGAGTCCATACTGCTAAATACTTGTGGGCGTATCAGGTACTATCCTCTAGTGATCACCGAAGAATGCCCATATGTAGGGATCCAGGTGGAGTGAGGCCCGTGCACGAGGAGCGAATGAGATGAGCACGAAGACCCTTTACACGGGAGACGCAACGATTACGGACGAGGGGATCGCAGAATTGCGTGGCCGAATGGGCAAGGTGTATCCCGCTCGCCCTTGGATCACTATCGCGACTCTGGACGCCATTGTTCACTTCGCTGACGGAGTAGGTGACGACAACCCGCTGTTCCACGACCCCGCGTATGCGCGCCTGACGAGGTACAAGAAAGTCATCGCGCCGCCCACCTTCGTGTATGTCTTCTGCAGCGCGGGTTTCGGGCCGGCTTATGGTGGTCTCCCAGGGGTATATAGCCTTTACAGCGAGGACACCTTCGAATTTCACAAGCCTGTGTCCGAGGGCGGGCGATATACTGCCGACGAAGAATTGGTGGGCGTAGAGGTAAAGCCAAGCCAGTGGAGTGGGCGCGCCGTGCACCAGTTGATCGAGAGTCGTTTCTACGATCAACGCGGCAATGTCATCGCCAAGAGGAGGTCCCGCCGCGTCCGCGGAGAGCGCGGGGCCGCCCGCGAGCACAAGAAGTATGCGCCCTGGGCGCCGTATCGCTACTCCAAGAAGGAGATCGAACGCATTTCCACGGACTATCTGGATGAGTTCCGCAGGGGTGCCGAAGTCCTTTATTGGGAGGACGTTCCGCCCGAAGGGACACAGATTCCATCCATTGTCAAAGGACCACTCACAGTCACGGACATGGTCACCTGGATGATGGGCTGGGGGTCTCCCTTGTGCAAGACCAACAAAATAGCCTGGCAGTATTACCGCAAGCATCCCGGAGCGGCTATCTATGACCCGGATACGAACATACCTGATTTGGCGGAGGCCGCTCACTGGGATGTCAAACGGGCTCAGATGGGCGGCGTCCCAGGCCCCTACGACATAGGTCCCCAGCGCGTCTCGTGGTACGCACAGATGCTGACAAACTGGATTGGAGACAGCGGATGGCTATCTCGGCTGTCGGTGCAGATTCGAAGGCCCAACCTCGTCGGAGACACGACGCGGTTGCAAGGCAAAGTCTCGCGAAAATATGTTGAGGGCGGCCAAGCCCTGGTTGACGTGGAGGTATGGGGAACCAATCAGCGGGGAGAGGTCAACAGCAGCGGCACGGCAACAGTCATGCTACCATCAAAGCTGAGATCACGACAGACGCGCCGGGCTGAGGTTGTGAAGCCACTGCCGGCAGGCACGGGCAAAAGTACGGGACATGTCGGTTGACGGATGCGCTTATCACTTGTGCTGAAAGCCCGCGGGCGACTTGACCACCTCTTCTCAAACAGCAGGCTGTCCACACATTTGACGGCTGAGGTCCGTTTTCAGCTGTGCGCCTGATACTACGCTCCCACGGCAAGGCCTATTGCTCCCACGGCGCGAAGCTTGTCAATCTCATCGGGCGAGAAGCCAATCTCTGCCAGGACCTCGTCTGAGTGCTGGCCCAGCGTAGGGGGAGGACGACGTACAGCTCCGGGAGTCCGTGAGAACTTCAACGGAATGCCCATTGTAATGCCTGCTCCAGCCGCTGGATAATCGAATGGGATAACCATTTGGTTTTGCAAGACTTGCGGCTCACGAAGAGCCTCATCACGGGAGTTGATCGGCGCGCAAGGTATGTCGTTAGCCTCTAGTATCTCCAGCCACTGATCCCTCGGTTTCGTAGCGAATGCGACGCGTAATATCTCCGTGAGTTCCGTGGAGTGTGCTCCCCTGCCAGATGCGGACGCGAAAGCAGGGTCGCTCGCGAGATGTGGCAACTCCAGCGCAGTGCACAGACGCGCCCATTCTCGGTCGGACAGCACCACGATATTGAGCCACCGCTCGTCGCCGCAGCAGTACGGGGAGTACACGGCCTGCGAGCCCTTGTTGAGTGACGGTTGTTCGCTTGCCACCCGTGTGAGATACGGCACCTGCATAGCTATGGCAGTCATCAAAAGGGAGGTGCTTACATGCTGACCTTTGCCTGTTCTCTCCCGGGAAAACAGAGCGAGCATGATGCCGTAAGCGAGGAGCATTGGTACGGAACAATCAGCGACGTTCAAGGGTGCGCTCAAAGGAAAGCCATCGGGAAGCCGTCGCTGGTCCATGATGCCCGTTCGAGCCTGAATGACCAGATCATACGCCGGCCGGTCCGCTAATGGCCCTCGTTCACCAAACCCCGTCACTGATGCGTGAACCAGCCGGGGATTCACCCTGGAGAGGAAGGGATATTCTAGCCTTAGGCGTTTGGCGACCTGTGGACGCAGATTCTCAATCAGGACGTCGGAAGCGGCGATCAGACGTTTAAGAACGCGTCTGCCCTGAGGTTTCTTGATGTCTATAGAAATGCTGCGCTTGTTGCGATTCGCCGACAGAAAGAAGGGATTGTTCGCACCCAGAGAAGGAGTCGCGTACACGGAACGCGTCATGTCACCTTCCAGAGGTTCGACCTTGATGACGTCTGCTCCCTGGTCGCCCAGATACATGGCGGTCAAAGGCCCCGCGAGCATCTGAGAGAGGTCCAATACACGAACGCCGTTCAGCGCGGAATCCATATACACTCACTATGGCAAACTACATGGAGGAAGATAAGGCATTGACAGGAAACGCTAGAATGGTCTGGCATGCGCCGTTTTATAGCATGTTGCCGAATGAATGTCAATTGCACGTCTTCGTGGAAAAACGGCTAAGGAGGTGGCTGCATGCCGGACCAGGCACTCGCGGGACTTCGAGTCGTCGAATATGCCCAGGGATTCTCCGGGCCGTTTTGCACGAAAATCCTCGCGGACTATGGTGCTGATGTCATTAAAGTTGAATCCCCAACGGGCGACTGGATACGTCGTAAAGGACCGTTTGTTGGGGATGACCCGCACCTTGAAAAAAGTGGCCTTTTCCTCTACTTGAACACCAACAAGCGCGGTGCGACACTAAATCTTGCGACCACCACGGGGAGAGATCTTTTTCGACTTCTCCTGAATCGTGCGAACGCGCTGGTTTTGGCGGATCCACCCATCAACCCCGAGTCCGCGGGGCTCGGAGCGAGTCAGCTACGCAGGGAGTTTCCGTCATTAGTCGTTTTGGACATGACTTCATTTGGCCGCACGGGTCCGTACGCGACATGGAAGGCGTGTGATCTCCTGACTTTTCACATGTCAGGAACGGCATGGATCACTCCTGACACCGTTGACGACCCGCCTAGTCAACCCCCACTGCAAGGACCGGGACATCTGGCGGAGCTTTTCGCCGGACTCACTGCGGCCGGCCTTCTAATGACCTATTTGGTCAGTCAGAACGTCCGTGGCGGTCACGTTATAGATCTTTCCGCGTGGGACGCCGTGCTCCACAACATGGCGCGGGAGGTCGCGCAATTCGCTCTTGACGGGAGTGTTCCCGGCCGGCTGCCACAAAGCCTCTATGGCTTTGGCGGCGGAGGGCTTCTGCCGTGCAAAGATGGTTCCGCAAAGATATATTTCACTGAGCATCATTTCTGGATCGCAATGGCTGAACTCATAGGGAGGCCGGAGTTGGCGTCGGACGAGCGGTATCGTGACCGCGCGGCGCGTGCGAAAAACTGGAAGAGCCTTGAGCCCGTCGTAGTAGGTTTCTGCAAGCAATACGGAAAGAAAGAACTCGCTTCCATGTGCCAAGCCAAGGGTATCCCTGCCGCCCCTGTCAACACCGTCGGTGAATTATGGGAGGAACCGCAGGTAAAATCGCGACGGCTTATCATGGATGTCCAGCACCCTGCAGCGGGCCACGTCAAGCTTCCCACTGCGCCCTTCCGATTGGAAGAAACACCCTGCGCGCCACCTGCTCCGGCTCCCGTGTTAGGACAGCACAACACGGCTGTGTGGTGCGATATGCTCGGAATACCACGGGCCGACCTCGTGGCCTTTCGCGAATCTGGAGTTATCTAAGGGGAAGTGCAATGGGTACAACAACAATGCCGTTAAGTCATATTCGGGTACTGGATTTCACGAGAGCCTTGGCCGGGTCGTTGCCGACAGTCTGGATGGCTGCACTGGGCGCTGAGGTGATCAAAGTCGAAAGCCACTTTCAGCCTGACGCTACGCGACGTCTGCGCACGGATGACCAGGGTAACCTGGTCCCGACAGGAGATCCTCGCAGAGCGCACTTCATTGCCATGAACCACAGCAAACTCGGGGTTACAGTCAACCTACGGAAACCAGACGGGGTGCAGTTAATCCGAGATTTGGTGGCTGTTTCGGATGTGGTGGTAGAGAGCTTTTCTCGGGGAGTGATGGAGCGCTTCGGCTTGGGTCTCCCCGAATTGAGAAGAATCCGTCCCGATATCGTAGTCCTTGGCGTATCAGGATTCGGCAGGACCGGCCCTATGCGGGACGACATCGCTTACGGAGCAATGGCGTCAGGATTCAGCGGCATGGACTCGATTACCGGATATGAGAATGGCGTGCCTCAGGCCATTGGGGGCGCGATGGACTCGACTACAGGTCTGGGTGCTTACTGCGCCCTTATGATAGCTCTCTATTACCGGGGCCATACGGGACAGGGACAGTTTGTAGACCTTGCAATGACCGAAGTGCAAATGTCCATGATTCCGGAGGCGCTCATGGACTTCAGCCTTAATGGGCGGGAACGCGGCCCAAGAGGAAATGGAGACGGCGGAATGGCGCCTCACGGCTGCTATCCCTGCCGCGGGAATGATTCGTGGTTGGTTATCGCCGTTGGCACCGACGAGGAATGGACGGCCTTGTGCAAGGTCATGGGTCTGTCTTCGCTGGCTGGCGACCCGCGCTTTTCGGACCCTTATCGCCGGTGGCTTGCTCGAGACGTACTGGACAGACACATACGAAACTGGACCCGGACGCGAGAACGAGATGAAGCCGTTACAATCCTCCAGAAGGCCGGTGTTCCGGCAGCCCCAAGCTATAACGTTAAGGACATCGTTTCCGACCCCCATCTGAAGGAGCACCAAGCCTTTGCGACCATTGCCTCCTCTGACCAAGTATCCGTATCAGTCCTCCGTGTCCCTGGCCTTGTGGACGGTGCTCCTCAGGGACAGTATCTTTCAGCACCTGACCTGGGAGAACACAATCCGTTTGTCTTCGGTGATATTCTGGGCCTGCCTCCCTCTGACGTGGAACGGCTCACACGAGACAAAGTCATCTACTGAGTTGTGCGGGAGTTCGTCTCGGGATTCGCGGGGGAGGCAGCCGTCTCATCTGTGGGCATGGCCGGACCCGGAAAACATTGTCAGAGACTACCTGCTGCGCAGCCGCGGGTCTAAGGTGTCGCGAAGGGAATCTCCCAGCAGATTGAACCCGAAGACCAACAGGGTCAATGCCAGGCCCGGGTAGAATGCAAGCCAAGGCGCCTGCTCGGCGTAGTTCAGCGCCGCCCCTGACAACATGGCGCCCCATGATGGCGTTGGCGGCGGCGCTCCCGCCCCGAGGAAGCTCAAAGATCCTTCCACAATGATGGCGATGCCCAGGTTCGCGGTGCCGATAATGATGGCCGGCGCCATGCAGTTAGGGGTGACATGCCGTGCCAGGATGCGCATGGGTCCTGAACCGACGGCGCGGGCCGATTCGATATACTGGCTGGCCTTGACCCCGAGGACGGCGGAGCGGATCACACGCGCAGTGCGCGGCGTGTAAACGATGGTAATGGCCAGGACGACGTTATTCAGCGCCGGCCCCATCGCTGCCATGATGGCGAGGGCCAGGACCAGCGTGGGGAAGGCCATCAGGGCATCCATGACCCGCTGAATGATCAGGTCTGTTTTCCCGCCAAAGTACCCGCTCACGATGCCGAGGAGCCCGCCGGCTATCTGGGTCAGCAAGACCGACGTGACAGCAATGTACAGAGATATTTGTGAGCCGTACATGATGCGGCTCAGCACGTCTCTGCCCAGAAAATCGCTGCCCAGGATGAACTGGCCGCCCGGGGGCTGAAGCAGTCGGTCCACATTCATGCGATAGGGGTCGTAGGGAGCGACCGCGGGCGCAAGGATAGCTGCAATCAACGTCGCCAGAACGATGGCCCCGCCGACAGCGCCCATAGGTCTCTCTCGTGCGAACCGGAGCACCGAGCGTCCCGCGCTCCCCTTGCCGGCTCCCAGAGTCGCCCCCTGGTTATGGAGAGCCTGTCGAACGTCCACGCGTCACGTCTCAAGGCCAACGCGCGGATCGAGCCACGCGTACAGGATGTCCACAGCAAGGTTCGCGAGCAGGATAAGCACCGCGAACACGACGACACAAGCTTGTACCATGGGGTAGTCCCGGAACGCGATGGCGTCCACGAACGTTCGCCCCATGCCCGGCACGGCGAAGATGGTCTCCATTATGACGGTACCGCCAAGCAGCAATGCGAACTGGATGCCTATGATCGTGATCACCGGCAGCAGGGAGTTCTTGAGCGCGTGCCGGTACACGACGACTTGCTCGCGTAGTCCCTTGGCCCATGCCGTACGGATGTAGTCCTGGCGCAGGACCTCCAGCATGGATGAACGGGTCATGCGCGCAATGACGGCGGCGTAGTGGTAGCCCAGGCCAACCGCGGGCCAGATCATCTGCTGGAGGTTTTTTCCCGGATCATCCCATGCGGTGACAAATCCGATGGGAGGTATCCAGTTGAAGAGGCGCACCAGCGCGATGACCGTGAGGACACCGATCCAGAATGAAGGAGCGGCGAGTCCCAAGATAGT
>Ga0209726_10007546_pt1 | contig 12113 bp, 7 predicted proteins | sample Subgrocontami54m_FD_187453 | JGI IMG/M metagenome (GOLD analysis project Ga0209726, IMG submission 187453) | Subsurface groundwater microbial communities from S. Glens Falls, New York, USA - GMW46 contaminated, 5.4 m (SPAdes) (version 3) | ecosystem: Environmental > Aquatic > Deep subsurface >... | reverse complement strand
GGTCGGGGCGAAGAGCGGCGATATCCTGTTCCAGTTCCTGATCGAAGCCCTGGTCCTGTCGTTGCTCGGCGGGCTGATCGGGATCGCCCTCGGTCTGGTCGCCACGGCAATCATCGGCACCCTGGCCGGCTGGGGCTTCGCCTTCAGTCCCACCACCCTCGTCGTCGCGGTGCTGTTCAGCCTCGCGGTTGGCGTGATCTTCGGCGTGTGGCCCGCGCGGCAGGCCGCCCGTCTCGACCCCATCGCCGCATTGCGTTACGAGTAGGAGACCGAACCGATGACGACCCCCAACGACCCGACCGAGTCGACGCCGACGCCGACGCCGTCACCGGCTGCGCTGCCCGCGCCGACCGCGGTCGACGCCCCGGCCCAGAGCCCGACCTGGCCGGCGCCGGTCGCGCCGCCGGCGATGCCCGTCCCGACCCCGGTGACGGCCGTCCGGGGCCCCTCCCGCCGCCGCGGCGTGGTCGATATCGTGCTGGTCGTGGCCGCGATCTTTGCCGTCGGTGGCATCGGCTTTGCCCTCGGTCGGATCACCGCGCCGGCGGCGACGCCGACCATCGGGGCCGGCCAGTTCCGGGCCAACGGCCAGGTCCCCGGCGGGGGAGAGTTCGGCAACGGCAACGGAGCCAACCGACCCAATGGCGGGTTCGGCTTTGGCGCCGGTGGCGGCGGCCTGTCGATCAGCGGAACGGTGACCGAGATCACGGCCGATCACCTGACCCTCAAGCTCGCCTCGGGTCAGTCGGTCACGATCCCGCTCAACGCCACGACGACGTACCACACCCAGGCCGCGGCAACGGCCACCGATGTCACCTCCGGGGCGACGGTCCAGGTCCAGCTGACCAACGGGGCCGGCGCTGGCAATGGCAATGGCAACGGCAATGGCGGCACGGGTGGCCTGACCATCCCAGCGGCCTCGAACGTGACGGTCATCCCGAAGTGACCCATCGATCCGCTCGGCCGGCTCACCCCGGCCGAGCGCGACCGATCCCGGGCGGGTAGCGTTCGGGCCATGCACCTGCTTCTCGTCGAGGACGATCCGCGGCTGGGCCGCCTCCTCCGGCGCCTGCTGGAGGAGGATCGCCACGTCGTCGAGCTGGCGATCGATGTCCGCTCGGCCCTGGAGCTCGCCGCCGAGGTCGGCGGGATCGAGGCGATCGTGCTCGACATCGGTCTGCCCGACGGCTCCGGCCTCGACGTGGCGCGTCGGCTCCGCGCCGATGGCTCGCTGGTGCCGATCCTGGTCCTGACCGCGCGCGATACGGTCCCGGATCGGGTGGCTGGCCTCGACGCCGGTGCCGACGACTACCTGATCAAACCGTTCGCCTTCGAGGAGCTCGCCGCACGCCTGAGGGCGCTCGCCCGGCGGGCTGGCGGTCCAGATGCGATCCGGGCAGGGATCCGCCTCGAGGTCGGTCCGCTGGCGCTGGACGAGGCACGACGCGAAGTCACCGCCGACGGCCGACGGGTCGAGCTCAGCCCACGCGAGTTCTCGCTGCTCGAGTATTTCCTGCGACATCCCGGCGAGGCGCTGACCCGGGACCGGCTGCTCGATCACGTCTGGCCGTCGGGGGTGGCGGTCACCCCGAACGCCGTCGACGCCTACGTCCACTACCTGCGCGACAAGCTCGGCCCGGCCGGCGACCGGATCCGGACGCTCCGCGGGGTGGGCTACCGGCTCGAGGATTCGGCGTGACCGCCGCCCCATCGGGCGACGCCCGGCTCCTGCGGCGCGTCCGTTGGCAGCTCGTGGCCTGGAGCGGCGGGATCGTCCTGGTCGTCCTCGTCGCGCTCGGGATCGTCCTGTCGATCGCGGTCGCCCGCTCGCTCGAAGCGACCGGGGTGGCCCAGCTCGAGGCCCGGGCCGAGTCGCTGACCCGGCTGATCGGCAACGATCCGCCGCCGTTCCGACCGGGTTCGGGGCGGTCGCCGGTCGGGTTCGCGTTTGGTGGCCCGGGCTCGGGCACCTTCGCCTTCGTCGTGCCCCCGAGCGGTGAGGTCATCGGGCCGCCGAACTTCGACCTGCCGGGCGGTCTGCCCGACCAGGCCGGTCTGGCCGTGGCCCGGACGACCGAAGCCGAGGACATTCGCACGGTCGACGTCCAGGGCACCCCGGTCCGGATCCTCAGCGCGCCGATCCGACGGGACGGTTCGGTCTACGTCCTCCAGATCGGCCAGGACATCAGCGCCGAACGGCACACCCTGGCGATTCTGATCGGCGTCCTGGCGGTCGGCGGGTTCGTGGCCCTCCTGGCCGCGCTTGGAGCCGGGGCGCTGATCGCCCGTCGTTCGCTGGTGCCGATCCGGGACGCCCTGCGCCGCCAGCGTGAATTTGCCGCCGACGCAAGCCACGAGCTGCGGACGCCGCTGGCCGTGGTCCGAGCCAGCGCCGAGCATCTCCGGCGCAATCCCGACAAGCCGGTTGCCGGGGTGGGCAGCGCGGTCGACGACATCACCGCCGAGGTCGACCACCTGACCGCGCTGGTCGAGGATCTACTCCTCCTCGCACGGAGCGACTCGGGGGCCGTCGAGCTGGCTCGCGAACCGGCCGACCTGGCCGACCTGGCGGCCTCGGCGACGGGTGTCCTGGCCCCGCTGGCCGCGGCCAGTAACGTCCGGATCGTCCTCGATCCGGTTCCGACCGCGGTGGTCGGCGACCCGGCGCGACTGCGCCAGCTGGTGACGATCCTGGTCGACAACGCGATCCGCCACGGGCCACTCGGGGGCACGGTGTCGGTGACCGTCCGCGGCGACCCTCGCGAGGCCACCCTCACGGTCGACGACGACGGGCCCGGGATCGCCCCGGCCGATCGCTTGCGGGTCTTCGACCGGTTCTGGCGGGCGCCCGACGCACGACCCGGCGGCACCGGGCTCGGACTGGCGATCGGGGCCTGGATCGTGGGCCAGCACGGCGGGACGATCGTGGCCGAGGAACGTCCCGGCGGCGGCTCGCGCTTTGTCGTTCGCCTGCCGGCGGCTCCGTCGGCCTGAGCCAAGAGGCGCGGCGGGGCGGCTCGCTGAGCTCGACCGGGTCTAGGCGGCGACGACCTGGTCGCGGCCGGCGGCCTTGGCCATGGCCAGCCCGACATCCGCGGCGGTGAACAGGTCTTCGACCGATTTGGCGCTGTCCTCGAGGCGGGCACAGCCGGCCGACACGGTCGCGTGGAGCGGCTGCCCGTCGACGCCGAGGAAGCTCCGGGACGCCCAGGCCAGTCGAACCTCGTTGGCGATCCTGACCGCGTCGTCCAGGCCGGCGCCCTCGAGGACCGCTACGAACTCCTCGCCCCCGTAGCGGGCGATCAGGTCGCTCGCTCGGAACCGTTCGTGGAGCAGGTCGCCAAAGCCACGCAGGACGACATCGCCGACCCGGTGACCGTGACGCTTGTTGAACGTGCCGAAGTTGTCGAGGTCGAACAGGATGACCGCCGACGGGCTGCGCTGGGCGGGCTTCTGGCGCCGACGCGCCGCCAGGAACCGATCGACCGATGCGTCGAGATGGCGCCGGTTGTACAGACCGGTCAGGGGATCGCGAACGGACGCCTCGACGACATCGCTGTGGAGGAAGGTGTTGGTGACCGCCAGGGCGATCTGGTTGCCCAGGATCTCGCCGACCTCGCGCTCGATCCGGCTGAACGGCCGCTCGAGATCGAACCGGGTCACGCTGAGGGCCCCGACGACCACCCCATCCCGGACGATCGGCAGGCCGATCGCCACCATCACGTCGACGACATTCGCGCCCTGGACGTCGATCGGGAAGCGCTCTCGGGTGAGATGCTCGTCGACGACCGCGGTCCGGTCGCGGATCGCCCGACCGGCCACCCCCTCGCCCGAGCGGATCTCCGCCCCGACGTAGCTCGTGTCGCCGCCGCTCATGGCCCGGATCAGATAGCGGCCGGTGGCGCGTTCGAGGACGGTCAGGACGACCACGTCCGACTCGATCACCCGGCGGACGCCCTCGACGATCGCCGGGTAGAGCGTGTCCGCATCGAGGCTGCCGTTGACCGAGTTGCCAAACGCGGTCAGGCGCTGGAACAGGTCGGCCCGCTCGGCGAGCGAGCGGCGGTCGCGAGCCAGGGCCAGGGCCGATGCGAGTCGGTCGGCGACGAGGAGCACCGACCCGTAGTCGGTGTCGTCGAGGGTGCGCTCGGTCGTCTCGACGTTGACCACTCCGAGCAGATCGTCGTCGACGACCAGCGGGGCGCAGATCTCGCTGGTGACATCGGGCGCAACGCCCAGGAAGTCCGGGTCCTTTGCCGTGTCCGTGATCAGCTCCGCCCGGCGGTTGCGGATGATCCGGCCGATCACGCCGACACTTCCGTCGAAGACCGTGATCGGGTGCTCGTAGCCGCGCTGGGCGCCGAGACGCAGCTTGTCCCCGTCGACCAGGTAGATCGACACGTGGGTATAGCCGAGGTTCTGGTGGAGGAGATCCATCACCTGGTCGAGGGCGCCCGTCTCCGGTCCCCGGGCGGCCAGCGCCCGGCCGACGGCCTCGACCGCCTCGACCTGGCGGTTGCGACGTCGACCCTCGGTCATCGTCAGGCGCAATCGCTGGAGTGCCTGTTCCAGGGATGAGACGGTTCGTCGGGTGCCGATGATCAGGACCAACGCGGTGGCAGCGAGGGCGAGCCCACGCTGCGTCGCGAACTCGGCGTTCTCGCCCGAGGCCAGCGCCTCCACAAGGTAGCTCAGGCCGGCCAGTCCTCCGACGATCCCTGCCTCGCGACCGCCGTACACCGCGGCCATCGCGATCACCGGCACGTACAGGGCGAGCAGCGGGCGCAGGCCGGCCGCGCCGGTGGTGTTCGCCACGACCGTCACGTAGAGCACAGCGAACAGCAGCCGCAGGACCGGTCGACCGAGCCAGCCAATCCGCTTGCGGTGGACCGGAGCGAGCGAAAGAAGGGCCTGGGCCGCGATGAACAGGACGGTCAGGGTGATGACGGCGGGCGATTCGCCCTGCGGGTCGGTCGCATGGACGATCATGGTTGGCGCGGCCAGCCCGACGGCCAGCAGGACGTGGGCGTCGTCGATCGCCCGGCGGGTTGCGCGACGCAGGGATCGGACGAAGCGCGGGATCGGGGCAACGCGAGCCCCTGCGACCATCGTCGACATCGGTGATCAAGTGTCCGCGCCAGATCGTCGAGCGGCCATCACCCGATCGGAGGTTGATGGTGGGGGGTATTCGACCCATGCCCACCCGGACCTTCGGACCGGAGCGGATCGCCGGGTCGCGGCCGACCCACGGTCCTCAGCCGGTCAAGGCGACGGCAAGCGGACGATCCGGTCGCGTTCGGCGACCAGGGCCGACTCGGCCCAGGCGAGAGCTCGCTCGTCATGGCTGAAGACGATGACCTGTCGGTCTCGGCTCACGTCGTGGAGCAGGCCCAGGAGCTGGGTCGCCCGGCGCTGGTCGGACTGGACCGTGACCTCATCGCACAGCAACGGGGAGATCTCGCCCGCGCGGACGAGCTGCTGGGTCATCGCCAGGCGCAGGAGCAGGTAGATCTGTTCGCGGGTGCCGTGAGAGAGCCGCCGGGCTTCGCGCCAGTACCCGCCGTCGGCGGCCTTCACCTTGACCGCCAGCGTGGCTGGGTCGACCGTCGCCTCGATGTACCGGCCGTCGCTGATCCGCGGGAGCTGCGCGGCGATGGCTGCATTGAGGACCGGGGCCAGGTCGCGGTGGATGCGTTCCTCGGCCTGCCGGAGGAGCGCGATCGTCGTCTGGAGGACCGAATCCAGTGCGGTCACCCGGCTGACTTCAGCGTCGGCGGCCGCCAGCCGCTCCTCGGCCTCGGCCACGTTCGCGAGTCCCCGTTCCATCTCGTCCAGACGACCGGCCAGTTGATCCGCCTGGGCGCGGTTTGCGTCGGCCTCGGCCTCAAGGTGGGCGATCCGACGGTCGGGATCCGGACCGAGGGTCTGCTCTGCGGCAGCGACCTGCCGGGGGTCGAGGTCGACCGCGCGCTCCCGGGCAAGCTCGGCCAGCCGCGCCGCCTCGGCGGCAAGCTCGGCGACCGACCGATCCCCCAGGAGCGTCTGGAGTTCGCGCCACTCGAGGATCGCGGCCTCCTGGGAACGCAGTTCCGCGAACCGATTCTCCAGCCACGCCCGCAGGCCCTCCGCGAGGGTCTGGGGATCGGTCGTCGAGACCCCGGGAACCCCGATCGCACGGGCCACGCTGCGCAGCTCGGACTCGATGTTCGCGCTGGTCTGGGCGACCTGGGCCGCGCTGCGCTCAAGATCAAGCCGGGCCCGGATCCGCTCCGCCAGGTCGGCCGCCCGGGCGGCCTCACGGGCCAGCGTCGAGCGGTTGCGGGTGTCAGAGAGGTAGCGCTGGAAGGCCGCCTCGGGGTCGGACCCGCGTTCGACGACCACGCCGTGGGCCGCAAGGCTGTCCATCAGCGCCGCCTGGCCCCCCTGGAGCGCGCTCGTCCGCTCCTCGACCAGGCGAGACCATTCGATGAGCCTGGCCTCGACCTCGTGCGATGCCTGTTGGCGGGTGGCCTCGACCCGGGTGGCCTCGAGTCTCGCCCGGTCGGCTGCCTCCGCTTCGGCGGTCGACCCTGGGCTCCACGACGTGCTGCCGCCTGACCTCCCGCGGTCGACAAAGGCCGCCGCGCCGAGGGCACCGGCCAGGATGAAGGCCAGGATCGCGATCGGCGGCAAGACCGTCAGGGCAACGAGTCCCGCGAGTGCCGCACCGATCGCACCGCCGGCCAGGTACCGAGCTCGACGGGATGTTCCGACCGGGCGATCGACCGGGGGGACGATGACTGGCCCATCCGAAACGGGTCCCGTCGTGAGCGCTGGCGCGACGACCGCGGATGGGCGCTCGCCGACCAGGCTCCGGGCCTCGAGCCGTCGATCGTACTCAGCCTTGGCCTCGAGCACCTCGGCCGATGGATCGAGGTCACCAACGGGCTGGGCGGGGAGGAGATTCAGCTCCGTCCCGAGGGTCTCGGCGTCGTCGCCTTCGAGGGCGACCGGCGACGGTCGACGAGCCCAGGCATCGAGTGCGCTGGCTACCTGGTGGCCAAGCTCGTCGTTCTCGGCCAGACCGGTTGGAGCGCCGTCCGGGTGGAGAGCCGCCAGGGCCGCGGCCCGATCCGCCGCCAGGCGAGCGACCTGCGCCCGATGGGCCGCCACGGCCGCCACGGCCGGTCGGAGATCCGAGGTTGCCCGCTCGGCCCGCTCGAGGGCAGCCTCGGACTCGGCCGCCAGGCCAAGGAACGCCTCGTGGCGCTGCTGTGCGCCGAGCAGGTCCTGCCAGGCCTCGTCGAGGGTTACCTTGGCCCGGCGCAGTGGCTTTGTGCTGTTGGCCCGGTCCTCGCCGACCTGGGCGCGCCGGAATCCGTCCAGTCGCTCGAGGGCGGCGGCGGCGGTCGCGTCGGTCCCGCGGGTCGCGGCCGCTCGCTGGATGTGCTCCTGGAGGGCATCGGGGTCGTCAGAGACGGCGAGGAGCTGGGACTGGTTGATACAGGCGGTGGCCAGGAACGCTCGACGATCGAGACCCAGCCAGAGCGACCCGTCGGGGCTGCCCTCGAACATGATCTCGTCCGAGACGTCTTTTCCGATCGAGACGTCCGTCGCCCGAGAGTCGACCTTGCCGGCGAGGTCCTGGCGGATCTCGATCCGACGGTCATCGGCGAGGCTGACCAGCACCTCGACGTCCCAGCGATCGTCGTCCCAGGGCTTGTGATCGTCGCGGAACTCACGATCGGCGATCACGGGCTGGCCCTTGCCTCGGCGCATCCCGCACAGCCCGGCGTAGAGCGCGGCGTGCCAGCTCGACTTGCCGGCTTCGTTCAGGCCATACACGAGGGTCATCCCGGCCGCGAACTCGAGGGTCTGCTCCTCGAGCGGCCCAAAGGCATGGGCGATCACCCGCTCGATGCGCACCTTCAGATGACCTCGAGGTCGTCGCGACCGTCGAGCGCGCGGAGGCCGGTCAACAGCACGAGGCGCAGGACGTCCGGATCGAGGCCTGCGGCCCGCGCGTCGCGAACGAACTGGCCGCGGACCGTCGATTCCTCGGCCAGGGCGTCGAGGTCGTGGGCCGGCCGCAGCCCGAGGAACCTGACGACGTGTCCATCGAGCCCGGCAAACAGGGGCTCGAGGTCGGTCCGTGCGAGTTCCACATCGACACCGACCTCCCCGGTCACCGTCAGGCGGACCGTGCCCTCGACGCCTACCAGCTCCAGGGCCACCCGGTCGCGGATCTCCTGGCGGGTCAGCGCGCCGCTGACGTCGACGGTCAGGTCGCACACCTGGCTGGTCGCGACCCGAACCCGCCGGCGCTCGACCGTGCCATCGGATTCGACCGTCGCGATGACCGCTCCGCGTTCCCCGTCCTCACCGAAGGTCAGCGGGTCGGGGTTGCCCGGATAGGTGTGGCGGGTCGCGTCCCTGGGAGCGTGAAAGTGACCGAGGAAGGCGTGATCGAGCCCCGCGGCCTCGATCTCCGCGGCATCAAACGCGGCATGCGGAGCCTTGCCGCTCTCCTGGAACGCCAGGCCGCCCTTCTCGGCGGCATGGAACAGCCCGAGGTTGACGCCACCTCGATCCACCCGGAAGCCGGCCAGGAAATCGTCGGTGTTGGCGGGGGCGCGGTGGGCCCCACCCCACAGGGTCAGGCCGGCTGCCAGCTCGACTGGCTTGAGCCGATCCTCGCGGAAGACCTGGACGTTGCGGCTCCAGCGGACCCGCTCGTACACGCTGGCCGGGCCAAACCAGTCGTGGTTGCCGGGGGCCAGGAAGACCGGGATCGGGTCCAGCCCGGCGAACGCGGAGCGGAGGAATTCGGACGTATCCGGGGTGACCCGCTCATGCTCGTAGAGGTCGCCGCCGGAGAAGACCGCGTCGACCTGCTCGATGCGGGCCAGCTCGACGATCCGGGTCAGGGTCGTCCGGAGGTTCTCGCGGCGCTGCCGTGCGGCATCCGGACCGGCCCACCCGAAATGGGCGTCCAGATGGAGGTCGGCAAAATGGAGGACCTTCACGTGCCGACGATCCGACGGCTCACCCTGGAGTGTCCCCGCCCGTTCGGATCGCCCTGGTACGCACCGCTCTGAAGGGTACCCCAGCGGACCGGGGCCGGCAGGCCGCGCCGCTCAACGGGTCGCGGCCACCTCGTCGGGCAGCGGGAACCAGCGCAGGGTCTCGAAGTCGGCGTCGACGTCGATCGGCTCCGACGCCGGGTGTGGCGCCAGTGGCTCGCGGATGATCCGCCGGGCGTCGGCCAGGTAACCCGCCAGCGCCGACTCCGGTTCGGTCCGGCGATGGGTCGGCCAGCGCATCGTGCCGCTGTCGTAGCGGACGTCGCGCAGGCTCATCGGCGGTTCAGCCAACCCTCCGGCATGGCGCCACAGCCCGGACGACGGTTCGAACCGGTAGAGCGGGAGGAGCCGCCAACCGTCGCTGGCGACGAGCTCCAGGGCTTCGAGGATGAACCCGAAGACGGCCTCGCTGATGAAGTAGTTGAAGTTGACCCGGACCCAGCCCGGCTTGATCCCCTCCGACCCGCGGGCGATCTCGCGCTCGAACTCGTGACTCGTGTCGAGGTCGATCCCGAGCAGCCGGTGGCCGTACGGGCCGGCACACGAGCAACCGCCCCGTGACTGGATCCCGAACAGGTCGTTGAGCAGGGCGACGACGTAGTTGTGGTGCAGGTAGCGGTGCCCGCCGTGGCCCATCGCGCCGATCGCCGCATCGGGCATCCGGATCACGAACGACACGATCGACAACCGATCGAGGGCCGGGTTGCCGAGGATCTCGATGTTCGGATGACGGCTCCAGCGCTCGATCGCCCGCCCGATGAACCGCTCCTCGCGCTCGCGGATCGCCTCGGTGCCGACGGCCTCCTTGAGCCCGAACACGAGACCGGCCCGGATCGATTCGACGATCGCCGGGGTGCCGCCCTCCTCGCGGTGCTCGATGTCGGTGAGGTACACGTGCTCCGAGGGGTTGACGTAGGCCACCGTCCCGCCGCCAGGCACGCTCGGGACTCGGTTTCGGAACAGCTCCCGTCGGGCGACCAGCACTCCCGGGGTGCCCGGCCCGCCGATGAACTTGTGGGGCGAGATGAAGATCGCGTCCTTGTAGGCCAGCGGGTCGTTGTCACGACCGGCCGCGGTCTCCGCGAATGGCCCCATCTCGATCGCCACATAGGGGGCCGCGGCGGCGAAGTCCCAGAACGACAGCGCCCCGTGACGATGGAGCAGGACCGAGATCGCCCGGACGTCGCTGATCACGCCGGTCACATTCGAGGCGGCCGAGAACGACCCGATCTTGAGCGGCCGATCGACATACGCGACGAGCTCGGCCTCCAGCCTTGCCAGGTCGATCCGGCCGTCGTGGTCCTCGGGGATCACCACCACGTCGGCCAATGACTCGCGCCAGGGCAGCTCGTTGCTGTGGTGCTCGTAGGGCCCGATGAAGACGACCGGGCGCTCGGCTGCGGGGACCTTTGCCGCCAGGTCGTAGCGGTCGTCGAGATCGGCCGGCAGCCGGATCTCCAGGCAGTCGAGGAGCTTGTCGATCGCCCCGGTCGAGCCCGAGCCGGCGAACAGGACGACGTGATCGCGTTCGTTGGCGCCGACAGATTCGCCGATGATCCTTCGAGCATCCTCGCGGAAGCGCCCGGTCTGGAGCCCCGTACCGGACGACTCGGTGTGGGTGTTCGCGTACAGCGGCAGGACCGCCGCGCGGATGAAGTCCTCGATGAACGCCAGCGAGCGGCCCGAGGCGGTGTAGTCGGCGTAGGTCACCCGGCGCAGCCCGAACGGCCCGACGACCGCCTCATCGTCCCCGATGACGTTGGCTCGGATCTCGTCGATCAGGGCGTTGCTGTCGTTCATCCGCTGCCTATCCTAGTCCGCCCGACGGGCGGCGCTCCGGCGAACCGCTGGGCGGCGATGTCCGCGGGCCGAGGTCCGGCCGGTCTTCAGTTGGCCCGGGTGACCCGGACGTCGTCGATCTCGGCCTCGACCAGGTTGCCGTTCGCGCCATCGACCGCCTCGAAGCGGATGTGGACGGTGTGCCCGATCCACCGGTCCATCGAGATCGAGGCCGCTCGCCAGCGGCCGTCGAGATCGGTGGGAGCCCCGTGGACCAGGAACACGGTCGTCTGCGTCCCGTCCTGGTCCTCGACGATGGCCCGGAACGTATCGGCGGCCGTCGAATGGAGGTCGTGGGCGAAGACGTAGCGGAAGGTCAGCCGCTGGCCCAATGCCGTCGACAGGCCGATCGCCGGCGAGCGGACCGTCGTCCGACCATCCAGGTCCGCCGCGCCCGGCGAGGTTCCGGCGTAGCGGCCGGTCACGAACGCCGAGCGTCCCGACGTCGTGGTCCCAAGCTGCTTGGGTCCGGCGAAGGTCGTCGGCGCGGGGTCGCCCCGGACGAACCGGGCGGCCGCCGGTGCGGTGTCGGTCCCGTCCGGATCCACCGTCCAGCCGCGGGACACCTCGAGGTCGTCGTCGAACGCGCCGCAGCGGGCCGTGCGGGTGGCGACGCCAAGGATCGAGTACGGGCACCACGCCCGCTCCATCAGGTACAGCACGGCTTCCTTGTTGCGGCCGGTCTCCGACGCGATCAGGTTGTCCCTGGGGTAATCCTTGATCGAAAGCTCGAAGGTATAGGCCATGATCCGGTAGACGCCGTACTCGTAGTCATGGGTCGTGCCTGAGGTGATGTACAGGTCGCTGGCCTGTTCCGGCCGATAGCCGTTCGTCGCCGCCATGTGCCGCCCGATCCGGGCCATGACCAGGTGATCGTCGGCGGTCATGTCGGGTGGGACGTCCGTCTTGGTGTAGCCATACGACCACATCACGAGCCGGCCGTATTCGTGGAACGAGACCGCCAACCGGATCTGCTGCCGTCCGTTGACCACCCGGCTGGCCAGGAAGTCGCGCATCGCCCGGTCCTCGGGTGCCGAGAACGCGTGCGGACCGCGGTAGGTGATCGCCCGGGGGTTCGAGCTCGTGCGGCCGCCCCCGCCCCAGCGGTAGCCGTAGTTCCGGTTGAGGTCGGTGCCGATGGCCGTCGTCCCCGGTGTTGGTTGGCGGTTCTTGCGCCAGAAATGGAAGCGCCCGCCCGAGATGTCGTACTCC
>Ga0209726_10007540_pt1 | contig 12125 bp, 11 predicted proteins | sample Subgrocontami54m_FD_187453 | JGI IMG/M metagenome (GOLD analysis project Ga0209726, IMG submission 187453) | Subsurface groundwater microbial communities from S. Glens Falls, New York, USA - GMW46 contaminated, 5.4 m (SPAdes) (version 3) | ecosystem: Environmental > Aquatic > Deep subsurface >... | reverse complement strand
TACCCTTAAGTGGGTCAACAAGCGCAACCCCCATCGTGTGTTAAATGTTCACACGAAACCGCCCGCTAAAAGCGTGGAGGAAGGCGGGGATGACGTCAAGTCAGCACGGCCCTTATGCCCTGGGCTACACACATCCTACAATGGGTATGAACAACGAGTTTGCAACGTCGCAAGGCGAAGCTAATCTATAAAAGTACCCTCAGTTCGGATTGAAGGCTGCAATTTGCCTTCATGAAGCTGAAATCGCTAGTAATCGCGGATCAGCAGGCCGCGGTGAATACGTTCTCAGGTCTTGTACACACCGCCCGTCAAGCCAACAAAGTCGGGTGTGCCCGAAGTATCCCTCTGGGGTCCTAAGGCAAAACCGGCGATGGGGACTAAGTCGTAACAAGGTATCCGTTCTGGAAGGAGCGGATGGATCACCTCCTTTCTAAGGAGAATTTTTGCTCAAGCTTTGGTTTGAGCGACATATTTTCTTGTCCTCACGACGAGAAGTGCGACACCGAGTCGTAAAACAGGGGCTTTCTTGTTTGCCTTAAAACAGGGCTCTATAGGATTTTATTGCCTTCCTGGCTTATGCCTTGGAGGCTATGGGTACCACTTTTTAGGATTTAACCTTTTTTGTTTTGTAGTGAGCTCTTCAGTTGTAAGTTATCCTTTATTGTTTTAATTCTTGGCCGTTTTGGCTTTGATTGGGGCTGTCGTATTTGATAGAATGCGTGTGGACATTCGGCCTGGTAGCCAAGTGGTAAGGCAAGGATCTGCAAAATCCTTATACGTCGGTTCGATTCCGATCCAGGCCTCAATATGGCAAGAGCAGAAGGTGAACCTAAATCATTTAAAGAGCAAGCCAAAAAGTACGGTGTTTTAGCCGCTGTTGCCGGTGGTGCTATTTTGGTAGTTTCTTCGACTTGGGGAATGGTTCTTTTGATAGGCGGGGGGGCAACTTACGCAGGAGCCAAGTATTTAGAAAATAGGGGCGGAAAGCGTTAGAAGAGTGGGCGCGCCAGGATTCGAACCTGGGACCTTTACATTATCAGTGTAACGCTCTAACCAGCTGAGCTACGCGCCCGAAGTTTCCAAATTATATCAGCAGGTCGACTCAACTGCCAAGTAGTTGATGTCGCTCCTCTGATATATCAGATTCACTAGCGTGAAGGCTGATATACCTAAAATTCTTATGTATTTCTATTGTGAGAAGGGTTTTGTGCTAACCTTTAAGTAGTGAAGAAATTTTTGGCTGCCATTTTTTTCTGTTTGCTGTTCTTCTTGTCCTATTCTCCTGTTCGTGCCCAAGACATCATTACCGATAAGAAATTAATTACTGTGGATATCGGTCGTCAAATGGTTTACGCGTGGGAGGGTGGGAAAATGATTTTTTCTACCAAGGCCTCAACTGGGATGTACTATACGCCAACCGTTAAGGGAACTTTTGCAATCCAACGAAAAATGCCTGTTCAGGATATGAAGGGTAACTATCCTCCCTATGAACCGTATTTCCTTAAGAATGTGCCAAACGTTATGTATTTTTACCAGGCTTATGCGATACATGGTGCATATTGGCATAATAAATTTGGATTGAAGGTTACCCATGGTTGTGTAAACGTACCTGTTGCTGCATCTCAGTGGCTTTTTAACTGGGCAGATGTAAGAACACAGGTAGTTGTGTTCTAGGATTGATGGGTGTTTTCAGATTCAGTTATATTCCCTGTAACCTGCACGGCTCCAGAGGTTTTTCCATTTCCAGCGAAAGTTAAAGTAATAGAGGTTCAAAAGGATGAAGGTTATAAAGAAACCAATCATGTATATACCGATTGGGCTTGATGTAAATTTCCAGTTTTCAAATTTGTCGATTACAAATAAAGCGATTATGCAGACAATGCCTGTAATTGTTTGGTATGGTGCAGTGCCGTTGGTGATTTGTGCGTAACCCATGGTGAGCCCAAGGATTGCACCGCTGACCAAAATATAACGGGGGAGAGCGTCCAATGTGGGGCCGGTTGAAAGATCCAGGATTGCAAGCAGGGCTCCGGAAACAATAAATCCCGAGAATATAATAATGTGGCTTATTGGACCGTGGAACATGTTTGTTGCCAAAAGCTGTTTTCTAAGCTCCGGGGTTTTTCTTACGCCTCTTGGGGTTAGAGTATCAATAATAACCGATGTCATATATATTCCACAGCCATAAAAGGTGATGCCGGCTGCCAGTAGAAATAAGGCGGAAGCTAAATAAAGAGGGAATGTGAAGACGACTCCAGGTTTAGTGATGATGCTTAGGAAAATAAGCATAAAACCGAAGTAGGCAAACGAATTTAAAAAAATATTAATTGCCGTAAATCTGATAACCTGTTTTTTTGAATAAGTTTTTGGGTCGGCATTTTTGGACATTCTCTCACGGAAGTGGAGAAATGGTGGGGCAGCAATTGCGAAAATGCCGGAAAGACCGACAAGCGATAGTTCCTGTAAAGCCATACATGTGAAGTGTATCTAAAATAGGTATCCCGGGCAAGGTTCTGTTTTAACTTAAGAATTTTAGAATGTCTTGGGAGGAGATTGTGTCACCGTTTTTTAGCTGTTCGGATAAGACCATTTTGGCTATACCGTCTTCGATTTTGTCGGCAATTAATCTTCGTATTGGCCTGGCGCCAAAGGCGGCGTCATACCCTTTTTGGGCGACGGCTGCCGCCAGAGTATCAGTTATTTCCAGATTAATGTTTTTGGTTTCTTTTAGGCTTTGGGCAAGAGTTATTAGCATTAATTTAGCCACAGCTGTTACTTCTTGGGGGGTTAGCGGTTTATAAACGACAACGGCATCGAAGCGGTTTAAAAGTTCAGGGCTAAAGAGATTCTTGGAAAGCACATATTCAATGAGTTTTGTGGTCAGCGGTTCGCGGTTTTGGGAAGATGTTGAATTGTTTCGGGTTTTAACAATCATGGACGAACTTTCAGCTTCTCTTTCAACTTCTTCCCTTATATATTCGGCACCAGCATTGGAAGTGGCTATGATGATAATGTTGGCGAAAACAACTTTTTTACCGAAGGCGTCGGTTAAATGGCCTTCGTCGACAATTTGCAAAAACAAGTTTTGAATTTCATTACCCGATTTTTCAAATTCGTCCAGTAGCAGGACCCCGTAGGGGTTTTGGCGGATTAGGCTTGCCAGCTGGCCCGGGGCTTGGGATTTTGGGTTGCCGATTAAGCGCTCTAGCGCGCCTTCACCCTGAAACTCCGTCATATCCAGCCTCACCATTTTGCTTTCCTGGCCAAAGTATGCACCGGAAAGAGCTTTGGCAGTTTCGGTTTTACCGACACCTGTTGGTCCTAAGAAAAGAAAAGAACCCATGGTTTTCCGGTCTTTTTCAATTCCGGAGCGGGATCTTCTCATGGCTTTGGCAATTTCGACGATTGCTTCGTTTTGGCCGATTATCCTTTGGTGAAGGTAGGCTTCAAGATCTTTGAGTTTTTCCTTTTCGCTTTCCTTAATTTTTCCGGTAGGTATTTTGGAAATATCAGCCAAGGTATCGTCTACTATTTGGGTATCTACTTTGTTTTTATTACTTTTTTTAGCTAGAGTTAGAGCGTCTCCCAAAACAATAATTGATTTTTCCGGTTGATGGCGTTCGTCGGGAATCTGGCTTGATTTTTCGACTATTTCCAGAAGGGCAGCAAGGGTCGGCATAATTTTTTCGCGCTTGTAAGAATCGAGTGATTTGCCCACTAAAATTGAAAGCGTTTCAATATTCTCAGGTTCTTCGATATCCAATTTTTCAAAGAGAGAATTCATTTCGGAATTTGGCCTTATGTATTTGCTGTAATCGTCGGTTGAAGTAATTCCTACAATAGGCATTAAGTTGTCGTTTAAGACTCCGGTTATTACTTCACTTAAGTCGATATGACCTTCCTGGTTTGAGCTGATTTTGTCGATTTGGTCGATTGCCAGAATAATGTTACCTGCGCGCTTTGCTTCCAGGAGCAGGTTTTCAAAGTTAGCTTTGATTTCGACTACGTTGCTACTTGAGCCGAGCAGTGCGGTTGTGTCCAGAAGAATCAGGCGTTTGTCGCGAAGCTTGGGAAGCTCGTATTTGGAAATTGCAGAGGCCAGACCTTCCATTGTACTGTGCCTGCCAACACCTGCTTCGCCAACCAAAAGCACATTGTTTGATTGCGGACGCGAAAGAATGTCACCAATCTTTTCAAGAAGTGCAGTACTTACCATGTGGTGCGGAAGGATTTTGATAGTCAGTTCTTCACCAAATTCGTCAAGCGTATTGGTGTAGCCGAATGAAAGCATTTGGCCAACGGGGGTTATTCTAGCCCTTGGGTGATTTTCCAGATAATTTTTGACGTATTCTAAAAATGTAATGAATGATTTAGGATCGATACTTTCTTTTTCCAGATAGCTTTTTAAAGCAGGAAGTTTTTCCGCAAGCAGTTCCAGGATTTGAACTAAGTTTTGTTTGCTGGTTGCACCAAGGCTTTTTGGCGAGGGCATATTTTCAAACGTTTTTTGAAATTCAGGTTCAAAAAAGTGGCAGACGGTTTGATAATATGGGGAATTTCCGATCTTAGTCAAAAATTTTTGAGTGTCTTCTAATTCTTCTTCAAAAAACGTGTTTTGTTTTTTTTGGAGAAAGCCGGGGTAGGAAAAGATGGGGACTAGGTAGAAGATTACCGAAACATAATCGAGGACCAAAAATGCCACCAGAGCAAGAATGCCTGTTGTAATTAGTATCAGGCGGACAATTGCACCAATTGTAATTGAGATTAAATTGAAGGATATTTTGTCAGTAAGAGTGGTTTTGGTGGTTGATACGATACGTTTGTAAGGGGCAAAGAGGTTTTTTGTAAGATTTACTATATTGAAAAATTCGGCAATAGACATTAAGTGGTCGGGCCTTGTTTTGATGTAGTTTGGGAGGGCGTAAGAAAAATGGTAAGAAAAATAGTCTTGGGGCAGATTGTTTTCCATCAACCTTAAATTTAGCAGAAGCGTAGTCTGTATTCAATTGAAGTTGATAATTGTTCTTAGTTAATGTTTAATTCGTGCGATGTTTAAAAGTTATATCGAAGTACGGGACTGGTTGGAAAGTTTTATCCCTTTGGTGTATGGAAAAGAAGAATTGGGGTTGGCGCGGATTGAGAATCTTTTAGAAAAACTTGGAAATCCCGAAAAGAAATTTAAGTCGATACATGTTGGGGGAACAAGCGGTAAGGGCTCGGCGGCGTACATGATTGCAAGATTACTCCAGTGTGTCAGTGAGTCAGTAAAATCAGTGAGTCAGTATAAGTCTGTAAATCAGTATGTCGGTACTGATAATACTGAGGATACCGATCCACCGATCCACCGACACACCGACTCACCGAAAATTGGTCTTCATGTTTCACCGCACCTTAATTATATTGGCGAGCGGATGCAAATTAACGGGAAAAATATTTCTGTCAAACGACTGGTTCGTCTAATTAACGAGATAAAACCCGTTGTAGACGATATTAAAAGCAAACAGCCTCAAATAACCCCCAGTTATTTTGAGATTTTGGTTGCCGTTTCTTTTTTGTACTTTGCAAAAGAAAAAGTAGACTTTGCAATTGTTGAAGTAGGGCTTGGCGGAAGACTGGATGCAACTAATGTTTTGTTGCCAAAAGTTTGTGTTGTGACAAACATTGGTTTAGACCATACAGAAGTTTTGGGGAATACCATAGAGCAGATAGCAGGTGAGAAGGCGGGGATAATAAAGACTCACGTGCCGGTTGTAACCGGCGCATCGGGAAATGCACTAAAAGTTATAGAAAAAGCGGCAAAAGCCAAAGACGCGCGATTGATTAACATTTATACCCAAGGCATTGAAAATCGGCAGAATACTGATGTATTACGATATATTACTAAATCTAATGATATAGTTAGTCATGTCCCATATTATGTCAACTCTGAATGCGCTTTGTTGGCAATTTTGGCCGTTTTGGAGTTAAAAATACAATTGTCCGTCAGCATGATTAAAAAAGCATTTTCAGTGCAATTTGCCGGACGTTTTGAAGAGATTGAACAAGGCGTTATTTTAGACGGGGCGCATAATCCGGATAAAATTCAAGCATTACTTGAATTTATTAAGAAGGCAAAAGGCAAAAGGCAAAAGGCAAAAGTTGTCTTGGTTGTTGCTTTTAAGAATGGGAAAAATTGGCAGCGAATGATCGACCTTTTAGTAAAAAATTTGCCGGTTAAATCTGTGATGGCAACAGAGTATATGGCAGCAACGGATACGGGTTTTGGGTCGGCAGTAGGTGCAGATGAAATAGCAAAGTATGTATCAAGCATCAAGTATCAAGCATCAAGTATCAAGACAATTAAAAATTCACAGGAGGCAGTATTTGGGGTTGTTGCCAATCGACAAAAAGACGAAATTGTTTTAGTGACTGGGTCACTTTATTTAGTTGGAGAAGCGCGGACGTTGTGGAAGTTACCGGAATTTTAGATAATAAAAGTTAGTGAACAAATTAGTTGGGCTTGATGTTTCGGCAAAGAGGGTTTTTCTGAGGGCAGACCTTGATGTGCCCATTTCAAACTCCAATGATAAAACTCCAAACTCCAATACGGAGGTTGCTACAAGGCTTACGAATATAAAGCCAACTATAGAGTATCTCTTGGGGCGGGGCGCAAAACAGGTTGTTATAGCAGGACATATTGGCAGACCCAAAGGTCCAGACCCCAAGCTTTCAACCAGAAACCTTCTTGAACCAATAAAGAAAATTCTTAATAGAAATGTTGAGTTTCTGGAAAGTTTCGATACTGTGGAATTTGAGCAGGTGATGCTCTTTGAGAATTTGCGTTTCTGGACAGGTGAGATTGAAAATGATTTTGAATTTGCAAAGGATTTGACGAGGATGGCCGATGTTTATGTTAACGATGCATTTGGCAATTCCCACAGGAACCATGCATCAATGGTGGCTTTGCCTTCGATTTTGCCGCACGCTGCGGGTCTGCATTTGCAAAAAGAGGTAGATGAGCTGACTGGAATTTTAGAAAATCCTGACCGGCCGCTTGTTGCCATTGTTGGCGGGGCAAAGATAGAAACAAAAATACCGGTAATTTCAAACCTTTCTAAAATTGCCCAGAAGGTTTTAGTTGGAGGGGAACTGCCAATTGAGATTAACAAAACCGGGCAAAAGTTTGCAGAGAATGTGGTTGTAGCAACGCTTATGGAGAACCAAAAAGACATATCCGGTGAATCGCAGAACCGGTTTGCGGAAATTATCAAAGGTGCAAAAACCGTGGTTTGGAATGGCCCGATGGGGCTTTTTGAGGAGGGGCATACCGAGGGGACGCTGGTTGTTGCAAGGGCAATTGCAGAGTCCGGTGCGTATTCGGTTGTTGGCGGTGGTGATTCGACGCAATTTTTGGGAAGACAGGGGCTGCTTTCCAAGTTTTCTTTTGTTTCTGCCGGCGGCGGGGCAATGTTGGAGTTTCTGGCAGGAAAAAAATTGCCCGGGATAGAAGCACTTCAATAGCTTATTATTAATTACTGCCTTATGAATCGGTACCAAAAAACTTCTTCTGAAATTTTTGACGAACTTGGAGTATCGCTAGAAAAAGGTTTAAGTAGTGAAGAGGTGAAAAAAAGGCTCCACCAATACGGTTTAAACGTCTTGGCGCAGGAGAAAAAAGAAACGTACCTCTCGATTTTTATACGCCAATATAAAAGCCCTTTAATTTACATTTTGATTACAGCCGGCGTGGTTGTATCGCTTTTACATGACTTTGTTGACGCTATCGCCATTTTCTTGGTTTTGTTTACAAATTCTGTTATTGGTGCAATCCAAGAGGGCAGAGCTAGGAATTCGCTGGAAAAGCTAAGAGCTTTAACGCACCATAAATCGCTTGTAAGACGTGGTGGTGAGGAGTTGTTAATTTCGGCAGACGAGCTTGTTCCTGGGGATATTTTGATTTTAAAGGAAGGAGATAGGGTTGGGTCTGATGCAAGGATCGTAAAGGAAGACAATTTTAAGGTTGATGAGGCTATTCTGACTGGGGAAGCATATGCGGTTGAAAAAGTAAGCGATTCGATTGAAAAGGAAGGTTTGGTGGTTGGGGATCAGAAAAACATGGTCTTTTCAGGAACAAGTGTAGTTGTGGGTTACGCAGAGGCGGTAGTTGTGGCAACGGGATTTGAGAGTGAGTTGGGAAAAATATCCAAAGAACTTGCGGTGACTGCAAATGTGCCCCTGCCGCTTGCGAAAAAAATAAATGCGCTTTCGAAATTAATTGGAATTTCTGTTGGCGTGATCGCTGTTTTGGTTTTTACTGTTGGATTGTTGCGTGGGATTCCGTTCTTGGAGATATTTAGTGCAACTGTTGGAATTGTAGTTTCTTTGGTTCCCGAAGGGTTACCTGTTGCTGTGACCATAGTGCTAGCGCATGGAGTCTGGCGGATGGCCAAAGCCAAAGCAATTGTGAGGCAAATGGCGGCAGTGGAGGCAATGGGGAATGCGGATACTCTCTTGGTTGATAAAACTGGAACTATAACGACTGGGAAAATGGTTATTAGAGAAGTTTTGTACAAAGGCATTAAATTTGAAGTAACTGGAGAAGGTTATGAACCGAGAGGGAATGTAATAAAAGTATCAAAAGGGACTGATGTGCTGGACGAATTGCGAAGGGTATTGGGTTTTGTGTACCTCTCGCTCACTGCTGATGTTGTGCACGACGAAAATGGCGGATGGAAGCCAAGCGGAGATACTACGGAAGTGGCGATTGCAGTTTTGTGTCGCAAAGCAGGGTTAGATCGCGAGAAGTTGGAAAAAGAATATAAAACAGTATTTGCGTACCCATTTGATCAGTTAAAGCGCTATATAGAAGCAGCTTTTGAAAAGAGAGATAAAAAGCTTCATGTTTTTGTTGGGGCACCGGATTTTCTGGGTAAAAAATTAAAAGTAGATCACGGGTTTTTGAAAGATTATCACGCACTTGCCAAAGAAGGCATGAGGGTTGTTGGCGTGGCTATTTTTGATGGGAAGAAAGTTGTGGATAGTGCGCTTTTAGCAATAGATGAGGAAATTCGGCCTAACGTAGATAAATCTATAAAGGAGGCAAAAGCTGCGGGTTTTAGCGTTGTAATGCTCACCGGTGATTACCCGGAAACAGCAAAAGAAATCGCCAGAAAAGTAGATATTTACCACGATAGTGATGAGGTTTTAACCGGGGTTGATGTGGAGAAGATGAGTGAGAGCGAGCTGGCAGACAAAGTAAATAAAGTTACGGTTTTTGCCCGCATCACACCGGAGCATAAGTTAAAAATTGTTAAAGCATTCCAAAAAGCAGGCAGGATTTGTGCAATGACTGGAGATGGCGTTAACGATGCGCCGGCGCTGCAAGCAGCGAATTTGGGAATCGGTTTGGGTAGCGGAACGCAGGTTGCCAAGGATAGTAGCGACATAATCCTCGTTAACAATAATTTTGAGACAATAATTGAGGCAATTGGGCAGGGTAGGGCTATTTATTTTTCGCTTAAAAAAGTACTTTTATACCTATTTGCCACTAGTGCGGGGGAAGTTGCGGTTTTGGCCGGGGCGGTATTTATTGGTTTACCGATACCACTTTTGGCGGTACAAATTATCTGGCTTAACTTTGTGACTGATGGGTTTTTTGTGGTCGCTCTGGCTCAGGACAATCCGACGGAGAAGGGACTCGTTTCTGTTCGGGAAATAGATACCGAGAATTTGATTGATAAACTGATGATTTATAGGGGGATTTTAATGGGCGTGGCGATGCTGCTTTGTACAATGCCTGTTTTTTATTATTTTCAAGAGCATTATTCGCTTACGTATGCAAGAAGTATTACTTTAGTAATTTTATCTGTTTCGCAGTGGTTTAACGCTTTTAATGTCAGAAGCCGCAGTAGGTCTATATTTTTACAGAAACCAAGTGCTTGGCTGTTGGTTGCCTTAGGTATTGTTTTTGTAATGCAGATTTTTGCGCTTGGGACAGAATTGGGGAATAAATTGTTGCGTCTTGAGAACTTATCTTTGGAACACTGGATTTTGGCGTTTAGCGCTTCTACTTTGGTTATTTGGGTTGAGGAGGCCAGAAAAGCCCTCACAAGACGCTAAAGAGTGGTCAAAATAACTCTCATAACTGAAGTTCACAAATAATATAGTTGTGTTAGATTTAACTCGTTTCTACGATCAACTTATCTTTTTGGAATCTGCTTAAAATCAATGTGAGTTCAAATAAGATTATAAGGGGCAGGGCGAGCAAAACATCAGCAAGAATTGAATCCGGAGGAAGAAGCATTGCAAAAATAAAAGATCCCAGATAAACCCAATGGCGGATTTTAGTTAGTTTTTGGCGTTTAACGATGCCAAGCTTTAGAAGCAGGATCAATAGTATTGGAAATTCGAAACCTATACCCATTAAGGCAGAGGTGAAAAGCACTGTTGATAAGAGGCTGCTTATATCCAGTACGTTGCCGATTCCCAGTGCTACCGATCTGTCCAGGAATATTTTTATCTGCCATTTCATGATTAAAAACCCGAACGCAAGCCCCAATAGAAAAAGAAATAGCGAAAAAGGTAAAAACCTGATTAACGTTTTGAATTCCTTTCTTCTTAATGCAGGTTTTAGAAAGGTTAAAATCTGGATAACTAAAAGCGGGAAGGAAACGATAATACCTACGGCAATACCGCAACTGATTGCAAGGTTTATAAACTGGAAAGGCGATGTAAAAACGATATTAATTCCATTGAGGCTTAAGATTCCAATCAAAAATTTGATTATTTTTTCATATAGTATGAAACCTGCGATTGTGGCAGCGCCGAATACGCAAAGGGTGAAAATCAAGCGTCTTCTGGCTTCGGCCAAAAATGTTGAGTAATTTTCAAGTGCTGCTTTTAATTCTGGGGATTCAAGGAGCCCTGTGTTTTCCACACGAAGTTAGCTTTTAGCCTTATTCTCGTCGGAGTCTGTTTCCTTTGCGGCTTTTTTAAATTCTTTTGTTGCCTCTCCAAGACCTCTAAAAAATTCGGGGATTTTTTTGCCCCCAAAGAGTAGAAGGACTATAGCTCCTATAATTATCCATTCAGTTGATCCGATTGACGGCATATGTTTAGTTACTCTTTACTGGAAGCTTTTCCGTTGTCGTCTTCTAGGGCCTCGTTAAAAGTCTTCTTGATTTTTTTGACTTCTTTGAAGGTTTCGCCGCTGGTTCTGGCAAGTCTGGAGACTAAGCCGGCGCCGAAGAGGACTACCAAGATTAACCCGATTACTCCGATTTCAATAGGACTGAGGTTTTTAATGAAATCAAACATTCTGATGTTTCGTGTCTACTATATAACCAGAAGCGGCAAAAGGCAAGAGGTGAAAGTTTAGCTCATTGATGCCGCGAACCAGTTCTTGCCGTCCCAGTATTCCAGGTGTTTCGTTTGTGCATTAAATCCAAATGTCCCGGTCATGGGTTTTTTGGGTCGGCTTCGGGCATTCCAAGAGGGTATTGAAGGTAAGCCCAACATTATGGACAAACCTTGGCCTAAATCTAACGCAAGTTGCGAATTTTTATGCATAATTATTAATTATTAGTATAAAGTTATGTAGCTTTGACATCAAGAGCTTTTATTGAATGTGAATTGAAAAGTTTCAGGCGATAAGTTAAACATTACGAAATTCTTTTCATTGGTAATTTTAACCAACCTGATCCGTCCCAGTATTCCAAATCGTTTGTTTGAAAGTTAAATCCGACTGTGCCCGGCTTTGCCTTTGTGGGTCTGCCGGCTGTGTTCCAGGATGGCAGCCTTTGCTGGGTGGCCAGATTAGATGTGCTTTGCCCGGTTGCCGTAGTTCTGAAGCGCGTGGGATTTTTAAATATCACAGGAAGCTCTTCGACTGGTGGCAGCAGTGCAGCCGAAGGGCTAGCGGATGGTGACATGGACGGCGAAAGACTTCCGGTGGTTGACGGTGAAGGTGATGCTGATGGTGTGGCTGCCCCAGTCGAAGGTGAAGCGCTGGGTGAAGCGGAGGCAACGCCAGCTGACGGTGAGGGTGATGCTGATGGGCTTGTAGATGGAGATTGTGATAGCGATGGGCTGGCAGACGGCGAGGAACTGGGTGAAGGGCTTACCGATGGTGACAATGAAGGACTTGC
>Ga0209726_10007534_pt1 | contig 12132 bp, 4 predicted proteins | sample Subgrocontami54m_FD_187453 | JGI IMG/M metagenome (GOLD analysis project Ga0209726, IMG submission 187453) | Subsurface groundwater microbial communities from S. Glens Falls, New York, USA - GMW46 contaminated, 5.4 m (SPAdes) (version 3) | ecosystem: Environmental > Aquatic > Deep subsurface >... | reverse complement strand
CCAGCCGCCGCAGCGCCCCCGGCGCGATCCACTGGCCGGTCGCGAGGGTTGCCGTGGGTTGCTCGGTCACCAGCCGCCGGAGGGCCGCGCTCGCTTCGCCGTGCGCGCCGGTGCGCTCGAGGCAGCGGGCCTCGCCCAGGAGCGCGCGCGCGGCGCGCGAGTCGCCCGCGAGGTCGCGGGCGAGCTGGCGGTAGCGCGCGAGCGCGGCCGTCGGGTCGCCCGTCGCCTCGAGGCGCTCCGCCGCGACGAGCTCCGGCAGCGGCGGGGGCGTGGTCCCCGGGGCCTCGGTCTCGACCGGCTCGAGGAGCGCTCCGGTGGGGTCGGCGAGGACGAGCGGGCCGAACATCCCGTCCTGCGCGATCTTCCGACCGAGCTCCGCCGTGCGTTCCCGGAGGTACGCTGGCGCGACCGGATCGGCGAGGAGCGCGGTGAGGGCGAGCTCGCGCTGGGCGACCATGCGCTCGAGCTCCCGCAAGACCTCGAGGGCATAGCGGCGGCCCGCCTCGCGGGCCTGCTCCTCGAGCTCCGCCCCCTCCTGGCGGATCGTCGCGAGACCCGCGTAGGACAGGAGCACGCTGGGCAGCACCACCAGCACGAGCGTCAGCAACAGGAAGCGGGTCTCGCGTTCCACACACGTCCCTTCGACCTCCAGCCGCGACCGGAGGCACCCTGATCGGCGGAGTACGCCCCCGCGACCGACTACGAGTATTCCCCGCGCGTCTCCGATCGGTCACGGCTCGACGCGGATCGACTCCTGATCGTCGCAAATCCCGCGTGCTCGCGTCCATTGGGCGGCACGGAATTCGGTCGCGACGACGGAACGCCCGCGGAAAACGCGCTACTCGGTGAGCTCGAGCGCCGCGGGCGGAAGGGTCTGCGGCTGACGTGCCACGACGCGCAGCGCCATATCGCGCTGGTTCTGGAGGCTGTGGGCCTCGCGCTCGGCGAGCAACCGCTGCCGCGACCACGCGAGCACCGTGCCGTGCTCGGTCTCGACCACGTGAATCGTCTCCCCGGCCACCGCCGCGCGCGCCGGCCCCGATCCGCTGACGTGATGGAAGGCGAAGCTCGCGTCGATGTCCTCGACGGGCGGGGGCTCGATTTGCTCGATCTGGGGAAGGTCCTCTTCCGGGAGCTCGCCATGAGCGCGGTCGATGGCGTGGGCCAGCCACTCCATCGCCCCGAGCCGGCCCTGGGTGAGGACCGCCTGGAGCTTGGCCTGGTGGCTAGCGGGAACCGCGATCGAGTCGATCATCGAATCATCCTCGGGCGACAGGACCCGTAATCGTACCCACCCCTCGCCGCGTGGCAATCGTCTCGGACGCGGGGAGCGCGCATCGTGCGGTGCGGGTCGTATGGTCGATGGATGCTGGGACCTGGCAGCTCAGCGTTCGGTGTCGCGACCGAATCCGATCCGAACGCGGACGGCTTCCGGCAGCTCTCGGAAGCATCGCGCGTGCTCCGCGTGGAGGCGTGAATGCTCCGCGAGGATCCCCGAGTGCTCCCTGAGGATCCCCGAGTGCTCCTTGAGGATCCCCGAGTGCTCCTTGAGGATCAGGGAGTGCTCGTTGAGGATGTGGATGACCTGGCCTAGCTCATGGCGCACCTCCGCCATGTCGCGCTGGTACGAGGCCTGAGTTTGAAGCATCTGTACCTGCGTGAGCGCGAGCGTGGCCAGCGCATCGCTGAGCTTGCCGTTCGATACGGACATCTCGGAGCCCTCCCGGAGTTCGACGAGCCACGAGTTCGACGAGCCACGAGTTCGACGAGCTACGAGTTCGACGAGCCACGCCGAGTGTCGGTATGGCCCACCAGCCTACGACACAGCCGTTCACGGCGAGCCCGCCACATGTCCCTCGCGAGCGCTTCGGTGTCCCTCGTACCCAGACGGTATCTCGCGGGGGCTGACCACGCCAGGTTCGCGGGAACCGAACCGGTGTCGCCGGCATCCAACCCCAACCGGCCCCAGTGCACGGGATACTCGTCCCCTGCGAAAGCGGCCCCCATTGGTACTCCCTCCATGAGAACCCTCATGCCCGCGTCCCGCCTCGCCCTGGCCTTGTGCGCGCTCGTCGTCGGATCCGCAATCCCCGGCTTCGCTGACGGCCCGGATCGCGCCAAACGCCGCGCCGCGGCCCGCGAGCTGCTCCAACAGGGGCAGCGCAAGGAGGCCTACGACCTGTTCGTTGCGCTGTGCGCCGAGGAGGCGGCTCCTGCCGCCGAGGTCGCGGAGGACCTCACCCTCGGCTGCCAGTGCCTGGCCCAGCTTCAGCGCCTGAGCGAGCTCGATGCGTTTCGCGAGGCGGTGCTCGCCAAGCACGGCGCGAATCATCCCGTGCCGTATGCCGCGGCGCTCGCGTATCTCCAGTACGACCACCGCGGCACGATGGTCGCGGGCGAGTTCCAGCGCGGACCCCGGCGCGGCGGTGGTCAGCCGTACAACGCGTGGGAGCGGGACCGGATTCGCGCGCTCCAGCTGTTCGAGCAGGCGCGCACGCACGCCGACGCCGCATCGCCGGCGCAGACGCGCGCGGCGTTCCACCTCGCGTACGCCGAGGCACTGCTCATGCACCGTGGGCAGCGCCAGACGTGGCGGCTCCAGTACAAGACCGACCTCGCGGTCCTGCCCGACTACGAGCCCGGCTACGGCTACTATTACGGTGGGGGCCAGCTCGGCGCCCCCGTCGACGTCGACGGGAACGCCGTGTTCCACGCGCTCCCCAAGGACCTCGAGGCCGCCGCGACCGACGGACAGCGCTGGCGCTGGCTCCTGCTGCAGGCGATGGAGCTCGATCCCGCCAACAAGCACCGCGTGCTCTCGATCATCGCCGACTTCGCGCACCAGCAATTCGACGTGCACACGATGGCGTACCACGCGCCGTCGAGCGATGACCAGACGGGGCCGTTCGCCGTCGGCTCGCTCGCGGAGGACGAGACGATCGCGCGCCTCGCCAACGGGATCAAGCGCTTCAAGCTGCCCGCCGACTACGACTTCATCAAGCTCTACCGCGAGCTCGGCGCGCATGCGCAGCTCGCCCAGATCTTCGAGAATCGACGCCAGTATCCGAAGGCGGCCGAGCAGTGGAAGCTCGCCGGCCAGGCCGACCGGGTCGCCCAGATCGTGAACCCGTGGTGCCGGTTCGACGGTGCGCAGAACCAACCCGCGGGGGTCGGAGCAAAGGTCGGGCTCACGTTCCGCAACGGCAAGCGCGTCGAGCTCGTGGCGCAGGAGATCGACCTCGCTCAGCTCATCGACGACGTCAAGGCGTACCTCGCGTCGAATCCGCCACAGCTCGATTGGAATCACGTCAACGTCGAGGCGATCGGCTGGCGCCTCGTGAACGAGGACGCACGCCGGTATCTCAAGGGCAAGGTGGCCGAGTGGGCGCTCGACGTCGAGCCCCGCGCGAACCACGCTGATCGCCGCGTCGACGTTGCGACGCCTGTCCAGAAGGCCGGTGCCTTCCTGCTGTCCGCTCGAATCGCGGACGGCAACACCGCGAAGTGCGTGCTGTGGATCTCCGACCTCGTGATCGCGCGCAAGCCGCTCGACAAGGCTGCCCTGCACTACGTCGCCGACGCCGTCACGGGGGCGCCCGTGCCTGGCGCGCAACTCGAGTTCTTCGGCTACCGCCAGCGCTGGGAGCAGGATGGCCGTCGCTACCAGATCACCACTCGGGTCGACGCTCGCACGACCGACGAGCAGGGTATGGCCATCGTGAAGGGTGGGGAGATGCCCACCGACCACAACTACCTGATCACCGCGCGGACGAAGGATGGGCGGCTCGCATTCCTCGGGTTCTCCGGGTTGTGGGTCGGCCAGCACCACGACGCGACGTACAACGCGACCAAGGTGTTCGCGATCACGGACCGACCCGTGTATCGGCCCAAGCACTCGGTCAAGTACAAGCTGTGGGTGCGCCACGCGCGCTACGACCAGGACGGCGCGGACTTCGCCGGTAAGTCGTTCACGCTCAAGATCGTGGATGCAATGGGCCAGGCGGCGCTCGAGCGCGAGGTCACCTGCGACGGCTACGGCGGCATCGACGGCGATTTCCCGCTCGCTGCGGACGCCAAGCTCGGGAGCTACCAGCTCGGTCTGTGGCGCGGCGACCACTTCGTCGGGGGCGGCGGATTCCAGGTCGAGGAATACAAGAAGCCCGAGTTCGAGGTGACGGTCGCCGCGCCCGCCGAGCCGGTGATGCTCGGCGACAAGGTTCAGGCGAAGGTGAAGGCGACCTACTACTTCGGCGCGCCGGTGGCCAAGGGCACGCTCAAGTACAAGGTGCTGCGCTACTCCCATGACGCGCGCTGGTATCCGTCCATGCCGTGGGACTGGTTCTACGGTCCCGGGTACTGGTGGTACGCCTCGGATTACACGTGGTACCCCGGCTTCGAGCGCTGGGGCTGCTTCCGGCCGACGTGGTGGTGGTGGGGCGGACGTCACGTGCAGCCCGAGCTCGTGGCGGAGGGCGAAGCCGCGCTGGGTCCGGACGGGACCTACGCGCTCGAGATCGACACCGCGCTCGCCAAGTCGCTGCATGGCGACCTGGACCACCGTTACGAGGTGACGATCGAGGTCACGGACGAGTCGCGGCGCACGATCGTGGGTACGGGCCAGGTGCTCGTCGCTCGCCAGCCGTTCAAGGTCTACGGTTGGATCGACCGCGGCCACTACCAGGTCGGCGATACGGTGACCGCGCACTTCGCGGCGCGCCGGCTCGACGGCGTGCCGGTGACCGGCAAGGGCGAGCTTTCGCTCCTCGCGATCACCTACGTGGAAGGGAAGCCTGTCGAAGCCGTCGTGCAGCGCTGGGACCTGGCGCCGGATGCGGACGGCCGCGCCCGTCAGCAGATCGCGGCCTCGCAGGCCGGTCAGTACCGGCTCGCGTACACGGTCACGGATGCGAAGGGCAACGCGATCGAGGGCGGCTACGTCTTCGTGATTCGCGGCAAGGGCTTCGATGGGCGCGCGTTCCGGTTCAACGCGCTCGAGCTCGTGCCCGACAAGGCCGAATACGCACCCGGCGAGAAGGTCAAGCTCATGATCAACACCGACCGCGTCGGCGGCACGGTGCTGTTCTTCCCTCGTGCCGCGAACGGCTCGTACACGATGCCGCAGGTGCTCAAGCTCGACGGTAAGAGCACGCAGCTCGAGCTCGATATCGCGCTCGCGGACATGCCGAACTGCTTCGTCGAGGCGTTGACGATCGCCGACGGCAAGCTCCACTCCGAGACCCGCGAGCTCGTCGTGCCACCGGCCTCGCGGGTGCTGGGCGTCGAGGTCCTGCCCAGCGCCACCGAGTACAAGCCGGGACAGGAGGCGAAGGTCCGGGTCAAGCTCACCGACGCGGACGGCAAGCCCTTCGTGGGGCAGACCGCACTCGCCGTGTACGACCACGCGCTCGACTACATCGCGGGCGGGAGTCGCGCCGGTGACATCAAGAGCTTCTACTGGAAGTGGCGGCGCCACCACCGTCCCGCCAACCACTCGAGCCTCGACCGCCACGGCTACCCGATCAACAAGCAGGGCGAGGCCGTGATGCGCGTGCTCGGGATCTTCGGGGGGCTGGACGACTCCGAGCTCGAGCTCGCGGACAAGGGCGAGCAGGGTGGGGGCGAACGCCTGCACTCGTTGCGCAAGGGGGCCGCGCCGACGTCGGCCGACGCCAACGCTCCGGCCGGCGCGCCGGCTGCGCCGATGGAGAGCGCCGAAGGCGGACGCGCCGGAGGCAAGATGATGGAAGCGAAAGCCGACGGAGGCGGCGGCGGTGGCGGCGGCGCCCCGGAGGCCGCGGCGGTGGTGCGCAAGAGCTTCGCCGACACGGCGTACTGGAACGCCGCGGCGGTGACGGACGCCAACGGCGAGACGTCCGTCACCTTCAAGATGCCGGAGAACCTCTCGGGCTGGACGGTGAACGTCTGGGCGATGGGCTCGGGCACCCGCGTGGGTCAGGGCTCCGCCACGGTGACGACGAAGAAGAACCTGCTCGTGCGCCTGCAGGCGCCGCGGTTCTTCGTGGAGAAGGACGAGGTCGTGCTGTCGGCGAACGTGCACAACTACCTCGCGGCGAAGAAGTCCGTGCGCGTCGTGCTGGAGCTGGACGGCCCGTGCCTGGCGGCCTCCGGGTCCAAGGAGTCCGTGATCGAGATCGACTCCATGGGCGAGGCCCGCGTCGACTGGCGCGTCACCGTGGCGCGCGAGGGCACGGCGGTGGTGCGCATGAAGGCGTACACGGACGAAGAATCCGATGCGATGGAGATGAGCTTCCCGGCCTACGTGCACGGGATGGACAAGATGATCGCGCGGTCCGCGTCGATCCGGCCCGACGCCACGAAAACGTCGATGCGCTTCGACGTCCCGGCGCAGCGGCGGATCGACGCGAGCCGGCTCGAGGTGCGCTACTCGCCGACGTTGGCGGGGGCGATGGTGGACGCGCTGCCGTACCTCGTGAGCTACCCCTACGGGTGCACGGAGCAGACGCTGTCGCGGTTCCTGCCGACGGTGATCACGCAGAAGATCCTGATGGAGATGGGAATCGACCTCGCGGCCGTGAAGGCGAAGCGCACGAACCTGAACGCGCAGGAGCTGGGAGACGCCGGTGAGCGCGCGGCGCAGTGGAAGCGCTATCAGCACAACCCGGTGTTCGATCAGGCCGAGGTCGCGAAGATGACCGCAGACGGCATCGCGCAGCTCGCGGCGATGCAGTGCGCGGACGGCGGGTGGGGATGGTTCAGCGGGTACGGCGAGCGCTCGTGGCCGCACACCACCGCGTACGTCGTGCACGGGCTTCAGGTGGCGCGCGAGTGCGACCTCGCGCTGCCGGCCGGGATGCTCGAGCGCGGGCTCGCGTGGCTCGTGAAGTACCAGGCCGAGCAGATCGCGCTGATCGAGCGTGCGCCGGCGAAGGTGCATCCGTACAAGGAGCACGCGGACGATCTCGATGCGTTCGTGCACATGTGCCTGGTGGACGCGAAACAGCCGTCCGTGAAGATGCGGGACTTCTTGTACCGCGATCGCTTGCACCTGGCGGTGTACGGGATGTCGATGCTCGCGCTGGCGCTCCACGCCGAGGGCGGTCAGGCGGATGCGCTCGCCATGGTGAAGCGCAACATCGAGCAGTTCCTCGTGACGGACGACGAGAACCAGACCTCGTACCTGAAGCTCGGGAACGGGGCGTACTGGTGGTGCTGGTACGGCAGCGAGCACGAGGCGCACGCGTACTACCTGAAGCTCTTGGCCAAGGTCGAGCCGAAGGGCGAGACGGCGCGGCGGTTGGTGAAGTACCTCTTGAACAACCGCAAGCACGCGAGCTACTGGAGCTCCACGCGCGACACGGCGATCTGCGTCGAGGCGATGGCGGACTACCTGAAGGCATCGGGCGAGTCCACGCCGGACATGACGGTCGAGGTGTGGGTGAACGGGCAGCAGAAGAAGAGCGTGAAGATCACGAGTGAGAACCTGTTCACGTTCGACGGCACGGTGACGGTGGTGGGCGACGCGGTCGAGACGGGTGCCTTGGAAGTGGAGCTGCGCCGCGTCGCGGGCGAAGGCCCGGTGTACGCGAACGCGTACCTCGGGATGTTCACTCTGGAGGACCGGATCGAGAAGGCGGGCCTCGAGGTCAAGGTCGAGCGGCGCTACTACAAGCTGGTGCGGGTGGAGACCACCGAGAAGGTGGCGGGCTCGCGCGGGCAGGTGGTGGAGCAGCGCGTCGAGAAGCTCGAGCGCCGCGCGCTCGAGCACGGGTCGGAGCTCGTGAGCGGCGACCTGGTCGAGGTGGAGCTCGTGATCGAGAGCAAGAACGACTACGAGTACCTGTGCTTCGAGGACCCGAAGGCCGCGGGGTTCGAGGCGCACCAGGTGCGGAGCGGCTACGTGTACGGCAACCTGTGGGCGTACATGGAGCTGCGCGACGCGCAGGTGTCGTTCTTCGTGCGCGCCCTACCGCGCGGGACGTCATCGGTGTCGTACCGCCTGCGCGCGGAGATCCCGGGCAAGTTCGCCGCGCTGCCCGCGAAGGCGCACGCGATGTACGCGCCGGAGCTGCGCGCGAACTCGGACGAGCTCGCGCTCGGCATCGTCGACAAGAAGTAGGCACGGCGAGCGAAACGGGGTCACCTGACCCCGTTTCGCGGTCGACCCGTCAGAGTTCCGTTTCGCTGGCGTCGTGCACGCACCCCCGAGGATCCTTCCATGACCTCCCGCCGCCTCCTCCTCGTTACCCTCGCGACCCTGGCTCTGGCCCCCGCGGCCCGCGCGCAGGACGCCTCCCGCGCCGACCGGCGCGCCAAGGCACAGGCGCTGTTCCAGCAGGGCCACCGCAAGGAGGCCTACGACGCCCTGGTAGCCCTGTGCGCCGAGCCGGCGGCCGCTCCCGCCGAGGTCGCAGAGGACCTCACCCTCGGCTGTCAGTGCCTCGCGCACCTCGAGCGCCTGGACGACCTCGACGCATTCCGTGAGGCCGTGATCGCGAAGCACGGCGCGACGTGGCGCGTCGCCGCCGCGGCCGCGCACAGCTACCTCGACTACGACCACTACGGCACGATCGTCGCCGGCGACTTCCATCGCGGCCCGCACCGCGGGGGCGGCGAGTGGCACAACGTGTGGGAGCGCGACCGGATCCGCGCCCTCCAGCTGATGGAGGTCGCGCGTGCGAGCGCGGGAACGGACGCGACCGGCTCCGAGCGCGCCTCGCTGTACCTGGATCACGCCGCGCTGCTCTTCATGCATCGCGGCGAGCGCCAGGCATGGCGGCTCCAGTACAAGAGCGACCTCGCAACCCTGCCCGACGTCGAGCCCGGTTACTACGACGGCTACGGGGGAGGCCAACACGGCGCGCCCACGGACCCCGAGGGCAATCCCGTCTTCTACGCAGTGCCCAAGGACTACGCATCGGCCGCGACCGATGGCGAGCGCTGGCGTTGGCTCCTCGTCGCGGCCCTGGAAGCCGACCCCTCGCGGAAGCGCGACGCGCTCACCGCCATCGCCGACTACGCGTGGGAGCTGTACGACGTCCACACGATGACCTACCACGCGCCCGCGAGCGACGACCAGACCGGTCCGTTCGCGGTCGCATCCCTGGCCGAGGACGAGACGATCGCGCGCCTCGCCACCGGCGTGAAGCGCTTCACGCTGCCGGCCGACTACGACTTCGTGAAGCTGTACAAGGAGCTCGGCAACCACTCGAAGCTGGGTCAGATCTTCGAAAATCGCCGCCAGTATCCGAAGGCGGCCGAGCAGTGGAAGCTCGACGGCAACGCCGAGCGTGTCGCGCAGATCACTCAGCCGTGGTGTCGGTTCGACGGGACGCCTGGCCAGCCCGCGGGCGTGGGGGCGAAGGTTGGCATCACGTTCCGCAACGGCAAGAAGATCGAGCTCGAGGCCCACGAGATCGACCTGCTTCAGCTCACCTTTGACATCAAGGCCCACATCTCGTCGAACCCGCCGCAGCTCGACTGGCGGAAGATCAACCTGGACTCCATCGGTTGGCGGCTCGTCAACGAAGACGCCCAGCGCTACCTCAAGGGCAAGGTCGCCGCGTGGTCCCTGGACGTCGAGCCGCGGGCGGGTCACGCCGACAAGCGCATCGACGTCACGACGCCCGTGCAGAAGGCCGGCGCATACCTGCTGACGGCGACGATCGCCTCGGGCAACACCGCGCGTTGCGTGCTGTGGCTGTCTGACCTCGTGATCGCCACGAAGCCGCTCGATCAGGCGGCCCTGTACTTCGTCGCCGACGCGGTGAGCGGAGCCCCCGTCGCAGGCGCGTCGCTCGAGATGTTCGGCTACCAGCAGGAGTGGCAGCAGGAGGCGAAGCGACACGTGACGAGGACGCACCTGGCGTCGCGCACGACGGACGCCTCGGGGTTGGCGACGGTCAAGGAAGGCGCGCTGCCGGACGGCTACAACTGGCTGACCACGGCGCGGACCAAGGACGGGCGGTTCGCGGTGATCGGCTTCGGCGGCGTGTGGATCGGCCACCACTACGACGAGGCCTACGACCAAACCAAGGTGTTCGCGATCACCGATCGACCGGTGTACCGTCCCAAGCACGTCGCGAAGTACAAGCTGTGGGTCCGCCACGCGCGCTACGACCAGGACGGCAACGACTTCGCGGGCCAGGCGTTCACGCTGCGGATCCTCGATCCTCAAGGCGAGAAGGCGCACGAGCTCGCCGTCACCTGTGACCCCTACGGCGGGATCCACGGCGAATGGCCGATCAAGGCCGACGCGCGGCTGGGCTCGTACCACGTCGGGCTGTTCAAGGGCGACGAGCACGTGGGCGGCGGCGGGTTCTTGGTCGAGGAGTACAAGAAGCCCGAGTTCGAGGTCGCGATCGCCGCCCCGACCGAGCCCGTGATGCTCGGCGAGAAGATCGAAGCGAAGGTGAAGGCTACCTACTACTTCGGCGCGCCCGTGGCGAAGGCCACGCTCAAGTACAAGGTGCTGCGCCACGCGCACGATGCGCGGTGGTTCCCCGTGATGCCGTGGGACTGGTTCTACGGCAACGGCTACTGGTGGTTCGCCTACGACTACGACTGGTACCCGGGCTGGGAGCGCTGGGGTTGCCGGCGGCCGATGTGGTGGTGGTGGGGCGGGCGCGAGGGTCCGCCGGAGCTCGTGGCCGAGGGCGAAGCGGCGCTCGGCGCTGACGGGACCTACGCGTTGGCGATCGATACGGCGCTCGCGAAGTCGTTGCACGGCGACATGGACCACCGCTACGAGGTGACGATCGAGGTCACGGACGAGTCGCGGCGGACGATCGTCGGAACGGGGCAGGTCCTCGTCGCCCGCGAGCCGTTCAAGGTCTACAGCTGGGTCGACCGCGGCCACTACCAGGTGGGCGACACCGTGACCGCGCACTTCGCGGCGCGCCGGCTCGACGGCGTACCCGTGACCGGCAAGGGCTCGCTCGAGCTGCGCGGGATCACCTACGTGGACGGAAAGCCCGTCGAGGCCGTGGTGCAGCGTTGGGACCTGAACCCGGACGCGGACGGCCGTGCGCGGCAGCAGATCGCGGCCTCGCAGGCCGGCCAGTATCGCTTGTCGTACACGGTCACGGACGGGCAGGGTCACGCGATCGAAGGCGGCTACGTGTTCGTGATTCGCGGCAAGGGCTTCGACGGGCGCGCGTTTCGGTTCAATGCCCTCGAGCTCGTGCCCGACAAGGCGGAGTACGCGCCCGGCGACAAGGTCCGGCTCATGATCAACACCGACCGCGTGAACGGCACGGTGCTGCTGTTCCCGCGCGCCGCGAACGGCGTGTACCAGCCACCGCAGGTGCTGACCCTCGAGGGCAAGAGCACCGAGGTCGCGCTCGACATCGCGATCCGCGACATGCCGAACTGCTTCGTCGAGGCGATGACGATCTCGGACGGGCGCCTCCACTCGGAGCTGCGCGAGATCGTCGTGCCGCCCGCGTCGCGGGTGCTCAACGTCGAGGTCGTGCCCAGTGCCGTCGAGTACAAGCCGGGGCAGGAGGCGACGGTCAAGGTCAAGCTCACGGACGCGGACGGTAAGCCGTTCGTGGGCCAGACGGCCATCGCCGTGTACGACCGCGCGCTCGACTACATCGCGGGCGGCAGCCGCGCGGGCGACATCAAGAGCTTCTACTGGAAGTGGCGACGCCACCACGAGCCCAGCCACGCCTCGAGCTTCGACCGCTACGGCGAGCCCGTCCAGCGCGACGGCGAGACCGCGATGGAGATCATCGGGATCTTCGGCGGCCTCGACGAATCCGAGCTCGAGATGGCCCAGTCCGAGAAGTCGTCGAACGCGCCGGGCCAGCGGGCGTCGTGGGGGCGCCTGAAGGGCGGAAGTCTGCGGGGGGCCACGTTCGGCGGTGATTCGGGCGGCGACTCGGCCAAGTTGGCCGAGGGCGAGGACCGTGCGGCGGATGCGCCCGTCGCGGAAGCGGCTGGCATCGGCGGTGGCGGCGGTGGCGGCGGCGCACCGGAGGCCGCGGCGGTGGTCCGCAAGAGCTTCGCCGACACGGCGTACTGGAACGCCGCGGCGGTGACGGACGCCAACGGCGAGACCTCTGTCACCTTCAAGATGCCGGAGAACCTGTCGGGGTGGACGGTGAACGTCTGGGCGATGGGCTCGGGCACCCGCGTGGGTCAGGGCTC
>Ga0209726_10007531_pt1 | contig 12137 bp, 10 predicted proteins | sample Subgrocontami54m_FD_187453 | JGI IMG/M metagenome (GOLD analysis project Ga0209726, IMG submission 187453) | Subsurface groundwater microbial communities from S. Glens Falls, New York, USA - GMW46 contaminated, 5.4 m (SPAdes) (version 3) | ecosystem: Environmental > Aquatic > Deep subsurface >... | reverse complement strand
GCGCCGTCCACCGGCTCTGCCGCTGCCGCGTCGTGCACGTGACACCGAACACAGTGCGTTCCCTCAGCGACGCACAGAGCCACAGACACAGAAACTCGCTCCGCTCCACTCTCTGCGCTCTCCTGAACATCGATTCACTCATTTTTATACTTTTTGATACACTCGTTTCATTTCTATATTTAAAGTAGGTTACATGACTCATCTAAAAACTTACAATGCCCATAAAAATGAATATTTTCTATCCCTCGAGCTCAAGAATGACTATGAGAATCAGGAATGGGTCTTAATTGAAATTTTTCACTACTGATAATTTAAGTAGCAATTTATAGTTGTAAATGATAAAATGTGGCCTACAGAGGAAAAATATCAAGAGCGAACAAAGAAGGTGAGGAAAAGCCAAGAAAATTCTCATGGATTTCAAAGTTGGAATAAAATAAATTAGGTTTAACCCGTAGATTCCCAAGGTGGGGTCCAAATGGACCCCAAAGACGATATTTTTCATACTACGCAGAGAATTTTGCGTGTTGCTATATAGAATTTTGTGACATTGTCTGAAATGACGTTTCTTGATTTTAGCTGATTTTCATTGAGAAATTAGACCCGTATTAATTAATAAAATTACGTATTATAATCATAAATCTATATAAAGTACTATGATTTAAGCAAATGTACCAATGAAAGAAAAATTTAAAATACTCAAATGAATGGAGCATTGAATTAGTTGTAAATTTTAGTATTAGAGGGATACTCCATTCTCGATCTGGATAACAATCAAATAGTAAATATATCTGACTGGCTTAAATAATAAAATAAAAATATTTAAAAAGTTTGGCTAACTTAATTTATATTTGCCTTTGTGGTATCCAATACAATCACTAGTGACGTAGAGAGAACTGATGAGAAAGCACTTTATTTGTATTATTTCAAGAATTTATATTATAAGTAAAAGCTCTGGCTATTATAAATAAACGACTCTGTAATAAAAACTTTAGGAAATAATTGTTTTTAACAAACTTTTGAAAATATCTAGATGTACACCTATTTTAAGATGTACATGTACACCAAAATTCTTAAGAAACTTTATTTATGAATTCTACCTTAGTTTTAGTATTTTAGAAAGATCTCTTAATTAAAGATAAGTTATTTAATACAGAAAAATTTGAGAACTTAATGATATAAACGAAGTTTTTTTTGAAAAATACGTGGGGTCCGTTTGGACCCCACGTTGGGAACAAATTTTGAAGCCCATACGTTGGGAATCTACGGGTTAAAAGAATGTCATATAAATCATAGGAAAATCCATTTATATATGCATTTGTTTATGGAAATTCCATTCCTTATAAAATCTTGCGCAATATATGAGAAACACGATAAGAAACAGAATTTCCAAGGAATTTATAATTGTTCGTTTAGTATGCAAAAAGCTCAGCTTAAGAAATTCGGTTTATTTCGCTAACTTTGAATGGAAAATTTTCGAAAACTAAATTTTATATAGAAATGCAGTTATCTAGAGAGAAATAAATGAGACCGGCAGGGTGCTAAAATTTGAGATGATCTATCAATTGCATTCAATTGCATATAAGGAAATAAAGAAGCCTGGGTATTAAAATGCATGAGTTTACTGGAGTGGGGTGAATGCAAGATGAAAATAGCAAGAATGCGAGAGCACATGAAAGGTGCAAATGAAAGGTGCAAATGAAAGGTGCACAGAATGGAAACAGGGTACAGGAATGAATGCAGACCTCGAATGGGGGCAGTTTGCAGTTTTGTGAGAGGTACGTCAGCCGTCAGCCCACAGAGCCCAGAGCCGATAGAGCCGAGTGACCCACGTGACCCACGTGACCGACGTGACCGACGTGACCAACGAGAGCTCATAGACGATCCACTCGCGATACACCGCCTTCTCCTTCTCACTGGTGCTCTCACTATTTTCAAGTACACAGATTATAGAGGTACCCACTTTTCCTATTCCTATTCCTATTCCTGTAGAGGATTTCAAAATACGGAGAATAGCGAGAAGCACAAGATGCAAAACACAGTAGAAAGTAGTGAAAGTAGAAAGAGAGAGAGAGCAAACAGAGTTGAGTGTCGAGCGCGTGACGGGAGTGTTGAGCACCTGACGTTCCCTGCGCGCTCAGAGCCGATCCACCCGCTCGACCGACCGCAGACTGTAAACCGTCTGCTCGCAGCAGCGCTCTCCACCTGCTCTGCTGCTCTGCTCTCCTTCTCTCCCTCTGGAACATTCACATACACAGATACACATGTTACGGGATGTAGTGAATCATGAAAGAATGTTCCAGTGAGTCGTGAGGCACCGAGAAGTGGGACCGTAGTGAGAGAAATGAGAAATGCAAGGACTAAAAGAGATGGCGGGAATAGGAAATAGGAAATAGCGAATATGGAATAGGGAATAGGGAATAGGGAATAGAGGAAAGGGAAGGAAGGGACCTGTAGTGAGTGAAGTGCGTGACGGTAGAAGCACTGCGAGTGCAGCGGTCGGCCACTTTCAGTGCGCCAGTCAACAGTCAACAGTCAAGACGAGTGTTCTTCTCTGCTACTGCTATTCTCTTTCTCTTGGATAGATCATCTATTTTGAAATTTGCTATTTTAGAAGCACAGTTAGCTATAAATTAACAGGCTAAACCTTTGCACATTTTCTTTCACACTTTCAGATAAAAAGGCAAAACCCTAATAGAGGTAACGAATTAGGAATTCAGACCTTTCACTAAGGTAAGAAAATTAAATTTACATATTAATTTAGGTAATAAAATTTAAATAAACACTTCTTTTATAATAGTCTGGCATCATAGAAATCATCTATTAGGAAGAGGGGCATCACTACTAGTTTTGATCAAAGAGGTGCTGGTCTTATTACTATCGCATCACCTTTTATGCATTTGACTGTTTGAAGGGGTCAAATCAAATGAAAAGCAAAGAGTGAAACAGTTGTAAAGGAAAAAATGGGATGAAGAGAATTGCAAAGGTGATTAGGAAAAAAGCAACACTTTTCTTCGATTAGCCATTAAGAACCTTCTTTTATTATGCATGATGTCGAATGGTTTTAAAATATTAAAAGAATTATTGTTGTCGAAACTTTTAATTGATAACCAAATTAGAGGAAGAAATTTTTAGTTGAAATGAAATGAAAGTATGAATATAAACAAAAACTGCCCTTAAAATTTATATATTTTAATCAGAAATGATACTTCCTATCAGAAAATTGTAGCAAAAGAAAACCTAATACATAACTAGATATCCCAATTTCGCGCAATCCTTTTTAATGATAGATCAAGGACTCTCTTCTTTCTAATAATTAATTAGTTTACTATACATTTACACTATTGAATGAAAACTATCATTGATGAGGAAATGGGTAACTTAGTAAATGTATCTACTATAGGGTAAAAACAATGCGTAATATTTTGAGCGGATTAGATTTTCTAAACGGTTATTTTTTATTTCCCAAAAAATTCCTTGGTTTTCGTAAATAAAAAATTCCTTGCTTTGTTTTACTTAGTCTGTAAGTCTGTCAAGAATGTGGTGCGAGTTGGTTTGGGGTGCGAAGTCGTATCGAGTTAGAGATGCATCGAGTGGTTGATGGTACCACTCCTACTGTCCTACTGGACAAATAAATCGTTACTCATTTGGAGTGATTTGCATGAAATTTAAAAATGACCGGGCTGAATGTGCCATCCAGTTGACCCCGCACTCCACACGTGGCAACCGTTGCAACCACTATTTTCTTAATAGAAAAATAAGCTCAACTCAGTTATTCTGGTAAGTCCTTAACCACTTACTATTTTCAATGGATGTGGATTATTCGCTAGGAGTGAATATGAAAAAGCAATCCAAGACACTACTATTTACAGTGCACTTCCTTTGAAGGAAGTGCCTTGTACAGTATACGCTGGTTGTACACCAGGATAAGGTAGGGTAGGTGAGGTAGGGTATAACCTACACATATTTTGAAACATGTAGCAATGTGTACATGTATGTGTAATGAATTTGAAGTTCATACATGTACATGTATTGGGATCTTTCCCAAGATCCCAAAATCCGGCAGATCCCAAAGATTATTCATTAATGTTCCAAGTTATAATTTAGCAAATTACTTCTTTTGTAAAACAAAAGTGGAGAGTAACCTTATATTGGCAAGATCGGCTTCGGTAATGCTTTGATCGAGGAATGGTGTAGGTCAGTTAATGATTTTTCCTTAGTCACATGACCATTATTACATTGGAATGTGTGAAGGGGTTACAACAAAAGAAAAGCAAAAGTAAACTCCTGTAAAGGAAATAATTAATGGAGGTGCAAAGAAAATTGGTAAGATTTATATGAAGATTACTGACTTCCTTCGAATAGGCATAGAGCACTCTTTCCTGGGCGTCATGTCTAGCGAATTTCTACAAATGTTTAGTAGACTTTTCCCTCTAAAATTTTGGTTGAAAAAAAATTGGTAGACGAAGAAATTTCAAGTTACTAGGAAAAAAATAGTTGATGGTGTTAAAACCCATGTTTTCTAAATGGTTTTTATATATCAAAGTAAAAGGATCATTTGATTCACAAATAATTTCTTTCTTTGTCAAATACATGTATAAAAGAAATGGTTGATTTTTGACAGATATAAAAGAAATGTTGGAGATTAGTTTAACTTAACTAATCAACTTTTTTGGTGATGCTTTATTTTACTAGATTAGACTAGATGGGCAAATCCAATCTCTGTTAACAACTAGTGCGGCTTCTTTTCTAGTGCGAAAATCCGTGTCGAGAGCCATCAAGTATTTGATGGTACCACTCGTACTGGAGAAAGAGTAATTTAAACTTTTTTGCGGGATATTACAAAATGACTGGGCTGAAGGTGCCAACAACTTGAACCCGCACTCAAAACTTGGCACATAAGTCAAACTAAGTTATCACACAAGTCCTTAAACATTTACTATTTTAATAGGCGAGGGTAATTAGTTATTCTAGTAGTGCTTCTGAGCAAACATCGAAGAATCGCCTATTAATTGAACCCCATCTGAATGATTTCAAAGGTATAATCAGGTACGGTTTCATACAGGAGCTTAGATTGGATCTTAGCTTAGATTCTAAAAAAGCTTACATTGTATATTAAGTGAATTATATAAGCTAAGATTGGTTATAAACATAGATGTGATATAAGCTTAGATGTGTAATAAGCTTAGATTTGATCTGAGAGTATATTACGGCAAGCTTAGATTGTTTAGAAGCCTTAATTAGCTTAGGATTGTATTGCCTAGTTAGTAACTTTGATTGGAGCAGGATTAATGGAGTGGGGGAAACAATAGTAGTCAAAACCTCAGTACGATGATTCCCGATCATTTAAAATAGATAACCTATTTACAACATCAATAAATCAATAAGTAAGCACATCAAATCTCCTTTTTCTACCTACCGTAGATTTATTGCTATCTCCGGTAGACTATCCTTAAATTGTTAGGAGCCCTCTTTGAGAATATTAAATAACACACTTCAAAACTTTCAAGTTCGTCAGCCTTTGATTTCTTGGTAATGACCAGATTAGTCTTATAATTATCCGAAATATTGTATCAAAATTAATGATCAACAAATTAATACACTTTAATGGAAATTTTCAAATTTAGAAAATTTTGATTAGCATTCTTTGATGGAATGTGTAGAGTTTATTTAAAGATAGAATGATAAGTCATTATTTTTCGTGTGAAAAAGAAAGTTACAAATAATTTAGGCAGAAATATTATTTTTTGATAATTTGCGTGATTTTCGCCTCTGAATTTGTTTACAGTTTGCTTATTTTAAATCTATCAATTGATTATTGATTGGATTAGGTACATGAGATTAGATGCTACTCATGGATTGATAGAATCTTCTTGGTGTATTGAAGTGACACGTTGTTTCATTGCAGAAGTTGATCCAGAGCAGAATAGTGTTTATGATTCTAATTTCACAGTTCATTTTACAGATAGAAGTGCATGAAATCAAAAAATATGCGCAAAAATACTTTGGAGTATTTAGAAATGCGTATTGATTTCCATTTCGTGTATTCATTTGTATATTTTCGTTGAAGATGTACGTTATTTGAAAATGACGTGCTCAAACAGGTACAGATTGTAAAACTGAACGCATATATAACTCGCGAGTAGATGTTGTATATATTCATTTTAAATTGTCTGGCTTTGAGCAGAATTTAGTTTCTTGAGAGTGAACATGTTTTCAAGATTGCATTCTGAAGGGATAAATTTCCTTATTCTTCTTTGCCTATTTCTATAATCATTCTTTTTGTTACCAATTAATATTTAGAAACATTCTTTGAGAGTGAGTTTATAATTCCCCATCCTTGAAAGAATATATCCCTGAAGATTCATTTGGTTTGGTAGGCATTCGATAGGCAACTGGCAGAATTTTGGATTTGACAAAATAGCCAGATTCTCACTTTTTCCAAACAATCTGAGATAAATAAAGTTTGTCCTGCTAAAATTATTAGTTTATAGAATTTTCCAAAGAAGTGATACTCTAAGCAAAATTTCCTTGTATTCTTCTAACTAAGTACCATGTTTTCCTTTATAGATTCCATGATAGAATCGGTAATATATAGTTTTCTTCAAAATGCAGCAATCCTGTTATTATATTTAAAGAGTGATTTTCTATGATATCTATGTACAAACTTGGCCATTAAAGTATTCTTTTGTTTTTCATTGGAAACCAGCTTGCAATCTTTTGAATTCTGTCTGCTTAGCTCCTTTTTATTTAATCTAGAAAAAATTCAATTATACAAATTTTGAAGATCCATATTGGCAGGTATTCAAAATGTTCATTAAATATTTGTAATAAATTCAAGATTTGTAATAAATTCAGAATCTGGAATTTTATAGCCTTTTTTGTTTTCATATAAAACTGTAACTATGAACTATTTGTACAAATTTGCTTATTTTCTCGTTAAGATGCATAATTTTGACTCTATTATAACTCAATAAAATCTATCATTTTCCTATATTTCCTTCGTAAGAATACTTATTAATTGATTGTACATCTTAGTTGATTGTACGTCTTAGTTGATTGTACTCGCCTGGATCAAAATCTCTACTCCTGTTTATTGATTCCTAAAATTTCAATATGTTGAATATTAGATTTACTATTAATATTTTATTAGATTTCTAGGTTTACTAATAAAATTTTTCATATCCATTCAGTTTAATAAGCCAATAAAAATTAGTGTGGTTCTATTTTAGAATTATATTTTAGAAGTAAAGGTTTCAAATGCAGATTCATTTTTATCCATTATAACTATGGTTTGATGGATTATCGGCGAATTATGGTGTTTATCATTATAGCGGTATTCTATATTAATTTTCCACCTTCGATCTATAAGTTGTCACCATAGGGAGCCACCATTTTTGCACTCTTTAAAATGATTTTTCCATCACTAGAAATTTAAAAAATTTACATTGAACAAAATTTTGGAAGATACCGATTGAAACTTATTTTAAATGTTCGTGTAAATAAGATAAATACATTAGAAATAAATTTATATTTGGAAAAAATATATTCGGATCAGTCACATTTTCCCTAAATATAATAATTATAGAAAATAGAGTCCGTTTTGCAGAGCAGCAGATGAGAACAAGAAGAGAAAGAAAGTCCACTTTCTCTGCCTGTTCTCTCATTTTTCTCTACACTTCACTCGGTCTGTTCCTTCTGATTTTCTCTTCATTTTCTTTCGCAATAATATTTTCGATAGTATTTGTCCAGAATTCTTATTTAAGTAATGAAAAGAACGTGTATCACAGAATGCATTTCAGAATTTTGAGTTCCTTTCAGAAATATGAAAAAATTGATAAAATCAGTTTGTGTTATTTATTAATTCAGTGGGTCGACTAAAAGGATGAAGCGATTTTGACTGAAAACTCAAAGAAAAAGTGAAAGATGTGCCTGTTGTATTGAACTCCACAGATCACTCGGCCCCTCACTTATTGGATTCCCATCTGGAAGACATCGCCAGAGGCTCAAATTTGGAGGAGTCCTCAAAAACCAGCTCCCGAAGAGAATCTATTTTTCGCAGAAGTCTGAGAAGAATGTCAATAATCAAGACCCCGCTGAGAGACAGTTTTCACTCCTCTCGCTCTCCAAATTTCAACGTTTCGAACGAGGCCCTCGACACCATAAACGAAAATCTCTCCAATTCAAATGCAAATTCTGTCACCGCGAATGCAGAGAAAAGCGAGTGCCGGCTGTCGCTCGATCAGTCAGTTTCTGTCTCTGTTCGCAAAGCGAGCAGAGCAGCCGGCAGAGCGAGCGGTCCGTCGCTGTTCGACGTCGCTCACACTCTCGCCATTCAAAAAGAATTTGCCGAGGAGATTTTGAAAAAGAGAATGGCACTCGAGCAGAGAAAACGGCTAAACAGACAGGTACCAGTTTGTTTTATTTTGAATTTTCAATTCACATGCATTTACGATTCGATTACTTAGAAATTGAAAAATCGCTTTGAGAGAAAATTAAGATGAAACCAATATTATTCTCTGCCCTAAATATTTCGACTTTTGAAAATAATCATAATCTCTCGATTACGATTAGAGAAGGTTTATTTTGGTTTATTTTACATTCGGGTAAATAACAGAACTTTAATACTGCTCCTCATATAGAAAATGGCATTCTTGGTGATTGAATTTTATAAATTAGATATGCGTCTTTGAAAATGAAGAGCTTCAATATTTCTTAATTTCTATATCATTTTACTGTATTTAGTATCAATTTCATTTGAATTTCAATATTTTTATTTTGAATAATCAGCTAAGGTTACAACTGAAAGGATCAGGCGGAAGTGTAATGGGATCTACAAAAGATTTAACAGATGATGGTGATGAATTTAACTGTTGCTGTGAGGACGAGGGAGAGTGTTTTGGAATTTGTGCTGAAATTGGAGAAATTGCAAAAGAAGCAGATCACTTGCTTGATTTCTTTCAAAAAACTTTCACACTTTTGCTCAATACTGGTATGAAGTCCCATCAATTTATTTTTAATATTAATTTATAGATGTTAGAAAATTATGAATAGAGATTTCAATGGCTGGCCGGAACGATTCGAGATTTTTGTAGACCAGTTAAGCGAAGTAACTCATTCGGGGTGAGAAATTTTAAGTATGGTCTCTATGAAGATTAATATAAAATATTCTTGAATTTTGGATAAATTAAAAAATTTGACTAGTTTTTTTCTTAGAAATCAAACTTTTATGTGCTTCTCAGGAAACTTCTAAACATTTTTCTATTTTATTTTTTATTTAATAATGTCTTGTAACTTAAAAGAAAATTTTACATTGGAAAATGAAACAAGTTTATTTGGACAAGATTGGTTCGAACGAGAAAAAAGGTCCGGAAAATGCCACTTCTGGTACCTACACGGGTCTGACCGAAAATACATGTCCGGTTGACGCCTCTATTTTAATTTCAAATTTTCTCTATTTCCTGATTTATTATTAAATAATTCAATAATTAATGAAGGACTTTTAAATTTTAGCGATTATTACAATATTACTCTGTATTGGACTCATTGTACCTTTTGCAATGATTTTCATTGGTATGCGAATTGATTTACTTTTAATGTAAACCAGTGAAATTATACGAACCATTGCCGATAATTATGGCCAATAAATCCATTTTACATATCTTCAATCAGTATTTGAATTTTAAATTCGATTCGCTCAATATCTTTGCTAATTTAATTGAATTCTTTAATCATGAAAAGTAAAAAATATTTAGATCAGATTTGAAATACTCAATTTGAAAGTTTAATAGATAAGTAAATCGATAGAAGTTCAATATTCTTGATTTTAAACATTAAATTTTCAATTCTTCGATCGATGCATCTGACTGGACCACTCATTACCCTTGTCCCAACTTGTAGCAGCAGAATTTTTGTAAACTTATTCAAAAGTCACTAAAATTGAGAAAGGTTTGAATTGATTCTCTGTGATATTTAATTTCGAAATTTCTCATAGAAATTACTTTTGAAAAATATTTTCAAATATCATGTTTGTTTACCATACGTAATCCCTTTTATTATTGTTCAATTTCTCAGAATAGCGAAAGAGCTTACATTAAAACCATTTCAAAATATTAAAATATTATTATTTAATTTTAAGTAATTTATATTTTGATAATGATTAAATTGTTTTCATTATAATGAAATTACATTTTAAAATAAAATACTCCTTGCACAAATTTAAACTTACAAATAATTAATATTCTCATAGAATCATGATATACATGTAATATTAACCTTTCGTTTTTTAATTTGGCACTCTAGGTGCTTTTCATATTTGACAATCCGACTGAATAATTTACCGAATGGGCAGGGCTCAGCGGAAAAAAACCCAATCTTATTTCTAATTAAAATCAGATAAAATTTTAGGAAATGATTCTGTAGTCACGTTTATGATCCACCAAATGACCTTCATTCAATGTAAAAGTTGGTTGTCTTTAAGTAGGATCAGATTAAAGGAATGACAATTCACTAATTTATCAAGCCATTTAATACTAGGAATAAAAGGATGACTGACAACAGTAAGTAATCGGTATTTGAATGAAAATTTTAATATTGAAAATAATCCTCTTCTCTGCAGGTTTAAAGTATTTGGATATGTGTCCCCTGCAACCCAGAATTCCAACTTATTTGTTCGTGGGAGGAACAATCGGCGGAGTGACTGTTCTTCATCTGCTCTGGAAAACTCGCTTTTTCAAAAAGCTGCAACACGAAGATGAATTGTTAGATTTTACAAATGCAAAGAGCAAAACAGTATCGAATACAGAAGAGGCCAAAGGATTCATAAGAATGTTGGACTGCGGGCTGCTGCTCGGAGGGTTGATCTGGTTCATTTTAGGAAATATTTGGCTCTTTTCTATTTATGACGAAGTTCACTATTCTGAACATTTTCTAAAGCCACATCGCTGGTGCCACAAAACTGTCTTTCTCTTCGCGCTCTTCCAAATTCTTCAGCTCCACGTGATCTTTGGAATTCTCGCATTTCTCCTGCTCATTCTACTCATCGCATATGTCCGTATTAAATTGTCCTTGTAAGTTATTGAATGCAGCGCCTCGGACTGCATGTCCCATACCAATTCGCATTCTCTAATCGAAGCTGGTTGGCTAACATGTGTGCGTGACCAACAGGTGGCCAGGCTCTCGTTTGGCTCTCAATTACTAATACTCCAGACATATTGTTTGCATTACCTATTAAACCCGTTAGCCAATTGAATTTAATAACATAACTACATTACTGTATACTGCATAACTGTATATATTTACAATTGAACTTCATATCGAATCTAATATTAAAGTTCATTGTAGTTCAAAATCGACTAACAAACTACAGTGACATCCTTCTCTTATGGTTATGGTTATCCCAATAAACTAAAATGATAAACAATAATAGAATATAATAATAACAATATGATAATGCTTATATATTACTATTTGAGATAATCTTAAAGCTATCTATTTGAGTGATCTGGTTGAGCGATCTAGTTGAGTGATCTGGTTGAGCGATCTAGTTGAGCTTGCTAGTTAACCTCGATCGGTCAACCAGATCGCTCAACGATCTCGTACTTGTTGGAGGACCTGTTGCTGCACAGGGGTCTCTTGCAAAAACCACGCATCTACATGTACCTGATTAAGGCTTTTCAATTAAAGTTAATTGTTAACCTAATGAAATATTGCGCACATTTGCCTATTTCTCAAGTTATTCATCCTCTACCTATGATTCCATGCTACTTTGCTCTTAATTCTAGGAACATTCCTGGTCTCAATTCGTTTGAAACGTTCAGACTATCCTTGATTCACTTTCTAATAACTAGATCTCATTTTTGCTTAATCTTAATAACTTTCACTTGTTGATCAGGTTTCAAATCCTTGCGAAAATCAGGCTGTCATAGAAAGCTCCCTTTTCTAGGCAAAACAGAGTCCACACATTGAGAAGGTGCCAGAAAATTTATTGATCACTTTTGATAATGAAAATGAGAAGAGAAGAGGGGAGAGAGAGAGACGATTATCGAATTTAGCAAATGGGAAAATGCACGAGTTTGCAAATGTGAAAAGAAGATGTTCTGTGAACAGCGAAGAGCTTCAGAAAGCGGAAAGCAGAACGG
>Ga0209726_10007530_pt1 | contig 12138 bp, 6 predicted proteins | sample Subgrocontami54m_FD_187453 | JGI IMG/M metagenome (GOLD analysis project Ga0209726, IMG submission 187453) | Subsurface groundwater microbial communities from S. Glens Falls, New York, USA - GMW46 contaminated, 5.4 m (SPAdes) (version 3) | ecosystem: Environmental > Aquatic > Deep subsurface >... | reverse complement strand
ATCGTGCGTGAAGACCTGATTTACGACGTCGGCCGCCACGTCGACGACTCGGTGCACAATTTCGAGGACTGGGGCCTGCCGATCTGGAAGGCGCAGGGCGACGAGGAAAAGTCGCTGCGCGACGGCGGCAAGCCGGTGCGCTCGGGCAAGTGGCAGATCATGATCAACGGCGAATCCTACAAGTGGATCGTCGCCGAGGCCGCGAAAAAGGCGCTCGGCATGGAAAACATCCAGGAGCGCGTTTTCATCGTGCGCCTGATCAACGACAAGAACGATCCGACCCGCATTGCGGGCGCGGCGGGTTTCTCGGTGCGCGAGCACAAGCTCTACATCTACAAGTTCAAGGCTTGCCTCCTGGTGTGCGGCGGCGCGGTCAACGTATTCCGCCCGCGTGCGGTGGGTGAGGGCTCGGGCCGCGCCTGGTATCCGGTGTGGAACGCGGGCTCGACCTACTCGATGGCGGCGGAAGCCGGCGCCGAGATGACCATGATGGAGAACCGCTTCGTGCCGGCGCGCTTCAAGGACGGCTACGGTCCGGTGGGCGCCTGGTTCCTGCTGTTCAAGGCCAAGCTGATGAACGGCGCCGGCGAGGATTTCGGCACCCTGCGCGGCGATATCATCAAGGACGAAAAGCGTTTCGGCAAGTACGGCATGGGTGTGCCGGGCACCTGCCTGCGCAATCACATCATGCTGGAAGAGATGATCGCCGGCCGCGGGCCGATCTATATGGACACGCCGACCGCACTCGCCAAACTCAGCGAGAAAATGACGCCGAAGGAAATGAAGCATCTCGAGGCCGAGGCCTGGGAGGATTTCCTCGACATGACGATTTCGCAAGCCGGCATGTGGGCGGGCGAGAACATCGAGCCGGAGAAGACCCCGTCGGAGATCATGCCGACCGAGCCCTACCTGCTCGGCTCGCATTCGGGCTGCGCCGGGATCTGGGTGTCGGGTCCGACCGACCTGCCCGGCGTGCCCAAGGAATGGTCCTGGGGCTATCGCAGCATGACCACGGTGAAGGGGTTATTCACCGCGGGCGACGGGGTCGGCGCATCCGGCCACAAGTTTTCCTCCGGCTCGCATGCCGAAGGGCGCATCGCCGCCAAGTCGATGGTGAAGTACGCGCTCGACAACAAAGCGTGGAAGCCCGAGCTGCAGCGCACCAAGGACGAACTGGTCGAGGAGATCTACCGCCCGGTGCGCACTTTTCTGCAGTACAAGGATTACACCACCGCGATTGACATCAATCCGCACTACATCACGCCCAAGATGCTGCAGTTCCGGCTGCAGAAAATCATGGACGAATACGTCGCCGGCGTCGGGACCTACTACCGCACCAACAAGAAGATGCTGGAGGTGGCCGAGTCCAAGCTCGAGATGCTGAAGGAAGACTCGCTCAAGATGCGCGCCAAGGACCTGCACGAGCTGCTGCGCGCGTGGGAGAACTTCCACCGCATCATGACCGCCGAAGCGCACATGAAGCACATCCAGTTCCGCGAGGAAACCCGCTACCCTGGCTTCTACTACCGCATGGATCACAACTACATCGACGATGTGAACTGGAAATGCTTCAGCAATTCCCGCTATGACAAGGAAACGAAGAAGTGGACGTTGAAAAAGGTGCCGTACGTGCAGATAATCAAGTAGCACCTGCGCGCATCAGCCTCTAGTTCGGCATGGGGTCTGGGTATGAACTACCCAGGCCCTTTTCATTTCCGTCGATTCCCGGCTTGGTGCGGGTGAAGTCGGGCACATCGTTGCAGCCAGCCAGTGATCTTTGCATAGCGCAGCGCAGCGCTCACGTATAGCGTGCCGGACTGTCCCAGCACGTCATCCGACAGGGCAACAATTGCGTTAGGGGTGGTATGTCCTTTTCGACCCCAGAAGTTGGCAGTTCCTCTTGCGAAGATGGTCGGAAAAGCGCGTCAGTATTGGCTCTCCGGCCATCTTGATTGATGCATGAGCAGCCAAGGTACACAAACGATGAGCAAGAGCGAGCGCAACCCAGCGCCGCCGCTTGCACTCGACGCCATCGCCGGTCGCATTCTGCTGTTGCGCGGCCAGCGCGTCATGCTCGATGCAGACCTTGCCGCCCTGTTCGGTGTTCCCACCAAGCGATTCAATGCGGCAGTGCGCCGCAACCTGGCCCGGTTCCCTGCGGATTTCATGTTCCCGTTGACCAATCAAGACCTTGCCGCTTTAAGGTCGCAAATTGCGACCTTAAAGACCGGGCGCGGCCAGCACCGCAAATACCCGCCCCACGCCTTCACCGAACACGGCGCCATCATGGCGGCTACCATCCTTAATTCGCAGCGCGCCACCGAAGTTTCGGTGTACGTGGTGCGCGCCTTCGTGCGCTTGCGCGAGATGCTCGCCTCGAACACGGAGCTTGCCGCGAAACTTGAAGAACTCGAACAAAAGACCGAGGCGCTCGCGCTCCGCCATGACACGCTCGCCGCCAACACTCGCGCTCAGTTGAGGCAAGTGTTCGAAGCCATCCGCGAGTTGATGAGCGCGCCTGAGACCAAGCGCCGGCCAATCGGATTCGTCGCGCCGGAAGAGAAAAAACGCGGCTAAAGCGCACAAGCAATAACGCCCGCGCGATGGCGGGCGTGGGTGGCTACTTCTCAGAAAGAAAAGCGAACACGGCCCCCTTATTCCATTTTTTAATCAATAGAGCAGTAATAATACAATTCCAGGCCTAGCTTTTTCAATAGGATGGTTATCAAACGAATGAAGTAGAAATGGAATTAGTTCCCCGACCCCCTTAGTTCCCCTTGTTCACGCTCGGCCGCGCCTGTGGCAGTGAGTTCGCGCCAGCCGTCGGAAAACACTTTGGTCATTAGTCAGGCCCGCCACACCGGGTTTGGATGCACGCATGATAGCCGACTGGGGAACTACTTGAGCCGGCCTGCAAAGTTATCTGTCATGCGAAGAAGAGGGGCGGGAATCCAGGGAGTCACAAGATCGCTTGCCATTTTTGATAAGACGACAAGCCGAAACGCAAGGCGACACCTGACTCAGGGCAAAGTAAATGTTCATAAATGTGGCCATCGCGATCATGAAGCGGCCCGACTTCCGGGAACGCCTGCGCGAAGACGTCCTTGAGCCCATCGGCAACGCGCCGGAAGAATTCGCCGCGCAAGTGAAGGCAGACCTCGCGAGCTGAGGCAAAGTGGTCAAGGCTGCCAACGCCAAACTCGACTGAGCCCAGGCGCGCAGTGCTATCCTTGACGCCACTCGAACAAAGCCTCACCCTCGGGAGGACCATGCACCTCACCGCCGAACAACCGGCCAGAACTGCTGGCGAGGCGCGAACCATTGTCTGGAGATATCGATGAGCAGCCCTTCCGACTCCCGTGTGCGCAAGCTTCTGCTTGGCGTAGTGCCTGCGGATGGCGAATCCGTCGGCAATGCCAAGCTAAGGGAGCTGTTTGATGCCGCCGTTGAGTTGAACAGTTACAAGGTCGGCGCCGCGGAATTCGAGAAAGCGAGGGACGCATTAATTGCGGAGGGTGTGTTGCTGCGCGGCAAGGGGCGCGGTGGGTCGGTGCGGCGTGCTGCGCCCGCCGGCACCCCGGATGATGGCTTTTCGCTGGAGTCACAAGAGGTTCCCGCAGCCGCGCGCAAGCCCAAACCGAAGCAGGAGAACCTTAGTCTTGCTCAGGTCATGGCGCAGTCAGGCACCAAGGCGCGCGCGGGCCAGGGTAAGGGCGCGACCGAGGACAGCAAGATTCTCAGCTATCGCCACGGCGACAAGCGCAAGAATAATCCCCAGGTGGGTCTGGTCAACGAAGCCAACGATCCGGAACAGCCCAAGACAACTTGGCGCTACGACCCGCACATCGACCCGGCGCTCGCTTTCGACGTGGACCGCGCGCAGATCGAGAAACTGATCGACGACGCGCTCGCCAGCGGCGACGAGGCGCGCATGCGTGCGGCGCTGGAAGAACTGAAGCGCGCAAGCAGCCCGTACCTCAACTGGGCCGGCAAGGCCGAGCGCACCAGCTTCGACATCGACACCGTGTCGCTGCATGTGCACGAGCGCATCGACCCGATGAGCATCCTTGCTGCGGTTAGCAAGCGCATCAAGGACGCGAAGGTGGGCAACAAGGGCTCATTCCAGCCCGGCCTGTTCGAAGCCGCATTCGAGAATCTGCCGCTACGCGAAGCCGTGGATTTCTACAAACACGAGCGTGGCTGGGCCAATCGCCTCATCGCCGGCGATTCGCTGCTGGTCATGAACTCGCTGCTGCAGAAGGAAAGCATGGCCGGGCAGGTGCAGATGATGTACATCGACCCGCCCTATGGCATCAAGTACGGCTCGAACTTCCAGCCGTTCGTCGGTAAGCGTGACGTGAAGGACCGCAAGGACGAAGACCTGACACAGGAACCCGAGATGATCAAGGCGTTCCGGGATACGTGGGAGTTGGGCATTCATTCCTACCTTACCTACCTTACCTACCTGCGCGACCGGCTGCTGCTGGCCAAGGAGTTGCTGCACGAGTCGGGTAGTGTGTTTGTACAGATATCGGATGAGAACTTGCACTTGGTGCGATCTATCCTCGACGAAGTTATGGGTGGAACGAATTTTTTAGGTCAGATTGCATTCATCAAGACAGCTGCTCTAGTAGGTACACGACTATCCAGCAACTACGACTACCTTCTTTGGTACGGGAAGGACTCGGCAAAGACTAAATACAGGCAACTTTATCTACCAAAAATAGAAAGAACGGAGCTTGGAACCTTTTCATGGCTGCGTACCGAATCTGGAGATCTGAGAAAGTTGTCTCGCGCTCATATGCTTGGGGAGCAACCGCTTCCTCCAGGAAATCGCTTTAGGGCGAGCGACATTACCGGACAAGGCGAGTCGTCGACGCCCAGTATCCCCATCGAGTTTGTCGGCCGGAGCTTCTCACCGAGCGGCGGACGACATTGGTCGTCGAATCTCGATGGAATGAAGCGGTTAGTCCGTAGCGGGCGAGTTATGGAAAATGGGGCGAATCTCGCATACATTCGCTTCGAGGGTGATTACCCTGTGATGCCTCTGGTCAACGTTTGGGACGACACAATTATCGGAACCTTTACAGACAAATTGTATGTTGTGCAGACCGGTGAGCTGACCATAGAAAGGTGTTTACTGATGACCACCGACCCCGGCGACTTGGTTCTGGACCCCACCGGCGGCTCCGGCACCACAATCTATGTCGCCGAGAAGTGGGGCCGGCGTTGGATCACCTGTGACACGTCACGCGTCGCGGTCACGCTCGCCAAGCAACGGCTTATGACCGCGAGCTATGATTACTACGAGTTACGCTATCCGCATGAAGGCCTGCGTGGCGGCTTCATCTACAAGACGGTGCCACACGTCACGCTTAAATCTATCGCCAACAATCCGGAGATCGATGGCATCTACGAGCGTATGCATCCGTCCATCGATTCGTCGCTGAATGCGCTGAATTCCATATTGAAAAAGCATCCGCCGGCGGACATATTCACTGTCACCGACGGTGGCCGGAAAGGCGAAAAGCTGACTTTCGCCAAGGGGGCTGCGTTGCTGGAATGGGAGGTGCCTTTCGACTTCCCGGAGGGCTGGCCAAAGGCGGTGCGTGAGCCTTTCGACGCGTTCCATGCAGTGCGCCAGGCGATGCAAAAGCAGATGGATTTGTCCATTGCCGCACATGCCGAATCGGAAATTCTTTACGACCGGCCAGAAAAGTCCAAGACCAAACTGCGCATCACCGGTCCTTTTACGGTAGAAGCAGTTCCGTTTGCGACCGTGCTTTCGCTCGATGAAGCTGAACAGCCCAAGGAGGCCGATGTCGCCATTGCCCGCTCGGGCGAATCGGCGCGGCAGCATTCTTGGCGCGACGAGCTTCTGAAGACTGGCATACGCGGCAAAGGCGGGCAGTTGCTCAAGTTCAGCAGTCTCGAAACCCTGCCCGGCACGGTCTGCCTGCATGCGACCGGCACGCTCGATTCGGGCGAGCGAGTGGTGGTGAGCTTCGGGCCCGAGCATGCTGCCTTGGAGCAAAGGCAGGTAGAGCACGCGCTGCGCGAGGCGGGCGAGCTGTTCCCGCTGCCCAAAATGATCGTGTTCTGCGCCTTCACCTTCGACCCGGAGGCAGCCAAGGACATCGACGCGGTAAAGGGCATTACGGCGCTCAAGGCGCAGATGAACACTGACCTCCTGACCGAAGACCTGAAGAAGGCGCGTTCGTCGAACCAGAGCTTCTGGCTCATGGGTCAGCCGGACGTGGACCTGCGCAAGCGCAAGGACGGGACTTACGAGATCGAAGTGAACGGATTCGACTACTTCGACACCGTCAAGGGCGAACTGGTCTCTGGCGGCAAGGGTAAAATCGCCATGTGGTCTCTCGATACAGACTATGATGACCGTTCGCTCTTTCCCCGCCAGGTATTTTTCCCTATGGCGGGCAAGGACGAGGGCTGGAAGAAGCTCAAACGCGACATCCGCGCAGAACTCGACGAAAGCCAGCTCGACCAGTTCCACGGCACGGTGTCGCTACCGTTCGAGGCTGGGGACAACAGGAAAATCGCAGTGAAGATCGTCGATGACCGGGGTATAGAATCGCTGAAAGTTATTTCATTGGAGGCCAGGCCATGACAAGTCGGACGGATATTGCCTCGCGTGACCTGTCGCAATCTGGAGAATGAATCATGCTGGTCACCAGGCTAATATTGAAGAATTGGCGGAACTTCCGCGAAGCAGATGTACCGATACGGGATCGGACTTACTTGATCGGCCCCAATGCGTCCGGAAAATCCAACCTACTCGATGTATTCCGCTTTCTGCGTGATATCAGCAAGCCGGCTGGCGGGGGGCTGCAGAAGGCGGTTGAGGATCGTGGTGGAATCACGAAGTTGCGTTGCTTGCATGCTCGAAGTGATCCAGAGGTTCGGATTGAAGTGCACCTTTCTGAGACTTCCGATGATGCAACACCTGAATGGCGTTACATCGTAGCGTTCAGATCGGAGGGCAAGGGCGCACAGCGACTTTTTGTGTCATCTGAGCAAGTGTGGCACGGGAACCAAAACATCCTCAAGCGCCCTGGCCCTGACGATAAGGCGGATCTCGCTCGACTCACGCAAACGCACCTCGAGCAAATTCAGGCTAACAGTGATTTCCGCGAGCTTTCGGACTTTTTTGGCGATGTTACTTATTTGCACCTGATTCCGCAGTTGCTCAAATTCGGTGATCGAATCGGAGGGAATCGGTTGGAGAACGACCCGTTTGGGCAGGGATTCCTGGAACGAATTGCGAAGTGCGTGAAGAAGACTCGGGACGCCCGTTTGACAAAGATAGAGAAAGCCTTGGCGTTGGCAGTTCCGAAATTCAAGCACCTCAGGTTTGCGCAGGACGAGAATACAGGACGGCCCCACCTTGAGGCGCTGTATGAGCATCACCGCCCAAATGCCGGGTGGCAGCGAGAGGAGCAGTTTTCGGACGGCACGCTTCGTTTGATCGGGCTACTTTGGACGTTGCTGGATGGTGAATCCCTTCTCCTGCTGGAAGAGCCTGAACTGTCACTGCACAATGCCATTGTCGAGCAAATCCCACGGATGATTCAGCATGTCCAACGCAGTGCGAAACGGCGGCGGCAAATCGTCATCAGCAGCCACAGTGAAGCCTTACTGAGTAACCCCGGAATTGACGGTCGCGGCGTTCTTGTGTTGGAACCTGGCGCAGAAGGGACCCAGATACGAACTCTCGATGAGAGCGAGAATTCAAGTTTGCGTGCCGGATTATCGATTGCCGAGGTTGTGTTACCGAAGACACGTCCACAAGCAGTAGAGCAGTTGGGTCTTTGGTAAATGGCGCAGGTAGCGCTCGCGACAGAAGACGCTCTTAGCGAAGCTATTGGCCAAAGGTTGGTAGAAGAGACTACCGGGCCGTTGACGATATCCATGTTTCTGAGAAGAAATGGCTTTGGGTATCTGAAATCAAAAATTCGGAACTTCTGCGAGCTAGCGCGTCAGATGCCGGTACTCTTGATTACCGATCTCGACAATGAGCGGTGCCCTATGACGCTAATCGGGGCTTGGTCGCGTCACGACGTGATACCTGATCAGTTGATATTTCGCGTGGCTGTGCGACAAATAGAGTCTTGGCTGCTTGCGGATCGTGACGGCTTGGCCAGTTTTCTGAAGGTGAGTGTTCAGCAGTTACCGGGTAATCCCGATGGGCTGACCGACGCAAAACGGTTTCTCTTGCAGCTTGCCAGTCGTGCGCCACGTCAAATTCGGGATGAGCTTGTAGCCGACCGCAACGCGACGGCGGCACAAGGGCTTGGGTATAACGCGCTCCTGAGTAGTTTTGTGCGGTCTCGTTGGAATCCTTCCGGTGCCGCAAGTCGATCGGATAGTCTGGCGCGAGCACGTACTCGGTTGACCGAGTTGGCGATGCGCTTTGGTGCCTGAGACACGATTAAGCACGATGGCTCCGCCGAAATTGCTGATCATCAACTCGCCCTACGAGTGCCCGACGCGGCACTGGGCGCAGGGACGCGCCGGCGCGTTGTCGCAGATCGATACGCGACGCGAGGCCGGTTACGAGATTTTCGATATCCGCAACAATACCCGCAGGACCGAACCCCTGAAGCTGGTGAATGCGATCCGCGAACGGGTGGACGCGTGGCGCACAGCAGACTATGCCGGCATCACCAGCGTTACCCGCACGCTGCTCGAACATTGGTATGACCGCACTGCGCGGGACTTGCCGTTCTATTTTTGCCAGCTAGAAGCCATCGAAACACTGATCTGGTGGGTCGAGGCGCCCCAGGAGCACAAGCAGGGAATCAACGTGCCGGGTGACGGCGGAGCGTGGGAGCGGCTGTGCAACAAGATGGCCACCGGCAGCGGCAAGACTACGGTCATGGCCATGATCATCACCTGGCAGGTTCTGAACGCGCTGACCTACCCGAAGCGCAACAAGGATTTCTCCCGAATCGTGTTCGTCGTCGCGCCCGGACTGACGGTAAAGGAGCGTCTGCAGGTGCTCTATCCGGGCAACCCCGCGAATTATTACGACGAATTCGGGCTATGCCCGTCGGATGCACTGCGCCAGAAGCTCAACCAGATGGAAATACTGGTGGAGAACTGGCATACGCTGATGCCGCCGAAGGGAACCGCCCGTTCGGTCGTCAAGAAAGGCGCCGAAAGCGATGAAGCCTATACCCGGCGCGTGCTCGGAAAGCTGGCGACGTTCAGGGATTTCGCCGTCATCAACGACGAGGCCCACCACGCATATCGAATTCCCGCCGACATCAAGGTCAAGAAGAGCGACGACTTCGACCCCGAGGAGGCCACGCGCTGGATAGAGGGCCTGGACCGGATTCACAAGACGCGGCGAATACAGCATTGCTTCGATTTGTCCGCCACGCCGTTTGCGCCTACCGGCAAGGCCAATACCGAGCAAGGACTGTTCGACTGGATTGTCTCGGACTTCGGCCTGAACGACGCGATCGAGGCGGGCCTGGTGAAGACGCCAAGGGTGGTGGTGCGCGATGATGCATTGCCCGACGCAAGGACACTGCGCTCGAAGCTTTATCACATTTACCGCGACGATTCCGTGGCGGAAGACTTCAATCGACGCGGGGCCCAGCCGCACGAGGCCCTGCCCAAGCTGGTACAGGATGCGTACACGATTCTGGGCGCCGATTGGCGCGAAACGCGCAGACAGTGGAGCGAGAAAGGCCATATTTCGCCGCCGGTCATCCTAACCGTTTGCAATCGCACCGAGACGGCGGCACGCATCGAGCACTATTTCAGCAAAGGCAATGCGCACTGGCCGGAGTTGCATGCGCCGGATCGCACATTGCGCGTGGACTCGAAAGTGCTGGAGAAGGCCGAGATAGGCGAGACCGCTTCGTCGGACAAGGACTACGAGGCCCGGTTGCAGTCCATCGTGAATGCCGCGAACATTCCGCAGGATCGCAAGGAGCGCCTGGGCGGGCTCAAGAAGGAAGAACTGCTGCGCGAAATCGTCGACAACGTCGGCAAGCGCGGCACTGCAGGCCAGGATCTGCAGACGGTGATATCGGTGGCGATGCTCTCCGAAGGCTGGGACGCCAAGAACGTGACGCACATCATGGGGCTGCGCGCATTCACAAGCCAGCTTTTATGCGAGCAGGTGATCGGCCGCGGCTTACGCAGAGTCGCGTACGATCTGGACGAGAACGGACATTTCAATCCGGAATACGTCAACGTCTTCGGCGTCCCTCTGTCGATATTCCAGGACGTGGGCGAAGGCGGAGAGGCGCCGCCACCACCCAAACCCAGCACACAGATTGAATCGCTGATTGATCGCAATGCGTTCGAAATACGCTGGCCGAATGTGTTGCGTATCGATACGGTCGTCAGACCGATCCTGACAGTCGATTGGAGCAAAGTGGACGACCTGACTATTGATCCGGCGCAGACGCCCATTAGTGCCGAAATCGCACCGGCTGTGGGCGGAGCCACCGACTGGAAACAAATCCATGTCATCGACCTGGAAAAGCTGCCCGAGGAATTCCGTTTGCAGCGCTTGACCTTCAAGGCCGCCCGCAAGGCGTTCGATGAAATCGGGCAAAAGTTTAAAGGCAATCGCGAGTTCCTTGTCGTCCAGCTCATTCGCTTGGTCGAGGAATTCCTGGCTTCAGACAAGCTAAAAATACCTTCCCTATTCCACCAGGAACCGCTACGCAAGCGCATTCTGCTAGCGTTAAACATCGACATCGTCGTGCAGCATTTGCTGCGTTTCGTGATCGAGCAGAATCAGGAGCGCATCGAGCCGGTGTTCGATGAGGAATTTCCTATCGGATCTACGCGCGCCATGCGCACGTGGTACACGACCAAAGTGTGCCACCCTACACAGCGCTCGCAAATCAGCCACATGATTGCGGATAGCTCATGGGAGCAGTACGCGGCCAACTTGCTGGAAAAAAGCAAGCTGATCCGCGCCTACGCGAAGAACGAGCACCTTGGTTTCCAGGTGTACTACTTGTGGAATGGCGCGAGACGACGCTACATACCCGACTTCCTGATTTGCCTTGCCAACGGTAAGACCCTAGTGCTCGAGATCAAAGGCGAGGACTCTGAGCAAAACCGCGCAAAGCGCGCGGCGCTGGATGCCTGGGTCAAGGGCGTCAATGCGAAAGGCGGATTTGGGGCCTGGTGTTGGGATGTGGCGTTTCAGCCGGCGCAGATTCATGACATAGTTCAAAAGCATGCGGTGGACTGAAGTAGTGTGGTAATCGACATTTTTGGTAATGACATCATGACGCCCGTGCCGATAAATGTCGGGTAGTTTGGGCCCGTGTAGATCGAAGGCATGATTGATTCTTTGATCACGATCTGAACCGTGGGATACTAAACACTTGACGCCTTTCCCCGAGATCGCATTTCCATGAAACACCCCCAGGCACCCGAAATCTTCCAGAAGCCAATCGCGACCATAGACATGGCCGGGCTTCCGCCTCGTGGCTCCCCGGATTTTGATCAGGCCGTGATTGCCCGCTACGCACTCGAATACGCGAGCAAGGGCTGGAACGCCGTGGTGACCGTGGACCACGAGTTCGTCCGTGTCGTCGCGGTTCCCGAAAACGGCATCGAGCCGAAGAAATACGTTCTGGGCTTGTTGGAGCATCGCTATCTCGAAGACGCCCTTCCAATCCTTGAAGCGCTGTACGGCATGCTTGACGACGCCGAGATCGCTTACAACTACGGTATTTGTTTGAGCGAACTCGGAAGGATCGATGAATCACTCAAGCCACTTGAACGCTGCGTTCACCTGGATCGTGAATACACGAACGCCTATGTCGGCCTGGGTGTCGCTTACACGCGGCTCGGCCGAAACGAAGATGCAGAACGAGCACTACGCCAAGCCATCCATCAGGATCCGGAAAACGCCTACGCCAAGCGCAACCTGGCGGCCGTTCTTGCCCGCTCCGGCAAAGGCGAAGAAGGCCTAACCTACTTCCGCCAGGCCGTGTCTCTGGCGCCAAACGATGCTGACGTGCACCTCGGACTCGCTCAATGTCTCGACGAGCTCGGCGGCGATCACCGCAAGGAGGCCGACAAGGCGTACGGCGAGATTGTCCGCCGGTTTGCCGATCACCCCGCGGCCGAAATCGC
>Ga0209726_10007527_pt1 | contig 12145 bp, 12 predicted proteins | sample Subgrocontami54m_FD_187453 | JGI IMG/M metagenome (GOLD analysis project Ga0209726, IMG submission 187453) | Subsurface groundwater microbial communities from S. Glens Falls, New York, USA - GMW46 contaminated, 5.4 m (SPAdes) (version 3) | ecosystem: Environmental > Aquatic > Deep subsurface >... | reverse complement strand
CAATGGTGGCAATACCCCTTGTGATAACGGCAATTACCTCTATTCTCATGGGCATCTATCCTGATTATTTCCTGACTCTGGCAAAGGAGGTTATAAGATGATAAAGAGGATTGTGGATTATCTTGGCAACCCTGAAAATGCGGGGAGGCTGAAAAAACTTCTTTATATCACCCTTGCGGTGATTGTGGCGGCGGATTTTCTGGTTCCGAGGGAGCATGTGGCTTTTTTCTGGGACGCTATACCAGGCTGGAGCGCTGTTTACGGCTTTATCTCCTGCGTGCTTATAATTGTTGTTTCAAAGTTTCTTGGCCATCGCGGTCTTATGAAGAAAGAGGATTACTATGACTAACTGGTTTCATCCGTCCGTATTATTTATCTTCGGCGCATTTTTAATACCGCTCTTTAAGGGAAAGGCGCGGCAGACATATCTTATTTTGATTCCGGCGCTGACCCTTATCGATATTGCCTCCATGTCCCAAGGCACATACTGGACTTATAACTTCCTTGGCAATGAAATCATATTCGGCAAGGTTGACAAGCTCAGCCTTGTATTTGCCTATGTCTTTACCATCGCAGCCTTTATCAGCATTGTCTATGCGCTCCATATTGACGACTACGGCCAGCACATAGCCGCCTTCCTCTATGTCGGCAGTTCCATCGGCGTAACCTTTGCCGGCGATTACCTCACCCTTTTTATATTTTGGGAGATTATGGCCTTTGCCTCTGTTTATCTGGTCTTTGCCCAGAGAGGCAAGGCGGCTGTTGACGCAGGTTTCAGATACATACTTGTCCATATTACAGGCGGCGCATTCCTGCTTGGCGGGATTGTCCTCCATTATATAGCTACAGGCTCCATACTTTTCGGGCCGCTTGAGAAAGACGGCAGTCTGGCATTTTATCTAATACTTATCGGTTTTATCTTAAATGCTGCTGTGCCGCCGCTTAACGCATGGCTGACAGACGCCTACCCGGAGGCCACAGTAACAGGCGCAGTATTCATGTCCGCGTTTACCACCAAAACTGCGGTGTATGTTCTGGTGCGGGCATTTCCGGGGACAGAGCTTTTAGTTGTGCTGGGCGTTGTTATGGCGCTCTACGGTGTTGTGTATGCGGTTTTGGAGAATGATTGCAGAAGACTTCTGGCTTATCATATTGTCAGTCAGGTCGGCTACATGGTCGCAGGCGTGGGGATGGGCACAGAGATGGCGCTGAACGGCTCGGTATCCCACGCATTTGCCCATATCATCTACAAAGGGCTTCTTTTCATGGGCGCGGGCGCTGTTCTATACATGACAGGCATACGCAAACTCACGGAGCTCGGCGGGCTATATAAGACCATGCCCATAACATTTGTCCTCTATATGGTGGGCGGATTTGCCATCTCTGCCTTCCCTCTTTTCAGCGGTTTTGTGAGCAAGTCAATGATAGTTGCCGCTGCGCAGCACGACCACAGGGCTGCTGTAACCCTGCTCCTGACGCTGGCGTCTTCAGGGACATTCATATCTCTTGGTTTGAAACTTCCGTATTATATGTTCTTTGCAAAGGATTCAGGCATAAGGGTCAAGGAGCCGCCGCTTAATATGCTCATTGCAATGGGGATTGCGGCATTCCTCTGTATAGCAATAGGCGTATTTCCGGGACAGCTTTATTCACTTCTCCCGCATCCGGTCCACTTTGAGCCATATACGCCGGATCATATAACCGGCGCCCTCAGCATACTTATGTTCACGGCGCTGGGCTTTTTTATGTTACTTAAAAAACTTAAACCCGAACCTGCCATCAGTATTGATACAGACTGGTTCTATAGAAAGGGTGCAAAGGCCTTTATGTGGTTTATAAACAATCCGGCAGCAAGGATAGGGGCAGAGATCAACAGGGCAGCCTTTGATATTCTTCCATCATCCCTGAGTGAGATCAGCAGGGGCGTTTATGATGAGGACATTCAGAGGAGGCCCATAGGCATCTGGGTACTCCTCTCATTTATCTTAATATTCTTCTATGCCTTAATCTATATGATATTTATATGAGCCGCTGCAAGAGCGGGGAAATAGTAAAGAAACTGTAGGGCAACCTGCAATCTTGTTTTTATGGATAATACCATCAGCATATATGTTCACATCCCCTTCTGTATAAAGAAGTGTCCGTATTGTGATTTTAATTCTGTTGCAACCGCTGATATTCCTGATGACGTCTATATAAATGCCTTAAACAGGGAATTATTCTTTCACATTAAAGAGAGACCGGTTTTATCAAAGAAAACCCTTGAGACTATTTATATCGGCGGTGGAACACCTTCCCTTATCTCTCCCCATAATATAAAGAGGCTTTTGAGCAGTATAAAGCAGTCCTTTGCAGAATCAAATCCGGAGGAGATTACTATTGAGATAAACCCAGGGACTATTACAAAGAACAGCCTTACTGCCTTCAGGGATGCAGGCATAAACCGGTTGAGTATCGGCATTCAATCATTTAATGATAAGACGCTCAAAACCCTTGGCAGGGTTCATTCTGCCGATAACTCGCTTAAGTGTTATGAATATGCAAGGACAACAGGTTTTGATAATATCGGAATAGACCTCATATTTGGCGTGCCGGGGCAATCTGTAGAGGAGTGGGAAGAGGATTTAAAAACAGCCGTTGCTTTAAGGCCGGAGCATATATCCGCCTATAATCTTACCGTCGAAAAAGGCACACTGTTTTTTGAACTTCAGAAAAACGGGGGGCTTGTCCTGCCGTCTGAAGAAGATCAGGTTTTAATGTATGAACTTGCCATAGATAGTTTAAAAGAGGCAGGCTATAATCATTATGAGATTTCCAATTTTTCATTAACGGGTTTTGAATCCCAACACAACATGAGATACTGGTCGTGTATGGATTATATCGGGCTGGGGGCAGGCGCTCATTCATATATTTCATCCCCTGATTGGGGCATCAGATGGTGGAATGAATCAGATCCTGACGCATACATGCAGCAGATAAAAAAGGCGACTGCCGAGCAGGGGCAGGCAATTGCAGGAAAAGAAAGATTAACAAAGAAAGAGGCGTTGGAGGAAGGGATATTCTTAGGGCTGCGGAGGACATCAGGGATAAATATGAACTGGTTTGCGGCGCGATTTAATACGTCGCTAAAGAACCTGTGCCATCAAAAAATAGCCGAACTCAAAACCGGTGGGTTAATTTATGAAGATGGAAGCATCATAAGGCTGACCCGTAAAGGGCTTACCCTGTCCAACGAGGTGTTTGCAGAATTGATTTGAAAATTTCTAATTTTCTATCCGCCGCACAAGCTCTGCCCGTTCTCCCCGTAAGAATAGCAAAAGCGCCATGCCTATTACAAGCACAGCAGAGCCTGCTATTATAAATCCAATCCCCGGGTCTTTATTTATATGAAGCGCTACATACGGCGTGTTTATATAGTTAGCAAGCTCTATGGTATGACCATCAAGTTTTATACTGCTGCCAACACCGGATAATGGAAGCCATGCGGTCTTGCCGCTTCTGGATATAATCTCCTGATATGGATTTCTATATTCTTCAGAATGGGAATATGGATTCCCCTTTTCATCCATCGCAAAATCAGGGAGAATATTGCCGAGTTTGAACATCGCCCCTTGCTTTGCCCTAAAGGCCCCGCCAAATTTCATTCTAAAATCTTCACCGTCCACTTTAAGGATAAGCCCCGTAGGCGCCTCGCCATGGTCAGCATGGTAAAAGGCAATGCCTCTATAGATTAACGGGCCATTTATCTGGATATTGTACTTCAGAATTTCTTTTCCATCTTTAAGCAAGGCAACCTTTGTTTTTAAATCTTCCAAACCGGCCCTCCTCGATGTCTTCATCTCTATGTCGTCAAAACGGAGAAAAAGCCCCGGCCGGGAAGGAACCTCTACGGTTTGCCCCTGAAACACGAAATTCCCAGGGCTTCTGAAACCGTATATGCTTCCAACAAGATGTCCAAGGAGCGCTATCAGAAAGCCGATATGCACAATCTGCGGGAATAACGACTGCCACGGTCTTTTATCTTTGAATATGGAATAGAGCTTGTCCAAAGTGCAGACTGTAGTATTTATGGCAAATATGGTTATAAGAAAGACCAGTATAAAAATCCACAAACTTATACTGAGGTGCGCTATCCCTATGGAAAAGAGCCACGGAAATAGTATTGCCTGATCCAGCGCCTGAAAGGTTGCTGGATTTTTCATGGATACAATAGAACCCCATACAGCATCAATAACAATAAGGCCTGCCAGGATTATGGTAAGTTCAGTGGATGCAAAAAAATGCCAGATAGATTTCATTATCCCCTCGTCATACACTTGTCCCTGCAAAGCCTGCCCCAGCGGTAGTAAGCAGGGGCTTCAAGCAGGGATATAACCTTTTTGTAGCATATAGCACATTTGCAGCTTGTTTGTCTAATAACTTGGGATACCGTAAAATCAATGTCTATTTTTGGGGGATAGTGCAAAGGGGCCGATTGTCTGATATACTATATCGGTAAGCGAAGGGGGTTTGAAGGTGCTCAATCAATTTAGACTGGCATTTTTCTTTGTCTTGCTTCTCATAAATCCAGCAAATGCCGCTCTACCAGAGTTGGTAAAATTGGCAGATGGTGTTTACGGTTTTATCGGAAAAGAAGGCGCGACAAATTCCGGGTTTATTGTAACCAATGAAGGTATTGTTGTGATTGATACGCAAGGGTCGAAAGACCTGGCAATCCTTTTAAAAAAGAAGATGCAGGAAATCACAGACAAGCCTGTTATCTATGTAATAAACACCCACTATCATGGAGACCATACATTCGGAAATCAATATTTTAAAGAGGCAAAGGAGATTATAAGCCACGAGAATACAAAGAAAAATCTTGTAGAAAAGGACAGTCAGCACAGAGAGCAGTTCAAAAAATTATTTGGCGAGAACGCTCTTGAAGGTTTTGAACTAACACTTCCAACAAAAACATTTAAGGATACCCTCACCCTGCGGGCAGGCGGCAAAACCCTGGAACTTGCATATCTTGGCAGGGGCCATACAGACGGCGACATTATTGTTTACCTTCCAATAGAGCGCATTATGTTTGGCGGAGATTTGCTTTATAAGGACAGGCTCCCCTGGCTTGGAGACGCCTATACAAGTGAGTGGATAGAAACACTCAACAAGCTGAAGCATTTTGATGCAGGGATTTATGTCCCCGGCCATGGTGATATTGGAAATATTGCCATACTGCAAAACCTTCAGCAGTATCTCATGGATTTACAGCTTGAGGTAAAGAAGTATATTGAAAATGGAAAGACACTGGATGAGATGAAAAAGGAAATAAACCTGCCGAAATATAAAAACTGGATTAAGTATAAAGAGTGGCTGCCGGTGAATGCGGAGAAGGTTTACAAGGAATTTACAGAAAAGTAATTTATTAAGTGTTTTGACTCCCCTCAATTTGCCTGTTAGACTTTATCTATGCCATACACATATCTTGATCACGAAGCTGATGTTGGAATCAGAGCGGTTGGCTCAACACTTGAGGAGGCTTTTCAAGAGGGCGCAAAGGCAATGCTCAATTATATGTGGGACATATTAACGATTGAGGAAAGACAAAATGTTTCAATAGAGTGCGAGGCAAGAGATATACCTGAACTATTTGTAGAGGCCTTGAATGAAATACTTTTTAAGCAGGATGTTAATGGTCTTGCAATCAGCAGATTTAAGGTAGAAGAGATAAAAAAGGCGGATGAGAGATATAGACTTAAAGGAACTGTATTTGGCGAACCATTAAACCTTGAGAAGCATACTGTAAAAACAGAGGTCAAGGCAGCAACTTATGCAGGGCTTCGCTATGAGGAAAAAGAGGGTCAGCATATCGTGCAGTGTATTTTAGATGTGTGAAGTTAATGGTATGTTGCCCAAAATACCATTCGGCCGCAATGTATAGAAACTTTTCTGGTTCATGATATATCCCCTATGATGGCTAACGCACAAGCTCATGGGGATCGCGGCAGTTTCGCACAATCTCATGTAGCACCTTGTTATGAGCTGTATTATGCCTCATTGTTCTTCATATATTTAATAGTATTGTGTCCCCTTTATTCTTTAATTTATTCACAACTGAATGCAAGCGTTACCGTGCCACCCTCATAGTGTCCATAACTTGAAGAGAAGCCAATTGTCTCGAACTGTTTGTTTAGACTAGCGCAGTGTTTAGTTGCTTCTTCAACCGCCATCCGCCTAGCGCCATCCACCCCACCGAACTCCCAAGTTGCGTTAGTCATAACTTGGTATTTATTATTGCCCATGCGTAATACACCAAAGTTGCGAGCACATGCTGACAGGCAAATAATGCATATAACGAGTAAATAAAAAATAGTTTTATTTTTCATTTAATTCTCCTTTATTGGATTTATTGTGATTGTGCACAACGCCCTTATGACTGACAAGTGCCCCTGTAAAACTTATACTTGCCTGAAACTGAATTGCACACCGCATTACAATGCAAGCTAAAAAGCGTCCTGTGGCACTCGTTCAACTCCAGCGTGTGGTTAGAGCTCCCTGTATCTAAGGTGAATCTCCCGTAATGCCATGGTTTCCATGAGGCTCTCCTCCGAACCAAAAAGGGACATGGCATTTATGTTATAACCGTCCAGTAGTCTCAAAACCTTCAACCTTTCAGAATAGGGAATATTGAACTTCCATAGAACATCTTGATCTGGGACACAGCGAGTGAAAGCTTTTTCGTGTGGTGCATATTGCCACTCACCATCATGAATGACGCAGATTGTATACTGGCTCTGTTGAAGAAAATGCCGTCGATCTGTCCTAACATACGGCCCAAGCTGGTGAATACATGGTTCGTTACTGCCCCTACTTTTTAATCCAAACCCGCTTGTAGAATTCAAATAAACGTAAATCGACACATTTTTCACATCCCGCAAGGCATGTCTGAATGCAAAGTAGGCCGCGACATATGGTGAGATGGTCCAGTCAATCATTGGTGATGGAAAACCATAATGACGAAGATACACCATGTAGCTATATGTATCTTGGAATTCAGGAGAGCAACCAAACTCATGTGGTATGATAGTGTCGTTCTCGCTAAGCCATTTGTCAATGCCCGCTGTGTATGACAATATGTTCCAATTAACGCCGGTAAAAGACTCAATCTGTGGCTTTACTACAGAAATCAAATGGTGGTATTCCTTCAGCGAAAGGCGTTCTTGTCCATTCCGTTCAAGCGTAGTCGACATGTTCAGAGCGTGATCCCCCTGCCCGCGATAAAGAAACTTGGACGAGGACTTTTTCTGAAGTCGCTCGTTTTCAAGTCTTTTGAGTTGCTCTACGAAGTCTTCCCAACTATTTAAATTGATGTCTTCCATAATTCATAGCTCTAACAAGTAATTATACAGCTTCCAGACTTTATCAGAATCTATCTGTCATTTCAAATAAATTGCAAAATCAAATTTGACATGACCATCCAATTTCACTATAGTTAAATTAGAAGGTAACAGAAGGAGAGCCATCTATGTCAGAAAAACCATTATCAATTGAAATAAAAAAGATAACACCGTATCTCTGGGAGATACCCAAAAAGGGGGATATGCTTGTCCCGGGCAGGATTTATGGGGATGAAGAGACAATCCAGAGCCTTCTGAAAGATGTTGAGGAAAAAAAGGGCGGCGGATTCACACCTGCAATTGTGCAGGTCATGAATGTTGCCATGCTTCCCGGCATCCAGAAGGCGTCCATTGCTATGGCGGATATTCATCCCGGCTATGGTTTTGCCATCGGCGGAGTTGGCGCATTTGATCTTGACGAGGGCGTGATAAGCGTTGCCGGCGTGGGGTTTGACATAAACTGCGGTGTGCGTGTGTTGAAAACATCTCTTGATAAAGAGGATGTGGAGGCAAAAAAGGAACAGCTTGCAAACCAGCTTTTCAGGGATGTGCCGGCAGGTCTTGGTTCTACCGGGGATATCAGGTTGACCGCAGATGAGATAGATGAGGTTTTAATAAAGGGCGCCGAGTTTGCGGTAAAAAAGGGATATGGTTTTCCTGAGGATCTGGAATATATTGAAGAAAACGGCAAGGTAAGCAATGCTGACCCTGACAATGTGAGCAAAAAGGCGAAGGATAGGCAGTTTAAACAGGTCGGCACACTCGGCTCAGGCAATCATTATCTGGAGGTGCAGTGGGTTGAAGAGATTTATGACATCAGGGCAGCCGAGGCCTACGGTATCCGCAAAAATCAGATACTCATTGCAATCCACTGCGGAAGCCGCGCACTGGGACACCAGATAGGCACGGATTATTTGCAGACGCTTTCAGAGGCGAGCAGAAAATATAATATTCCCATCAGGGAAAGGGAGCTTGTATGCGCGCCGTTCAAAAGTCCCGAAGGCCAGAGATATTTTACCGCAGTGAACTGCGGCATAAACGGCGCTTTTGCCAACAGGCAGGTCATAAGCCATCTTACAAGGAAGGCTGTCCAGTATGTATTCGGCATAGACATGCGGGATATAAAACTTCTGTATGATGTTGGGCATAATACTGTGAAGCTTGAGACCCATGAGGTTAATGGCAAGATGAAGAAACTCCTTGTCCATAGGAAAGGGGCGACGCGGGCGTTTGCTGCTGGCAGAGAGGAGGTTCCAATAGCATACAGGGATGTCGGCCAGCCGCTCCTTGTGGGCGGGACAATGGGCACAGCATCATATATATTATGCGGCACCCAAAAAGGCATGGAAGATTGCTTTGGCAGTGCGGTTCACGGCGCAGGCAGGGCGATGTCCAGAGAAAAGGCTAAGAGACAGTGGCGCGGAGAGGAACTTATACATGAGTTGGCTCAAAAAGGCATATTAATAAAATCAAGGAGCAAGTCCGGAGTTGCCGAAGAGGCGCCTGGCGCATATAAGGATGTTGACAGGGTTGTAAATATAGTTCACAGCGCCGGGGTGAATAAAAAGGTAGCAAGGGTAAGGCCGCTTATATGTGTAAAGGGATGAATGGTAGTGGCTAACGGCCGTTCGTGCTTACTGTTAAAAATCTTCCTCCAGATACAAATCTTCCGTATCTTTTGTTTTCCTGAGCTTTAAGGGGGTCTGGCAATAAGAGCAATATATCTCTGATCCGATCTTTTCATCCCCTGAAACAGGGACATCTGCATCGCACATGGGGCAGGTCAGATAATATTCCATAGCGCCTTTGAGAGCCATAAGCTTCCTCCTGTAATGGTCTGTTTGCAGACACGGTTTTAATCCGCATAGACGGACTATTTTGCCTGTTTGCACGGACAGTCACGAATAAATTCGCGCCTACGATGATTAGTCTAACAGTCTTTTCAGCCAGATTCCACAAAATATTTGTGCTTTGACTGCCGGCGCTATTTCTGCTACATTCATATCATTATAAATCTACAGGGCAGGCAACTAAAGTGAAAAAAGCTATCCTTATTATCTCCATCCTTCTCATTATTACTCTTGGGCTGTTTACATATCTTAAGCTCAAAAAACCGGAAAAACCTTCTGACTGTATTGAAACCACAGGGCTTGTAGAAGCTACCGAGGTAGGGCTCGGCCCAAAGATTGCCGGCAGAATAGATTGGCTCTGCTGCAAAGAGGGAGATACCGTAAAGGCCGGTGAACTTGCCGTAAGATTAGATGATAAGGAATTAAAGGCAAGGGTTCTTCAGGGCAGGAAATCGCTTAAAGCAGAAGAGGCATCCCTTAATATAAGCGAGGCAAATTTAGAAAATGCAAGGCTTGAGATAGATGCTGTCAGGGCAGAAGTCCAGACAGCAGAGGCAGAGGTTGCAAGAACTAATGCGCTGGCAGAAGATGCAAAAAAGTCCCTGCAGAGGGTCTCAGGGCTTTTTAAGGATGGTTTAATATCAGAAAGGGAAATGGACGCGGCAAAGACAAATTATGACGCAAATAACGCCCAATTGGATTCTGTAAGGGCGAGAAAGAGGGCGGCGGATGTAAAACTCAAAATCTCTTTATCCAGCATCAGGACATCCGAGGCGCAGGTGTCTTCTGCAAGGGCAAAGGTGGAGGAATCGCAGGCTGCGCTGAATGTATTGGAGGCGCAACTCAAGGATACAGAGATAATCTCGCCCATAGACGGCGTTGTTGTATACAAGGCATTTGAGACAGGAGAGGTAGTTAATGCCGGCGCGCCTGTCTATACCATCCACGACCTCAAAAACATCTGGGCAAGGGTTGATATTGAGGAGACAATTATAGGAGAGATAAGGCTCGGCAACCAAGCAAAGATAACAGCATCGGCTCTGCCGGATAAGGAATTCAGCGGAGAGATCATTGAAATCGGCAGAGAGGGCGAATTTGCCACACAGAGGGATGTAACAAGAGGCAGGTCTGACATAAGGACATTCAGGGTTAAGATAGGCATAAGTAAACCCAATGGATTGTTAAAATCAGGAATGACAGTAAGGGCGCGGATATTTTGCAGATAAAAAACGGAGGTTAAAATGGAAAAGAAGGAAGATGCTAAATTTACTGACTTAGGCTTAAGCAAGGAACTGCTTCAGGCTGTAGTAAGTATGGGGTTTGAGGAGCCGACGCCAATACAGCGTAGGACAATACCCATAGTTTTAAAAGGCAAAGATGTTATTGGCCAGGCCCAGACAGGGACAGGAAAGACTGCTGCCTACGGCATACCAATTGCAGAAAAGTTAGAGCCGCACAACTTTATGGTGCAGGCAATAATCCTTACTCCAACAAGGGAGCTTGCCATTCAGGTCGCTGAAGAGATGAACAAGATTGGCAGGTTTAAGAAGATTCAGGCTGTTCCCATTTATGGAGGCCAGTCCATAGAAAGACAGATAAGGGCGTTAAAAAAAGGGGTTCAGGTTGTAGTTGGCACGCCCGGCAGGGTTATTGACCACATAGAGAGAAAGACGTTGCGGCTTAATTATGTAAAGATAGTTGTGCTTGATGAGGCGGATGAGATGCTGGATATGGGATTTGTTGATGATATTACCACAATACTTAAAACAACCCCAAAGGAGAGGCAGACCCTCCTTTTTTCAGCTACAATGCCGGATCAGATACTCAAGATAGCAAACCGCTATATGCAAAGTCCTGAGAGGGTGACTATTGCAACGGATATACTCACAGCGCCTAAGATAAACCAGATATTTTATGAGGTGAGGCAGTCTGAAAAGACAGATGCCCTGTGCAGGCTCATAGATGCAGAGGATTCAGACCTCTTTCTTGTGTTCTGCCATACAAAAAGGGAGGTTGATGATGTTGCGGCAGATTTAAAGCTCAGAGGGTATGAGGCAGAGGCAATACACGGCGACTTTAGCCAGTCCCAGAGAGAGGCTGTGATGAAAAAGTTCCGTGAAGGCAGGATAGATGTGCTGGTTGCAACCGATGTAGCTGCAAGAGGCCTTGATATAAGTAAGATTACGCATGTTATTAATTACAGCATCCCGCAGAATCCTGAATCCTATGTGCACAGGATAGGAAGGACAGGCAGGGCAGGAAGGGAAGGCATCGCCATAACATTTGTCACCCCAAGGGAAGACAGGCAGCTCAGGCTTATACAGCAAGTCGCAAAGACAAAAATAACAAGAGGAAAGCTGCCGTCTGTTCAGGAGATTCAGGAGGCAAGGGCTCTTCGCCTGAAAGAAAAGATTCAGGAATTCATTGATGATAAGCGCTTTGACAAATATCTTAAAATGGTTGAAATACTTTCAGACGGTCTTCAGCCAATAGAGGTTGCAGCAGCGCTTTTAAAATTCCAGCTTGAAGGGTTTGGCACAGCAACGGAGACAGTAAGAGGGGGTGGGGCTGTATCCTTTGATGAAACAGGCGCCCCTCCTGGCATGGCAAGGCTTTTTATAACTGTTGGCAAAGAGCAGAAGATAAGGCCTGGGGATTTAGTCAAACTCATTGCAGAAAAGACAGGACTTAGCGGTAATACCGTCGGCAATATCAAAATTATGGAAAAGTTCACCTTTCTTGAGGTGCCGAAGGATTCGGCTGAAAAGGTAATAGATGCTTTGCAAAAGAGTATGATAGGGGGGAGGAAGGTTAATGCGTCACCGGCAAGGCCAAGAAGTTAAAAATTCAAGTAGCGCGACCCGTTAGGGTCGCCTATAGCGAGGCTAAAGCCTCGCACTACCTGCAATAATATTA
>Ga0209726_10007525_pt1 | contig 12149 bp, 7 predicted proteins | sample Subgrocontami54m_FD_187453 | JGI IMG/M metagenome (GOLD analysis project Ga0209726, IMG submission 187453) | Subsurface groundwater microbial communities from S. Glens Falls, New York, USA - GMW46 contaminated, 5.4 m (SPAdes) (version 3) | ecosystem: Environmental > Aquatic > Deep subsurface >... | reverse complement strand
GATCGGATTCGTTTCGGCGCTGGCGTTCAGCGCGTGCAAGACCGAAGACTCCAGCAAGAGTGAGCATCCGAAGTCAGAGCATCCCAAGTAAGCGCCTCAACCGTTCGTTGACGCTGCACGGACGCGCGCAAAGACATGCCGTGAGAGGGCGAAGGGCACTTGCGTGGCTTTCGTGGATGAGCAGCGCGCTGCTGGTGTCGTCGTGTGCCCCGCAGGCGGGTGACACGCGCCCGGCTGCCAGCGGAGTCCCCAACGTCGTCACCGCCGACATCGCAGCGGGGATCGAAAAGCACATCGACGAGCAGACCAAGGCGGGCGGGGGCTTCTTCAGGGTGCCGTTCGACAAAAAGGAACTTCAACTCAAGCTCGTCCGGGTCCACCTGGAGTATCTCGCCAACCTCGGCCCGCAGCGGCACTTTGCGTGTGTCGATCTCGTCGGGACCGACGGCCCGGTCTATGACGTGGATTTCTTCCTCGCCGGTGATCCGGGCGCGATGACGGTGACCGAGACCACCGTCCACAAGATCAACGGCCAGCCCATCTACACCTGGGAGCAGAAGCGCGACGGCACCTGGCGCCGAGTCCCCCTCAAGAAGGCCTCCAAGCGTCTGCTCGGCGTCATCAACGGCAAGGATGAGTTCGAATTCATCTATCGGGTCAAACTGCCGGAGATTTCCACCGCTGCGCAAATCTGGTTGCCCCTGGCCAAATCGGATGCGTTCCAGACGGTCGAGATCAAGGGCATCAACGCACCGGCCCAATGGCGCGAGCTGAACGAGCGCGAGCACGGAAACAAAGTGTTGTTCCTCACCGCCAGCCCGGCCGAGAGCGGCAAGACCATCGAGATTCGGTATCGCGTCAAGCGCCTCGAGAAATCCGCCTATGCGGTCCAGGACCCGATGACGCAGAAATACCTGAACCCAGAGCGCCTGGTTCCTCTCAACGAAAACTTCCGCAGCATTGCGGAGGAGGCCACGCGTGGCAGATCGACCGACCTGATGCGCGCGCGCGCGCTTTACGATCACGTCATCGACCGGCTGCGCTACGCGAAGTACGGCCCCGGCTGGGGACGCGGTGACGCCGTGTATGCCTGCGACGTGCGCACCGGAAACTGCTCCGAGTTCCACGCCTACTTCATCGCGTTGGCGCGCGCGATTGGGATTCCCGCCCGCTTCGCCATCGGCGCCTCGATCCCGTCCGAGCGCAACGACGGCAAGATTGACGGCTACCATTGCTGGGCCGAGTTCTTCGCCGACGGCAAGTGGTGGCCCGTCGATATCAGCGAGGCCGACAAGAATTCGAGCCTCGCGACCTACTACTTCGGCCATCACCCGGCCAATCGCATCGAACTGAGCCAAGGCCGCGACCTCGTCGTCGAACCCGGCCCCGCCTCCGGCCCGATCAATTTCCTCGCCTATCCCGTGCTCGAAATCGGCGGCAAGCAGGTGAAGGCCGAGACAGAATTCCTCTTCCGGCGGATTGCAGGCGCGCGAAAATCCTGACCCTGCCGCAGCGAAATCCGCTCGCCGGTTGCCCGGTTCCGCTTTCAGGTAGCGAACACAACGGGATCACAAAGCAGAGGGGGCGATCAGAGTATTGGGAGTAATTCCCCTGCCCATCTCCTGCGACGCATCGCGGGGGAAGCTACGGACTGGATCTCCTGGCGTGTTTGCTTCAGTCGGCGACAGCGGCGAACGAGAGCGGCAGGAGATGGATTACACGTAACTATTGACCCCGTCACGAATGGACTTCGCGCGGCGGAGCCGCACCGCAACGGAGTGCGCCCGTCCTCGGGCGCAGCAATCTTCGAGTGGAGAACGGCTCTGGAATCATCCGGGAACGCTCGAACTGGCGGACGTCGTTGCGGCCGAGTACGACCGCACCCCTGAAAGTTCGGGCCGCCTGCGAAAGCGACCACAAGCCCGTCTTCATTGGTGTTTATTCGTGCCACGATCCCGCAGCGTCTTCCCAGGCCGCGGAGATCTTGTGGCGCATTCATCAACCGCAGAGACGCGAAGTTCCGCAGAGGCGCCGGGGCGATGATCTCTGCGCACCTTCGCGTCTCTGCGGTGAATCCCGATCTGATCGGGACTTTGGGTGCGGCTCCGCCACGCCAGGCCCATTCGTGGTTGAACTGGATCGTGACGGCGAAGAGGATAGAACCGCATGAGTAAATCCGAGGTTCCCGACGGGACGCGGTCCGCGCGAGTCAGCCTGCCGCGCTGGCTGGCGCTCGTCTTGGCTGTCATGCTTTGGACGGTGGTGCTCCCGCTCGTGCACGGTGTGCTGCCGTGGGCGATTTCGTTGCTCACGACTCGTCATGGCTGGGCCGAGGACCGGCCGGGTATCTGGAATTGGCTCGCCCTGATCGTGGTCGGGGTCGCGGGCGCGTGTCTCATCTGGATTCTGGCCCTGCACTTTGTCCAGACGCCGGAGCGGGTGGAGTTGGAAATGACCCCAAAGTATCTGCTGCGGCGCGGCCCGTACGCGGTCACGCGCAATCCGATGTATCTCGCGGGGTTGACGCTCTGGCTCGGCTGGACGCTCTTTTACGGCAGCGTCGGGATCCTGATCGGCTGGGTGGTCCTGGGCGTGTGCGTGAATCTTCTCGTGCGGCGGGAAGAGTGCGCTCTCGAAGCACGCTTCGGCGAGGTCTATCGCGAATACAAGCGCACGGTCCCGCGTTGGATCGGGAAGGCTCGCCCGTGAACCGAGCGAGCGTTGAACGCCTGCAAAGCTAACGAACGAAGATAGCGTTGAGGGTCCGCGCGCTCGCGTTCTGGAAATAAGCGGGCGCCCTCGGCGCGCTCCTCTCAATGCTATCTTCGTTCGTCAGGCTTGGGGGCGTGCTCATGGTGCACCCTTGTCCGTCCATTCTTTCTGCGCTCCCTCCAGCCGCATTGGGCCCGCGACCTCTCTCCCGTCGCGTACCACGACATAGGCATCGGCGCCGGCGTCGCTGTCCCATCGCAACGTCGCCAGTCCTCCTGCCTTCGCGGCGCGTGACACCGCCGAACGACGACCCTGGGCACCCACAGCAACAATGGCGTATTGATGCTCGCCCGAGCCATCGTCCCTCACCACGGTTGGTGCGGCTGGGGTCGGAAGCGCTGCTTGCCGCATCTCGCCTCCCCAGAGCTGAAGGACTTCGCTGGGATAAGGCAATCCGCCTCCGCCATAGCCTCCTCCACCAAGGGACATCATCCCTTGGCCGATCAGCGCATCCGTCAGCGGTTCGCCGTGCTGCGGGCGGAAGGTTTGAAAACGTATCCGGCCGGGGTGGCTCCCACCTGTCCACTTCTCGACGGGCAATTCGGAAAACTCAAGTCCCTCGCCTTGGATGATCGCCATCTGCCTCCACGCGCCATCAATCCAGACGTTCCACGAGATATGCCCTGGCGCGCGGCGCATGCTGCCGTCCTTTTCGAGGGCGTGAAAACGGTCGTCAAAAGGATCGTCAATCTCTCCCTTGATCAGCCGGCTGCGGACCCAGAGCCCGCCGGGTCCGTCCCAAAGCGAACGCGCATAGATGCCGCGGGGAAGTTGCTGAGCTTCAAATCCTCTTTCCCAGGGCTGCCCGGTGTCGGAGACGATCAATTCCTTCCTCACGATCAGCCGATCGACCTCAATCTGCTGCTTGAGCTTGCTGTTGTCCTCCTCCAGCGCCGCGACCCTCCTCTTTAATTCTTGGATTTCACGCTTGAGTGCGTCGAGGTTCTCATCGGCGGAAACGCCAGTGGCAAAGAGCAAAGACGCTGACGTGAGCAGGAATATTTTCTTCATGTTCGCAAGTAGTGTGCTGTGGATACAGGTGATAATGCCGCTGAACGGACCCAAGCAGAGCCAAAGCCGCCCGACCGGAACCGGCGCCGACACGACACGCTCAGGGTCGCCCGTGCCGCCCCAAAACGGAGAAGTCTCGACGCGGTCGGCATTGGCTCCAGCGCGTCAGGCGGTTGATTAAGCGTCTTGATCGTTCAGCATTTCGCCGACTTTCGCTTCTTCCCGATGGCGCCGCGCTGTTGCACCTTGCGGATGTAATCGGGGGCGAACGGCACCTGACAATCGTTGTTGCCCAGGTCCGCTGTCACTGGCCCGATCCGCTCGCCGATCTGGAGGGCCAGTTCCGTCAGAGGCGCCACGTAGCAGCCGACCGCGATCACGAAGCCGTTCATCTGGTAGCGCACCGCATCCGCGGCCTGCTGGATCGTCCGCTGCACGCGCTCCAACAGTCGCTTCAACTCCGGCAGATCGAGCTCCTTGTCGTCCTTGATGGACACCAGGCTGCTCAGCGTCGCCCAACCTGCCGCGGCTACCAGCCTGTTCGCCGACTCAATCCATTTCAGGGCCATCTCTCTGCCGTGCGGACTCCCGGCTGCCACCCACGGCACGGTGGCGCCGGGCAGGCCCCCGCCATACGCCTTTTCCACCCAGCGCTGCAAGTCCCGCCGGGTCATGCGCGCATCGTCGGCAATCAAACCGGCCAGGTACATCGCGTCGTAGTTGCCGGTGTCGTACAGATCGAGCGCGAGTTGGTAATCTTTCTTGATGCGCTTCTGGAACTGCTTCAGCTCGCTGATGGGCACGCCGAAACACGGCTCCTGCACGCCGTGGTTCTTAACGAGCACGCGCTTGTAGCTCGCCCGGCCCAGCGGTTTCATCTCTTTGAGGATTTCTTTTGCAGTCATAAGTGTTCTCGGCACCGACTAACGGACCCAAGCGGAGCCACAGTCCCGATAGAGCGCATCGGGAGACGCCCGCCGACACGATGTGCTCAGGAATACGCGCGCCGGTCCGTAACGGAGCAGAGGGCTGGGGATCCAGCGCCTGTTAGGCGTCATTGGCGTCGCCTCGATAATAACTCACGGCCAAGCTCGCCCCAAGTCTCGCCACACGCTCCAGCGTGTCTGAACGAAGCGTGAAACGTGAGGAACGCTCAGATGGCCGCAACTCGTAGCCAACATCAAACTCTCTCCGCGCCGCGCTCCAGACCCGGCGTGAGGCGGGGGACAACCTCTCGACTGCCGAGCAAAGCGCGTGAATCGAGGCGTCCGGGCCTCTGTGCTGACGAGAACCCTCAAGCACAAGGAGATGCCGCTTCGGCTTCGATGCCGGGCCGGAATGCAAAACAACCGTGCGCTTGCCCATCTCTGCGGCAAGGGAGTCGAGCCTCAATGCTGACTCAATCTCCAAATCCACGTTGAGGAAATACGGCTGCACGCGTGATGATGCCTAGACCAAGGTGAGCGACGGGAGCCAGCCGCCGCAAACCGTGGAATTGTAACGTGCGCGTGAACGGCTGGCTCCCGTTCGCTGGACCGGCTTGTCCGGTCCTCTATTTGCTGATTGCCTTCTCGATCTCAGCCTTTCGAGTCTGAAGCGCGGTCAGTTGCTTCTTGAGAGCAGAAATCTCTTTGTTGACCTTGCACAACTCCGCTTGCCCCTTGGTCGCCGCCAATTGGTCGGAGCCAAGCTCTTCAGCGATGTACAGCTCGAGTTGGCTCCTTAAAACTCTCAAATAAGGGTTGCCCCATATCGCCCCCTCTCGGTATTCAAGCTTGCCGGCTCGGATGCCTTTGACAATGAAATCCCGGCTCACCCCGTATTCCTTTTGCGCCGTTACATCGCTGAGGGTTGCCCCTTTGCGATTCCATTCACCGTATTCGGCCATATTTCAGCCCTCCGACCGAACGACCCAAGCTCAGCGACCCGGCCCACGAGGGGCGTGGATTGCAGCCGGAGCGCGAGGGCCGGGTTCGCGGCAGCGCCTGGTTAGGCTCACCGGTCAACATGCTCAATAGAATCTAAAAACTTCGCGTGCTCGGCAACAACCGTCTGCCAGTGTGGCCGCTCGTTGGTGCGGACAAAATCAAGTGTCCGTCTCAACCGACTCCGAAACTCAGCCAGCGAAACTCGCTCGCTCAACTCGCCGGGCCCTGACTGCGGACGGCCTCCCATCGCAAAATCAGCGGGAACAACTATCCACGCCTTGTCTTTGAAGATGCTCGGAGGTGGTCCGTGCCAAGCCCACCGGGTCGAGCGGTCAAGATACATGAGAACCAAGTCTCCCGGATCGTCCTCTCGTAGCCCAGGGACATACCGGTAGCCCTTGGCCCAAGTCATGTGCCCGCCCATACCGTTGCTGATCGCGGCGAGCGAATCTGCACCTGTGCCGTTGGCGTTCGGGAACACGTTGGTGTGGCTGTTGATGTCCATGCCGCTGTCGTCCATCCAGTGCATGAATCCAAACATGATCTGCTTGTGGCAAAACGGTCTGCCCTCCCAGTCCAAAATGAAATGGTAATAGCCGAACGCCACGCCAACGAGGATGGCCAGCAATCCGCCAAGCCATAGCATTATACGCTTAGTGCGCATGACGTGCGAAGTGAGCCTAACATTTAAGTCAGCCGAAAAAGTTCGGTCCGATTGAATCGGGGGGAGTTTTTTCGGCCACATTGAGCTTGCGGATTGAGCGAAGCGTCTGCCAGGTAACCTGTCAAGCCATGATTCCGAGGAGGCCAGAATCCACGGGCGGGACCAGGGGCGACCTGGACCCGTGCGCCACGGGCTTCGTGCCCAACCCCAAGGCGAAGCGGCGGGAGCAAGTGCAGGAGGCCATGCGCTTCTCCCACGATTCCCGGCAGACGGAGGAGGCGTACTGGGGCTGGATCGTGCGGTTTTTGGACTTTCAGCGGAGGACGGCTGGGACCGAGGGCCAAGCCGGTCGCTGTCGGGGCCAGCGTTCACCGCTCACCTCGTCACGGCCCGATAGAACCGCACCGGATACTTGCTCGCCTGCGGGTCACTGAGGAACTTCGTCGCGCCGGTGAGGAGGTTCGTTGAGATCGGTTCCCACGTGAGGAGATCGGGGGAAGCTTCCAGCACGTAAATGCGAGCGGTCTGGCCCTGCAATTGGATCAGCAGCGAGTCGTCGGGCAAGCGAACGAGCGAGAGGAGCGCCGCCGGGTTGGCGGGATCCGGGACATCCAAGGGCACGTAGAGGTTGTCGATGAACGCGGCATCCAGGCCGGAGCTGAAGTTCGCGTCTTTTACGTAGCGCCACGAGAGGCGGTTGCGGCCCGGCGGCAGAACGAATTGGTAAGTGCGCCACGAGACTTCACCCGACCAGCGCTGCACGCGCACGTCATTGACGTAGAATTCCAGGAAGTCCCAGTCCTTTTCCGAGCTGACCCGCAGATCGAATGAGCCGGCACCCGCCCGCGTATTCACGACCAGGTCGAGCTGGCTGAGTCCGCCGTCTGCGATCGCGGCGGAACGCAGCGCGGAGCGGCCTTCGCCCTGCGAGGTAACCGATTGAATTTCCCACGGCGCATAGCCGAAGTTCGCCCACGGCCCCGCCGCCAGGTCGGACGAACCGAACGGCGGCTCGAACACATAGGTCGAACTGGTGGCGCGAAACACCGCCGTGAGCGCGTAGTTCCGGTTCATGGTCAACATCAGCGGATTCAGCGTTGAATTGGTGGTGCCCTCCCAGCCCGCGAACTCGTAGTCGCGGTCTGGCGCGGCGGTGAGAACTTGGACGGAGCCCACAGGGTAGGGTCCCGAAGGCGGCGTGGTCGTGCCGCCGATCGGCGGCGTGAGGTTCAGGCTGTAAAACTGCACCCGGTCGTCATCGTGAATCGTCAGCGCCGCGGTGCTTTGCCGGCCGAGCACCGCCCCGCCGCGCGGATTGGACAGCTCCAACTGCACGGTTTCATCGTCCTCGACTTCACTATCGTTGAGGATCGGGATCGAGAAGGTCTGCTCGGCTTGACCCGGCGCGAAAGTCAAAGTGCCGTTGACCGCAGTGAAATCCAGGCCATTGGCCGCCGTGCCCTCGCGCGCGGTGAAATCGACGCTGACCGTTTCGGTGACCGGTCCGGTGCGCCGCACGGTGATCGTCGCCGTGCCGTCGCTCTCATTGACGTCGAAGTTCGGCAAGCTGAACGCCACGGCACTCTCGACGTCGGCAATGGTGAGGACGGCCGTGAGTTGAGCCTTCAAGGTGAAGCCGGGCGGCACGTTCGTGAGCAGCAGGTTCACGGTGAGGTTGCCTGTGGCCGCGCCATCATTCAAGACCGGCACGGCAAAGGTCTTCTCTCCCTCGCCGCCGTTGAACTGCAGGGTCCCCTTGGTCGCGACGTAATTCAGGCCCGCGGTCGCGGTCCCGTCGGCAGTCAGGTAGCCGACACTGATCGCGCTCGTTGTGTCTCCACTGCGCCTGACCGTGATGGCAGCCTGCCCGCCGGTTTCCGGGACCTGATAGTTCGCTGAACTGAACTGGACCTTGTTGAGCACGAACTTTTCGTCGCCGTGGAGGCGCGCGATATGATTGCGCGGCAGGTCCCGGACCACGGTGAAGTCGCCGCCAATGACGATGGCCGTGTCCGGTTGCACCACCAGCGTGCGCACGGTGTCATTGGCTCCGTTGCCGATGTCGAAGGCGTCATCGACCGAGCCGTCCGGGTTGAGCCGGGCGAGGCGATTCAGCGCGGCGCCGTTGAAGTTGGTGAACGCGCCGCCCAAGATCACTTTGCCGTCGGCTTGCACTCCCACGGCGTAAACCACGTCGGTCGTGCCGGCGCCTGGGTCGAAGGACGTGTCGAGCGAACCATCCGGGTTGAGTCGAACGATGCCATTGCGCACCGCGGCGCCAAAGGCGTTGAACTCGCCGCCGATCACGAGGCGGCCGTCCTCTTGCACCGCGAGCGTGCGGACCGGCCGATTGGGTCCGCCACCGAGCGGGAACGACGAATCCGAGGAGCCGTCGGCATTCAGCCGCGCCAGATAGGCTCCGGCATTGCCCAGGCTGGCGAAGGAACCGCCCACGAGCACCTTGCCCTCGGCAAGGGACGCCAGGGCGAGGACGGCTCCACCCGTTGCACCGGCGCCCGGATCGAAGGTTCTGTCGAGCGACCCATCCCGGTTCAGACGAGCGATGCCATCGCGGCCCGAGCCGTTGACGGTGGTGAAATCGCCGCCGATGAGGATCGCGCCGTCGGCCTGCACCGCGATCGCTCGCACCGTCGCGTTCGCTCCGCCAGGCGGATCGAAGTCGCCATCGAGCGTGCCATCGGCGTTGAGGCGCGCGATGCGGCTCCGGCTCACCGTACTGACCTGAGTGAAGTCGCCGCCGATCAGAATGCGACCGTCGAGCTGGACGGCCACTGCGGACACGGGATTGTCAGTTCCTCCGCCGGGGTTGAAGAAACTGTCCAGGTAACCATCATCGTGGAGGCGGGCGATGTGGTTCAACACCACGCCGTCCACCGTCGTGAAGTCGCCGCCGAGCGCGACCTTGCCATCCGGCTGCAACGCGACGGCCAGCACGTTGGCGTCCGTGCCTTCGCCCGGATTGAACTCGTAATCGACGTTGCCGGGCGTCTCGTTGTCGAGGATCGTGACCACGGTGTTCGTCACCGAGCCGAGCGTGACGGAGTCGGTGAGCGCGTTGGCCGGCCCGCGCGGTTTGGCCAGCGCAACAAGGAAATCCCGGTCGCCGTCGCCCACGATGTTGTCCAGGATGCGGACTTGAAATGTTTTGTTCGTTTCACCGGGCTGAAACTCAAGGAGGCCGCTCCCGTCCGGTGCGAGGACGAACGCATCGCCGCTGAACGTGAGCGTGCCCGAGGCGGTCAGGTAATCGCGGTTGGGCTTCGCTGTGGCGGGCTGCGTGGCGAAATCCACGGTGATGGGATTCACCGTGCCGCCGCCGCGGCGGACGTTTACTGCCACGGTGCGCGCGTACTCCTCGACGCTCAGGGTGGCGGCGGCGAACTCCAGGTAACATTCATCATCGACGATCAACAAGTCGGCTGCGGCCTGGGTGCCCAACACGGCGTTGCCGGTCGAGTTCGTGAGCACGAGCAGCGCGGTTTCATCGCCCTCGAGCAGGGCGTCGTCCAGGATTCGCACTTGGAACGTGGCCTCCAACTGGCCGGGGGCGAAACTCAGGGTGCCATTGGTCAGGGCGTAATCCGCGTCGCCTGCTGCCACGCCGAGGGCGACGACGGCGTTCGTCACAAAGAAGCCAATCGTGAACGCATTCGTCGCCACACCGATGCGGTGGACGGAGATCAGCGCATGGGTCGCGTTCTCATTGACGCGGAAGGCCGGCTGGGTGAACTCGACGGTCGTATCGTCGTCCAAGATCGTCAGCACTGCCGTGTCCTGGCCGCCCAGGGGTGCGCCGTTACTGGCGTTGCGCAGCGTCAGGTTGACGGTCTCCTGGGGTTCGACCGACGTCTCATCCAGGATCGTGATCGGGACGTATTTCAGGTTTTCACCCGGCTCGAAGGTCACAGTTCCGCTCGCCGCCACAAAGTCCACATCGGCAGTCGCGGTGCCGGCGCTGGCGACGTAGTCCACGGTCGCCGCCGAACTGGTATCGCCGGTGCGCCGGATCGGGAGCTGCGCGACGCCGACGTTCTCCAGGACCGAATAAGCGGTCGCGGTGAACTCTGTCGTGCCGTCGTTATCCGTAATGCTGACTGTGGCAGAGGCGCCACTCCCGATCTGCGCGCCAGGGACGCTCAGCAACGTCAGGGTCGCGTCCTCCAGATATTCCTGGACCTGATCATCGACGGGAATGACTGGCACGGTCACGGAATCGTGACCGGCGGGAATCTCAACCGGGCTGTCGATGGTTTCGTAATCGCTGCCATTGGCGGCGGCGCCGGAGAGTTGGAAATAAACCTTCTGGGGTCCTTTGGTGTTGGTCCGTCTGATCGTGAACAGGCCGGCCTTGAGTCCCGCCTCTCTGGCCACTCGGTCCGTCGCCTCGACGATCACGACCGACGCGTCGTCATCGAGAATCGTGAAGGTGTGCGACTTGTAGGTATCGAAATACGCGTTTATCGGGATGGGCGTCACGATGATGTTCGTGCTGATGTTCGTGGTCGAAAGATTGGGGTCATTGGGATCCTGCACGATGTTGGTCACGAGCTCGTTGGTGACGTTCGGAAACGGCTCGATCAGCGTCACGATGAGCGTCCGATCCGGCTGAGCATTCGTGTTGTCGAGGAGCAAGAGCTTGATGACTTGCATGCGGTTCGTGAATTCGTCTTCGCCGGTGTTGGGATTGTACGGAAATACCAACCGCCCGGTCGAACTGTTGAACGCGTAGTCCACCTCCGGGATCGCGCTGCCGCCGGTGACTTGATAGTCCACCGTTACGTCGGCGTTCTCCGCCGGATTGGCGCTGACCGAAACAGCCAGCTCTGCCTGCCCCGCGGCCTCGGCACCGCTGGACGTCAGCAGATTGAAGCCCACGGCCGGCAGGCCACTGTCGTTGTCGGTGACGGTGACGGTCGCTTGGCTGGCTGGACCCAGGTTGTACTCCGGACTCGACAGGAGCTGGAGCGTCACGGTTTCGGGGTCTTCGCGGAATGGGTCGTCCACCGGCGTGAGTGTAATCGTGGTTCTGCTCGCGCCAGCCGCTATTCTCACGCGGTCGCCGATCGCCGCGTAATCGGCCAGCGGTTTGGCGGTCCCGCCCGCGTGGAAATCGACCCACAGCTCACGGCTCAAATCGCCCGTGCGCGTCACCGTGAATTCGCCCGTGGCACCGCCTTCCCCAGCGGCATCGACTGTGGCCGCGAGGGTCACGGTGGGCAACGAGCCGTCTTGGATCAAGACGGTGGTCCTGTTCGGAAGACCGATGTTGTAGGTCGGAGTGTCGGAGAGGAACACCACGACGGTCAAGTCACCTTCCTTTCGACGATTGTTCCGCGGCGTCACCGTGATGTTGGCGGACGGCTGGCCCGCGGGAATGGTGACTGAGCCGGGGAGCACGCGGTAGTCCTGCCCGCTCACGGCCGTCCCGGTGACCAGATAGTTTACCACCAAATCTCGGATCAGATCACCGCTCCGCGTCACGACCAGCGTCGCCGGTTTGCCGGTGGCCTCGTCGGCGATCCCATCGGCGGCGACGAGGGTGACCAGCGGCTGGTCATTCTCGCCGATGGTCACCGTCGCGCTGGCGTTGCCGACCAAGTAGGACGGTTTGGGGACGACAGCGACCTCCACCGTCTTGTTCCCGTCGAGGTAGAGATTCGGGCGCACGATCACTGGCAGACTCGCGAGCGTTTGACCAGCGGGGATCGTCACTGTGGCCGGCAAGGCTTCATAGTCCGAACCGCCGGTCGCCG
>Ga0209726_10007522_pt1 | contig 12153 bp, 11 predicted proteins | sample Subgrocontami54m_FD_187453 | JGI IMG/M metagenome (GOLD analysis project Ga0209726, IMG submission 187453) | Subsurface groundwater microbial communities from S. Glens Falls, New York, USA - GMW46 contaminated, 5.4 m (SPAdes) (version 3) | ecosystem: Environmental > Aquatic > Deep subsurface >... | reverse complement strand
CAAGCAACTGCTGATGTACCCGGCGGTGGTGCTGGTGGTGGTAATCGCCGTCATGATGTTCATGCTGATCTACCTGGTCCCGCAGGTGGTGGTGCTGCTGAAATCCATGGGCCTGGTGCTGCCGCCGCAGACGCGCGCGCTGATCGCCCTCTCGGATTTCGTCATCAACTACTGGCCGCTGGTGTTCGGCGTGCCGATCGTCATCGCGATCGCCGTGCGTTTCCTGCTGCGCGTGAATCCGAGAGCGCAATACGGGTGGGATTACGTCAAGCTGCGCCTGCCGGTGTTCGGTCCCGTCCTGCAGAAAATCATCCTGTCGCGTTTCGCCAATTTCTTCGCGCTGATGTACGGCGCCGGCATCACCGTGATGGATGCGATCAGGACCTCGGAGGACATCGTCACCAACCGCGTGATCGCGGACGGCCTGATGCGCGCGGGCCAGCAGATCAATTCCGGCATGAGCCTGACGGAGGCGTTTCGCAACCTCGGCATATTTCCCCCGCTGGTGATCCGCATGATGCGCGTCGGCGAGGCCACCGGCGCGCTCGACACGGCGCTCCTCAACGTCACCTATTTCTACAACCGCGACGTCAAGGACGCGGTCGACAAGGGAATGGCGATGATCGGGCCGGCGCTCACCGTGGTGCTCGGCGGCATGCTGTCGCTGATCATGTGGGCGGTGCTGGGCCCGGTGTATGGTATTCTGGGCAATCTCAAATTCTGACCCGCACACCATGAACTGGCCCGAGATACCCAAGTTCAATTTCTCGTTCAGCCGCGCCGACACGGCGGAAAAGCTCCTGATTTCGATATCGGCCCGGCAGGTCAGCGCGGCGCACTGGCGCTTTGGGCGCTTCGACCGGTGCGATATTTTCACCTACAGCGACGACGGGCTGGTTGCCTTCAAGAGCTATCTCGCGGGCGTCGGCAGGAAACTGCCGGTGCACATGTTAGTGGACGCGGTCGAGGAGGATTACCGCCTTGAATCCCTGCCGCACAGCGTGGGCAGCGATCGCACCGACATGGTGGACCGCAAGCTGAAGCAGCATTACCGCAACACGCCCTATATCAGCGCGCAACTGCGGGGGCGCGACACCGGCAAACGGCGCGACGACCGCTATCTGTTTTGCGCGCTCACCAATCCGGAGCTGATCGCGGGGTGGGTGCAGGCGGTGACCGAGCACGAGTTGCCGATCGCCGGGATCTACCTGCTGCCGACGGTAAGCCAGGGGCTGGTTGAGCGGCTGCAGCTCGCGCAAACCAATCTGCTGCTGGTGTCGAGCAACAGCTCGGGCCTGCGCCTGACTTTCCTGCGCGAGCAAACGCTGCGCATCAGCCGGCTGGCGCGCATCGACGCCACCACGCCGCAGGCGGTCAAGAGCTACGCCGAGGAAATTTCGAATACGCGGCTCTACCTGCACGGCCTGCGCGTCATGACGCTCGACGAGCAGTTGTCGGTGCTGATCGTCGACAGCGACGATACGCTGGCCGAGCTGGCCGACACCCTCGCGCGCGACAACCCGAACATCGAATGCCACCGGCTGGGGCGCGCGGAAATCATCGCGCGCCTCGGCATCCCCGCGCCGGCGCTCGATTCATCGGCCGACGCGCTGTATCTGCACCTGCTGGGCTCCCACGCACCGGACAGCAACCTCGCGCCGGCCGAGGTCACGTTCGGCTACCGCATGCTCGGGGTGCGCCGCGGTGTCTATGCACTGGCCGCCGCGACCGCTCTCGCCATCGCAGCCTGGTCCGCATTCACCTGGTATCAGGTCGTTGATACCGAGGTCAATATCAAGTCCGACATCGAAAACGCGGCGGCGCAACTCGCGCAGTTGCAGGCGCAGTACCTGGAAACGGCGCGGCAGTTTCCGGTAACGCCTACCTCCGCCGAGAACCTGCAACGCGCGGTCGAGGTCGCGCAAAAGATAGGCGCCGCCACGCGCTCGCCCGAAACCATGATGGCGATCGTCGGCCAGGCGCTCGATCAGAACCCGGACATCCGGTTGAGACGCTTTGGCTGGAAATACGGGCGCGCCGACGGCGGGCAGCAGGACCCCCGCAAATCCGCCATTACCAAAAGTAATCCGGGCCCGGCCGCCGGCGCACGCCGGCAAAGCGGGGTGGTCGCGGGAGAAGTGCGGCCGTTTAGCGGCGACTACCGTGCCGCGAACGAATCCATCTCCCGGTTCGCCGCGGCGCTGTCGGAACAACCGGAGGTGGCCGAGGTCAAAGTCATCAAGGCGCCGCTCAATGTCAGCCCGAGTCTCACGCTATCCGGCACCACCGTCGACAGCAGCACGCGAGTCGGCGCCGCTGAATTTGAATTGCTGCTGGTGTTCAAACCGACGACATGAACCCGAACGTCCTGCGCGCACTGAAGGCCCCGCTGATTACGCTGGCCGCGGTGGCCGTAATCGGCGGCAGCCTGCATTACTACATCGATTTCGAGCTGACCAAGGCGAAGCGCGAGCTGGCGCGGCAACAGGGCAATCTGCGCGGCGCGCGCGCGCAACTGCAGAAAGCGAGGGACGATAACGCTACCATCGCGCGGTATCTGAGCCGCTACCAGAACCTGCAACGGATCGGCTTCATCGGCGATGAACAGCGCATCGATTGGCTCGACGCACTGCGCTTCGCCAATCAACAGGGGCGTCTGTTCGGCGTTACGTACCAGATCGGCTCGCAACAGCCTTATGCGCATGCCGGCGAGTTCGATCCGGGCCAGTTGACCTTGCATCAATCGGAGATGAAAGTTACCGTGAGGCTGCTGCACGAGGGCGATCTGATGCCGTTTCTCCGCACGCTCGCCGAGCAGCGCGTCGGCGTGTTCTCGGTCGACCAATGCAGTTTGGAACGCATCTATACCGGCGGCAGCGCCCGCAACCGCTTCAACGTGCGCGCCGATTGCGATCTCGCGTGGATCACGCTGCGGCCGCCGGTTGCCGCGGGAGACCGCAAATCGTGACCGCGCGGCTGTGGGCATTGATCGTTCTGATGGCAGGCGCGGGCACGGCCGCCGGCGCCGAGTTCGGCCGCATGTTTTTCACGCCGGCGCAGCGCGCCGCGCTCGACAGTTTTCGCAAACAGAACGTCCAGACCGCAATCACCATCGAAGATGACCGCGACAAGGACCTGGTGGTCGCTCCCCCCCCGCCCTCGGGGCCGGAGCACATGAGCGTCGGCGGCATGGTCCGGCGCAGCGATGGCAGAAATACGGCGTGGATCAACAACCGCGCGGTCGAAGCGGGGCAGCCGGGCGGCGTCAACGTCGCTCCCGGCAAGAGCGGCAATCGCGTGAAGATCACCGCGCCGCGAAGCGGCCGCAGCTTCGAGCTCAAGGTCGGCCAAACGGTGGACGTAAACAGCGGCACGATCGAAGAAAGTTACGCGCGCCGCGCAGTGCCAAAGCCCGCGCCCGAGTCGGAGCCCGAGCCCGCCGACAAACCCGCCGCGACGCCGCAGGCGGCAACGCAGCAACGGCCGCGCGCGCCCGATTCGCAGGAGCGGGCCGGGCGGCGGCGGCCGGCGGAAAATGAGGAGGACTCTGCGGCCGGAAGGAGGCGGCCGGCGCAAACTGAGGAGGGCCCCGCAAAGTGACGCACGCGGGCGCCACCAGTATCCCCGTGCCCGATCATTTGAATCGCACGTGCTGCCCGCGGCGCAGCGAGCACGGGCAGGCATTGGTGCTCCTGCTGGTGTTGCTGGGTCTGGCGGCCAGCGTTTTCGTCTTCAGCACCGCGAGCAATGTATCGACCTATGTGTCGCCCACCGCCGAGCGCATCGACAGGGACGCGCTGGCGCAGGCCAAGGCGGCGTTGATAATGTACGTCACCATCACCAATCTCAACACGAATCGTCCCGGCAACTTTCCCTGTCCGGATACCGACAACGACGGCATCGCCAATCTTTATTCGGGGAGCAATTGTCCAGGCTACGTTTCGGGCAGCAATGTTTATGTCGGGAGACTGCCTTGGCAGACGCTCGGCTTGCCTGATTTGCGTGACAGCAGCGGGGAACGTTTGTGGTATGCGGTATCGCGTAGTTTCGCGCGGAACCCTTCCTGTCTACCCAGTTGCAGCACCGATTTGACCAGCGATACCCTGGGCCAGCTTACGGTCAACGGCAGAACTGTGGTTGCGATCGTTTTCGCCCCCGGCAGGGTGCACGGCTCCCAAGTGAGAGACGCCGCAAACGAGAATACAGCATCGAACTATCTCGATGGTGAAAATGCGGACGGCAATAATGCAACGTTTGCCAGCGCGGTGGCTACTTCTACTTTCAACGACCGGCTGCTAACCATCGTCAATCCGGACATCATGCCGGAGATCGAGCAGTACGTCGCGAAAAAGATGATCGAGCTCCTGACGCAGTACAAGGCCGCCGTCGGAGTCTATCCCTGGGCCGATCAGTACAACGGCGATAGCAACGCCAGCGGAATCCAATACTACAATCATTGGCGCTTTCCGTGCGGCGCCGCAAAGCCAACAAGCTGGGGAGGCGCCGGCATCACGCTGCCCGAGTGGCTGACGAACGGGTGTGACAATCCCGTGACCGGTTGGACCAGTGTGATCTATTACGCCGTCGCGAAGAACCGGCTCGATAACGGCGGGAACCTCTGCACCACCTGCACCAACCTCTCGCCACCCCAACTTACCGTGGACGGCGTTGACAAGGATGTGGTACTCATCACGCCAGGCGGCTATACGGGCTCGCCGGCGCGCAATTGGCCTTTGGGCTTCGGCACCATCACCGGTTATTTCGAGGACAGCGAAAACGCGAACAACGATGACACCTTTGTCACACCCACCGCGAAGACCTACAATCGTGACCGCATCTTCACGATCCCGTAACTACCGCTGCCTGCGCGCCGCGGCGGGATTCAGCCTGATCGAGCTCGCAGTCGGGCTCGCGGTCATTACGCTGCTGCTGGGCAGCCTGATGGTGCCGCTGCAGAGTCAGATCGAAAGCCGCAAAATCGCGGACACGCAGAAAATCCTCGACAACGCGCGCGAGGCGCTGCTCGGCTACGCCGCCGCCTATGGTTATTTCCCGTGTCCTGCGGACTACGCGGGTGGCAGCAACGGGGCGGAGGCTACGGGATCGACTCACACGGCTGGCTCAGGTGCCTGCCCCGCGACCGTGACGGGGGGCGTATCCTCAGCCGTCTATATCGGCTACCTGCCGGCGGTGACCCTGGGATTCACGCCCACCGATGCGAATGGCTATGCGGTGGATGCCTGGGGGGGCACGCAGCCACTGAATCGCATCCGCTATGCGGTATCGGCCACGAATGTCGCTTCGGTCAACAACCCGTTTACGAACTCGAACGGCATGCGCAGCGCTGGCATGTCGAACATTCTTAACGCAACCCTGCTCAGCGTGTGCAATACCGCGGCCGGGTCATCCAGTACCGCTTGCGCGCCGGGGCCACCATCAACAGCTCTCACCTCCAACGCGATCGCGGTGATCTGGTCGCTCGGGGCCAACGCGGCTACGACTGGAGGCACCAGCACGGACGAGGCTGAGAATGCCGAGCCGCGCGCCAGCGCCGAGCGCGTTTTCGTCATGCGCGACATGTCGAAAGTTACGGCGACGGAGTTCGACGACCTCGTCGTATGGATTTCCACCCCCATTCTGTTCAGCCGGCTGCTTGCCTCCGGCCAGTTGCCCTGATCAGCCGCTGCTGCTGCGCGCCAAGTAACCGACGCCCCCAAAGGCGCGATAAATCCGCGCCCTACTCCGCCCGCGCCAGCTCGAAGCACACGTGCCCATCCGTGTTGCCCGCCAGGGTGAGCCGGTAACCCAGTTGTTCCGCCTGCTTCGCCGCCTGGTACAGGCCGATTCCCAGCCCGTTCCGCGACGGCACCGGCGCGGCAAACAGGCGCGCGGCAAGCTCCTGCGCGATCGCCTTGCCGCTATCGCAAATCGTGAGCCTGCCGCCGGCGGCCGGCTGGAATGCAACGCTGATGCGCAAACCGGGGTGCTGTTGTGCCTTGGAGAACGCGTTCTGGAGCAGATTTTCGGCGACGCTGTCGAACAGCTCGCCGGGCAGTTTCAGCGCCGCCATGGCGTGAGGCCCGGCAAACGCGATGTCACCGCGCGCGTAACGCTGCTTGAGGCTCTCCCACCATGCGCCGGCGTCGATTTGTGCCGTGGCCGCCGGCCACGAAGCGGTCAGCTTCTCGAGCGTCGTCGACAGCCGCTGCGTGATCTGCGGCAGTTGCCGCTGGATCAACTGCAGCGCCGCGGGCCGGTCGTCCCCGCCTGCCTCGGCCGCCGCGCACAACGAGCGCAGCGCCTGCAGCAGGTTTTTCACGTCGTGGGTAAGACGCGCGCCGGTTTCATAGATCGCCTGGGTATAAGCGTTGTGGCGCTGCACCTCTTCGCGCCGCTTGGCCTCATAGAAATGCCCGAGCATCTGCGTCAGCAGCTTGAGATGCAGCAGCAGCGCCGGGCTCAACGGCCATTTCGTGTGAAACGTCAGCGCCAGGTCGAAATGCGAGTATTCGGCATGAAATTGCGAGCGGGCGCCGACCTCGCCGCCGCCGCGCGGCGTGCGCCACGTGACTCCCGTCATCCACGGCAGCTCGCACAGGTCCTGCAGCGCGAACGCGAGAAAGCGCGCCGGCTCGCGCTCGCGCTCGGCGAGGTCGGCGAGTCCCTTGACCCAGCGCTCGAACGGCAGCCCCAGGCTCATCAGGTAACGCGACATCACGTGCCCGATCCCCATGAAGCCGCTGTGCGGATTCCACAGCCAGCTCAGCGTCACCAGCACCAGCGCGCCCCCGAGCAGGCTTTGCGCGAGCGCGAACGGATAATCGCCCTGACTGACCTGCTTGACGACAAAGCTGCCGAGCACCAGCCCCATGACCAGCATGAACAGCATCAGGCTGTAGACGAAATCCACCGCCAGCGGCGCGACTCTGCGGTCCTGGGGAACCGGGATGAAGATGATCGCGACTGGCAGCAACTGCAAACCGTATTGCACCAGCAGCGTCAACGCGGGATCAAAGTCCTGACCGGCGAAGAGATGCGGCACGACCCACACCAGCAGCAGCGAGAGCAGATACAGCGCCGCCAGCATCGCGGCGAGCCGCTGCCGCGGCTGCGGACTGCCGAGCAGGTTGCCGCCGATCAAGGCGACCAAAACCGCCAGCCACACCGCCATCAGCCACCAGTTGTTCCAGCCGGCGAACAACAGTCCGACGATCACGACCAGCAGCGCCTGGCGCCATTCGAGGATGCGCTCGCCGCGCCGCGCCGACTGCCACATGAGGAAAAATCCCAGGTGCACGAGCAGTATCGCCCGCGCCGGCCAGTCGTCGATGCCCCACGCCAGCGCGTAATGCAGCGCGAACAGCATCGCCCCCAGCCACCATTGCGGACGGGAGCCGATCAGACGCTGCTGCAAGCCGAGTGTGGTTTCGCTCAATTCCACTCCCTTGGCACCACCCTACGCGTATTTCGAAAACCGTCATTCCGGCGAAGGCCGGAATCCAGTTAAATCAAACAACTGGATGCCGGATCAAGTCCGGCATGACGAATTCTTAAAGGTTCCCTTATACTGAACCGCTCAAAACCGCAACGATTATCCCATGCGCCACCGGCAAATTGCGACCATTGCCCGCTTTACGCTGCTCGAGGCCTTGCGCACGCGCCTCGCGTGGCTGTTCGTCATTGTGCTGGGACTGATCCTGCTCACCGCCTACTTCATTCAGCAGCTCGCGATCACTGAAAGCTTGCGCCTGCAAATCGGATTTGCCGCCGCCGCCGCGCGCCTGGCGACGGTATTCGTGCTGAGCCTGCATATCCTGACCAGCATGGTGCGCGAGTTCAACGACAAGGGGCTCGAACTGACGCTGTCGTTCGATTTGCGGCGCTCCCACTATATTCTCGGCCGCCTGTGCGGCTACACCCTGATCGCGGCGCTCTTCGCGCTGCTCGCGACCCTGCCGCAATTGCTGCTCGCGCCGCCGCAGGCGGCGCTGCAATGGGGATTGTCGCTCGCGTTCGAGCTCGCGATCGTGACCGCGCTGAGCCTGTTTTGCATCGTGACGTTCACGCAATTGATGCCGGCGGCGAGTTTCGTGTTCGGGTTTTATCTGCTCGCGCGAGCGCTGACCGCGATCCGGCTGATCAGCGACACGCCGCTGGTCGGCGGCGACACGCTGTCGCACCGGGCGATTTCGCTGCTCCTGGACGCGCTGGCGCTGCTGTTGCCGGCGCTCGACCGCTTCGCCCAGAGCGCCTGGCTCGCCGACGGCACCGGGTCGTGGCCAGCGCTCGGCGCCAACGCCGCTCAGGCAGCGCTCTACGTCGTGCTGCTCGGCGCCGCCGCGATGTTCGACTTCTACCGGCGCAATCTCTGATGGCCGGTGAGCGCTCACTCACAGACGTGCCGCGCGCCGTCTGGTTCGCGCTGCTCGGTGCCTTGGTCGTGCAGATCGCATGGCAAAGCGCGCAGCCCCGACCAGTGGCAAGCGCGGTCGCGCTCACCGCGCCACCGCCGCTGGCGGCACTGCGCGTCGCGAGTATCGGCGAGCCGATCGTGCTCGCGCAGTTGACGACGCTCTACCTGCAGGCGTTCGACAACCAGCCCGGTATCAGTATCCCGTTTCGCGATCTCGACTACCGGCGGGTCACGCAGTGGCTGGCAACGATTCTGCAGCTTGATCCGGCCGGCCAGTACCCGCTGTTGATGGCGGCGCAGGTTTATTCGCAGGTTCCCGATCCCGCGCGTGAACGCCTGATGCTGGATTTCGTGCACGCGCAGTTCCTGCAGGACCCGAACCGGCGCTGGCGGTGGCTGGCGCACTCGGCCATCATGGCCCACCACCGCCTTCACGAATCTGAGCTCGCGCTGCGTTATGCCGACGATATCGCGCGCTTCGCGCCCGCGGCGCCGGGCTGGGCGCGCCAGATGCACATTTTCATCCGCGAAAATATCGGCGAACTGGAAAGCGCGAAGATACTGCTCGGGGGACTGCTTGAAAGCGGGGAAATCAGGGACGAGCGCGAATTCAGGTTCCTTTCGGAACGGCTGGAAGAGATGACAAACGCCGAAAAATCGTCAAAACCGTCGAAAAAATGACGAGGATAGGTAGTAATAATTGTTTATTTTCAGATAAAAACCAGTCTAATTTAATCTTTTTAAGAAATAATAAAAAATAAGTTATTGTATTAAAACAAATAATATATTTGTCCTCGCGATAAATCGGCGCCATACTCCAATATCACAAGTGGCATGGAACTTGCTGCAACCAACGGTCTCACTCATTACCAAAGGGAGCGCAACCATGCGTAAGCAAACCGGTTTTACCCTGATCGAGATCGCGATCGTGCTCGTGATCATCGGCCTGCTGCTCGGCGGCGTGCTCAAAGGCCAGGAACTGATCCAGAGCGCGCGGGTGCGTAACCTCGCGTCCACGCAGGACGGAATCAAGGCGGCGTTCTTCGGCTTCCAGGATCGTTACCGCGCGCTGCCCGGTGATTACACGGGAGCGCTTGCCATCGCCAACATCGGCAACGGCATGGCGGCGAACGCCGGCTGCACCGGCGCCGTCAACGGGGGTGGCAACGGCGATGGCACGATCGCATTGGCGGGTGAATCGATCATCGCGTGGGAACATCTGTCGAGGTCGGGCTTCATGACCGGCTCTTATACCTGCGCTGGTGCCGCGGCTGCCGCAACGAATACGCCGACCAATGTTTACAATTCCTTCGTCCAACTCGTTAATGACGCTGTCTACGGAATAGCAAGCGCCGGACCCGCCCGTCATAACGTGAAAAGCGGCTCCTCGATTCCGTCCGCGATCATCACCGAACTCGACCGCAAGATCGACGACGGGATGCCTTATACCGGCACCTTCCAATTCTCGGTCTTCAACGGCGGAGCAGGGGCGCCAGCTGAAAATGCCGCCACTGCCTGCACCACCGGCACAACCACCGCCGGCACCTGGAACGCTGCCAACGGCGCCACCAACTGCGGCGGCGCCACCCTGCTTTAACCGCGTCTGGTCGCGCGGTTTCAAAGCCGCGTCAGGCAAACCCGAAAAAGCCCGCGCAAGCGGGCTTTTTTCGTGGTTAGGGATGCGGAACAGCGGGCATTTCAGACTTGGCCCGCTCTATCATTCGTTTCACTTGAGAATATGCCTTGATGGCATGCAGCATCCACGATGCGGATGCCGATGGGCCGGCAATCGTTTGACTTGCTTCGGTAGTTAGTTCAGAGTTTGCAGAAGGAAAAGAACACTGATTTGGAAGATTAATATACACAGCCCGTCTTGCCACAGAGTCAACCCATGCGTCTGAATTCAATCGATCGAGCCCGGATTCTCGCCGCGGCCACTGAGCAGTTCGGGCCGGATGTTGCGGTCCTGCTTTTCGGTTCCCGTGTGGATGACACCAAGCGCGGCGGCGATATCGACCTTCTCGTTTGCCCCGCAATTGCGCAGACCAGGGAGTTGCTCCCCAAGAAGATCCGTTTTCTGGCCAGGCTCGAAAAGACGCTTGGCGAACGCAAGATCGATGTCGTCATCGAAGTGCCGGGTGATGTACGCCCTATCGTCCGGGTCGCGCACGAAACAGGCGTCCGGCTATGAAAACAAATCCGGAAATTCTTGCGCTCGAGCACGCCCATGCGGCGTGCAAAGTGCATGACGAAGCGCTCGGCGATGCTCTGGAGGACATCGGACAGTGGCCGATCACAGAGACCCAGCTCGATCATCTGACCAAGGATCAGCGTCGCCTGCTCGACCAGTTTGCCTACCGCTACACGCGTCTTCAGGATGCCTTAGGGGCACGACTCATGCCCGCTGCTTTGCGGGCGCTGGGTGAAGACATTGAGATCATGCCGGCGTTGGACCGATTTAACCGTCTGGAACAACTCGGCTGGTTGCCCTCGGCCGACGAGTGGCTCGAACTGCGGCGCATCCGTAACGAGTTTGCGCACGATTATCCGGAAATGGCGAAAGAGCGGTTCGATCAGCTGCAGCTTGCGCTGGCTGCTGCCCGCCGGGCGAGGGAAATCTTCAACTTCCTGGGCCAGAAAGTTTTGCAGCGGCTGGCGGCGGCGAAACGCTGAGCGGTTCGTGGTTCGAATCACCAATCACGAATCCCGTAATCAGCCCTGCATCAGTTTCATCTCGGCCGCGGCACAGTCCTGCTCGGAGCCCAGCAATACCAGCACGTCGCCGGATTCGATCCGCAACCCGGGCTGCGGCGCCTGCGCGTGCACGTTATGGCGCCGCACCGCCTTGACCTCCACTTGGTAGCGCGCGAGCGCGAGTTCTTCGAGCGTTCTGCCGATCGCCGCCGCGCCGGGCGTGATCAGCACCGAATGCAGCAGCTTCTGCGCTTTGTGCGCGGCGTCGTCCGCCGCGTCGGAGGTGCCGTGGAAATAACCGCGCAGCAGCCTGTACCGCTCCGCGCGCGCGTCGCGAATACGCCTGAGCACGCGGTTGAACGGCACCCCGAGCAGCATCAGCGCATGCCCCGCGAGCATCAGGCTGCCCTCCATGATGTCCGCCACCACCGCGCCCGCGCCCGCTTCCCTCAAGGGGTCGAGATCGGTATCGTCGAGCGTGCGCACCACCACCGGCAATCCCGGCCGCAGCTCCCGCACCTGAGCGAGGATGCGCAACGCGAGCGGGCTGTCGGCGACCGAGATCACCAGCGCCCGCGCCCGCAGCAGGCCCGCCGCGACCAGCACCTCGCGCCGCGCGGCATCGCCGTAGACGACGCGCTCGCCCGCGGCTGCCGCTTCCTTGACGCGCTTCGGGTCGACGTCGAGCGCGATGAAGCCGATGCCCTCCTGGTCGAGCAGGCGCGCCAGATTCTGGCCGCTGCGCCCGTAACCGCATACCACGACGTGCTGGTCCACGGCCATCGAGTGCACCGCGACGTTGTGCAGTTCCATCGCGCGCGCCAGCCAGTCCGCGCCGCTCACATGCCGCACGATCTTCTCGCTGCGCTCGATGATGAATGGCGCGGCCAGCATCGACAGCACCATCGCCGCGAGCGCGGTCTGCAGCACCGCCTCCGCCACCAGGTTGAACGGTGCGGCCAGCGACAGCAGCACAAAGCCGAACTCGCCGCCCTGCGCCAGATCCAGGCCGGTGCGCGCCGCGGCGCCGGTATCGCTGCCGAACA
>Ga0209726_10007519_pt1 | contig 12154 bp, 8 predicted proteins | sample Subgrocontami54m_FD_187453 | JGI IMG/M metagenome (GOLD analysis project Ga0209726, IMG submission 187453) | Subsurface groundwater microbial communities from S. Glens Falls, New York, USA - GMW46 contaminated, 5.4 m (SPAdes) (version 3) | ecosystem: Environmental > Aquatic > Deep subsurface >... | reverse complement strand
GGTGGCTGGATGGGTGGTAGGCGGCGGCATGGTGCTCACCACCATGTGCGACATCCTGGTGGCGGCCGACAACGCCCGCTTCTCCTACCCGGAAGTGAAGGTGGGCTTCACCGGCGGCCTCATCACCAACCTCGCCTCCCGCATCCCGCACAAGATCGCCATGGAGCTGCTGCTCTTGGGCGAGCCGATCGATGCGCGGCGGGCGTATGAGGTGGGCTACGTCAACAAGGTGGTGCCGGTCGCGGAGCTGATGCCGGCGGCGCTCGATTACGCGAGCCGCATCGCCGCCACCGCGCCGCTGCCCTCGCGTGCGCTGAAGCGCTTCGTGGCGGAGACCCTGCCCAAGGGCCCGACCGAGATCGCCGGCATCGCGCGGGTGCAGACGGATGCCATCTTCGCCAGCGAGGACTGGGCCGAGGGTCGCAAGGCCTTCGCCGAGAAGCGGCCGCCGGTCTATCGCGGGCGGTGAGGGTAAGGGGTCAGACCCCTTTTCCGCTAACGCTGCTGAGTTTTCCGCGCCGCTCGACGAAAGGGGTCTGACCCCATAGGGCGAATTGATGCACTATGGCTGGATGGCGGCGACCATCAACCTGGACGTCTACACCGATGCGCTGGTCGTACTCGGCACGGCCGCGGTGGTCGTGCCGCTGGTGCAGCGCTGGCGGATCAGCCCGGTGCTGGGCTATCTGGCGGGCGGGGCGATCCTCGGGCCGTTCGGGCTGGGCTCGCTGCAGAAATCGTTTCCCTTTCTCTACTGGGTCACAATCACCGACGCCGACAACGTCTCCGGCATCGCCGACCTGGGCGTCGTCTTCCTGCTGTTCCTCATCGGCCTCGAGCTCAGCTACGAGCGCCTCCTCACCATGCGCCGCCTGGTGTTCGGGCTCGGCAGCTTGCAGGTCGTCCTCTCCACCGTGGTAATCGGCGGCATTGCTGCGCTGTTCGGCAACGGCGGGGCGGCGTCGCTGATCATTGGCGCGTGCCTGGCCTTGTCGTCGACGGCCATCGTCATCGAGGTGCTGTCGGGCCAGCGCCGGCTGACGACCACGGCCGGCCGGGTGAGCTTCTCCATCCTGCTGGCGCAAGACCTCGCCGTCGTGCCCCTGCTGCTGTTCGTCTCCATCCTGGGGGCGCGCACGGGCGGCTCGGTGCTCACCGGTCTGCTGCTGGCGCTGACCAATGCCGCGCTGGCGATCGGGCTCATCGTAATCGTCGGCCGGCTGCTGCTGCGGCCCCTGTTCCGCCTGGTGGCGTCCACTGCGACACCCGAGCTGTTCGTGGCGGCGACCCTGTTCGTGATCGTCGGCACCGGCGTGGCGGCGGGGATCGCGGGGCTGTCGATGGCGCTCGGGGCCTTCGTCGCCGGCCTGCTGCTGGCCGAGACCGAGTTCCGCAAGGCCATCGAGACCACCATCGAGCCTTTCAAGGGCCTGCTGCTCGGGGTGTTCTTTTTCACGGTCGGCATGAAACTCGATGTCCGCGAGCTGGCGCGCGAGCCGATCTGGCTTCTGGCCTCGGTAGCGGGTCTCATCGCCATCAAGGCCGCACTCGCCACGGGCCTGGCGCGGCTCTTCCGCGTGGCCCTCCCGGCGGCGATCGAGACCGGGCTGCTGCTGGGGCCCGGCGGCGAGTTCGCCTTCGTCGGCATCGGCATGGCGACGGCGTTCGGGCTCGTCGGCGCGGGCATCTCCAGCTTCATGCTGGCCGTCACCTCGCTCACCATGGCGCTGATCCCGCTGCTGGCGGTAGTCGCGCGTCGCATCACCGAGACGCTGGAGAAGCGCAAGCCGGCGCCCGACCCGGAGCTCGCCGCGGCGCCACCCGGGGGCCGGGGGCACGCCATCGTCGTCGGGCACGGCCGCGTCGGCCAGATCGTGTGCACCATGCTGGAGCGGCACCGCTTCCCGTTCATCGCCGCCGACAGCGATCCGGCGGCGGTCACGGAATATCGCCGGCGCGGGCGCGAGGTCTACTATGGCGATGCCACCAACCTCGCTTTCCTGAAGAGTTGCGGCCTGATGGAGGCGGCGGCCGTGATCGTCACCATCCACACGCAGGCGGCGATCGACGAGATCGTGCAGGTGGTGCGCTCGCTCAGGCCCGACATCCTGATCGTGTCGCGGGCGCGCGATGCCACGCACGCCCGCCACCTCTACGGCATCGGCGTGAGCGATGCGGTGCCCGAGACGGTGGAGGCGAGCCTGCAGCTCTCGGAAGCCACCCTGGTCGGGCTCGGGCTGCCGGCGGGGCCGGTGATCGCCTCCATCCACGAGAAGCGCGACGAGTTCCGGCACGAGCTGCAGGAGGCCTCGGGTCGCGCCGGCAAGGGCGAGCAGCGCGCGATACGGGCGAAGACGCTGCGGGGTTCGTAGCGTGTCAGACCCGGAGGGTCTGACACCTACACGTGCCCGGCCCACTCGGACCGCGCCTTCAGAGCGGTGGCGTACTTGAGGCCGATCTTGCGCAGCCGCTCGCCCTCGAACTCCTGCTGCGCCAGCGCCATGCCGCGGTCGAACACCTCGGAATAGCGCCTGATGCGGCCGCCCTCGAGGTCGAAGCGGCCGATGCCGTCGAAGGCGACGCGCGCGCCGTTGGCCTCGGGCCGCCGCGAGTCGAACGAGAAGCGGTAGCTGGCATAGCCGGTGTTGCCGGCCACCACCGGATCGAAGAACTCCCAGCGGAAGTTGCGGCCGCCCTCGCCGAAGTGCGCCAGCATCGTCTTGATGGCGTCGCGCCCGGTCGAGGGGCCGAAGAAATAGTCGTCGTAGATGCCGTCGGGCGTGAAGAGGTCGGCCAGCGCATCGCCGTTGCCGGAGGTCGCCGCACCCGCGAATTTCCTCACCAGCTCGCTGAACTCCATCGCTTTCCTCCTGTGTCAAACCGGGGCTTGTCCCCGGTATCCAGCCATCAGCGCGCGCCGGCGCAAGAGAGACGATGGATCCCGGCGACCACGGCCGGTTCGCCGGGGCAGGCAAGCACCGGGATGACATCCGTTTACTCGGCTCGGGGCACCATACTAAGGTCGGCGATAGGTGACCACACTGCGAGGAGCGTCGATGCTGAAGCTGAGACCCAACTGCGAGTGCTGCGACAAGGACCTGCCCGCCGACGCGGCCGACGCCATGATCTGCACCTTTGAGTGCACCTTCTGCGCCGAGTGCGTGGCGAACCGCCTGCCCGGCGGGCGCTGTCCCAACTGCGGCGGCGAGCTGGTGCGCCGGCCGGTGCGGCCAGCGGCGATGCTGGCACAGTACCCGGCCTCGACGGAGCGGGTGGTGAAGCCGCACGCCGGCTGCGGCAAGGCCGCCTGAGCGGAGGCCTTGCGCCAAGTCACGAGGCGGCGCGCTGCGATCTCTGGTCCAGGCCCCAGGCGCAACCGCTCTTGACCGGCCACCGCGCCGCGCCCTACCCAGACGCTCGGAGCCCAGGCGCCGCTGCGGCGGCGCCTCCTACGGACGCAAACGCATGCCAAGCGACGCAAAGACCGGCACCGGCAACCTCATCAGGGGTGCCACCGGCGACTGGGAGGTGGTGATCGGCCTGGAGGTGCATGCCCAGGTCGCCTCCAAGGCCAAGCTGTTCTCGGGCGCCTCCACCGAGTTCGGCGGCGCGCCCAACAGCCACGTGTCGCTGGTCGATGCGGCGATGCCCGGCATGCTGCCCGTGATCAACGCGGCGTGCGTCGCCCAGGCCGTGCGCACGGGGCTCGGGCTGAAGGCCCGGATCAACCTCGTCTCGGTGTTCGACCGCAAGAACTACTTCTACCCCGATCTGCCGCAGGGCTATCAGATCTCGCAGTACAAGCAGCCGATCGTCGGCGAGGGCATCGTCGAGGTCGACGCCGACCCCGGATCGGGGTCCGGGGCAAGCCCCGGATCGGGGTCCGGGGCAGGCGGCGAAGCGTTCAAGGTCGGCATCGAGCGGCTGCATCTGGAGCAGGACGCCGGCAAGTCGATCCACGACCAGCACCCCGACTACTCCTACGTCGACCTCAACCGCTCCGGCGTGGCGCTGATGGAGATCGTGTCCAAGCCGGATATGCGCTCGGCCAGGCAGGCGCAGGCTTTTGTGGTGAAGCTCCGGTCCCTTATGAGATATCTCGGGACCTGTGATGGGAGCATGGAGCAGGGCAACCTGCGCGCCGACGTGAACGTATCGGTCCGCCGGCCGGGTGATGAACTTGGCACTCGTTGCGAAATCAAAAACATAAACTCAATAAACTTCATCGGCCAGGCCATCGACTACGAGGCGCGCCGACAGATCGATGTATTGGAGGACGGCGGGAAGGTCGAGCAGGAGACGCGGTTGTTCGATTCGGTGAAGGGTGTAACGCGCTCAATGCGTTCCAAGGAGGAGGCGCACGACTACCGCTATTTTCCAGACCCCGACCTACTGCCTCTAGAGCTGACGCAGGAGTTCGTCGACGACTTGAGAAAGCATCTACCCGAACTACCCGATGCGAAGAAGTCGCGCTTCTTATCACAGTACGGCATCAGTGGCGCCGCCGCGCTAGTCCTCACTCTTGAAAAGAGTTGGGCGGATTTCTTCGAGGGCGTGGCCCAAGGGCGAGACGCAAAGCTTAGTGCGAACTGGGTCATCAATGACCTATTCGGGCGGCTGAACAAAGAGAAAATCCCGATCGAGGATAGCCCAATTTCCCCTCAGCAGCTCGGCGCCATTGTCGACCTCATCGCGTCAGGCGTCATCTCCGGCAAGATCGCCAAGGACGTGTTCGAGATCGTCTGGAGCGAGGGCGGCGAGCCGGCCGAAATCGTGGAAAAGCGCGGCCTCCGCCAAGTCACCGACACCGGCGCCATCGAGCAGGCAGTGGACGCCATGATCGCCGCCAATCCCGACAAGGTCGCGGCCGCGAAGGCCAAGCCCGCCATGCTCGGCTGGTTCGTCGGCCAGGTGCTGAAATCGACCGGCGGCAAGGCCAATCCGCAGGCCGTGAACGAGCTGCTGAAAAGCAAGCTCGGGATCACGTGACAATAAGCGGAGCTATCGGTTGGTATGGGTGTCTGATTCCATTGGCGACCCCGGCAGGACTTGAACCTGCGACCCCCTGATTAGGAATCAGGTGCTCTATCCGCTGAGCTACGGGGCCTATTGTTTGTCGGCCGCAGGGCTGACATAGCCCGGCGAAACGGCGTGGCGCAAGGGACTGAGCCATCCATGCGTCCGCGCTGCAACCTGCCCCGCTGCCAGCAGCGTGGCAATCCATTGGCAGCACGAACAAGGGGCTGGCTACGGCAGCTTCCAGGCGGTCTCGCTCGCGCCGGCATCGCTGACGAGGGTCAGGGTCAGGGACTTGCCCGCTAGGTCCTTGGCATTGCCGCCGCGCGCGAGGTCGACCTCGAACTTCAGCGTTCCGCCGGCGGCATCGGGCAGCCGCTTGGGCAGCGGAACGTAAAGGCCGTCCGGCGCTTCGATGAAGAGATCGGCGCCCTTGGCACCCTTGGCAAAGGCCGCCTCGATCAGGAGGCGGGGCGACGGGTCACCGAGAGTGGCGGTCACGCGCTCGAGCACCGGGTCGTCGGCGCGGCGGCTCGCGGGCGCGCGCGGCACCTGCGCCAGCGCCGCGACGATCGAAGGCGATGCGTCGCCCGCGAGCGCTGCCGGCGCAAGGTTGAGGGAGATCTCCGTCTGGGCAGGGATGCAGATCTCGCGGCAGACGCCGAACTCGGTCTCCAGCTTGAGCCCGACGGGCTTGCTCGCATCGCTGGGCACCACCTCGACGGGGAAGATGACCGCATTGGTGTAGCCGACGGTCTCGGCGCCGGCTTCCTGCATCCGGTGCGGCGCCGGATAGAGGACCTTGATGGCCGCCACGTTGGTCGAGCCGGCCCAGGTGAACGTCGGCGGCACGCCAGCGTCGCCAGGCATGCGCCAATAGGTCTTCCAGCCCTCGGCCAGCGTGATCTCGACGCCCGCCAGATAGGCCTTGGCCGACTTGACGGCTGGCGGGCCGGCAACGAGACGCACGCGCGCCGAGTGCAGCTCCACCCACGGCGAGGCCAGATTGAGGCGTTGCGCCGCCTGGCCCTGCGAGTGGGCTACGCCGGCAACGGCGGCCAGGACGAAAGCGCAGATGACTGGTGGCGCCGTACGCATGCATGCCTCATGGTTCGGCAAAGCCTATGGCATGGCGCGGTAAACGGGAATTCAACACTCCTCGATCAATGCGCCGGCAACGGCAGGGGGGCAGCCCCTTCCAGGCGCCACATTCAGGCGCTAGTCTTGGGCGATGCGCATGCCCAGGAAACAAAAGGGCCGCAGCTCCGCCTACCTCGACGGCCAGCTGCTGATCGCCATGCCGATCATGACCGACAAGCGCTTTGCGCGTTCGGTCATCTACATGTGTGCACATTCGCCCGAAGGGGCGATGGGGCTGATCATCAACCAGCGCGCCGCGCACATCAGCTTCAGCGAGCTCTTGAAGCAGCTCAGCATCATGCCCGGCAGTACCGACGACCTGCAGGGCGAGCTGGCCGACATGGACGTGCATGTCGGCGGCCCGGTCGAGACGGGACGCGGCTTCGTGCTGCACAGCGCCGACTACTACGTCGCCGATTCGACGCTGCCCATCGACGAGGGCGTGTCGCTGACGGCCACGATCGATATCCTGAAGGCCATCGCCGGAGGCAAGGGGCCCGACCGCGCCATCCTGGCGCTGGGCTATGCCGGCTGGCGCGCGGGCCAGCTCGAGAGCGAGATCGCGGCCAACGGCTGGCTGCACTGCCCCGCCGATGCCGATCTGCTGTTCGACCGCAAGCTCGAGCACAAGTACGAGCGCGCGATGTCGAAGATCGGCATCGACCCCTCGCATCTGGTCAGCGACGCCGGCCACGCCTGAGGGGGCCCCGGCGGGCATCACCCAACTCTCGATGACAGCTCAACAGGGGCTGGATCCCCGCCTTCGCGGGGCTGACGTTGGCGTGACCGCCAACGTCAGCTGCCGGATGGCTTGCCGTCCGGGTCGGCGTCGGCAGGGCTGGGAGTGCCCTCCGGATTTCCGGTCGGCCCCGACGTCCGGCCGGCGAGCTTGGCCAGGCTCTCGGCAATCGACGACGGCAGCGTGGAGAAATCGGACGGCGGCCGGCCATTGGTCCGTGCCGTCTGGGGAGGTGCCCGGGTGCCCGCTGCCTGGACGCCGGGGAGCGGCGGCAGGTTCGGGTGCGGCGCGGCGTGCGGCCGCGGCGGCAACGGCGGCGGGCCAGGGCTCGGGCGCGGCGAGGCGGGCGGCGCGTCCTGCGTGCTGTTGGTGGCCGCCTGCGGCGCGGACCCGGGCTGCTGCTGCTGCGGCGGCGGCGCGTTGGGGCGCAGCGGCGTCGGCGGCAGCGTCAAGCGCAAGGCGGCGGCCTGGTGGGCCTCGGGGTGCGCCGCCGGCAGGGGCGGAGGCCCGGTGGGCGGGCGAGGCGATCCCGTTGCCGCATCGGGCGGTGGCGGGCCCGCCGGCGCCGCGGCGCCATTGGCGGCGGCCGCGGGATGCGGCGCCGGCGCGGTCGACGGCTCGGCCGAGGCCGGGACGATGGGCGCGGCGGCGTGATGCCCGGGAGGGGCCTGTTGGGGCGCTTGCGCCGGCACTGGAGCCGGCATGGGCGCCTCCTCGGGCTTAGGCCGCTTGCGCACGAGCGCGCTCTTCTTCTTCATGCGGCGCTCGGCCCGGCGCGCCACCTTGATGAGCTGCAGCGCCTCGCGTTCCGACATCGGCTCGCCGTAGTAGAAGCCCTGGCCGTATTCGCAGCCGATCGAGCGCAGCAGGCCGACGTCGTCCTCGCTCTCGACGCCCTCGACCACCACCTTCTTGCCGAGCTCGTGGGAGAGGGCGACGATCGAGCGCAGGATCGCCGATCCCGCGCCGTTCTCGCCGCTGGCCTGCAGGAACGAGCGGTCGATCTTGATGGTGTCGAAGGTGAACTGGTTGAGATAGGAGAGCGACGAATAGCCGGTGCCGAAATCGTCGAGCGCCAGGCCGGCGCCGGCATCGGCGAGCTGGCGCAACACGGCGGTGGCCTTCTCGGGGTTCTCCATCACCAGCGATTCGGTGATCTCCAGCCGCAGCGAGCCCTTCGGGATCACGGCGCGGCCGAGGATGTGGCGCACCTCCCTGACCAGCTCCGGCCTGAACAGCTGCCGGCTCGAGACGTTGACGCTGACGAACACGGGCGCGTCCGGCCGCGGCATCTCCTTCTGCCAGCGCACCGCCTCGCGCACCGCGCGCACCAGGACGTAGGAGCCGAGCGAGACGATGAGGTCGGACTCTTCGGCGATCGGCACGAAGTCCGTCGGATTGAGCAGGCCAAGCGTCGGGTGCTCCCAGCGCAGCAGCGCCTCGAAGCCGGCCAGCGATTCGGTGGGGAGATAGAAGATCGGCTGATAGACCAGCCGCAGCTGCTTCTTCTCGATGGCGCGCCGCAGGTCGGCCTCCAGCGCCGGCCGGCTGTCCTTCTCGCTGCGCATGCCGGCGTTGAAGATCTCGATCCGGTCCGGCCCCGCGCTCTTGCCCCGGTACATGGCGATCTCGGCCTCGCGCAGCAGCTCGGCGGGGTCCTCGTCGGGGCCGTCGTAGAGCGCGATGCCGATCGAGGCGGTGAGCACGATCTCCTGGCCGGCGATGTTGATGGGCGCGCGCAGCGAGCGGCGCACCTGCTCGGCCAGCATGGCGAGCTCGGAGGGATCCGACTGGCTGAGCAGCAAGAGCGCGAACTGGTCGCCGCCGACGCGCGCCAGCGTGTCCTGCGGCCCGAGGTTGCGCCCGAGCCGGCGGGCGACGGTCAGCAGCAGGCTGTCGCCGACCACGAGCCCGTACGCGCTGTTCACCGATTTGAACTTGTCGATGTCGATGAACAGCAGCGCCGGCCGCACCAGCGGCTCGAGCGTGGCGCGCTTGGCGGCGATCGCCAGGCGGTCGAGGAACAGCTCGCGGTTCGGGAGCCCCGAGAGGCTGTCGTGCACGGCATCGTGCAGCAGCCGCTCCTGCGCGCGCTTGGCGTCCGTCACCTCGCGGATCAGGCCGACGCAGCGCAGGTTGCGCCGGTCGCCCGCCGGCAGGCTCGCCGCCTCCAGCTCGAACCAGCGGTAGGAGTTGTCCATGTGGCGCATGCGAAACTCGATGCGCATCTCGCCGCCGGACCGCTCCTTCACCGAGGCCAGCAGCAGCTTGAAGCGCTCGCGGTCGGCGGGGTGCATGTGCTTGGCGAAATCGTCGGTCTTGGTGGAGAGCTCGCCGGCCTTGAGGCCCAGCACGGCCTCGACGACCGGGCTCACCTTGATCTCGTCGCGCCGCACCTGCCATTCCCAGACCGCGGCACCCGCACCGTCGACGGCGAGGGATCTGAGCTGCTGCTCGCCCGGCTGGGCGCCATACGAGGGCTCGATGGAGCGGAACGCGTATTGCGTGACGGTGAAGCCGATGAGCACGACGATGAGCACGAGGCCGGCGGTGAGGCCGAACACGACGATGTCGCCCGACAGCCGGCCGGTGAGCGTGATGCCGGCGCCGAACAGCCACACCAGCAGCAGCATCCAGGTCGGCACCAGCGACAGCGCGCGATCCTGGCCGCGCAGCGCCAGGAACAGCGTCAGCATCGCGCCGGCGCCGGCGATGGCGATGCTGGAGAGGCGGGCGAAGGTGGCGGCCAGGCGCGGGTCGAGGAACGCCACGGCGACGAGAACCAGCTGCGCTGCCACCCACAGCCCCAGTAGCATGCGCACGAAGCCGTGCCAGGCCCCCAGCCGCAGGAACGTGTGCAGGAAGATGAGCAGCGTCGCCGCCATGCCGGCCTCGGTGGCGGCGCGGTATTGCGCGTTCTCCTCCGGGCGCACGTTGAACAGCTTGTGCCAGAAGCCGAAATCCACGCACAGGTAGGCGAGCACGCACCAGGTGAAAATGGCGGCCGTCGGGAAGATGGCCTTGTGGTTGGCGGCGAACACGGCGGTGAGGAAGATGGCGAGCAGGCCGGTGATGCCCAGCATGATGCCGTTGAAGAGCTGGCGGTCGCGGCTCTTCTGCTCGTACTCGATGGCCTTCCACAGGAACAGGCGGGCGAAGCGGTCGGAGGCGAGCTCGGCGACGAAGGTGACGGTCTGGCCGGGCTCGAGGGTGAGCCGGAACACGTCGGCGCGGTCGTTCTTCATGCGCTCGGGCACATAGCCGACGGAGGGCGTGACGGCGTCGATACGGCGCGCGTCGAGGTCGGGCCACACCACGCCCGAGCCCACCGTGCCGTAGCGATCCGCCACCAGCCAGCGCTCGATCGGCTTGTCGGTGGTGTTGGTGAGGGCGAAGACGAACCAGGAGGGGTTGGTGCCGGGAGTGAGCGCGCGTACCGACATGCGGCCCCTGACGCCGTCGGCGCCGGGTGCCGTCTCGATCTGCAGCGCGTCGCCGCGCCCCTCGTAGGCCTCGCCGAGCGCCGTGATCTCGATGCGGTCGAGGTCGTTGCCGATCTCGATCGCCTTGAGCGCGAGGGCGGCGGGCGCATGCGCCAACAGCAGCACGGCGAACAGCAGCGCGAGCGAACAGGCGCGCAGAAGCGCGTGCGCTCGCGCGCACGGTCGCTTTCCGGTCCTGCCGCGCGTTGGCATCAAGCCCTCGCCGTCTCAGCCCCGTGCATCGTCCTGCAGCAGGGCGAACAGATCATGATCCTGCCAAACGCCGTTGATCTTCAGGTAGCGGCGCGCCATGCCTTCGCGCTTGAAGCCGGCCTTCTCGAGCACGCGCGTGGAGGGGGCGTTGTGCGGCAGGCAGGCGGCCTCCAGCCGATGCAGGCCGAGCGTGCCGAAGGCGAAGGGCACCATCGCCTTGACGGCGTCCGTCATGTGGCCGCGCCGGGCGTAAGGTGCCCCGACCCAGTAGCCGACCGAGGCGGCCAGGGCGACGCCGCGCCGCACGTTGCTGATGCTGAGGCCTCCCAGCAGCACCGCATCGGCCTGCCGGAAGATGAAGAAGGCGTAGCCCTGGTCGTCCCTCAGCTCGCGCTGATACTGGCGCAGGCGCCGGCGGAAGGCCGAGCGGGTCAGCTCGTCGCGCGTCCACTGCGGCTCCCAGACGGTCAGATGCTGGCGGCTCCTGGCCCTGAGCTCGGCCCAGGGCGCATAGTCGCCCATCGCCGGGTGGCGCAGGTACACGTCCCGGCCGTGGACCTCGGCCTCGGCATCTATTCCCGTCGATCTCAGGAAGGCCATCTCAGTCCCCCTTCCCCGCGCTGCATCGCCGTTCGCCAAGCCTCTCTTTCACGCCCTTCACGCCTTCGCCACCCGTGCCGCGGCACTTCGCGCGTAGGCTTCGCCCTTGCGCCCCGCACCCACGACCGCGACCGAGGGCGGCGACCCGGTGACGAGCTGCGCCGCCAGCTCCCGCACCGCCTCCGCCGTCACGGCGTCGATGCGCTCGATCAGCTCGGGCGGGCCCATCAGCCGGTCGAACAGCAGCAGCTGGCGCGCCATCTGCTCGGCACGGGCCGACGAGCTTTCCAGGCCCATCAGCAGCCCGGCCTTGAGCTGGGCCTTGGCACGACCGAGCTCGGCCTCGGCCGGCTTCTCGGCGGCGGCGCGAACCAACTCGCCGCCGACGACGTCGATCAGCTTGCCCATCATTTCCGGCCCGGTCGCGGCATGGATGCCGAACAGCCCCGTGTCGGCCAGCGCCCAGCAGCTCGAATATATCGCATAACAGAGGCCGCGGCGCTCGCGCACCTCCTGGAACAGACGCGACGACATTCCTCCGCCGAACAGCCCCGAGAACACCTGAGCGGTGTAGAATTCCTGCGCCCGATACGACGGCCCGGCGAACGCCATGACGAGATGGCTCTGCTCGAACGGCTTGGCCGAGGTGCGCGTGCCACCGACATAGCGTGCAGGCTCGAATCGGCTTCCCATCCCGCCATTGAGGCCGGCGAATTGGGCCTCAGCGTGGCGCACGATGTCGGCATGGTCGACGAGCTGGTGCGCCAGGCGCTGCACGTCGCCGACCCGCAGGTGCGGGGGATCAACAACCTGCGGGGAACGCATCAACCGTCGGATGCCGCCGATCGTTACGCGCTCTGCGAGGAGTACGGATTCGAGCTTTCCCAGTCCGGACCGACCGAGGATTTCGCCGGTCTCTTCCAGCACTACATGTATCACCCATTTCGCTCCAGCACGGACAACG
>Ga0209726_10007518_pt1 | contig 12156 bp, 5 predicted proteins | sample Subgrocontami54m_FD_187453 | JGI IMG/M metagenome (GOLD analysis project Ga0209726, IMG submission 187453) | Subsurface groundwater microbial communities from S. Glens Falls, New York, USA - GMW46 contaminated, 5.4 m (SPAdes) (version 3) | ecosystem: Environmental > Aquatic > Deep subsurface >... | reverse complement strand
CAATACGGGGTGACGGTCGACCCCGCCGAGATCGCGGTGACGACCGGCTCGTCGGCCGCGTTCCAGCTCGCCTTTCTCGCCGCGTTCGAGCCGGGCGACCGGGTCGCGCTCGCCGCGCCGGGCTACCCCGCCTATCGCAACATACTAACCGCGCTGGGGCTCGAACCGGTCTTGATCGAGGTCGGCGAAAACGCGCACTACCAACCCAACCCCGAACTGCTCGCCGATTATCCCGATCTGGCCGGATTGATCGTCGCCAGCCCGGCCAATCCGACCGGCACGATGATCGCTCCCGCCGAGCTGGCCCGGCTGTACGATTATTGCAGCGCGCGGCGCATCCGCCTCGTCTCCGACGAGATCTATCACGGCATCACCTACGAGGCGCCGGCGCAGACCGCGCGCGCGTTCGGGCGGGATGCGATAATCGTCAACTCGTTCTCGAAATATTACAGCATGACCGGATGGCGGCTCGGCTGGATGCTGGTGCCGCCCGACCTGGCCCGCTCGGTCGAGTGCCTGGCGCAGAATTTCTACATCTCGCCGCCGGCGCTGTCGCAATTGGCGGCGGTGGCCGCGCTCGATTGCCGGGCCGAGCTTGGTGCCCATGTCGCCCGCTATCGTGCCAACCGCGACCACCTAATCGCCACCCTGGCCGCCTCCGGGCTGACCCGATTGGCGCCGGCCGAGGGCGCGTTCTACCTCTATGTCGACGTGTCGGCATTGACCCGCGACAGCGGCGAGTTCTGCCGCCGCCTGCTCGCCGAGACCGGGGTCGCGGTGACCCCGGGGCGCGATTTCGACCCGATCCACGGCGATGATTGGATCAGATTGTCGTTCGCCGGCTCAGCAGAGGACATCGCCGAGGCCGCGCTCCGGCTCGGCGAATGGCTGCCGCGGCAGGGGTGACAGTATCGGCTTGGCGCGACGAGCGCGGAGGACGCACAAAGGAGCGAAGATTTACCAATCGTCATACCGGCGAAGGCCGGTATGACGGTGGAAGCAGGTCTCGGCCTGCGCTGGAATGACGAGTTAGGGAATACCGTGCGGAGTTCCTTCGTGTCCTCCGCGACCTCGGCGCTATAAAACCCTTTACCGCCGTGCCGCGGCGCGCGCCGCCGACCACCCTTCCGGGTCCTTGAGGAACCCCTCGATCGCCTCGTACTGGCCGGGGCCGAAGCGGCCGAGGCTTTCCGCCATCGCCGCCACGTCCCACCAGGTGGCGAGCGCGTGCAGGGCGATGCCCTCGGCCTGGAGGCTAGTTTCGGTGTGCGGGAAGATGCCGTAATTGAAGATCACGAAGGCATGGCCGATCGCGCCGCCGGCCTGGCGGATCGCGCGCACGAAGTTGAGCTTCGAGGTGCCTTCGCTGGCGAGGTCCTCGACCAGCAACACGCGCGCACCGTCGCTAAGCTGACCCTCGATCTGGGCGTTGCGGCCGAACCCCTTGGGCTGCTTTCTGACATAGAGCATCGGCAACGACAGCCGGTCGGCGATCCACGCGGCAAACGGGATGCCGGCGGTCTCGCCGCCGGCGATCGCGTCGAGCGCCTCGAAGCCGATCTTGCGCTCGATCAGGTCGGCGCCGAGATCCATCAGCCGCCGCCGCGCGCGCGGAAACGAGATCAGCCGACGGCAGTCGATATAGACCGGCGACAGCCGCCCCGAGGTAAAGGTGAACGGGTCGTCGGGCCGAAACAGCACGGCCTCGGTTTCGAGGAGGATGCGGGCGGTGATCTCCGCCGCGTCGGCTTCGCTCGGCGTGCGGATCGGGTGGACGATGTCGGCCATGACACATCTTAACGGCAAAGCGGACGGGCTTGACAATCGAAGATAATTCGAACAAATCATGAACTTCATAAGGAAGGCGTTTTGCATGTCTGGCGCGGTCGGTCTTGAGCGGATTCCGCTGGCGCGAAATCGGCGCCTTCCCGCCGAATCGGACCTGGTTTCCCAGCGGAGCCTGGTCACCAAGTCGAGCCTGGCCACCAAATCGATCGCCTCGCTCGCGGCATTGCGCGATCGGGTGAAGCGGCTCGAACACCCGGCGGCGATGGCGCACGGCATCCTGCCGTTCGATGTCGCCGCGATCGACCGGGTGTTGCCGGGCGGCGGGCTGGTTCTGGGTGCCGTGCACGAGATCATCGGGCATGGCGGCGACGAGGAAGATGGCGCGGCCGCCGCCGGGTTCGCCGCCGGCATCCTTGCCCGGCTCGGCGCCGGCATCGTGCTGTGGTGCCAAAAGCGGCCCGACCTTTATGGGCCGGGCCTCGCGGCATACGGGCTCGACCCGGCGCGCATCGTCCTGGTCGCGGTGCCGCGCGACGATGCGATTCTGTGGGCCTTGGAGGAAGGGTTGCGCGCCGGAAATCGCGCCGGCCTCGTCGCGGTGATCGGCGAAATCGGGCGATTGCCGGTGGTGGCGAGCCGCCGCCTGCAACTCGCCGCCGAACGCTCCGGGATCACCGCCCTGGTGTTGCGGCGCTGGCGCGATGGCGGCGAGGCGGCGGCCGAGCGCGGCCAGCCGAGCGTGGCGATGACACGCTGGCGGATCGCCGCGATACCGTCGGCGGTCCCCCCGGACCTGCCCGAAATTGGCCGATGGATTGGGCGGCCTCGCTGGCGGGTCGAACTGTTGCGCTGCCGCGGCGGCGGGCCGGCGGTCTGGCCGGAAATCTGGGAGGTGGAGACAGCGGATGCGACGGGTCATGTATGTCTACCTGCCGAATTGGCCGATCGACCGGCTGAGCCGCGCCTGCCTGATGTCGGGCCAATCGACCGGCGCCGCGCCGGGTGAGGCGACGCCGTTCGCCACGGTGATCGCGTCCGGCGGGCGATTGTTACTCGCCGCGGTCGATCCCATCGCGGCCGCGGCGGGTCTGATGCCGGGAATGCCGCTCGCCGACGCACGCTCGTTCGTGCCCGGTCTCGCCACCGCCGCGGCCGAGCCGGCGGAGGACCGGGCCGCGCTGACCCGGTTGGCGGAATGGTGCGGCCGCTACAGCCCGTGGACGGCCCCCGACGGCGCCGACGGCATCAAGCTCGAGATCACCGGCTGCGCCCATTTGTGGGGTGGCGAGGGCGCGCTGGCCGCCGATCTCGCCGGGCGGCTGTCGCGCCAGCATGTCGGCCACCGCATCGCCATCGCCGGCAGCCTGGGCGCGGCCTGGGCATTGGCGCGTTTCGCCGCCAGCGCAAGCGGGGCCCCAATCGTGCCATCGGACCGAATACGGGACGCGCTCGTGGCGTTGCCGGTCGAGGCGTTGCGGCTCGACCCGGCCACCTGCCAGGGGTTGCGGCGGGTCGGGCTGAAGCGGATCGGCGAGCTTTACCCGATGCCGCGCGATGCGTTGGCGCGCCGCTTTGGCGAGAGCATGGCCGCCAGGCTCGACCAGGCCACAGGCGAATTGCCGGAACCGCTCTCGCCGCTGGGCGAGACGCCGACACGGCGGGTGCGGCTCAGCTTCGCCGAGCCGATCGCCGACACGGCCGATCTCGCCCGCGCGGCCGAGCGGCTGGCCCAGGATCTGGTGCATCGGCTGGCGCGCGAGGGGATGGGCGTGCGTCGGCTCGACCTCGGCTTTCATCGCATCGACGGCCGGGTCGAGCATATCCGGGTCGGCACCGCGCGGCCGAACCGCGATCCCGCCCATCTGGCGAAACTGTTCGCCGCGCGGCTCGACACAGTCGACCCGGGGCTCGGGGTCGAGGATGTGATCCTCGCCGCCTTCGCGATCGAAAGACTGGAGCCCGAGCAGATCGCCCTGGCCGGCGCCGGCGCCGCGATCGAGGGGAGCGGTATCGCCCCGCTGGTCGATCAACTCGGCGTCAAACTCGGCCCTGACGCGATCAGCCGTCTCGAAACGCGCGCCAGCCATATTCCGGAACGCGCGTCGGTGGCGGTGGTGGTGGGAAAAGAACGAAGCGACAAACATCTCGTCATTCCGGGGCGCTTGCGCCCGCGCTCCGGAATGACGAGCGGGAATGTTGAGAAAAGCCCGCTCAAGCCGCCGCGCCCGGTGCGGCTGTTGATGTCGCCGGAGCCGATCGAGGCGTTCTGGCTATTGCCCGACGACCCGCCGTTTCGCTTTGTCTGGCGACGGCGCCGGCACCGCGTGGCCCATGCCGACGGCCCCGAGCGGATCGCCGCGGAATGGTGGCGGCCGGAGGGGCCAGACAAGGAAGACGCGATCCGCGACTATTACCAGGTCGAGGACGGCGAGGGGCGGCGTTTCTGGCTGTTCCGGGCCGGGCTTCCCGGCGAGAAACGCCCGCCGCGCTGGTTCGTCCATGGCGTCTTCGCCTGATTGCGCGCCGGCATACGCCGAGCTGCAGGTCACCAGCAATTTCTCGTTCCTGCGCGGCGCGGCGCATCCGGATGAATTGGTGGCGACCGCCGCCGCGCTCGGCCACTGGGCGATTGCGATCACCGACCGCAACAGCCTCGCCGGTATCGTGCGCGCGCACCAGGCCGCCGAGCGGGTCGGGATCCGCCTCGTCGTCGGGGTGCGGCTCGATCTCGCCGACGGCACCGGCCTGCTCGCCTATCCCGAGGACCGCGCCGCCTACGGCCGGCTGACCCGCCTATTGACCTTGGGCAAACGCCGCGCGCCCAAGGGCGAATGCCGGATCGACTATGCCGATCTCGTCGCGCGGGGCGAAGGCCAGATCGTCGTCGCCTTGCCGCCCGCGACAGCGGACGCGGCGAGCCTTGCCGCCCATCTGGAATTCGCGCGGCGGGTCGCAGCGGATTTCGCCGGCAACGCCTATCTCGCCGCGCACCACCTCTATCGCGGCGACGATTCGCGGCGTCTGGCGGGGCTGGCGCGGATCGCCGCGGCGACCGGGCTGAAGCTGGTCGCCACCAACGACGTGCTCTACCACACGCCCGAGCGCCGCAGATTGCAGGATGTTCTGACCTGCATCCGCGCGCATTGCACGATCGCCGAGGCCGGCTATCGCCTCAACGCCAATGCCGAGCGCCACCTGAAGCCACCGGAAGAGATGGCGCGGCTGTTCCGCGGCTATGAAGCGGCACTGGCCGCCACGGTCGAGATCGCCGGGCGCTGCCGGTTCAGCCTCGACGAATTGCGCTACGAATACCCCGAAGAGCCGGTCCCGGACGGGATGACGCCGCAGCAGCGCCTCGCCCAACTGACCTGGGAAGGCGCGGCCGAGCGGTTTTCGCGGCGCTTTCCTTCCGTCACCCCCGCGCAAGCGGGGGTGACGGGGCAAGCGACTAACCTCGGGGCTCTGGATTCTCGCTGGCGCGGGGATAACGATGAATGCGGCCTTATCCCCGAAAAAATCCGCGGCCTGATCGCGCACGAGCTCGCCCTGATCGAGCGGCTCGACTACGCCCGCTATTTCCTGACCGTGCACGACATCGTCGCCTTTGCCCGCGGCCGCGGCATCCTGTGCCAGGGGCGCGGCTCGGCGGCCAATTCGGCGGTGTGCTATTGCCTCGGCATCACCGCGGTCGACCCCGCCCGCATCGACGTGCTGTTCGAGCGCTTCATCAGCGCCGCGCGCAACGAGCCGCCCGATATCGACGTCGATTTCGAGCACGAGCGGCGCGAGGAGGTGATCCAGTACATCTACGGGAAATACGGCCGCGACCGCGCCGGGCTGGCCGCGACGGTGATCTGCTACCGCTCGCGCAGCGCGATCCGCGAGGTCGGCAAGGCGCTGGGTCTGTCGGGCGATGTCGTCGCCGCGCTCAACGGCATGGTGTGGGGCTGGTCGAACGAGCCGATCCCGAACCGGCGGGTGCGCGAGGCCGGGCTCGACCCGAGTGATCGCACCCTGCGCCTGGCGCTCGACCTTGCCGGCGAGCTGACCGGGTTTCCGCGCCACCTGTCGCAGCATGTCGGCGGCTTCGTCATCACCCGCGGCCCGCTGTCCGAATTGGTGCCGATCGAGAACGCGGCGATGGAAGACCGCACCGTGATCGAATGGGACAAGGACGATCTCGACGCGCTCGGCATCCTCAAGATCGACGTCCTGGCGCTTGGCATGCTGACCTGCATCCGGAAAGCGTTCGCATTGATCGCGGCGCATTACGGCCGCGCGCTCGATCTCGCCACCGTGCCGGCCGAGCAAAAGCCGGTCTACGACATGCTGAGCAGCGCCGATTCCTTGGGCGTCTTCCAGGTCGAAAGCCGCGCCCAGATGACGATGCTGCCGCGGCTCAAACCGCGCGAGTTCTACGATCTGGTGATCGAGGTCGCGATCGTGCGACCGGGGCCGATCCAGGGCGACATGGTCCACCCCTATCTGCGCCGGCGCTCCGGCAAGGAGCAGGTCGAGTACCCGTCCGAGACGTTGCGCCAGGTGCTCGGCAAGACGATGGGGGTGCCCTTGTTCCAGGAGCAGGCGATGAAGATCGCGATCGTCGGCGCCGGTTTCGCCCCCGAGGAGGCCGACCGGCTGCGCCGGGCGATGGCGACGTTCAAGCGCAACGGCGAGATCCACCTGTTCCGCGAGAAATTCGTCGCCGGCATGGCCGCCAACGGCTATATGCGCGAGTTCGCGACCCGCTGCTTCAGCCAGATCGAGGGGTTCGGCACCTATGGCTTTCCGGAAAGCCATGCCGCGAGCTTTGCCTTGTTGGTCTATGTCTCGGCCTGGATCAAATGCGTCCATCCCGACGTATTCGCCTGCGCCCTGTTGAACAGCCAGCCGATGGGGTTCTACGCGCCGGCGCAGATCGTCCGCGACGCGCGCGAGCACGGGGTCGAGGTGCGACCGGTCGACGTCAATCACGGCGCATGGGACTGCACGCTAGAGCCGTTGGCCGAGGCTCTCTATCTTTCAGATTGTCATCCCGGCGAAGGCCGGGATGACAAGAGGCGTGCGTTGCGACTCGGGTTGCGCCAGATCAAGGGGTTCGGCGAGGACGACGCCGAGCGTCTGGTCGCCGCGCGCGGCGACGCCTGCTATCGCGACGCGGCCGATTTGTGGCGGCGCAGCGGGCTCGGCCGCGCCGCGCTCGAACGCCTCGCCGAGGCGGATGCGCTGCGCTCGATGCATCTCGACCGCCGCCGCGCGCTATGGGCGTTGAAAGCCCTGGGTGAGGCGCCGTTGCCGCTCTTTGCCGCGGTATGTCCAGCCGTCATTCCGGAGCGCTCCGACGGAGCGAACCCGGAACCCATGAACACCAATGATAAGGGACCTGGCGCGTCAAGTGCCGCTTACCCCGATAACCGGTGTTCATGGGTTCCGGGTTCCCGCACTACGCTCGGTCCCCGGAATGACGGTGGGGCGAGAGACGGGAACGAAACCCATGCCGCCGCGCTGTTGCCGGCGATGACCCTGGGCGAGCATGTGGTCGAGGATTACGCCAGCACGAGCCTGACCCTGAAACGCCACCCGCTCGCCTTCCTGCGGGCGGAACTGGCGGCGGAGGGACTGGTCACCGCCGCCGCGCTGATGACCCTCCCGGTCGAGACCCGGCTCGCGATCGCCGGGCTGGTATTGATCCGCCAGCGACCGGGCAGCGCCAACGGCGTCGTCTTCATCACCATCGAGGACGAGACCGGGATCGCCAATCTGATCCTGTGGCCCGATATATTGGAGCGTTTTCGCCGCGCCGCGCTCGGCGCCACCCTGCTCTATTGCCGCGGCCGGTTGCAGCGCGAGGAAAGCGTGATCCACCTGGTCGCCGAGCAATTGCGCGACCTGACCCCGCGCCTCAACACGTTGCGCGAGCGCGGCGGGAACGATCCGCCATCGCCGACCGGAAAGCCGCCGTTCGCCCTCCCCGAGCGCCTGCCCGGCTACGATTCCCACGACATCGTCGTGCCCAGCCGCGACTTCCGCTGAGCCGGCTTGGCAACCCGCCCCTCTCGCCCCAGCTTGTAGGCGATGAATTTCGTCTTCGCCGACCCCCGCGCGCCGCAGACGCCGTTGCGCACCGCAATCGGCGCGGCGCATCGCAGCGACGAGACGGCGGCGGTCGCCGCGATCCTGGCCGAAGCCCAGTTTCCGGCGGACGCGACCGCGCGCATCGCCGCGACCGCGCGCCGCCTGGTCGAGACGGTGCGCCGCGAGCGCGTCGGTAAAGGCGGGCTCGACGCGTTTCTGCACGAATATGCGCTGTCGTCGCCCGAGGGCATCGCGCTGATGTGCCTGGCCGAGGCGTTGTTGCGCGTTCCCGACGCCGAAACCGTCGACCGGCTGATCCGCGACAAGCTCGCCGGCGCGGATTGGCGGCACCATCTCGGCCATTCCGGCTCGATCTTCGTCAACGCCTCGACCTGGGCCTTGATGCTGACCGGCCGCCTGTTGCGCGCCGAGGATTCGGCGGCGGAGGATCTCGGCGGCATCTTGCAGAGCTTTCTGGCGCGGTCGGGCGAGCCGGTGGTGCGCCAGGCGGTGACCGCGGCGATGCGCATTCTCGGCCGGCAATTCGTCATGGGCCGCACCATCGAGGAGGCGCTCGGGCACGCGCGCGCGGCCGAGCGCCACGGCTATCGCCATTCCTACGACATGCTCGGCGAGGCGGCCCGCACCGAGGAGGATGCCGCGCGCTATCGTACCGCCTACGAGCACGCGATCGCCGCGATCGGGAAAGCGGGCTCCGGGCGACCGATCTCGGAGGCACCCGGCATCTCGGTCAAGCTCTCGGCATTGCACCCGCGCTACGAGACCGCGCAAGGCGAGAGGGTCGGGCGCGAGTTGCTCCCGATCCTGCTCGGCCTGGCGCGAACGGCCCGCGCCGCCGGCATCGGCCTTACCATCGACGCCGAGGAGGCCGACCGGCTCGAACTGTCGCTCGACCTGATCGAGGCGGTCGCGCTGGCGCCGGAATTGGCGGGGTGGGACGGGCTCGGCCTCGCGGTCCAGGCCTATCAGAAGCGGGCGTTGCCGCTGATCGACTGGCTCGTCGATCTGGCCCGGCGAGGGCGGCGCCGGCTGATGGTCCGCCTGGTCAAGGGCGCCTATTGGGACAGCGAGATCAAGCGCGCGCAGGAGCGCGGGCTCGACGCCTACCCGGTCTATACCCGCAAGCTCGCCACCGACGCGTCCTATCTCGCCTGCGCCCGGCGGTTGTTCGCCGCTGGCGCGGCGATCTATCCGCAATTCGCCACACACAACGCCCACACCCTCGCCGCGATCGTCGAACTCGCCGGTGGGCGAACCGACTGGGAGTTCCAGCGCCTGCACGGCATGGGCGAGGCGTTGTACGAGCAGGTGGTCGGTGCCGAGCGCATGGGGTTGCCGTGCCGAGTTTACGCCCCAGTCGGCGCGCACGAGGATCTGCTCGCCTATCTGGTGCGACGGCTGCTCGAAAACGGCGCCAATACCTCGTTCGTCAACCGCATCGTCGACGAGGCCCAGCCGATCGATTCGATCATCGCCGACCCGGCGGCGCGGCTCGCGGCGACACCGATCAAGCCGCATCCGCGCATCCCGCTGCCGCGCGACCTGTTTCAGCCCGTGCGGGCGAACTCGCGCGGACTGGATCTCGCCGACGCGCACTCGCTTTCGAGCTTGCGCGACGCGCTGATCGCGGTGACGCGCAAACCCTGGCGAGCCGGGCCGATCGTCGGCGGAAGCGAGCTCGCCGGCGAAACCGCGCCGGCGTTCGACCCCAGCGACCGTCGCCGCCAGCTCGGCGCGGTCGCGATGGCCGCCCCGGAGGCGGTCGAGCAAGCGCTCGCCATGGCCGCCGGCGCGGCCCATTCGTGGAGCCGCACCCCGGCCGAGAACCGCGCCGCCGCATTGGAACGGGCCGCCGATCTCTTCGAGCGGGACCGTGGCACACTGATCGCGCTGGTGATCCGCGAGGGCGGCCGGACGATCCCGGCGGCGCTGGCGGAACTGCGCGAGGCCGCCGACTATCTGCGCTACTACGCGGTGCGGGCGCGGGCCGATTTCGCCCACTCCGAGGCCCTGCCGGGACCGACTGGCGAGCGCAACGCGATCGGCCTTCATGGCCGCGGCGTCTTCGCCTGCATCTCGCCGTGGAATTTTCCGCTGGCGATCTTCACCGGCCAGATCGCCGCCGCGCTCGCCGCCGGCAACGCGGTCATCGCCAAGCCAGCCGAGCAGACCCCGCTGACCGGCGCTGCCGCGATCCGCCATTTGCTGATGGCCGGCGTCCCTGGCGATGTGCTCCATCTGCTGCCCGGGACCGGCGACGGCGTCGGCACGGCCCTGGTCGCCGATCCGCGCATCGCCGGGATCGCCTTTACCGGATCGACCGAGACCGCCCGCGCGATCAACCTCGCGCTCGCGAACCGTTCCGGACCGATCGTGCCGCTGATCGCGGAGACCGGCGGCATTAACGCGATGATCGTCGATTCGTCGGCCTTGCCCGAGCAGGTCGTCGCCGACGCGCTGGTATCGGCCTTCGACAGCGCCGGGCAACGCTGCTCGTCGCTGCGCCTCTTGTACCTGCAGGACGATATCGCCGACCGCGTCGTGCCAATGCTCGCCGGGGCGATGGCCGAGCTGACCATCGGCGACCCCGGGATGCTGGCAACCGATATCGGCCCGGTCATCGACGACGATGCCCGCCAAGCCCTGGCGCGGCATTTTGCCTGGATGACCCGCGAAGGACGGCTGGTCCACCAATGCCGCCTGCCGCCCGAGACCGCGCACGGCACCTATTTCGCCCCCGCCGTGTTCGAGATCGATCGCGCGGGGCGGCTCGAACGCGAGGTGTTCGGCCCGATCCTGCACGTCATCCGCTGGCGCGGCGACCGGCTCGACGCGGTGCTCGACGAGATCGCGGCGACCGGCTACGCGCTGACCCTCGGCATCCACAGCCGCATCGACGACACCGCGCGGCATGTCGCCAGACGGTTCGGGGTCGGCAATACCTATGTCAACCGCAACATGATCGGCGCCGTCGTCGGGGCCCAGCCGTTTGGCGGCGAGCGTCTCAGCGGCACCGGCCCAAAGGCGGGCGGCCCGCGCTATCTGCACCGGTTCGCGACCGAACGGGTGGTTTCGGCCGATACGACGGCGTCGGGCGGCAACGCCATGCTGTTGTCGTTGGGCGAGGAGTGCTGAGCGGTGCCGCGCAGGGCGGTCGGCGGCGCGGCACGCGACCCCGCGATGGGCGATGATCGAGATCGATTCGTGCCGGCACGTCTGGTAAAAGCCACCTCAAGGCCTACCGTTCGGCATTCAGCGACGGGTGATGACGCGACCGCTCCAAACCTTGAACGCGAGCATGCGAGAGCGGGCAAGTTAAGTGTTTGGGTCCCGCCGCGGCTTGCTCGGTGTGGCTGAATTGCCGCTGTCTATCTCGGCATTTTTACTTGGGTCCCGACGGGACTGTTGCGTGAATGCCGCAATGCCCGGCGTTCTGCTTCGCCACCCCCGTTTACCTCGCCGAATGAGCCAAAAACGATTGCCTTCGCTCGAACGGGTGCTACAACTGGTTCAACGGTGGCCACAGAGCCATCGTAGTGGGTTATTTGTGGCCGGAGGGTAAGAATGAGACACCGCTTTCTGCTAGGCGCCGTTATCGGAGTCGCCGCGGCGTTCAGTTGGGCAGACGCGCAGGCGCAATGGCTCTCGGCCCCGAGTGGCCCGGCGACGTTCTACTTGGGTCCCGAGGGTGGCTGGACCAATCTCGAGAACAGTACCGTCACGGCGGGCGGTCTGAGCGCGACCCAGACCAATGCCGATGGGTTCAACGTCGGCGTGCGTGCCGGCTATATGTGGGGCCCGTGGCGGTTTGAAGAGGAATTCAACTTCGCCCAGAACGGGATCACCGGCGTCGGCCCGCTCGCGCTGAAGGGCAACACCAACCGGATCGCGTTGATGACCAACGCGATCTACGATTTCAACCTCGGCTGGCCGGTGACGCCTCACCTCGGTGTCGGTATCGGCGCGGTCAATCTGAACCTCGGCGCCAGCTTCGCGCCCCTGGCAGGCGCCCAGGTCGCTCGTGGCAATTCGTGGCAATTCGGCTATCAGGCCCTTGCCGGCGTGCGCTACAACGTCAATCCGAATCTGGCCTTCGACGTCGACTACCGTTATCTCGGGACAACCGACCCGACGTTCCGCACGACAGTCGGCGCCATCCCGATCCAGGCCACCTACAGCACGCACAACATCGTGGCGAGCATAACGGTGATGTTCGGCGGCGCGCCGCCGGCTCCGCCCGTGATGGCACCGGCCCCGCCGGCTCCGCCGCCG
>Ga0209726_10007512_pt1 | contig 12169 bp, 15 predicted proteins | sample Subgrocontami54m_FD_187453 | JGI IMG/M metagenome (GOLD analysis project Ga0209726, IMG submission 187453) | Subsurface groundwater microbial communities from S. Glens Falls, New York, USA - GMW46 contaminated, 5.4 m (SPAdes) (version 3) | ecosystem: Environmental > Aquatic > Deep subsurface >... | reverse complement strand
GATCTCCCATCGTAATGGCGACGATTGGTTTCATGAGGGCTTAACTAACGGATTGAGATGAAGGATTTCTTTTTCAGGTCGTCCATCCAACTGATGAAACGTTCGTGGGCTTTCTTGCGGAAGAGCATGTCATTAACTTTATCTTTGACTTCCTCAAATGTCTCACTGGAAGCAGGACGTTTTTTCCCAACCTTAAAAATATGATAGGCCTGTTCTGTTTCCAATACTTCCGAAACACCATTTTCGGGTAACGAGAAAAGAGCCTTGTCAATATCGGCCACTAAAGTTCCGCGGTCCACAAAATCCATGTACCCTTTTTTTGCAGCATTTGAATCTTCAGAATATTTTTGTGCCAATTCTTCAAAATTTTTTCCTTCTTTAAGATCAGAAATCAATTGATTGGCTTTCTTTTTAACGCCTTCATCCATAGTTCCCTTCTGGATGGCTTCATCCCCTTTTCTCAAGGTGATGCCCCACAATTCAATTTGTTCTTTTTGAAAAAATTGTTCCGGATGTTCCTTGTAATATTGTTCCGCTTCTCCCGGCGAAACAATGACCCGGCCGCGAATGATGCCTTGATGAAGTTTGGCAATGGAGAGACGTTCTTTGAAGCGTTTTGCAATATCGGCTTGGCTAATACCGGAAGCTTCAAGTTCCTTTTTAAACGCAGCATCATCAGGAAACTGTTTTTTGAATTGATCTATTTCTTCGGTAAGCTCTTCATCGCTGACCACAATGCCCAGCTTCTGCGCTTCTTGTGCAACAAGTCTGTCCTCAATTAATTGATTCAGAAGCTTCAGCCTTAACGTTTCCAATTCACCTTGCAGGTTCGGCCCTTTATAGGTATTTTTGATTTGTTCATAAATAGGCCGAAAGAGCATGTCCACTTCACTTTGCGTAATGATTTCTTTATTTACAACGGCGGCTACTCGATCAACTAACTGCTGGTTTTCGCACAAAGCCGCGGGACAAAAGGAAAGAAAAAGCAGAGCAACCAAAGCAAATTTTAGTTTCATAGGGGATTTAAGGTATCATAGCCGGTTTATTTTTTCAATCCTGCTGATTGCTTCTCTTCTTCCACGGCTTGCTTTAACATCCGGCAATAAAGATCAAAACCCACCTGATAGATAAACCCGCTTTGCTCATGGCCGATGACGTTGCCGGCGCCGCGGATTTCCAAATCCTCAATCGCAATTTTAATTCCAGATCCAAGTTCGCTAAACCGTTCAATAGCTGACAAACGTTTCTCAGCGTCCTGAGTCAAGACCCAATTCTTCGGCACCATAAAATACGCGTAGGCTTGACGTGCTGACTGAAATCTTCCAACACGGCCGCGAAGCTGGTACAGATCAGACAAACCAAACGAGTCGGCCCGATTGATTAAAATCGTGTTCACATTGGGAATATCAATTCCGGATTCGATGATATTGGTTGAAATCAGACAATCAATTTCCCCATCTGTAAAGCGAGACATTACCTGTTCCAAGGCTGACACTGGCATTTGACCGTGCGCCACGCCGAATGAAACGTGTGGAAGAAGTTTTTTTAAGTGTTCATGAATTTTCTCGATCGATTGGACACGGTTGTGAACGAAATAAATCTGGCCCTTGCGTTCTAATTCGCGTTCAAAAGCCATTTTGATCCGGAGATCATCAAACTCCAAGACCTCCGTCACAATGGGTAGCCGCTGTTTTGGCGGCGTTTCAATGAGCGACATGTCGCGGACTCCGAGAAGCGACATATAAAGTGTCCTCGGAATTGGCGTCGCCGTTAGGGTCAAAACATCCACCGTCTCACGCATAAATTTCAAACGTTCTTTATGACGGACGCCAAACCGCTGTTCTTCATCGATGATCGCAAGCCCCAATTCTTTAAATGAAACATCCTTGGATAAAATCCGGTGTGTACCAATGAGAATATCTATTTTGCCCTCTTTGGCTTTGGCTACGGCTTGCTTTTGATGTTTGTTGTCCCGATACCGTGACAAGAGCTCTACTTCAACCGGCATATCTTTAAGCCGGCGTTTAAAGGTTAAATAGTGCTGCTCAGCCAGAAGTGTGGTGGGAACCAAAAAAGCGACTTGTTTTCCGGCAGTCACCGCCTTAAAGGCAGCGCGAACTGCAATTTCTGTTTTGCCGTAACCGACATCTCCGCACAAGAGCCGGTCCATCGGCTTAGCACTTTCCATATCGCGTTTAACTTCTTCGGTTGCCCGTCTTTGATCCGGGGTTTCTTCACAGGGAAATGTATCTTCAAATTCGCGCTGTAGATCCGAATCTTGGGGAAAACCAAAACCGGGCATAAAACTGCGTTTGGCTTGAAGGTTCACCATATCATGAGCAATGCTGCGAACGGCCAGGCGCGTTTTTTCTTTAATCTTGACCCATTCTTTACTGTGAAGTTTCGTCAGCCGCGGCTTCTTGCCTTCTCCGCCGATATAACGCTCCAGTAGTTCATGCTGCGCAAACGGCAAATAAATGATTTCTTCGTTGGCATATTGAATGGCGAGGCATTTTTGGGGCTGGCCCGAAATTTTGAGTGTTTTGGTTCCAAGGAATTGTCCGATCCCATAATCGAGATGAACCACATAATCGCCCGGCCTGATTTGGCCTAATTCGGAAATCGGCTCATAGTCTTCATAATGAGCTCTTAGGCGAGCTCGTCTTTTTAAGAATGATTCGGTAACGGGCAAAAGAAATAATTCTTCAAAATTGGTGAGGTTTTTTCCTTCCAGAATGGAATAATCCCGGATGGATTCGATCTGGTCTAAATGGAAATGAATTCTAAGAGGAGCTCGGTAAGAAAGCGGAAAGACATCGATGACGGCGCCGCGGAGGGCGTAGTCACCTGGTTCTTCGACTACTTTTTGTTCGCGGTAATTTAATTCGGCAAGCTTTGCCAGCAATTCATCGTGCGCTATTTTTTCGCCGATTCGAATCCGGAAAATCCTGGCATTTATATCTTTTTCAACCATTCACGGATTCGTTGTACGCCGGATTCAATGAGTTTCTCGGAGGTCGCAAAACTCATGCGAATCGCATGATCATCACCAAAGGCAACGCCCGGAACAACCGCCACCATCGCTTCATCGAGAAGCCGTTCTGAAAATTTTAGCGAAGGAATTCCGGTTTTTGAAATATCAATAAATAAATAAAACGCTCCAGCGGGTTTGAACGGTTTGAGGCCGGGAATATCTTTGACGAGATTAAAGATTAAATCCCGGCGTTTCTCAAAGATGGCAAACATTTTAATAATTTCAGGTCCGCCGGTTCTGAGCGCTTCCAAATAGCCGGCTTGGGCAAAGGATGTGGGATTGGACGTCGAGTGACTCTGAAGCGATCCACAAGCATCTGCAATCATCTTGGGCGCTGCCGCAAACCCTAATCTCCAACCCGTCATCGCATAGGTCTTGCTGGCTCCGCCAACCGTAATGGTTCGTTCCAGAATGCTGGAATCAAAAGCACCGATCGAAGTATGGGTACCGCCATCATAAATTAATTTTTCATAAATCTCATCGCTTAACACAAAGAAAGAACGTTGTTTGGCCAAATCAGCGATCTGCTTCAATAATTCTTTTGGCAGTACCGCACCCGTCGGGTTCGACGGTGAGTTCAAAATGAGCAGTTTCGTTTTTGGAGTGACTGCTTTTCGGATGGCATCAATAGAAGGCACATAGCCCTCTTCTAATCGCGTTTTGACGACCACTGACTTACCACCCGCCAACGTAACCATCTCCGGGTAACTGAGCCAAAAAGGAGCCAGAATGATGACTTCATCACCTTCTTCAATTAAAACCTGGATGACATTATAGATGGAATGTTTTGCGCCGCAGGAAACAACAATTTGTTCGGGACTATAAGCGAGATGATTGTCGCGCAGCAACTTTTCTGAAATAGCTTTTCTTAATTCAATCGTTCCGGTAGCCGGAGTATATTTTGTAAATCCCTTATTGAGTGACTCAATCGCGGCTTGTTTAAAACCCTGAGGGGTATCAAAATCCGGTTCGCCGGCGGAAAAAGAAATAATATCAACGCCTTCTTGCTTCAAGCGTTTGGCTTTGGCTTCAATAGCCAAAGTCAGAGATGGAGTTACGTTTTGAATGCGTTTGGCGAGTTGCATAGTCATGTCATTCCCGAAAAAGCGGGAATCTAAAAGTGGATCCCCAACACTTTCGGAGAAGAACGTCCAGTTCTTCCCGAAAAGTGCTCCGCGCATAAAGCGCGTGAGCGTTAATACGTTCGGGGATGACGCTACGCGTCATTTTTTATCGTCGTCGCCTTTTAGAAACCGGCGAAGTGAGCCGAGGAATCCACCTTTTTTCGGCGTTTCTTTCTTCAGCTCTTCTTTCTTTATTTCTTCTTTCTTCTTAGCTTCTTCTTTTTTCTTCGGCTCTTCTTTGGGAGAAACTTTTAGCTTGGTTTCTTTTTTCTTCTTCGGCTTTTTATCGGCCACTTCCACCACAGGAATCGTAAATTGAAGCAGCGCCATGCTGGCACCGTCGCCTTTCCGTTCTCGGTAGTGCAGAACGCGCGTATAACCGCCTTTACGATCTGAGAATTTCGGGGCGATCATATCGAGTAAACGTTTGGCATGCTGTTCTGAGCCGGAACCAAGCTTGCTGATGAGATGACGGCGTGCGTGAAGCGTATTTTGCTTGGCGATCGTGACGAGTTGATCCACGAAACGACTGGCTTCTTTGGCTTTGCCATGGGTTGTAATGATTTCTTGATGCGTAATTAAATTACGCGCCAAATTCCTGAGCAAAGCACGCCGGTGCTCCCAAACCAATCCTAATCTTCCCCGTCTACGTCCGTGTCTCATGAAATAACTCCTAGACTGCTGCTTGTTTTTTCTTCTTCATCCGGTCCTGAATGTCCATGCCCAACGAAAGGCCCATAATAGTCAGGATGTTTGTAATTTCTGATAACGATTTTTTTCCGAAATTCTTATACTTGAGCATTTGAGGTTCGGTTTTTTGAATTAGATCACCGATGGTTTTGATATTCGCCGCTTCCAGGCAATTGGCGCTGCGAACGGAAAGTTCAAGTTCGGTAATCGGTTTGTTAATCATGTCAATGAAATCATGATCCTCTTCTTCTTCTTCCTCTTCTTCTTCCGGAAGTTCTCCGTAGTTGACAAAAATATCCAAATGACGTTGGAGAATATTGGAAGCGTACAGAAGTGATTCTTCGGGAGTCATGGCACCGTTTGTAAAGATTTCCAGAATCAAACGATCATAATCGGTAATTTGACCCACGCGTGTATCTTCAACCATAAAATTGACTTTCGTAACCGGTGAAAAGATAGAATCCACAGCAATGGTTCCCAAAGCCATTCCTTCTTGCTTGTTGCGCTCGGCAGGAACATATCCCCGGCCGCGGGCAATTTCAAGTTCCATATAAAATCGGACGTCTTTGGTCAAGGTCGCGATGCAAAGCCCGGGATTGACGATCTCAATCGTTTCATCGGTTTGAATGTCTTTGGCTGTCACGGCACCTTTTCGTTTTACATCAATGACAACTTTTTTGGGCTGTTTTCCATGATATTTCAGAACCAGCTTTTTAATGTTGAGAACGATTTGCGGGACATCTTCTACAACGCCATCGATGGCCGAAAATTCATGAAGGGCCCCCTCGATTTTAATATTGGTGACGGCTGCGCCTTCAATTGATGAAATCAAAACACGTCTGAGCGCATTCCCAATCGTCGTTCCGTAACCCCGTTCAAAAGGCTCAGCTAAAAATTTCCCGTAAGTGGGCGTTAAAGATGCCTGTTCGGTCTCAAGTCTTTTCGGCATCTCAAATGTTTTCCATCGTATTCCCATGTGCTTTTTCTCCTTTTATAAAAAACTGCCATTCGTGAAACGTGAAAAGTGAAGCGAGTTTTTATTTTTACGCTTCACACTTCACGAGATACACTTCACGTTATTTTGAGTATAATTCCACAATTTGTGATTCTTCGAGCGGTAAGCCGGCGTCCGCTTTTTCAGGAAGCCGTAACACTTTTACTTCCAATGTTTCCCGGTTTATTTCCAGCCATTCGGGAAGGATTCTATCTTTGAGCATTTCCAAATTGGCTGCGATCCGCTTATGAACGCCTTGATTATTGGCTTGAGGCTGAATCACATCCCCTACTTTGATTTGAAAAGAGGCTACATCCACCGTTCGGCCGTTGACGGTAATATTACCGTGATTAATCATCTGGCGGCCTTCACTTCTTGAGCTTACCAATAAAGCCCGATAAACCGTATTGTCGAGCCGTCGTTCCAATAATTGAATGAGCGCCTCGCCGGTAATTCCACGTTTTTTCGAAGCACGTTCGAAGAAATTTCGGAATTGGCGTTCAAACATTCCGTAAATTTTCTTGGCTTTTTGTTTCTCGCGAAGCTGAACTCCGTAATCGGATAATTTTCCGCGGCTGCGTTTGTGCATGCCGGGAGGGCTATTGCGACGTTCAATCGCACACTTATCGCCTGTGCATCGAATTCCTTTTAAGAATAATTTCATTCCTTCTCGCCGGCAAAGCCGACAAACTGGACCGGTTCTTCGTCCCATGTTAAACCCTTCTCCTTTTTGGCGGACGACAGCCATTGTGCGGCAATGGCGTAACATCCTTAATCAAACTGATTTGAAGTCCTACAGTCTGAAGCGCGCGAATTGCGGACTCTCTTCCAGAGCCTGGACCATTCACATAAACTTCTACTTCTTTCATCCCGTTTTCGATTGCTTTCTTAGCAGCATGTTCAGAAGCGACCTGAGCGGCAAATGGAGTCGATTTTTTAGATCCTTTAAATCCTGCGCTTCCAGAACTGGCCCAGCAGATGGTGTTGCCTACTGTGTCCGTAATCGTAATGACCGTGTTGTTAAATGAAGCCAAAACGTGCACGATGCCTTTCACTACTTGTTTCGTTTTTTTCTTAGTCATGATTTAAATGATTCCTCTCGATTATTTTGCTGCTGGTGGTTTCTTAAGCAATCCGCCTACTGTTTTTCGCGGACCTTTTCTTGTTCGGGCATTGGTATGAGTCCGTTGTCCGTGAACCGGAAGCCCTTTAATATGACGCGATCCTCTATAAGATTTAATATCAATCAAGCGTTTGATGTTTTGCTGAACTTCACGCCGAAGATCGCCTTCTACTTTAATGTTCAATTTTTGAATGATGGCCGTAATTTGAGCCACTTCTTTTTCCGTTAAATCTTTGGCTCGTTTTGCCGGATCAATGCTGGCTTCTTTTAAAATTTTCGTAGCTAGCGCTTTTCCAATTCCTTGTAAATAGGCAAGTGCAATGTCGCTTCTTTTTTCTTTTGGAAGATCAACACCTATAATTCGTGGCATCTCATTAACCCTGTCTCTGTTTGTGTTTTGGAATCAAACACGTGACGTAAACAATACGCTTGCGGCGCACGATTTTACAATTTCCACAAATCCGTTTAACGGAACTTCTTACTTTCATATTTTTTTTCCTTTAAATTCGGTACGTAATTCTTCCCCGGGTAAGATCGTAAGGGGATAATTCCACCTTCACGCGATCTCCGGAAAGAATTCTGATGTAATGCATTCTCATTTTTCCAGAAATATGAGCCAAAACGCGATGTCCATTTTCAAGTTCCACCCGAAACATAGCGTTGGGCAAAGGTTCGATCACCGTTCCTTCAACCTCAATCGCATCTTCTTTGGCCATTAATTGACTCCTATCATTTCTACTGCTTCTTCGCAATTCTGGGCGCCTGTTAAATTCTGAGGACCCTGTTCGGTCAGCGCGATCGTATCTTCATAATGAGCTGACCATTGACGATCTCGGGTTGCGACCGTCCAGGCATCTTCTAAAATATCAACTTCCCAACTGCCGGCGGCAACCATGGGTTCGATTGCCAGAACCATGCCGACTTCTAATTTAGGACCACGTCCCGGCTTTCCGTAATTGGGAACCTGCGGATCCTCATGCATCGCACGGCCAATTCCGTGACCGACAAAATCGCGAATCACTGAAAAACCCTGTGATTCCACATAATTTTGAACGGCTGCCGACAAATCACCAATTCGATTTCCTGGTTTCATCTGGGCCATTCCAACATACAACGCCTTCTTGGCCGTCTGAATCAATTCAACTGCTTCTTCACTGACTTCTCCGATTGCCCAGGTGCGCGCGGAGTCACTCACATAACCTTCATAAATTAAACCGATATCGACACTTAAGAGGTCTCCTTCTTTGAGTTTTCTCTTGGAAGGAATCCCATGAACCACTTCTTCATTAATCGAAGTGCAAACACAAGCCGGATAACCTCGATATCCTTTAAAAGCCGGCGCCGTTTTCTGCGATTGGATCAGACGTTCAACTTTCTGATCTATATCCAGTGTGGTCATTCCCACGCGAATCGATTTCTTTAATTCTTCAAACACATTTTTCAAGCGCCGTGCAGCTTCGCGCATAATTTCAATTTCTTGCTTCGACTTGATCAAAATCATTACAAACCAACAGATTCTGATAACTGTTTCTGCAAAGGTCCGATTTCTAAATTTCCATTGATGACCCGAAGCAATTTTTTGTCCTTATAAAATTTTACCAATGGCTCGGTTTGTTCGTGGTACACCTTCAGCCGTTCACGAATGGTGTCAATCGTATCGTCTTTTCGTTGGATCAAAGCCGTTTGGCACTGATCGCAAATTCCATCTTGTTTTGGAACAATATTTTGAAGATGGTAATTGGCGCCGCATTTTGGGCAAGTCCGCCTTCCTGAAAGACGAAAAATAATGACTTCCTCGGACGTATCAAATTCCAAAACAAAAGAAAGCGGAATTTTTCGTTCCTCAAGCAGAGCACCTAGCGCTTTGGCTTGTTCCACCGTTCGGGGAAAACCGTCAAGGATAAAACCGTTTTTAACATCCGGATTTTCTAACCGATGGTTGACCATTTCAATGACCAAGTCATCGGGTACTAATTTTCCATTATCAATGAACGATTGCGCTTTTTTTCCAAGCGGCGTCTCAGACTTGATGTGAGACCGTAAAATATCACCTGTTGAGATATGAGGAATTCGGTAACGCTCACTTAAAATCTTAGCGTGCGTTCCTTTTCCAGCTCCAGGCGGTCCCAAAAGAACGATTCGAAGAGCCATGCTATCTAACGCGGGCCTTTAACTTTCCCTTTTTAATGAATCCTTCGTAATGGCGCATCAGCAGCTGGGATTCAATTTGCTTCATGGTATCTAAAATCACACCTACAATAATCAAAAGACCCGTTCCGCCAAAAAAACTGGCTATGCTAAAAGGAATGTTAAGTACCTTGGCTGAATTCATAATACTCGGAAAAACTGCGATTATGGCCAGGAAAAGTGCTCCCGTAAATGCAATGCGCGTCATCAAATAATCCAAGTGTTCAGCCGTATTTTTTCCCGGCCGAAGACCCGGAATGAATCCGCCGTATTTTTGCAAGTTATTGGCCACTTCGATCGGATTAAATGTGATCGCCGTGTAAAAGAACGTAAAAAAAACAATTAAAAATGCTTCAATACAGGTATACAAAACAGATCCCGGAGAAAGCGACATTGCAATAGATCGAACAGCTCCCTGAGACCGGAAAAAACCGGCAATGGTTGCCGGAAACAAAATCACAGATTGAGCAAAAATGATTGGAATCACTCCCGCTTGATTGACTTTGAGCGGAAGATACGTACTTTGCCCGCCGTATACTCTATGTCCCCTGATTTGTTTCGCGTACTGAACCGGAATTTTCCGCTGACCTTGAATAATCGAAATAACACCAACCACCGTAAAAACAAATAAAATCAACATCAGTCCTAATTTCCAGTAAGCAAGTTGACCAAATCGAACCAGTGAAATAGTTTGCGTAATTGCTGTCGGAATGTTATCTATGATGCCGGCTGTTATTAATATAGACATACCGTTTCCAATTCCGTGTTCGTCGATTTGTTCCCCAAGCCACATGATAAAAACGGTTCCCGTGGTTAAAGTCAAGATTGTCATGAGCCGAAATGACCAGCCCGGATTCGGAACAATTACCATTCCCTGAAACGCGTTCGGATTTTCAAGCCATAAGGAAATAAAAAAGGTTTGAATAAGCGCCAGAACCAATGTCCCATAACGGGTGAATTGGATTAGCTGACGTCGTCCCTCCTCACCGCCTTCTTTAGCCAACTTTTCAAGCTGCGGAATGACAACGGTCAGCAGCTGTAAAATAATGGAAGCCGAAATATAGGGCATGATTCCAAGCGCAAAAACAGTCGCTTTCTGAAGTGCGCCTCCAGAAAAAAGCGCCATCATTCCAAACAAATTTCCGCCTGCGGTGCCCGCTATTCTTTGAAAGAATTGGCTGAGCGCGTTTCCATCAACACCTGGAGTCGGCAGGTGCGCACCAAGCCGGTACACCACTATGATAAAGAGCGTAAAAAGAACTTTTCGCTTGAGCTCTGGAACTTTGAAAATATTTCCCAGCGCTTTGATCATTATTATTTAGCTGGGATCAAAATGGCTTCGCCGCCTGCCTTTTTGATCGCTTCTTGTGCTTGAGCGCTGAACTGATGGGCTTGAACTTTGAGCTTCTTACTGACCGCTCCTCGACCTAGAATTTTCAAACCGTCTCCCAAGCTTTTAATGACTTTGTTTTGAATCAGCCAATCAGGAGTAATGTCACTGACCCCGAGACGATCCAACTGATCTAAATTCATAATGGCAAATTCTTTGTGGTGCGGCTGATTAAAACCGCGCTTTGGAATCCGCTGAAGAAGGGTGGTCTGTCCGCCTTCGAATAGAGGGCGTTGATGAAAACCAGATCTGGCTCGTTGACCTTTGTGACCTTTGGTCGAGGTCTTCCCGTGACCGGAACTTCTTCCACGTCCAAGCCGCTTAGGCTTTTTTTGATACGGTTTCTTGCTCTTCATATTGCTTGGGTCCTCGAGTGATTAAATTAGTGAGCCCATTAATGGTTGCTTTCAAAACATTAATGGAATTGTCGCTCCCCAGACTTTTTGTCAAAATGTCTTTAATGCCACAGCATTCACAAACGGCTCGAACGGCTCCACCGGCAATCACACCGGTTCCTTCAGCCGCTGGTTTCAACAGCACCTTGGCTGCTCCATAATGACCGATAATTTCGTGTGGGATCGATGTTTTTCTCATCGGAATCGTGATTAATTTTTTTCGAGCAACCATCAGAGATTTCCGGATGGCATCCGAAACTTCATTGGCTTTTTCAAGCGCAAATCCAACCTTGCCAGCGCCATCTCCCACCACCACCAAAGCGCTAAAATGAAATCGTCGGCCGCCTTTTACCACTTTGGCAATTCGATTAATCTGAATAACTTTTTCAAACTGGCTGTTATTCAGTGAAACCGGGGAAGATCTTAAAATTTTTTCCTCTACTACAGGCACTTTAATGATTTGCTCTGATTCAGACAATGTATGTTTGCTCCTTCGTTAAAATTTGATTCCATTTTCGCGAAGCGTATCAGCGAACGCTTTAATTCGTCCGTGATATTGACGACCGCCTCGGTCAAAGACAATTTGGTTAATTTTCTTTTTCTTCAGTTCTCCGGCAACATAAACGCCAAATTTTTTAGAACCTTCGATATTGCCCCACTGTCTTTTTTCATTGCCCAATTTTACGGTCGAAGATGAAAAAAGAGTTTTCTCAGCCACGTCGTCCACCACTTGAATGATTAAGTTCAAATGAGACCGTTTCACCGTCAGCCGCGGACGTTCCGGTAAACCCGAAACTTTTTTGCGAACTCGAAGATGTCTTTTCTGTAATTTTTCTTCCTTAATTCGCGTTAACATTAAGAAGCTGCCTTTCCGGCTTTTCTGCGGATTTGTTCGCCTGCGTAACGAATACCTTTGCCTTTATAAGGTTCAGGTTCGAAGAATTTTCGAATATTAGCGGCGGTTTGCCCCACCAATACTTTATCAACGCCTTTGATCAACAAGTTGGTCGGCTTGGGAACTTCCACTTTGATTCCTTCCGGAACTGCAAAATCAATTGGATGAGAAAATCCAAGATTCAGCTGCAAATTTTTGCCTTGAAGCTGAGCTTTAAAACCGATTCCTTCGATCTCAAGAGCTTTTGAAAATTCTTGCGTGACACCGGTTATTAAATTAGAAATCAATGTCCGCGTTAGGCCGTGAAGCGAGCGGTCTTGATTCGTGTTGGTCGGCC
>Ga0209726_10007509_pt1 | contig 12170 bp, 12 predicted proteins | sample Subgrocontami54m_FD_187453 | JGI IMG/M metagenome (GOLD analysis project Ga0209726, IMG submission 187453) | Subsurface groundwater microbial communities from S. Glens Falls, New York, USA - GMW46 contaminated, 5.4 m (SPAdes) (version 3) | ecosystem: Environmental > Aquatic > Deep subsurface >... | reverse complement strand
TCCGCGGCCTTAGACGCGGCAAGCCGCGTCTCTACGGCTTCTTTCTTGGTGGCTTCAGCCATCAGGTTGCGTCGATTGACCGCTTCCGAGGACCGCTAAGGCGGCTCTGGCGGCGATAGAACTTTCTCGCCTTGACGCGATTGCCGCATAACCTCATGTCGCACGAGTGGCGGCCGGCACGCCGAGATGCAGGCGGAGGCGGTGCAGTCGGATTGATCGACAGGGCTAGCTCTGCTTCGCCTTCTGCACTTGTGATGCTGCCCGTTTCTCCCGCGCCCATCCTTCTTTCACCGTCTGCCGGGAGCGCCCCAGGGCCAGTGAATCGGCGGGAACATCGTCCGTAATGCAGGAGGCGGCCGCGATATACGCGCCTCTCCCAATGCGCACCGGCGCCACCAGCGTGGAGTTGCTGCCAACGAACACGCCGTCCTCAATCACGGTCTTGTGCTTGTGGACACCGTCATAGTTACAAGTAATTGTCCCGGCGCCCACGTTCACGCCTTCTCCGATCTCGGTGTCTCCGAGATAAGTCAGGTGGTTGGCTTTGGAACCCTTGCCGAGCTTGATTTTCTTGGTCTCAACGAAATTTCCCAGGTGCGCTCCCTCGCCGATGTCGCTGCCCGGACGGAGGCGCGAGTAGGGGCCCACCGTCGCGTTCCGCGCGATGCGGGAATCGTCCATTATGCAGCCCGGCAGCACCACAACCCCATCGCCGATCTCCGTGTTATTGATCACGCTGTAGGAGCGGATGCGGCAGTCAGAGCCGATCTTTGTTTTGCCCAGCAATTGCACGAACGGCTCGATGACCGTGTCCGCGCCGATTTCCACGTCGCTATCAATCACGCAAGTCTGCGGATAGAAGATAGTCACGCCCTCTTCCATCAGCTGGTGACACTTCGCCAGGCGCAGCCGGGCGTCGAGATCCACAATTTCCGACCGCTTGTTACTGCCCAATACTTCCGCCGGATGCGGAGTTTTCATCGCGACTACCTTCTTGCGCGCGCGTTGAAAAACCGCCGCCATGTCGGTGAGGTAGTACTCGCGATGCGCATTGTCGGCGGAGAGCAGGCCGATGTGCCCGTAGAGAGCTGGAACTGAAAAGGCGTAGCAACCGGAGTTGATCTCGCGAATCTTTTTCTGCCGCGCGCTGGCCGCCTTCTCTTCCACGATGGCGCGCACCTCCGCGCTCCTGGCGCTCTTGCGAATTACCCGCCCATACCCGGAAGGATCGGCGAGCTCGGCGCTGAGCAGGGTCATGGTCGCTTTCTGGGTGGCGTGAAAGGCGCTCAGCTTCTGGATGGTTTCGGGCGTGATCAGCGGCGCGTCGCCGGAGAGAACGATAACTTGGTCGTAGGGCGCGAGCGCTTCCCGCGCGACTATGAGAGCGTGTCCAGTGCCGCGCTGTTCGGCTTGTAGGACAAATTGCACGCCGCTTGAGGCGACCGCCGCGCGCACGCGATCGGCTTCGTGGCCGATGATGACGAAGATATCTTTCGCCGCCACTACCTTCGCCGCGGTCGCAATCACGTATGCCAGGATCGGCTGCCCGCCGACTTCGTGCAGCACTTTCGGATGTCTGGATTTCAGCCGCGTGCCCTTGCCCGCGGCCATGATGGCAATGGCCACACGAGGCGGCTGGCCTGTAGAGGACGACGATTTCTTAGCTGATCTTTTCGTCATTGTTTGCATGCCAGAGGTCGTACTGGGACTGCATATTCATCCACAGTTCGGATGAAGTGCCCAGGGCAGCAGCCAGCCGCCGAGCCATGTTAGCGGAGATGCCAGCTTTGCCGTTGAGCACTCGCGACAGAGTGACCCGGGTGATGCACAATCGCGCGGCGGCTGCCGATGCAGGCATGTCCCCCAGGTACTCGCAGAGAACCAGCCCGGGATGTGGTGGATTGTGCATGCACTCCGGTTATAGCATCTGCCGTCATGGGCGCGAAGCAGCGTGCCGGTCCGGCGCCTGCGCCATCAGCGCCATCAAGTCGTGGGCCACGCGGTCGGTGGCATGCCGCGCCACCTCGCCCTCATCAAGATAATCCCCCAGCAGCGGGCAGACGCCGAGTGCCTCAATCGCATCCAGATCGGCCACGATCTGCGAGGCTCCTTCCAGTGCATATTTGGCTTTCATCTCCGGTGACGCCGATTTCTGGTTGATGAAAGCGTAGTCGAACAGCTGCGCGCCGGCGTGGACGTTGAGGGCGCGGATGTGGTCGGCCGCAGTTAATCCAAGACTTTCATTCGCCTGCGTCATCAGATTACAGACAAATACTTTAACGGCCGAGGAAGCAAGAACAGCTTGAGCTATCCCACGAACCAGCAGGTTGGGAATGAGGCTCGTAAAGAGGGACCCGGGCCCGACCGTGATCAGGTCCGCACTGGCGATGGCGTCCAAGGTTTGGGGGAGCGGTTCCACATCGGGCGGAACCAGAAAAAGCTCGCGAATCTTGCCTTTGCTCGCGGTAATCCGAGTTTCACCGCGCACCCGCGATCCGTCCTCCATCAGCGTTTCGAGTTCGACGCTCGAGGCGGTGGCGGGATAAATATGTCCGCGCGTGAGCAGAATCTCGGAAGAGAGTCGGACCGCCTCGGCAAAGTCTCCCGTGATCGAAGTCAACGCGGCCAGAAACAGGTTCCCGAAACTGTGGCCCTCGAGCCCGGACCCCTTTTGGAAACGATGCTGAAACAGCCGAGACAGCAGGGCTTCATCTTCGGAGAGCGCCACGATGCAATTCCGGATGTCCCCCGGCGGCAGCATGTTGAGTTCTTTGCGCAGGCGTCCGCTGGAGCCGCCATCGTCGCTGACCGTCACCACGCCGCACAATTCGCGGATTGCGGTCTGGCCAGAAGCCGCCAGAGCCGGCGTCAGCACATAGCGCTTCAGGCCCTTGAGCAGGGTGGAGAGGCCGGTGCCTCCGCCGATCGCGACGACCCGCAGGTCGCGCGGGCTGGGCTTGCTGTTGTCAGATGAGTTCATGCGCTGCTGAGAGACCATGCAGCACCCGAGCCGGCAGTCGGCCGGCTAGTAGGTGTTCATTTCCTCTTCCGAGACGGACGCTTCCGCTCCCGGATCCGGATACAGCAGTTCCGTGAAGCGCGGATCCTCAGCCAGATTCTGGAAATCGGAATCGTTCCTGGCCTGAAAGCGCAGGGCCGGGCTCACCTGGATCGCCTCGTCGAGCGTCTTGAGAGCTTCCTCGACGTGTCCGGTCAGGCAACTGAGAGCGGCCAGCCCGTAGAGAACGTAATCCGCCTTGGGCTGCTGCTTCAGCAGCTTTTCCAGATGCTCGCGGGCGGAGACGTAGTCGCCGGTGTTGATGAGCGAGACCGCGAAGTCGAAATGCTCCTCCGCCGTTTTGAACTGGAGGGCCGGCTTTTCCAGATGCTGGTCGCAGGTCTGGGTGTGCACTCTCGCCCGGTCTGACAGAGACTTGTTCGGTCCGGCCAGCACCTTTTGCAGGTGCGCTTTCGCCTTTTCGAACTTGCGCTCCTGGAGGGCCCGAACGCCGAGTTCGTAGCTTTGTACTGCCTGCGTGTGATGTGGATCTTCGGCCACTTGTTTCTTTGCCGTTGCTTTCGGTGCCATTAAACCGCCTCTCAGGAAAAGTAGAAGAACACGATCAGTTGATGCTGGCGGCTGTCTGCAGATCGATCTGCTTCCAATCGCCTTTGATAATCCCCGCGCGAATCTGCCGCGCGGTCTTGCCTTGCTTGTGCATGGCGTAGCTGTAGTAAACCTCTTGCAGGCAAGTGCCGCATTGCGCACCGTGCGTGCTGGAGAAGCAGCTGTGCAGGCTTTTGTGTCCCATGCCGCGGTCACAGTAGCAATAGCAGGGCTGCTGATGGATCACATTAGGAATTTTCGCCGCCAGCTCATAAGCATGCGTCTGATAGGCGAACTGGGCGTTCTCTCCCCAGAGCTGGTCTTTGGTCAGGATGGGCTCCAGCTTGCCGCCCTTGGCGGGCGCGGCATTGAAATGCGGAACCCCATGATCGTCCGACTGCAACCAGGGCGCCGACAGCAGCGTGACCAGTAAAAATAGCGAAGGTAGCGTCAGCGCACGTTTGCGCATGGGTGCAAACCTCGAAGACGTATTTTACCTGAATGCCGCGCGATTGGCCGAGTACTGGCCAGATTCGGGTGCGGCTAGAAAGGCCTAACCACAGGGGGCACAGAGGATCACAGGGAAATCGAGAATTCCTCTGTGATCCTCTGTGCTCCCTGTGGTCATGGCTCTCTGTCGTCGAACTCTTCCCGGATGACTGCCGTTTGGGCCTGGCCTGGATCAAAGCAGGTTCGCTTACTACCCTCCCAACTTTTCAAAAAACAGGCAGATCGTCTCAATCCCACGATAAAAGTTCGGGATGTGAAACTTCTCGTTGGGCGCGTGCAAGTTGTCGTCCGGGAGGCCGAAGCCCATCATGACGCTGGGAATCTTCAGCACGTCCTGGAAGTCGGTGACGATCGGAATCGAACCGCCGGAGCGGATGAACACGGTTTCTTTCTTGAAGGTGTCGTGCAGCGCCTCCGTGGCGGCCTTGATGAATCGGTTATCGGTGCCAACGACGCACGCCGGGCCTTTGCTCCAGACTTTGATCTTGATCTCAATCCCTTTGGGCGTCAGCTTCTTCACAAACGCGGTGTAGCGTTTCAGAATGTCTTCCGGATCCTGGTTGGGTACCAGCCGCATCGAAACCTTGGCCGACGCCTTCGCTGGAATGACGGTCTTCGCACCCGGAGCCGTGAACCCGCCCGGCATGCCGTGCACTTCGAGCGTCGGACGCGCCCACGTCCGGTAGAGCACGGAATAGCCCGGTTCGCCGGTCAGCACCTTGGACCCGACTTCAGTCTTGCGATAGTGCTCTTCGTTGAAAGGCAGCCGCTTCCACGCTTTCAGCTCGTCTTTGCTGGGCGCCTTGACGTTCTTGTAGAAGCCCGGGATCAGCACCTTGCCTTTGGAATCCTTCAGCTTGCCGATGATCTCGACCAACGCAAACAGCGGATTGGGCGCCGCACCGCCGTACATGCCGGAGTGCAGGTCCGTCTTGGCGCCCACCGCCTCAATTTCCGTATAGACCAGTCCGCGCAGGCCAACGCACAGGGTGGGCAGGTTCGGAGCAAATAGCTCCGTGTCGCAAACCAGCGCGAAGTCCGCTTTCAGCTTCGCTTTCTGCTTGCGCACGTAATCGGCAATCGACTCACCGCCCACTTCCTCTTCGCCTTCGAAAATCACCTTGACGTTGATAGGCAGCTTGCCGCCGTGCGCCTGCATGAGCGACTCGAGGGCTTTCACCTCCATCCAGAGCTGGCCTTTGTCGTCCACCGCGCCGCGGGCGTAGATGTTGTCGTTGCGCTCGGTCGGCTCAAACGGAGGGCTGTGCCACTCATCGACCGGATCGGGCGGTTGCACGTCATAGTGTGCGTACATCAGGACGGTGGGCTTGCCGGGCGCGTGCAGCCAGTCGGCGTAGAGCAGGGGATGTCCCTTGGTGGGGATGACTTCCACGTTCTCCATGCCGATGCGGCGCAGTTCGTTAGCGACAAAGTCCGCCGCCTTCTGCACGTCGCTCTTGTGCTCGTCCAATGTGCTGATGCTGGGGATGCGAAGCAGATTTTTCAGTTCACCAAGGAAACGCTGCTGATTATTGCGGACGAAATCAATTGCCGGGGAAGCCATGGTTTTTCTGCCTTTCTTAGGGCGTGGGCCGCGAATTACGAAGTCGTCAAAAACGATTCAGTATACTCGAATCCTACATCGTTATCTGAGCTGGAAGCGGGCCGAAGAGAAGCCCGCCAACTCAAACTGTGGCACTTGCCCAGTGATGATCGCGCCCATGACTTTTGCCGTTACTGGCGCCAGCAAAATTCCATCACGGAAATGCCCGGTGGCCACGAAGTATCCTGGCGTGCTGGTCGTCCCCAGAATCGGTAAGCCATCGGGCGTCCCCGGCCGCAGGCCAACCCAGGCTTCCAGAATTCGCGCATCGGCCAATTTCGGGACCAGGTCGAGCGCGGCCTTTCTCAGTTTCTGGATCGTCTGCGGTACGGTTTGTTTGTCAAAGCCTGCCTCCTCGACCGTGGCGCCGATCAACAGGCGCCCGTCGCTGCGGGGGATGAGGTAAACGTCCGGCGTGCGTATGACGTGACGCACCAGGTTCTTTTCGGGCATTACGACGCACAGCATCTGCCCCTTGATGGGCCGCGTCGGGAAGGCATGCGGCCCGATCTGCCCGGCCCAGGCTCCGGCGCAATTGATCACTATGCCTGCGGAGAACTGGGTCTTGTTGGTCCGAACCCCCGCAGTCTTTCCGTCGGCTAATTCCACCGCCAACACCCGGTCTCCCGAGGAAAAATCCACGCCGCGATGCCGGGCGGCAGCCACTGCCGCGGTAGCGAGATCGCGCGGATCAACGCTGCGCTCTTGCAGAAACAGCGGAGCGTCCCCCCTGACCCGAAGGCTCGGCTCAAGTTCGTGCAAGGACGCGGGCAACGGATGAGAGGCCTGCAACCGCCGCTCTTGAGGCAAATCCAGAAAGAGCAGCGTGCCCTCGGAACGCAGGTCAATCTTCAGTCCAGATTCGTCCTCGAGCTCGTGCACGAACTCGGGATACATCCGGGCGCTGACCGTGGCCAGGGGGCGAAGGGGAGGCGGGGTCTCCATCGCGCAGTCCACCAACATGCCGCCGGCAGCCCAGGAAGCCTCGCGCCCGGGCTCGCCTTTTTCCACCACGAGTACCTGGAGCCCCTGCTTGCGCAGCTCGATGGCCAGCGACAGCCCGATGATGCCAGCGCCCACAATGATCGCGTCCCAGCTCTTCACGCCCTCATTCTAGCGGCAAGCTACGTCCGGCCAAGAACCTGGAACGGAATTGACACCGCCCCGCTTCTCACCAACAATAGCGGGTACAGTCCACTTCAACATGGAGACACACGCTTATGCCTGAAGGCGACGAAGCACCCGTTTATCATTCCGAGTCCCACAGCAACACCGGCAAATGGATTTTGATTGCGCTGGCCATCGCATATGTCGCCGGATCGTTGTATTTCCTGTTCGACCAGCGCGGCAAACTCGACAAGATTACGCAGGACCAGGCTGCCGGCCAGAAGCAGGTTGCCGACCTGACCAAGCGCATGCAGTCCGCCGAGGCCGATTCGGAAACCCTGGCCCAACAGCTGGGTATGACCAAGAAAGAGCTGACGGCGCGTGCGGAAGAATTGCAGCGCCAGCAGCGCGCCTCCGTGGCCAAACTGGCGGAGGAGCAGAAGAGGGAACTCAGCGCCGTGGCTGGCGAGGTCGGGAGCGTCAAGACGGATGTGGGCGGCGTCAAGACTGATCTGGGCGCCACCAAAGCATCCCTGGAAGAAACCAAAGCGCAATTGCAACGTACCATCGGCGATCTCGGCGTCCAGAGCGGATTGATCGCCAATACCCGCGGCGACCTCGAACTCCTCAAACATAAGGGGGACCGTCAGTATTACGAGTTCACGTTGCTGAAGGGCGCACAGCCGCAGGCCTTTTCGACCGTCGCCTTGCAGCTCAAGAAGACGGACCCGAAAAAGGGCAAGTACACGCTGAACGTTACCGCCGACGACCGGACCATCGAGAAGAAAGACAAAAACGCCAGCGAACCGGTGCAGTTCTACACCGGGCGCGATCACATGCTCTATGAAATGGTGGTCTGGACAGTGGACAAGAACAAAATCACCGGCTACCTGAGCACGCCGAAGAATGCTCCGATACCGGTCACCGCCACTCAGCAGTAGCGATGCTGTCGCCAAGCGCGCACACGCTGTTGGAGATCGCCCTCCGGACGGGCGTCATCTACCTTTTGGTGTTGATTGGGATTCGCCTCAGCGGCAAAAGGGAAGTCGGCCAGATGACCCCGTTTGATCTCACCCTGCTTCTGCTTCTTTCCAACTCCGTCCAGAATGCTATGACCGGCCCCGACACCTCGCTGGCGGGGGGCGCCGTGGCTGCGGCTACGCTGCTGGTACTGAACTACCTGGTTGCGGAAGTTGCCGGCGTGAACCGCCGCTTCCGCAGGTTCATTCAGGGACAGCCCAGCCTGCTGGTGCATGACGGCGAGATCATTGCATCGCATATGGCCCGCGAGCACATAACCATGGACGCGCTCCAGTCCGCATTGCGCGAGCATGGCGTCGCCACCTATAAGGACGCCGCCCTGGCGGTGCTGGAGGTGGACGGCTCGATCAGCGTGCTGAAGTATGACGATATTCAACCCACCGCCACCACGCACCTCAACCGGCGGCGCTTCCTGAAGAAAAACTGAGCTGGTTAGGCGTGGAGATCGCGCCGCACCAGGGCCTGACTACGGACTACTGATCCTACGGATGCGTCATCTTCTCCGGCTTCATGAGCTGATCAAATTCCTCACCCGTGAGATATCCCAGTTTCAACGCCGCCTCGCGCAGGCTGCTGTGCTCGACGTGCGCCGTGTGCGCAATCTGCGCCGCCTTGTCGTATCCCACTTTCGGAGCGAGCGCCGTGACCAGCATGAGGGAATTCTTCACGTACCAGTCCACTTTGGCGCGATCGACTTCAATGCCCTTGACCATGTACTCCACGTAACCGTGGCAGGCGTCGGTGATGAGCGTGACCGAGTGCAGGAAGTTGTAGATGATCACCGGCTTGAACACGTTGAGCTCGAAGTTGCCCTGCGATCCCGCGAATCCCACCGCGGCCGTCGCTCCGTGAACCTGCACGCAGACCATCGTCATCGCTTCGCATTGTGTGGGATTGACCTTGCCGGGCATGATGGACGACCCCGGTTCGTTTTCCGGAATGGAGAGCTCGCCCAGCCCGCACCGCGGACCGGAAGCCAGCCAGCGAATATCGTTTGAGATCTTCATCAGCGACGCGGCCAGCGTTTCCATCGCGCCTTGCGCGAACACGATCTCATCGTGCGCTGAAAGCGCCGCGAACTTGTTGGGATGGGAGCGGAAGGGAAGTCCCGTCAGTTCGGCAATCTTCTTGGCGGCGCGCTCGGCAAATTCCGGATGCGCGTTCAGCCCCGTGCCCACCGCAGTCCCGCCGATCGCCAGATCGTAAAGTCCATCGAGCACCTGCTCCAATCGTTTGATGTCGCGATCGAGCAGACTGGCCCAGCCGCCAAATTCCTGTCCAATGGTCAAAGGCACAGCATCCTGCAAGTGGGTACGGCCAATCTTCACCACGCCTTCAAATTCCTTCGCCTTGGCTGCGATCGCATCGCGCACGGTCTTGACCGCCGGAATCAGCGCGTTCTTCACCTGCTCCGCCGCCGCGATGTGCATCGCCGCCGGAAACGTGTCGTTCGACGACTGCGACATGTTGACGTGATCGTTCGGATGCACCGGCTTCTTCGATCCCATCTCGCCGCCCGCAATTTCGATGGCGCGATTCGAGATGACCTCATTCACGTTCATGTTGGTCTGCGTGCCGCTGCCGGTCTGCCAAATGCGCAGCGGGAACTGGTCATCCAGCTTGCCGGCAATGACTTCGTCGGCGGCTTGTACGATGAGCTTCGCGATGTCGGCCGGGAGTTTGCCCAGGTCCTGATTCACCAGCGCGCAGGCCTTCTTGAGCGTGCCAAAGGCGCGAATCAGCTCCGGAGGCATGACGTCGCGTCCAATGTTGAAATGCAGCAGCGAGCGCTGCGTCTGCGCCCCCCAGTAAACATTCGCCGGGACTTCGATCTTCCCCATGCTGTCGGATTCGGTGCGGGTCTTTCCTTGGGACTGGGTGGCGGGATCGGTAAGAGTGGACATATGTGATCCTGATTCGAGCGCAAAGATGCAAGCAACCAGCGATTATAGCCCTTCTTCGCGCGGGTTCCGCCGAGAAATATAACGCTTGACGTTAAACGCTACGCGGAATACAATCGACGGGTGATTAGGTCGTTCCGTTGCGCGGAAACCGGGCGCCTTCACCGCCGGCATCCGAGTCGCCGCTTTCGAGCCGTGGAACGGGTCGCCCGCAGAAAGCTTCGCCAGCTGGACAGCGCTACGGAGTTGCGCGATCTGGCGGCACCGCCGGGGAACCGTCTGGAAGCCTTGCGCGGCGAGCGGAAGGGGCAATACAGTGTCCGGATCAACGACCAGTGGCGTCTTTGTTTTGTGTGGCGTGACGGAAATGCCCACGACGTCGAGATCGTGGACTACCACTAGAAGTAAATGATATGGGGGAGGGCACGGCTTCAGCCGTGCCGCTTAGGCCCACAAAAACTGCGGGCTTCACAGCCCCTGAGGGAGCACAAGAAGAGGCTATGGCTAAGTCCCAACATCTCCTTCCCGCGATCCATCCCGGCGAGATTCTGCGTGCCGAGTTCATGGAGCCACTTCAGCTCAGCATGAATCGTCTGGCGCTCGATCTGCGAGTGCCGGTCACACGGATCGCCGAGATCGTTCACGAACGTCGTGGGATCACTCCGGACACGGCCCTGCGCCTGGCTCGGTACTTCAATACCAGCGCTGGGTTCTGGATGAATCTTCAGACTGCCTACGATCTGGAAGTTGCCGAGGATAAGTTGTCGCGCACGATCAAAAGAGAAGTCCGTCCCTCCTCCATGGCAGCTGCGAACTCGATTTCCTAACCGTCCGCCGATCCCCAGGTTTCAAAAAGCGAAACCTGGGGCACCCTCTATAACGGTGTCGGCTCTGTCAAGGGACACGTAGACCGTCCGAGATGAGTCCGTCGATTCCGGCGACGCCTCGGTGGTTTTGACTTTCCCTTCGTAGAAGGTGTTGGTGTTGCTTTTGCTTTTTGCTTATTCGACCAAGGCCCGCTTTCAGAATCGCGCGGTGGAGTCTTGGTTCCACCAACCATCTATTCGGTCACTTACATCCGACCATGATTCGTTGTTCAGACTCCCCGACTTTCTCAGGGAGGCAAGGCGCCCAATCAGGCCAACGATGTCTTACCGGCCCACCAGGGTGCCCCTCGGGCTGCCTTGCATGCGAACCAGCTGCGCATAATCGCCCTGGCTGCGCAGCATCCAGTACATTCGAACTGCCAACTTTCTGGCCATGGCGACCTTCGCCACTCCACTGCCGCGGCGCAACTTCAACCGCTGATAGTCTTGCCGCAGTTCCACATCCAGACGCGCCGCCGTGTGTCCCGCTTCCACCAACAACGAACGCATCATGGGATTGCCTTGCTTCGAGATCGCTCCCAGCCGTTGCCGTCCTCCGGAAGAGTGCTCGCGCGGATTCAGTCCCAGGTAACTCACCACCTGTTTGCTCCGCTCGAAACGCGCCACCGGACCAATCGTCAGTACGAAAGCCAGCGAAGTCACCGGCCCCACTCCGGGATGCGTCATCAATAGCACCGCCGCTTGGTTCTGTTCCGCTTGTTCGGCCACGGCCTGGTCCAGTTCCTTCAACGATGCATCCAGTTGGTCCAGCATCGTCAGCAGTTCCTGCCGGCGATGACTCGCCCACCGACCCAGCTTCAGGCCTTCCAGTTCGACTCGGCCCTTCTTCGTGAACAGCTTTTTCTTCCGGCATACCCCTTCGCCCATGGCCAACGCGTGCAGTTGGTTCCCGACCGCATTGCGCATCCACACCAGCTTTTGCCGATGCCAAACTAGCTGCCGCAGATCGCGCTCCTCCAGGCTGGGCCGCCAGATCCGGGGAAAACGATCGCTCAGCAGCAACTCCAGCAAGTGCGCCGCGTCGCGCGCATCCGTCTTCTGTTTGCGCACCACCGACGCCCGAATCTGCGCCGCATCTCCGATCCACAGCTCGTGCCCCAGTTCCCCCAGCATCCGCTCGAACCAGCGCGTGTGCCCGGTCGCTTCGATCCCCACTCGCACCGGCCCGGCGAGTCCCGCGTAGAACGCCCGCGCTTCTCCACTCTCGTGTTCCAAGCGACGCTCCACCAGTTCGCCCGTCTCCGCATCCAGCATGGCCACTTGCTGGTAGCGCGTATGCAAATCACATCCTACAATCTTCATGTGCTCGGCTCCTTTCCTCCGAGCCTTGGTCGTTGAGCGTTCCAAGTCTACTCGGCGGCTTCGGAGCCGACACCGTTATCTAATCAGGCGAGTCGCTGCTCGCGACCTGGCTTGGGTTTAGCAGCTTGGGCCTGTTCGTGGCCGCGAGCGGTGGTCGGCGACGCAAGCGCGGGATGCGCGTGTTCCTCGAGATGCTGGCGTTTGGGATCCTG
>Ga0209726_10007506_pt1 | contig 12172 bp, 11 predicted proteins | sample Subgrocontami54m_FD_187453 | JGI IMG/M metagenome (GOLD analysis project Ga0209726, IMG submission 187453) | Subsurface groundwater microbial communities from S. Glens Falls, New York, USA - GMW46 contaminated, 5.4 m (SPAdes) (version 3) | ecosystem: Environmental > Aquatic > Deep subsurface >... | reverse complement strand
GGAGATTCTGGAACAGACCGATGCCCGCATCACGCACTTTATCGCGGGCGTGGGCACCAGCGGAACTTTCATGGGCGTGACGCGCCGCATGAGAAAGGACGCTCCCGGCGTACAGTGTTTTTCCATGCAGCCCTCCACCGGGTTCCATGGGCTGGAAGGGCTCAAGCACATGGCGACTGCGATTGTGCCCGCCATCTACGACCCCACCCTCGCCGACGGCAATCTGGAAGTGGACACGGAAGACGCGCATGCCATGGTCCTGCGCGTGGCCCGGGAAGAGGGCGTGCTGGTGGGCATCTCCTCGGGCGCGAATCTGGTGGCCGCGAGAAAGCTGGGCCGCCGCCTCGTGCAAGCCGGCGAACCTGCCCTTATCGTCACCATGCTCTGCGACGGGGCCGACAAGTATTTGAGCGAAGAGTTCTGGCTGGAACAGGATTGAAATGATCAAGATTGAACCGGACGCCTGGACCGTAATGGTCGAGCACGCGAAAACCGCCTATCCCAACGAATGCTGCGGCGCGATGATCGGCACCATCGACGGCGACGAGAAGCTGGTGAAAGTCTCGGTCCCGCTCGAGAACGCTTTCCAGGGAGCGCAGGCCGCCCGCTACGAGCTTCGGCCCGAGGATCTGCTGCAGGCTGACCGGGAAGCTCGCCGCCAGGGCATGGACCTCATCGGCATTTTCCATTCGCATCCGGACTGCGACGCCTACTTCTCCGAGACGGATCTGAAGAACTCCTGCCCGTGGTATTCCTTCGTGGTACTCTCGATCCAAGGCGGCCAGTTCCATCACGCCAACAGTTTTCTTCCGAATGCGGATCAAACCGCGGCCGACAAGGAATCTTTAGAACATCCGAGGTAATCCAATATAGTATGGCCAAAGTACTCATTCCCACGCCGCTCAGGCAGTATGTGGACAAGAAGGACACCGTGGAGGCCGCCGGCGCCACGGTCGGTGAGGTGCTCGGTGCCCTGACTACCCAATATCCTGACCTCCGCAAGAACCTCTATACGGACGAAGGCAAGCTGCGCAGCTTTGTCAATGTGTATGTGAACGACGAGGACATACGGTACATGAGCAAGGACGCCACCGCCGTCGCTGCGGGCGACACGGTCACCATTGTGCCGAGCATTGCAGGAGGCTTGTAAAATGACACCGGTGGAAACCGCTGCGGGCCTGTCACTCTCAAAAGAGGAAATTCTACGCTACAGCCGGCACCTCATCATGCCGGAAGTCGGCATGGATGGGCAGTTGAAGCTGAAGGCAGCCAAGGTGCTGCTCATCGGTACCGGAGGCCTGGGCGCGCCGCTCGGGATGTATCTCGCCGCGGCCGGCATTGGCAAGATCGGGATCGTGGATTTCGATGTCGTGGATTACACCAACCTGCAGCGGCAGGTCATCCACGGCACCAGCGACGTTGGCCGCAAGAAGCTCGACTCGGCCGCCGACACGATGAAGGAGATCAATCCGTACGTGGAAATCGCCAAGTACGAGGTCGCCCTCACCAGTGAGAATGCGATGGAGATCCTGAAGGACTACGACATTGTCGTCGACGGCACCGACAACTTTCCCACCCGCTACCTGGTCAACGACGCCTGCATCCTGCTCGGCAAGATCAACGTCTATGGATCGATCTTCCGGTTCGAGGGGCAGGCCACCGTGTTTGGCCATCCCGGTGGACCTTGTTACCGCTGCCTCTACCCGGAGCCGCCGCCACCCGGACTGGTGCCTTCCTGCGCGGAAGGTGGAGTGCTCGGCATTTTGCCCGGCGTGATCGGCCTCATCCAGGCCACCGAAACGGTGAAGCTGATTCTCGGCGCCGGCGAGCCCCTGGTGGGCCGCCTCATGCTCTACGACGCGCTCAACATGAAGTTCCGCGAGCTCAAGCTGCGCAAGAATCCCGACTGCCCCATCTGCGGCGATCATCGCACTATCCACAAGCTCATTGACTATCACCAGTTCTGCGGCGTCCCGCAACATGAGCCGGAGCCGGAACCCGGCGTCACGGCCAATGAAATCGATGTCACAGCCCTCAAAGCGCGCATGGATCAAGGAAAAGTGGCGCTGGTGGATGTCCGCGAACCGCATGAGTATCAGATCTGCCGCATCCCTGGTTCGATCCTGATTCCTTTGGGCGACGTCCCCAAGCGCATGAACGAACTCAACACTGCTGACGAGATCATTGTGCATTGCAAGAGCGGCATACGCAGCGCCAAGGCTTGTGACCTGCTCCGGCAGTCCGGTTTCAAGCGCGTCTTGAACGTGAAGGGCGGAATTCTCGCCTGGAGCGACAAGATTGATCCCAGCGTTCCCAAGTACTAATGCCGAATCGTGAAACCCGCCGCACTTACCATCGCCGGCTCTGACCCATCCGGCGGAGCCGGGCTCCAAGCCGACCTCAAAACATTTCATCAGTTCGGTGTCTACGGCGAGTCGGTCATCACGCTCCTCACCGTCCAGAACACGCAGCGCGTCAGCCGCGTGGAATGCCAACCGCCCGATCTGGTGCTGGAGCAATTGCGCGCCGTGTTGGAGGACATTCCCCCGCTGGCCGCAAAGACCGGAGCGCTCGGCAACCGCGCCATCGTCGAAGCCGTTGCCGGAGCCGCGGCCGCTTTCACTTTCCCTCTCGTTGTGGACCCGGTCATGATCAGCAAACATGGCGCGTCCCTGATTTCCGATGATGCCGCGCTCCTGCTGCGAACGCGCCTGCTGCCCCATGCCCGTCTGGTCACGCCGAACCTCCCCGAAGCCGCCGCGCTCACCGGCATCGCCATTCACTCCCCGGCTGACGCTCGCCGCGCCGCGCAATCCCTCCTCGCGATGGGCGCAAGAGCGGCTCTGATCAAGGGCGGACACTCCGCCGGCGATGCCACTGACTATCTTCTGGATGGCGAGGCGTGGTTGGAGCTCCCCGCCCCGCGCATCGACACACGGCACACACACGGCACCGGATGCACCTACTCCGCCGCCATCACCGCATGTCTCGCCTTGGGAATGCCCCTGCCCGCCGCCGTGACCCGCGCCAAAGCGTTTATCATGGAAGCCATCGCCACCAACCCCGGACTAGGACACGGTTCCGGCCCGGTCAATCATCACGCCAGGATATGAAATTCTCAGAGCTGCTGATTCTCGCCATTCAACGCACGGAAATCCCGCTCCGGTTCGAGCCGGGAGCGGAGGAATCTGTAGCCAAGCCCGTAACAGAATTCCTCAAGGCCTGGCTCCAATCGCATGAAACCGGTTCCCCGGAAAGAGACGCGGTCCTCACCGAGCTACAGCGAGAGCTGGCAGATGCCTTTGACATCCCGTTGGATTGATGTAACTGGCTTGGGGATTGGGGATCTCGCTTCGGGAAGCCCTCCGTGTTCGAATGGTTATGGGTTCGAATCCTACCTGGGGAACCAACTTTCAACTCGTTGAGAACATTGGGCCACCACGAACCCGCGAGGGGTTAAGTCCTTTGAGTTCAGGTTCGAGTCCTGACTGGGGTATGGAATCACGGCCTTGCACCCGGCTTCGATGACTCCGGTGCCTACGAACAGATGCTGGCGGCGGAACTTCGGATAACGTATGCGCAGAGCACTGCGGCGAAAGTACTCCGCTTCGATGCAAAACCTGGTTGGCCAGACTGGCAGACGATGTCTAGATGGAGAGTAGGGAGGTCACAGAACTTCTTCACTTTGCCGTTGTCGAGCCAGTGTTGGTGAATCATCATCCAGCGCTTCTGAAGAGCCTCATCGATCGGGAATAACTGTCGAGCCACCGGCTCTGGCGCTTCCCCGTAATGCGCACCTCTCAGGCACTCCAACAGCACCCGAAAGTGTCCGGGCTTCACTCAGGCTGAATGTGGATGTTCAAAGCTGCGCACTGAGCACTGAGCGCTGAAAGGCTCTCCCAAACTTGCGAACTTGAACAACTCTTGACCTCGGCTCGCCGACACCTCCACTAGAATTGGAAGATGATGCGGCGGTTTGCCTTGACAGTGCTTCTGCCGGGTGCCGTGCTGCTTCTATTCGGACTCCGCGCCCTGGAACAGGACCGCCTCGCTGTGGAGCGTCAAATCAGAGACAGGCTGGCGAACACCGCGGAACTGGCGGCGCGTGCCATCGATCAACAGCTTGCCAACTGGCAACAATTTCGTAGTGATGGGGTGATCCTCACCGGTCGACCGTTGCGCGCCGTGCCGCCGGATGCTCCGGCATACGAATTCCATGACAGCGTGACTGTCGCCGAGCCGGTTCCCGCGCTGGCCGACGCCGAACGGCAAGAGTTGCAGGGCGAGTGGGACAAGGCAATCGTGCTTTATCGCAAAGCGGCCAGCGAATTGCCACGAGCACGGACACAAGCGCTGCTTCGCCAGGCGGAGACCTACAGCAAAGCCGGGAAGCCCGACCTAGCCGCTAGCGAATACACTGCCGTCCTCCAGCGACCCGACGAACGCATCGGTGCGCTCAGCACCCAACTCGTTGCCCGCTTCCAACTGTGCATACTCGGCAAAGGCGATCGTGCAGCGTTCTACCGCGACTTGGTGGCCGGGCGCTGGCGCCTCGACAAAGCACGCTACCTGTTCTATTCCGAAGCGGCGCGAGCTTGGATCCCTGAATCGGATCCGGGGCGCACTGTCGAACGCCAGAAACTCGAACTCTCGGCAGCCATCGATTCTTACCTCCAAAGCCAAGGCAGGCTTCTCGATGGTCACGTAGCCTTCTGGAATGAAACGGAAACGCTCATCCTCCCTGTTGCCAAGCTGCGCCAAAGACTGAACGAGTCGGTGGCCATCGACCGCGACCTCCGCGTTCAACTCGCAGATGCGGACGCGGCGTGGCCTCCGTTATCGTCCATCCATACGCTCCGCGACCGCCAGTTCCCCTGGGTTGTTCTGGCGTCTCCGGTGGACATCTCCCGCCTGTTTGCAGGCTCACAACAGCGCCGCTGGATCTATCTCGCTCTGCTCCTATTGATGTTCCTGGTGCTCGCCGTAGGCAGTTATCTGACCGCGAAGGCCGTCAACCGCGAAATGGAAGTGGCCCGGCTGAAAAGCGAATTCGTTTCCACCGTCTCGCATGAGTTTCGCACTCCGGTCACCGCCATCCGCCAGCTTTCCGAATTGCTCGACCGGGGACGCGTGGCTGAAGTGGAAAAACGCCGCCAGTATTACAGCTTGATTTACCGCGAAAGCGGACGGCTTGCGCGGCTCGTGGAAAACCTGCTCGACTTCTCCCGTATCGAAGAAGGCCGTAAGCAGTATGATCTTGAACCCTTCGACCCCACTCAATGGCTGCGGGAGGTGGGAACCAACTTCGAACGCGGCAACATCAACCTCTCGGTGCCGGCCGGGCTGCCGCCGGTTCAGGGTGATCGGGTCGCCTTGACGAGCGCAGTGGAGAATCTTCTGGACAACGCCGTAAAATACTCGCCACCCGGTTCCCCCGTCGCTCTCGAAGCTGAGGCCAGCGGCGTCGAACTCACCATTCGTGTCCGCGATCAAGGCTATGGTATCCCCGATGAGGACCGCAGCCATGTATTCGAACGGTTCTATCGTGGCAGTGGAGAGATTTCACGCCGGGTAAAGGGTACGGGCGTGGGACTCAGCCTCGTCCGCCACATCGTCGAAGCCCATCACGGTCATGTGGACTTCGACACGTATTTGGGAAAGGGTAGCGAATTTCGCATTCGCCTGAAAACGATATGAGCAGAATCCTGGTGGTAGAAGATGAGCCCGCCATCGCGATCGGTCTCAAGGACGACCTCGAAGTGGAGGGCTACGAAGTGGACGTGGCCGAGGATGGTGCCGTGGCTATCGAGTCAGCCACGCGGTCGTCCTACGATTTGGTTCTGCTCGACGTGATGCTGCCCCAAAAGGACGGCTTCAGCGTGTGCCGCGAACTGCGTGCCGCAGGTATTCGCACACCTATTATTCTCCTCACCGCTCGCGGCGACGAGTCGGACAAAGTCCGCGGCTTGAACCTCGGAGCAGATGACTACGTCACCAAACCTTTTAGCCCCAGAGAATTGAACGCGCGCATTCAAGCCGTGCTGCGCCGCGTTCCGCAAGCGGCGTCGCTCCGGCGGTTCGGCAGTGTCACCGTGGATTTCACCCGTTGCGAAGTATCGCGCGGCGGCAACCGCGTCGATGTCACCGCGCAGGAATTCAAACTCCTGCGTGCGTTCCTCGATCACGAAGGCGAAGTCCTCAGCCTCGACCGCCTGCTTACGCTGGTCTGGGGCCAGGACATCTTTCTCACTGACCGTGTCATCTACACTCACGTGAACAACCTGCGCAACAAAATCGAAGAGAAACCTTCTCAGCCGCGCCATATTGTGAGCCTCCGCGGGATGGGCTATCGCTTCGATCCGTGAACTTGAACCAGTCTTGAACGAACCTTGAATCATGAATTCCGAAGCCGCCGTAATCTGACACCATGAAACGAATTTCCACTCTTTTACTGGCAACCATCGCCGCGGGGATGCTCGCCGCTCAGAGCAAAACCCCCGACGCGATGCTCGGCGCGGCGCTCCATCAGGAAGAAGTCCAGCGCGACATCAAAGGCGCAATCGCTTCCTACAAGAAACTGCTCGGTGTTCGTGGTTTGAACCGCAAGATTGCCGCGGAGGCCCTGTTTCATCTGGGATTGTGTTACCAGAAACTCGGGGATGCTGAAGCTCGCAAGACCTTTGAACGGCTGGTGAATGAATATGGGGACACACCCTGGGCGGCACAGGCACGGCCGAAGATAGTGGCCTTGGAGAGCACTCGTCCAATGGATCGTCAAACTGCGACTCTGCTCTGGAAGTCCGACATCGATTGTGAAGGGACGATTTCCCCCGATGGGCGCTATGTTTCCTACACCGATTGGAACAACGGAAACATGGCCTTTCACGATCTGGCAAGAGGTTCCGATTTTCCTATCACAAAGACCGGGACATGGAAGGCTGGAGCAGCGGAGTTCGCGGAAACAGCCGCTTTTTCCAGAGACGGAAAGCAACTGGCCTACCAGTGGTTTGAAGCGAAGACAGGCCGCTTTGAGCTGCGCGTGACCGGTGTCACCGGCGATGCCGCCCCCCGGCCATTGTTCCACTCCGAAGAGTTTCGCTGGGCCGCCCCGCACGACTGGTCACCGGACGGCAAGTGGATCGCCGCCGGCCTGGAACCGGAGAACTCCGATGCGCGAACCTACGAGGGAATTAAGCCCGGGCAAAAGGCTGCACTTGGTCTCGTCGGAATTCAGGATGGCTCGCTTCGTGTTCTCAAGACGACGGAGTGGCTCAGCCAGGACAGCGGCTTCGGCAATATTCGCTTCTCGCCCGACGGCAAACTGCTCGCCTACGACCGGCCGCCCACGGATCCCAAACGCTGGTGGCAGCGCCAGGTCTTTGTCATGGTGATCGAAGAAGGCCGCGAGATTCCGGTTGCCGTGGATTCTACGCAGGAGCAACTTGTGGGATGGTCCCCGGATGGAAGCTACTTGCTGTTCACCAGCGACCGCACAGGATCCATCGACCTCTGGTCGCTCGCATTCTCGAACGGAAAGCGCGAGGGAAATGCGGAGATGATCCGGCAGGGGATTGGTCGGATTGTCCCATTCAGGTTGAATGCCGCCGGAGGGCTCTACTATTGTGTAGCGGGGGCACGCGATCTTCCGATCGCAAAAACCGCCACGTTCGATTTCTCCTCCGGAAAGCTGCTCTCGCCGCCGGTGGATGTGACGCAGGCAGATCATGGTGAAGGAAGTTTGTCTCCCGACTGGTCTCCGGATGGGAAGAGTCTTGCCTTTATTTCGCAAAGACGCACAGGGTCCGGATACGTGGCTTCGATCAAGATCCAGTCCACCGAGAGCGGAGTGGTTCGCGAACTTCACCCGATGCTCTATGCTCCTTCTCTACTTCGATACGCTCCGGATGGGAGTTCCGTTCTAATCGTGCAATCCGGTCCGATGGTTCGCGTCGATGTGCGAACCGGTGATGTATCATCGGTCTTGAAGCAGGAACCAGGAGTCCGAAGAGACCGCCCGTCGTTGTCTCTGGACGCCAAGACTCTTTACTATGGGCGACAGGAGCGAGCGAAAGACGCCGATGTCTCTCTCATCGCCCGCGACCTCGAGTCGGGCTCCGAACGTGAGTTGGTCCGCCGGAGAACCTTGGGCGGACTGCTCCTCTCTCCGGATGGACGGCACCTCGCTACGATTAGCCAGGACCCCACGCAACGTTCGAGCACTTTCATGATCATTCCTCTCGAGGGCGGAGAGACGCGAGAAGTCGCTCTGCCAGTGGAGTCCACCGCGAAGGGCTCCATGCCCTTCACCCTCTTCGCGTGGACGGCGGACAGCAAGTCATTCCTGCTCCGAAAACACCTCGCTTCCGACCACGTCGAACTATGGCGAGTCTCGATCGAGGGAGGCTCACCCCAGCGAATTAACGAAAGACTCGACCTGCCGTTCACCACTGGAGGCGTTCGCGTCAATCCGGACGGGCGCCGGATTCTGCTGTTTCCACCCGTTCAAGGGCCGTTGCGATCACAATCTCAAATCATGCTCCTCGAGAATTTCCTGCCTTCCAGGAAAGCAGAGAAAACAACCGCTCGGTGAACCGTACCTAAGGCTGGGGGCGGTGTTGACTTCTTCACCGTCGCCGGCCAATTCGCCTCTACCGTAAGGTGTGTATCTTCGCGCACGCGCTGTTCCACCTGCTCTGCGGCGACGTCAATGGCGGGGCGGATTGGTTGGAAAAAGCTCGCGACCAACGCACCTTTTGATGATGTTCCATCTTGTGGTATCGAAGAAGCTGAGAGCAAGCCAAAGGAACCGGGCGCCAGCGGATGGTGCCTTGTTCAGTATCGGTTCGAAAGTGGAGTGGGAAGTTCTGGAGATGCATCCAAGTTGGGTACCCAGCTTGGACAGGCCTCTTATTTCTGCTCGGATGCCTCTCTGAACAAAGGGAGTTGTATCGGTTCGAGCGGAAGGGGATTTACGCCGCGAGAGTTCTAAATGCATCCAAGATGGGGGGCCATCTGTTGAAGCGGAACAACCTTACAATGCAGCTCCGGCAAGGGTCGCTCAGCAATGAATTGTCTCACGGCAAGCCCTCAAGTACGCGGCGCTATTCCGGCTCGACGCGTCCCAGGGCCTCATCGGTTGCCGACTCCAGCTCGTCGATCTCACTCTCGTCGAGATCCCGGATCTTGGTTTGGAACGCTGATTTGGGAATCGCCCGAATCTGGAACGCCAGGGCAACGGAGTCCTGGGGTGGTCCGCCGGCTGAGGAGGAGCCAATCAGCGCGGTTCCGGCCAGATTTGCGCGGTCAAGGTTCGTGGTGAGCGGAACTACCAGGACCGATTGGAGCGCCCGCGTCAACGTATCACTCTGCCAAATCACGACGGGCCTGCGCCCCGTCTGTTCCCGAGGTCGATACGCACCGAGGTCAGCCCACCAAACCTCTCCCCGCTTCAACTCTGCTCCGTTGCCTCGAGTGCGCTCGCCCACTCAGCGAGACCCTGCTCAGCAAGGGCAAGTTCATCCTCATTCCCAGTCTTCGCAAGCCTCGCCAAATCCCAGCGACTGGGGCTCGGGTGCCGCATCACAATCAGGTTCACACGCTCACCCGGGCGAAGGCCCAACGGCTCCGCGGGCCGTAGCACGCCATTCTCATAATGGGCTTCAACCAATCTCACGACCATAATCGTATCACGTGGTGGTTGTCATTAAGAAGAGCGATGGCGGTTCGAAACATCGAGGAACCATTACTGCGGGCCATTTCGAGACGCCCCCTCTCAGTCGATGAGTGATGCGTTATGCCGGAACTCCGCCGGCAAAACGATCTGGCCCTTGGAGGAGACGGTAGTCTTCATGTAAGTATCGTCTTACCCACGGCAGTGTCAAGCGTCACACGCAGTCGTCACGCGCGCGGATCAGCTGGTTTCCCCGCAGGACCGTTCAACCCCGGAGTCATCCGTGTGTTTGGTTCGCGACGCAACCATCGAGTAATTCCAAGCTCTCGAAAGCCTCAAGGCCGGTAAACCACCATCCGCTGCGCGGCGTTCTCCGGGGGATCAAGTAATTGGATCTCTTTTCGACGGAGCAGCCTCCCGAGACCTTACTGGCCTCCGTCAGACGCCGCCTGCCGTGACAGATTCTGCTTGTCCGATGGAGTGGACAAGAATCAACGGTCACTCCTGATGTCGTTGAGATCACCCTGCCAGTCCAGCTTGCCGCGGAATCGGCGGATCTCCCCTGTTCGCTTGGCCGAAGCAAGGTGCGCAGCGCCGTTTCCACGCCCTCCCGCTTGGTGTTCAGGCCGCGCTTCGTATAGAATCCAAATTGGTTCCGAACGATGCGACGGCACAACGCATGTGGCATACTCGTGAGTAATAGCCATGACACTGGCGGAAGTCCGCTCTCGATACCGCGACCAAATTGTTGCTGCCGCAGAGAAGCGCGGCGCTCATAACATTAGAGTATTTGGTTCGGTCGCCCGGGGCGAACAACTCGGAGATTCCGACATAGACTTCCTTGTGGATTTTGAGCCAGGCCGGTCGTTGCTCGATCTGACAGGCCTTTGGCTGGATTTAGAGAAGGTGCTCGGCTGTAAGGTCGACGTGGTTTCCGGTCGCGGGTTGAAGCCACGACTCGCATCAGAAGTCCTTCGTGATGCCGTATCACTATGAGGACGGATCATCGTCTGTTGGGTGAGGCTTGCAGAGGCGTGTCGTTGGAATTGTGTGCTCCTCCCTCGTGGGCAATCGTCGCTGAGCACATGCCAACTCTCCGAGTTCAACTCAATTCCGTTGTGAATGCCCTACCGGATCCTTAGTGGCTCCATCGTTAGTGGCTCCAAGGAACAGCGCCGCAGCCGCTATCGACCCGCGTTCATCGCGTTGATGTAGGACCGCTCGAAGAAATAGAAGAACCCATCCTCGGCGCCGACCAGCAGATCCAGCTTTCCATCGCCGTCCCAATCGGCCGCATTCGCCGTCGGGTTGTGCCCGTTCAGCTTCACCTTCACGATGGTGCCGCGCGGCGTCATCACCGGTTTCGCCTCTGTTCCGGTGTTCTCGTACCAAATGGGCCCGTCATCGGAATCGGAAACCAGATCCAGATCGCCGTCGCCGTCCCAATCCACCATGTCGATCTTCCGGCGTCCGCTTGCACCAGCGCGCCCCGCCGCCAAATTCAGGAAGCGTCCGTTCGGCAGTTGGAAGATGCGCTCCGGCGGCCCGAGCTTCAATTGGCCGCCCACCCTCGATCGGCGGAACAACGACAGGTATCCCTGGTGATCCAGCATGACCAGGTCAACGAGTCCATCGCGATCCCAATCGACGGCGAACGGCGTGGTTCGCCACTGCGTTACCAGTTGCTTTCCCTTCGGCTCCCACCACACCCAATCGGGCTTCGGCGCGCGGCCATTCGGCCACTCCACTTCAATCGGCCGCCCCTTTTCCAAACCTGATCCCGTGTTCCGGTACCAAAGCGGATCGCCCCAAATGTCATTCACGATCAGGTCGAGCTTTCCGTCCATATCCCAATCGGCAACCGATGGATTCGAATAGCCCCACTTCTCTTCAGCCGGCCCTTGTACTGATCCGTTCGGACCGGCCATGCGGCGAATCACTGTGCCGCCCGCTTTCAGATAGCCGCGATCGGCGAACTTGGCTACGCTCCTCGTCCCGGTGTTCTGGAAGTACTGCACATACCCCGCCGAGTTTCCCGCGATGATGTCGAGTAAACCGTCGCCATTCCAATCCACCGCGACCGGACGCGATAGAGCGCCGCTTTTCACATAAGGATCCAGTTGCATCAGCGGTTGTCCCGCTGCCAACCGCGGCTCCTCGCCCTTCCGGGCCGTGTTGGCGAACAAAGAGATGGTCCCGTCTTCTTCCGCCACCAGCAGCGAAGGACCGCGATCCTTCTGCCATTGCACCGCCCGCGGCTGGATCATGCACAGGTCCATTTTGATCGGAGCCCCACCTGCCTGCAGTGGCGTCCCGCCCTCCAGTCCATGACCGCTATTCCGGTACAGCGTCACCGAGTCAATGAAATTGCCCGCGATCAGATCCAGCCGCCCCTTGCCAAACCAGTCGATCGGGTTCGGCGCCGGACTGCCGTATTGATCCAGCACCGCTCCACCCGCCTGCAACTGCAACGGAGGCGCATATTGGGGCTGACCATTCGTC
>Ga0209726_10007503_pt1 | contig 12176 bp, 10 predicted proteins | sample Subgrocontami54m_FD_187453 | JGI IMG/M metagenome (GOLD analysis project Ga0209726, IMG submission 187453) | Subsurface groundwater microbial communities from S. Glens Falls, New York, USA - GMW46 contaminated, 5.4 m (SPAdes) (version 3) | ecosystem: Environmental > Aquatic > Deep subsurface >... | reverse complement strand
GGCCCTCGTCGACCGCAAGATCGCCGCGAGCTACCCCGACGCCTTTCGCCGGTTCGTGGGCTTCCAGTGCCACATCATTCCGCCGCCCGAGCTGCCCCCGGCCCGCGCGATCGAGCTGATCCGCTGCGAGCGGGGCCTGTCGATCTGGGCACACCCCACCCCCGTGCAGATCGAGCGCTGGCTGGCCCAGCTCGCTCGCGCCGGCCTCAATGGGATGGAGGTCTACATCCGTCGCTCGAACGAGACGCTCCAGGCGCAGCTCGAGCAATCGGCTGCGGACTCGAAGCTGCTCCGGGCCGGCGGCTCGGACTGGCACGGCCATGACCCGCACGACCCGCTCGGGAGCTACAGCGTGCCGGCCGAGCGCATCCGCCAGTTCCTCAGCTTCTTCCCTCACGCCTCGCGCCAGTAGACCGAGGAGACCGCCCGTGCCTACGTGCTCGCCGCTCTCGCGCCCGCTGCGCGTCTCGACGCCGCGACCGCTCGCGTTGCTCCTCACGCTCGCGCTCGTCACCTTCGCAGGGCTGAGCACGGCGGGTCCCCTCGCCGCCCAGCCCGACTTGCCTGAGCCCGAGTCCCCGAACCCCGACGCGGCGAAACCTGCCGCGCCGCCTCCCGCCGCACCGGTCGCCGACCTCGACGCCGAGCAACTCGAGGAGCTCCTGTTCCTCACGGACGAGCTCTCGAACCCGCAATGGAGCGCGCGTGAGCGAGCAAGCAAGGCGATCGTGGCGATGGGACCCGCGGTCGGACCGCACCTCGCGAGGATGCTCGGCGAGCGTCGTCCGGCGGAGCAGCTGTGGCGCATGCGCAACGCCCTCGTCGCGCTCGGGCTCGCGCACCTCGACCCGGCCGCGCTCTCGCTCGTCCTTCGCGAGCACCTGGAGCCGCTCACGCAGCGACTGTTCGTCCAGTGGGAGGTCGAGAGCGAGCTGGCGCCGACGCTGGACTCCGAGGAGGGCATGGAGCTGTTCAAGCAGCTCCTCACGATCGACAAGGTCCAGGTGGGCCCGATGGCCGCGCTGCTCAAGACCGACACGCGCGAGATCCTGCGCACCAATCTCGCCTACCTCCTGGGGCGCATCGCCGACCCCGCTCATGCGGATGCACTGGCTCACGCCACGCGGGACACGTGCCCTTTGGTTCGCGTCCAGGCAGCCCACGCGCTCGGCACGATGCAGGCCACGGCCCACGCCGGCCGGCTCGTCGAGATGCTGAAGGACCCGGACCGCACGGTCCAGATCGCCGCGGCGATGTCCCTCATCCCGATGCGGAGCAAGGCCACCGTGGGCCCCATGATCGACGCGTTGTCGGCGGGCGGCCACGTGGGCTTCGCGATCAACTGGGCGCTCGAGCGGCTCACCGGCCAGGAGACGAGCTACAACGCGTTCCGCCCCGAGCGTCGTCACGCGGGCGCGAAGCAGTGGGAGGCCTGGTTCGCGGCGAACAAGGACCGCTTCGAGCTCGCGGCGGCGGAGGGTGGTGGGCCCGAGCTCGCGATACACGAGGAAGATGAGAACTGGGCCAACGTGCGATTCGCTCGGGGCGTCGGCGGCCGCGCCGCGTTCGGGGTAGCCAAGCTCGGTCGCGACCTGCGCGAGCTCCGCGTCTTGCTGGAGAAGGTGAAGCGCGCCCGATGACCCGGCACCTCGTCACTGGCGGCGCCGGGTTCATCGGCTCGTGGCTCGTCGAGCACCTCGTGGAGCGAGGCGTCGAGGTCGTCGTGCTCGACGACTTCTCGACCGGTCGGCGCACCAACCTTGACCACGTCGCGCACCGGATCCGCCTGATCGAAGGCGACGCATCCGACCCCGACACGGCCGCCCTCGCGTGTCGCGGCGTCGAGGTCGTGTACCACCAGGCCGCGATCCCGTCGGTACCCCGCTCGCTCGACGACCCGATCGGCACGCACCGCGCCAACGTCACCGCGACGCTCGTCATGCTGGACGCAGCCCGTCGCGCCAAGGTGCGCCGCTTCGTGTATGCCGCCAGCTCCTCGGCCTACGGCGGCGCGCCCGACGAGCTCCCCAAGCGCGAGGATCAGCGCCCAACGCCGCTGTCCCCGTACGCGACCGCCAAGCTCGCGAGCGAGCACTACTGCCGCGCGTTCACGGCGAGCTTCGGCCTCGAGACCGTCGCGCTGCGCTACTTCAACATCTTCGGACCGCGCCAGGACCCCGACTCACCGTACTCCGCCGTGCTCGCGCGATTCGCCAAGCTGCTCCTCGCCGGCGAAACCCCCACGATCTACGGCGACGGTCGCCAGACCCGCGACTTCACGTACGTCGCGAACGCCATCGCCGCCAACTGGCTCGCCGCTCACGCCCCAGGCGTCGCCGGCCGCGTCTACAACATCGGGTGCGGCGTCGAGTCCAGCCTGCTCGACATCCTCGACGTCCTGGGCCGAATCCTCGGACGGCGCGTTACGCCGCGGTTCGAGCCGCGCCGCGCGGGCGACCCGGAGCGGTCGGTCGCGGACATTGCTCGCGCCCGAGCGGAGCTAGGCTACGCCCCGTCGGTCGATCTGCGCACCGGGCTCGAGCATCTCCTCGCCTCGCTGCGCGAGCGAGCCGCGCCCGTGGCGCGCTGACCGCCCACGAAAGAAGCCACCGGCTCGTCCCCCCTCGTCGAGCCCTCCTACGGAGCCCTGAAGCCATGCACCGCCTGCTGTTGTTGGTCCTCGCCGTCGTGCCCCTCGCACCGCTCGCTGCCCAGGACCCGCCACCTCGCCCGCCCGTGCCTTCTCCGCACGGCCTGTGGGAGGCGACCCTGGAGGTGGGCGCCGTGAAGCTGCGGCTCGCGCTCCACGTGGACGTCTCGACCACGGGCTACGTGGCGAAGCTCGACAGCCTGGACCAGGGCGCCAAGGGCATCGCGGTCGACACCTTCACCTGCGTCGACGGCAAGGTCGCGTTCGCGATCGCCGCGCTCGGGGTCCGCTACGAGGGCGCCTTCGACGCGACGAAAGGCGAGATCGCCGGGCAGTTCCGCCAGGGACCGGTCGACGTCGCGCTCGTGTGGAAGCGGGTGGAAAGGCTCACGGAGGTGCGGCGACCCCAGGAGCCCAAGCCCCCGTTTCCGTACACCACCGAGGAGGTGGAGTACTCGCACGACCCGTCCGCGGAGCTCGACTCGTCGTTCGTCCCCGAGGCCCGTCGCGACGACCAAGCGCGCGTGACGCTCGCGGGCACGCTCTCGCTCCCGCCCGGGCCTGGTCCTCATCCGGCGGTCGTGCTCGTGTCCGGCTCGGGCCCACAAGACCGGGACGAGGCGCTGCTCGGGCACAAGCCGTTCGCGGTGTTGGCCGACCACCTCGTGCGGCGAGGGATCGCCGTGCTGCGCTACGACGACCGCGGCGTGGCCCGATCGACGGGTAAGTTCGGAGGCGCGACCACCGCGGACTTTGCCACGGATGCGCTCGCGGGCGCGCGGTTCCTTGCGACGCGCAAGGACATCGACCCAGCCCGCATCGGGATCGCCGGGCACAGCGAGGGCGGCCTCGTCGGACCGATGGCCGCGGCGCGCGACGGGAAGCTCGCGTTCGTCGTGATGCTCGCCGGGCCGGGCGTGAACGGCCGCGAGATCCTCGTCCACCAGGGCGCGTTGCTCCAGCGCGCGGGTGGCGTGCCGGCCGAGCACGTCGAGCGCGAGCGTCCCTTGCGCCGGGCCATCCTCGAGGCCGCCGTCGCGGCGGGCGTCCCGCTCGAGGATCGCCGCAAAAACGCCGCCGCCGCGCTCGGGGCGTTCTTCGACGCGATGTCGCCCCCGGGTGTCCAGCGCGAGGCCTTCGTCGCGGAGCAGATGCAGACCCTGTTCGCGCCGTGGATGCAGGCGTTCATGGCGTTGGAGCCCGCCGAGGCGCTCGCGAAGGTCCGCTGCCCCGTGCTCGCCGTGTGGGGCTCGCTCGACCTCCAGGTGGACCCGGCCCAGAGCCTGGCACCCGTCGCGGCCGCGCTCGCCACGTCTCGTCACGCGGACCACGCGTTGGTGGTGCTGCCCGGCCTGAACCACCTGTTCCAGCGCGCGACCACGGGCGCGTTCGCCGAGTACGCGCAGATCGAGGAGACGATGAACCCGGCGGTGCTCGACCTCGTCGCGGACTGGATCGCACGACACACGGGCCTGCCTGCCCAGCGGCCGGCCAAGGACTAGCGGTCGTGATCGAGCCGTGGGACCGCCTCGCGAGCGAAGCCGGCGGCGACTACCGGATCTTCCGCGTCCGGCGTGACCGGAGCCGTTCCCGCGCGTCCGGCGGGGTCGGCCTCTTCAGCGTGATCGAGGCCCCCGACTGGGTGAACGTGTGGGCCGTGACGGACGACGGGCGCGTCGTGCTGATCCGGCAGTTCCGCCACGGAACGCGCGACGTGTCGCTCGAGATTCCCGGCGGCGCGGTCGACCCGGGCGAGGCGCCCGAGGCCGCGGCGCGACGCGAGCTGGCCGAGGAAACGGGCTACACGGCGGCGCGCTGGACACACCTGGGCACGGTCGCGCCCAACCCGGCGATTCAAGCCAACCGGTGCCACACGTTCCTCGCGGCGGGCGCCCGCCCCACGGGCACCACCAACCTCGGCCCGGGCGAGGAGATCGAGGTGGTGCTCGCGACCGCCGCCGAGGTCCGAGAGCGCGTGCGCTCGGGCGAGATCGACCACGCACTCGTCGTCGCGGCGCTGTGGTACTGGGACCACGCGAGCGTGCCCGCAGAGACGAGGGCACCCGCGCGCTCGGGGCTCGTCGGCGTGGACCACGTCCAGCTCGCGATGCCCGCGGGCGGGGAGGACCGCGCCCGGGCGTTCTACGGCGCGTTGCTGGGCATGGACGAGGTCCCGAAGCCCGCGGAGCTCGCCTCCCGAGGCGGCTGCTGGTTCACGGCGCCCGGCGTGGCGCTGCACCTCGGCGTCGAGGGCGACTTTCGCGCGGCGCGCAAGGCGCATCCGGGCCTCCTCGTCGCCGACGTGGACGCGCTGGCGCAGCGCCTCGCGTCCGCGGGCGTCGTGCCGCGCTGGGACGACGCGATTCCCGGCACCCGCCGCTTCTTCGTGGACGACCCGTTCGGCAATCGGCTCGAGCTCATTGCGGCCCGGTGATGCGCGGCCGGGCGCGCCCCCACACCGCCTCGACCTCGACGGCTCGGCGCCAACTTGGCAGAATCGAGCCGGCGGTCGACGGGCACGCATCGCGAGGAGGGAATCGTGAACGAACGGGTAACGGTCTGGCAGGACCAATGGGACTCCCGCGGTGAGGAGCCGTGGTCGGGAGGAGCGTGGTCGCGGTCCCTTCCGACGCGCGGCGAGCGGCTCGGATCGAGCCTGTACGAGCTGCGGCCGAACACGACGGGCGGCCTCTACCACTTCCACCACGGCAACGAGGAGCTGCTCGTCGTCCTCCGCGGACGGCCGACCCTGCGCACACCCGAGGGCGAGCGCGTGCTCGAAGAGGGCGAGGTGGTTCACTTCGGGCTCGGCGCTGCGGGCGCACACCAGGTGAAGAATCCGACCCCCGAGACGGTGCGCTACCTGATGGTGAGCAACCTCGCCTCGCCCGATGCCGTCGAGTACCCCGATACGCGACAGCTCTCCGTCATGGCCTTCACCACCTCGCAGCGCGGGGGACCGCTGTGGGACATCCGGACGCTCGAGTAACCCGTCACTACGACGCGCGTGCGAGCTCGTGGTCGCACCCGCACTGGAGCACCTCATGCGCCGTGCCCTCCTGCTCCTGGCCCTGCACGTCCTTTGCGCCACGGCCGCCCTGGCTGACGGCGCGTTCTTTCCTCCCACCGGTCATCGCGGGAAGGACCTCGCCCAGCCCACGCAGCGCGCGATCGCGGTTCACCTCGACGGCCGCGAAACCCTGCTGCTGTTCGTCGACTACTCGGGCGCCGCACGCCAGTTCGGCTGGGTCGTGCCCGTGCCCAGCACTCCCGAGGTCGAGCTCGCCCACGCCGACGCCTGGAACCAGCTCGCTGGGCACTATCGCGACCTCCAAGTGCAGGCGTGGAAAACCGGGAAGGATCGGTACGACCACGACAAGAGTTGCAGCCGAGCCGGAGACCTTCCGCCTGACGTCGACGTCCGCCTCCAGAAGACCGTCGGCGCGTACGAGATTGCGGTGCTCGCCGCAAGCAAGGCCGGCGCCCTCCATGCGTGGCTGGCAGCCAATGGCTTCGTGACGCCGGCAGGAACGGACGAGACACTCGCTGCCTACGTCGCTGAACGCTGGAGCTTCGTCGCCATCAAGGTGAAGGCCGAGACCGCGGGAACCGTCTCCCTCTCGCCGATCGCGATCCGCTTTGCGACCGACCGCCTGGTCTATCCGCTGCGCATCAGCGCAGCCAACCGAGGTGTGACGCGACTCGTGCTGTACACGCTCGACCCGATCGCCGAGGGCACGACGTTCCGCGATGACTACCCTGCCGCTCAGGCCTTTGCCGTGGGCGCGCTGTCGACCTTTCGTGAGCGGTGCCCCCGACTCATCGAGCGAGTCCCACAACTGCGAGACGGAGAGCGCAACCTCGTCCTCGCGCGCCACATGGACACGCTCGTGCCCCAGCTGATGCGACGCCTGAGCGACAGGATCGTTCGTAGAGCGGGCGCGCTCGACCTCTACGGCGCGGGCGGCTCCGCTGGCCCGCTTGCATACGCCTCGGCCCTTGCGTTGGCGTCCGACAACCTGGAGGAGGCGGCGTGGGGGCGCGAGCGGTTAGCCTCGTTCCGCGCCGATCGGATCGACCGCACGACGCTCGTGCGCGAGCTCGGCGAAGGAGGGCGCGCGAAGCTCGAGACCTCCCTCGCGACCGAGCTCGAGACCGGCGAGGACCAGCGCAACCCCGGTGCGATGGCGCTCCTGGGCGTCTTGGCCGCCGACCACCCGGTCCTCGTCGCTCGACTCGAGTGGCTCGCCGGTGATCCGCGCCGAGGGAACGAGGCCATCGACACCCTGCTTTCCGTGGGCTCGGCCCCGACCCGCCGTGCGCTCGCGAGGATCGCGGCGGGCAAGGGCCCCCACTGCGCGGGAGCGGCGTTCCGTCTGGCCTACAGCCTTCATCGGAATGCGATCGGCAAGACGGAGCGACTCGTCGCCGCGCGCGAGTTGCTCGGGCTACTGGACGCTCGCGTCACGAGTGGCGACTACTTCCAGCGGCTCAGCCTGGCTCTCCTGCGCGCGTGGACGGGGCAGGAGCTCGGCGTCGACTGGACCCGCTGGCGAGCGTACCTGGACGAGCACGCGAGTGACTTCGCCGAGTAGTCGGCCCGGTCCGGAACTCTCGAGTACCGTGTCGCGACCGACCTCGAGGGCGGAAGGCGCCGAACGCTCACCGTGGAGAACCTGGCCAGCGTGGATGTTCGTCGGCGCACTTCCCGCCGTCGTCTTGCCGCTGCTACACACCCTCGCCGTGGCGCCCTGGGGAAGCCTCGCGTTCCTCTGGCTCGCCGGTCTCGTCCTCCTACCGTGCCTGTTCGCGGTGCCGATGATGGTCGTCCTGCCTTGCTACTGCCTCGTTGGACGCCATCGCGCCGAGGCCGCGCGCTGGTGGGCCGCGGCGATCGTGTACGTCGTTGCGACGTGGGGCGGAATCGAAGTCGGCATGGACGTTCGGATGGCAGCCTTCCGCGAAGTAGCCCGGCTCGGCGCGCCGCTGGTACGGGCGATCCGTGCGTATGAGGCGCGGCACGGCGCGCCACCGCCCGACCTCGAGGCCCTCATGCCCGAGTACCTGCCCACGATCCCAACGACCGGCATGCGGGCCTATCCCCGCTTCGAGTACCACGTGGGGACGACCGCGTCGCACCGTTACGGCAGCAACCCCTGGGTCCTCGTCGTGTTCGCGCCCGTCGGCCCCAACGCGGACGAGCTCCTCTACTTTCCCCGTCAGAACTACACCGAGTCCCCGTACGCGGCCGGCGTCGAGCCGATGGGCGACTGGGCCTACCACCACGAGTAGCTTCGCGGGCGGCCGCGCGACGCGCTACCGAGACGGCCCGCTCGAGGTCGAACCGCTTGCGGCCGGACCGCTCGGTTCCTCGCGCTTCACGTCGTAGTCGAACTGCTCGCTGAACATGGTCGTGCCCACCGCGACGATCGGAATCGCGATGAGCTTGACGGGCATCAGCGCCCCATAGCCCACCCACGGGTTCTCCTCGTTGTGCCAGCTCCACAGCCGTCCCGTGACGTCGGGCACGTTCGTTGCGCCGCGGACCGGGTTCACCATCGTGAGATCGACGAACGTGATCACGATGTACGCCGGGAACAACAGCGGGAACGACGCGACCTTGAGCGCCGGCTCGTCTGGCATCACATCGTCCCGGAACGACGAAGCGAGGGGCGTTTGGCAGCCCGCGAGCATCGCGAGCACGAGCAGGATCACGAGGACGCGGGCCACGGTGGGGCTCCGAAAGAACGAGGGCGTTGGGTTGTGCAGACCGAATGGACGATCATCGCCGATCGCGGCGCATGCGTGTCGCCGTTCCGTCACGATCGCGGTATGCGCGTCGCCGCATGGTACAGGGGACCTCGAACATCGCCATGGTCACCGTGCCTCCACCCGCGTCGCTCGTCGCCATCGTCCGATCCCTGCGCCTCCTCGATCCGCGCGAGCTCGAGGTCGCGCTCGCGACGTGGGTGGATCGCGCCGTCGCGCGCGACCTCGAGCTCTTTGCACTGTGCCCGGAGCCGCACCGGCGCGACCGGATCGTGTGTGCCGCCCGTGCGCTCGGCGAGCGTTGGCCGCGACCCGAGACCCGGCCCGCCCTCTTCGCCGTGCCGATCGGGGTGAAGGACCTGTTCCGCGTCGATGGGCTCCCCACGACGGCGGGCAGCGCGCTTCCGCCCGAGCAGCTCGCGGGTCCACAGGCCTCGGCCGTGTCGCGCCTCGAGGCCGTCGGGGCGGTGGTCCTCGCCAAGACGACGACCGACGAGCTGGCCTACGCGGACCCGCCCCCAACCGTGAACCCGCACGACTCGTCGCGCACGCCGGGTGGCTCGAGCGCGGGGTCCGCAGCCGGAGTCGCGGCGGGCCTGTTCCCGGTGGCCCTCGGCACCCAGACCAGCCGGTCGATCATCGCGCCGGCCGCCTTCTGCGGAGTCGTCGGATTCAAGGCCTCCCACGGACGTGCTCCCCTGGACGGATGCGTCGCCCTCGCCCCGTCGCTCGACTGCCTCGGAGTCCTCGCCGTGGACGTCGTGACCGCCGAATCAGCCGCGGCGGTCGTGCTCGACGGTTGGCGGCGCCCATCGCCCCGCCCCCCTGTGCTCGGGGTTCCGGTGGGTGCCTACCAAGACGGCCTCGCCGACCTCGGGTGGCGCGCCCCGTTCGACCTCGCGCTCGAGGACCTGCGTGCCGCGGGCCTCGACGTGCGCCCCATCCGCCTGCCATGGGACACCCAGCTCGCCCTCACCTATCGAGCGGCGATGGCCGTGCTCCACGGTGAAATGGCGCGCACGCACGCGGCGCTCGTGGCCCGCTGGCCCGATCGCTTTCGCGCGCGCACCCAGGCCGGCATCGCGCGCGGCCTCGCCATCACCGACGCCGAGCTCGAGACGGACCGCGCTCGCGGGCTCGAGCTACGGCTCCAGTTGCGGACCTGGATGGTCGAGGCCGGCATCGACCTGCTCGTCTCGCCGTCGCAACCGGGGCCCCCGCCCCGCCTCGGCGACCGCACGGCCTATGGCGACACGACGACGCCGTGGTCGTTTGCCGGCCTCCCGTGCCTGAGCGTGCCGGCGGGAACCATCGACGGCCTGCCCTTCGGCCTGCAGCTCATCGCCCAACACGGCGCGGACGAGGAGCTGCTCGCGTGGGGCGCGACCATCGACGCTGCCCTCCGTCGCGACCCGCGCCCGGAGTGAACCCGCCCCACGTCGTCACGCCGAGCCCGCGCCTCCCGCCGGCCGCTCCGCGTACTGCAGCTCGTAGAGCCGCCGGTACAGCCCGCGACGCGCGAGGAGCTGCGCGTGCGTGCCCTCCTCGGCGAGACGCCCCTTCTCGAGGACGAGGATTCGATCGCAGCGCTGCACCGTCGACAACCGGTGCGCGATCACCAGGCACGTCCGCCCCTCGAGCAGCTTGTGCAGGGCATGCTGGATCAGCTGCTCCGAACGCGTATCGATCGAGCTCGTCGCCTCGTCCAGCAACAGGATCGGCGCGTCGCGCAGCACCGCGCGGGCGAAGCTGATCAGCTGACGTTGCCCGGCGGAGAGCGTCGCCCCGGCCTCGACGACCGGCTCCGCGTAGCGGAGCGGCAGCGACTCGATGAAGCCGTCCGCGCCGACCGTGCGGGCCGCGGCCTCGACCTGGGCGTCGGTGTAGGCATCGCCGAGAGCGATGTTGCTCCGAATCGTGCCGGCAAACATGAACGGCTCCTGCTGCACGAGCGCGATCTGTCGGCGCAAGTCGTCGGGGTGCACGCTCACGAGCGGCCGACCGTCGAGGCGCACCTCCCCCGCCGTGGGGTCATAGTGGCGCGCGAGCAGGTGGAATAGCGTGGTCTTGCCGGCCCCCGTGTGGCCCACGAGCGCGACGCGCTCGCCGGGCGCGACGGCGAAGGTCACGTCGGTAAGAACCGGCAGCCCGACCGCGTAGTCGAACGACACGCCACGGAACTCGATCGCCCCCCGCGCCCGCACAAGGGCGCCGTCGCGCGGCGAGGCGCGCGTCGGATCCGGAGCCTCGTCGCGCAGCTTGTAGATGCGGTCCGCCGACGCCGACGCCGCCTGCATGACGTTGTACTTCTCCGCGAGGTCCCGCAGCGGCTCGACGAGCATGCGCACGAGGAAGAAGAACTGCCCGAAGAGCCCGGCCGAGAGCTCGCCCCGGATCACCGCGCCGCCGATGAAGACGATCACCAGCGCCTGCGCGATCGCGGACAACACATGGAACCCCGGCATGAACAACGAGTACAGCCGGATCACGCCGATGCGACGCACCATCAGGTCGTCGTTGCGCCGGTCGAACTCGGCGAGCTGCTTGGCCTGGCGGTTGAACGCCTGGATTTCGCGTGCGCCGCCGATACTCTCGGCGTGGTACGCGTTCAGCGCGGAGCGCAGGCGCGCGACCTCGCGATACCCCACGCTCAGCACGCGGCGGAACAGCAGCGTGAGCCCGACCATCGGCGGCAGGACCGTGAGCACGAACAGCCCGAGCCGCCAGTCGAGGACGAGGAGCGTGACCGCGATCGCGAGAATCGTGAAACAGTCGAGCACGACCGTGAGCAGCGCCTGGCTGAACAACTCCGAGAGCGTGTCGACGTCGAACACCTGGCGCGTGACGAGTCGGCCCACCGGCTGCCGGTGGAAGAACCCGAGCGACAGTCGGTGCACGTGAGCGAACAGGTCGGTCCGCACGTCGTGGACGACGCGCTGCCCCAGGAGCTGCAGCACGTAACCCTGAGCGCAGTTGTTCGCGAAACGCAGGAGCTCGCAGGCAAGGAACAACACCGCGAACCAGCGCAGGAGCGCGCCGCGGCCGTCCAGGTTCCACGCCCGCGCGAGGTCGGACGACGCCGTGGCGTCGTCGACCACGAGGCGGAGGAAGTACGGCATCGCGAGGCCGAACACCGTCGCCAACGCCACGAGGGCCAGAGACGCCGCGGCCAGCCCGGCGTGCGGGCGGACCTGACCGACGAGCCGCCGCAGGATGTGCGCGTCGAGGCCACGCTCGTGAAGCGCGTCCTGGTCCAGGTAGGAGTCGGGCTCGGCGCTCACGCCGGCGGCGCTCCCGCCGCGGCCGCGGAGGGGGCGTGCTCACGCTCCGCCTCGAGCTGCTGCTGGCGGAACGTCTCCGCGTACCAGCCGCCTCGGGCCACGAGCGCGGCGTGGGAGCCGAGCTCCACGACACGTCCGGCGTCGAGCACGCAGATCGCGTCCGCGTCCATCAAGGTCGACAACCGGTGCGCGATCACCAGGCACGTTCGCCCCACCATCATCTCGCGCAGCCGGGCCTTGATCAGCTCTTCGGTGCGCGTGTCGACCGCCGACAGGCAGTCGTCGAGCACGAGAATGCGTGGATTCGTCGCGATCGCGCGCGCGAGGGCCAGGCGCTGGCGCTGTCCGCCCGAGAGGTTCACGCCGCGCTCGCCGAGGAGCGTGTCGAACCCTCGCGGAAACCCGGCGACGTCGGGCAAAAGGCCCGCGCACTCGGCCGCGCGCTCGACGGCGGCGCGATCGGGCGCCTCCATACC
>Ga0209726_10007496_pt1 | contig 12182 bp, 11 predicted proteins | sample Subgrocontami54m_FD_187453 | JGI IMG/M metagenome (GOLD analysis project Ga0209726, IMG submission 187453) | Subsurface groundwater microbial communities from S. Glens Falls, New York, USA - GMW46 contaminated, 5.4 m (SPAdes) (version 3) | ecosystem: Environmental > Aquatic > Deep subsurface >... | reverse complement strand
AGAGCACGGTCCACTCGATGCCGACGTCATCGAGAAATTCGAGCCAACCCGTCGGACCCACCGGGGCGCGCTGGTCGCGTTGTGGCGGCGTTTCCACCGCTCGGCCCGCGTGCAGATGATCCAGCGGTGGGAAGATCACGCCTTTTCTGTGCGCGATGTCGCGGTAGGGGGGCTCCATATGGGAGATGATTCCCGGGTTGTCCTCGATGATGTGGCCGTCACCATCGATGATTCGGCTTGCCAAATTGGCGCTCACGCGTAGATACCTCCTAGACAAGATTCGATTATTGCCTGGGGATTGTGCTGTTTCAAGTTTATTTGGATCCTATACCGTTCGACACGAGCCCAGCCTTGGCCGGGGACTTTCGCTCAGGATTCCACCCAACGGGCGTAGTGGAAGGTGCCACGGGCTTGCCCGAGGGGATACAATCCTTACTTCGTTCGTGCATCAAGTTATGCGTAGAATTATATGGTATTGAGGTATTGATCAAGCTTACCAGAGTACAAGACAAAGCCACTCGAACGCTTGACATTGATTATCTTGACTGATCTTCTGGTGGGCAGACCGGGAGTAATAGTCGATCAGGATTGAAAGCCGGGCCAAGCGCATGTCTCACCCACAATCCCAAAAGCGATTTCACGTATTTCTGATTAAACCATCGAAATACGACGATGAGGGTTACGTCATCCGTTGGGCCCGTGCTGTGATCGTTTCCAATTCGTTGGCCGTGCTCAACGCGTTGACCGAGGACGCCGCGCGCAGCCAAACATTGGGGCCCGAGGTTGAAATCCTTTCCCATGTGCTCGATGAAACCGTTACTCAAATCAGGGTCAAAGAAATCGCGGCAAGAATGCGCCACGCGGGCGATCAGTGCGTTGTCTGTATGGTCGGTGTCCAGTCTAACCAGTACCCGCGCGCTGTGGATCTGGCCAGGGAGTTTACGGCTTGCGGTCTCAAGACCATGATCGGCGGATTTCACGTGAGCGGCTCGATTGAAATGTTACCGCAGATACCTCCGGAGATTCAGGGGGCTATGGGCGAAGGCATCACGATCGTCGCCGGTGAAGTGGAGCACCGCTGGAACGATCTCCTGCGTGATGCCTATCGCGGCACATTGAAACCTTATTACAATTTTGTCGATGACAAACCCGCGTTGAATAACACGCCTCCTCCTTTCACGCCCAGAGATAGGCTTCAGTACTATATTCCCACCCGGCAGAGTTCGTTTGACGCTGGGCGCGGATGCCCATTTCAATGCAGCTTTTGTACGATCATCAACGTACAGGGGCGCACGATGCGCGGCCGAACGGCGGATGACGTAGAGGCGCTCATCCGTCGGAATTATGCCCAGGGCATCCGCGAGTTTTTTATCACCGACGATAATTTTGCGCGACATCCCGACTGGGAGAGCATCATTGACCGAATTATCGAATTGCATGACAAGGACCGCATCCACATCAGGCTCATGATTCAGACCGACACGATGGCGCATCGTATTCCGCGTTTCATCGAGAAGCTAGGGCGGGCCGGTTGCCGGCGCGTCTTTATCGGCATGGAGAGCGTCAATCAGGAGAATTTGAAAGCCTCAGCGAAATATCATAACCGGATCAACGAGTATCGTGCCATGCTGCAGGCATGGCGCGATCAACAGGTCGTCACGTATGCCGGGTACATGATCGGATTTCCCGGCGACACCTATGAATCCATCATGCGTGACGTGGAATTCCTAAAGCGAGAGCTGCCGCTCGACTTCGTGGAGTTATTCGTCGCGACGCCCCTGCCCGGATCCAAGGATCATCAGCAAAATTTCCTCAAGGGCATCCCGATGGACGAGGACTTGAACAAGTACGACACGACCCAGCCTTGCATGGAGCACCCCAAGATGAGCCGGGAAGAACTCCAGAAGGCATATCGGGACGCCTGGCACTCTTTTTACAGCCGGCAACATGTCGAGACTATTCTTAAACGTCGCCAGGATCGCAGACGGCGCAACGTTGCCAGGCAAATGCTCTGGTTTCGCAGTTCTTTCTTTATTGAAAATGTGCATCCGCTCTTGGGAGGCTTCTTCCGCCTAAAGGGCCGCCGGATGCGATCGCCCCGCTTCCCCGTCGAGTCCATTCCCACCTATTACTGGCGGAGAACCAGAGAAATCGCCCTGTGGACGGTGCGCGCGACCGCGCTTTTAATTGAGATGCGGTATATTTATCACAAGATCACACGGGAAAAATACCGGCACTACATGGACGTGGCGATTACGCCGGATCCGATCGGCAAAAGAACTATCCGCCGATCTGATGATGCTATCCTCCTTGAAGTGCCCGTTCCCGCCAGCGCGATTCAAAAACACTCGGAATCATCGGATCTAAAGGCCGACGTTGCAATGCCTGATGCCAGTTACAGGTGATTTAATTGATCTTGGCGGAGGAGTTATGGCCGAAGAAACAGCGGAACAAAAGTTGGCGCGCCTCGAGGCGGAGAATAAAGCGCTGCGGGAACAGGTGGAGCAGCGGAAAACGGGTCAATTGCGGCTGAAGGTGAGCGAAAAAGGCGGTCTCTCCCTTTACGGCCTCGGCCGGTTTCCCGTGACGCTTTATAAGGAACAATGGGCAAGGCTGCTCGACTATGCCGACGAAATCCGCAGCTTCCTCAAAGCGAACGACCAACAATTGAAAGCCAAGCAGTAACAACAAACCACGTCAAAGTTCGGCCAACCGCGCGATTGGTGGTGCATTCCGGTTTGATGAAGTATTGCGGCCGGTGCAAGGCGGTAGCGGGGCGCGGTGGACTCTCTCCCTGACGCCGATTCACATGTCTGCTACCCGGCAATTCGTTTCGCACCGAGTTCACAAGCAAGCCGAGCGAATATTTTCGCCGCCAGTTTCAAGCCGCCTTCATCGACGATCGCTGCGGATATTCTTTTTTGTGGCGGGTTCGATTTTGGGATTACTTGGTTGCGCCGGAAAGACCGCACACGACGAAGCCCTAGCTGCGAAGAGGGCCGTGGAATTTGCCGAGACTGTCTTTGTTCGAAACGACATCGAGAAAGGCTACAGGCTACTTTCCGATGGCGCAAGGCGGCATATTCCGATAGAGAAATTCAAAGAAACTGTTACCCGCATGCATCCAACAGGTTATCCCACGAGTGTGACAGCAAAGGAATTTGAACCGATGCCGGGAGGTGAAAAGGCAATTTACATTTTCCTAACCGGTGACGGTTCCGGCGAACGCTTCGATTATAAGTTGACCATGGAAGGATCCGCGGCAACCGATTATAGAGTCACTAACCTCGAACCTGGGACGTCTTCGCGTTTTTTGATGGGGCATCGCAAGACGCCACTCAAGAAGTGATACCGCGCCTCGGCCCTGAGTCTAGCGCGCAGAAACCGTCCCCCCTCTTAGTTCTGAACAATCTCGGGGACTCCCGTGTCCCCAATCCTACTTTTTCTGCAGTCTGGGCAATAACCCGTATCCGTCAAGCTCCGGATAATCCCGGATTCCGCCGTGGGAAAGCGACGCTGTGAGCGGGGGGCAAACCTCGCGCAACGAAGACAATGCTTTTCTATCCCTGAGCCAAGGACAGATCTCGCTGCTGTGCGAATTTAGTCGGAGTAATAAGGCGTTGCGCCAAGCGGCAGAAAAGACTTTGAAACAGCACCCGTGGGTGTCTTCGCCGCTCCAGGTTCGCCCCTCGCTCATGTTCAACTGCGGAATTCGGGATAATGGCGAAAGAGGTCTTGCGGGTTGAAAGGTCTGCGCCGCTTTGACGAGAGATAGGCCGCGACGCGCGGGCGCGCCGCGACGTAGTCGTGCAGCACGACCAAGCGCGGATACTTCGGGTTGGTGATCCGTCGGCGTGTCGCGCCGGGACCGAAGCCAACTCGACGGCATGGGCGCGTTGGGAGTCTTAGGGGCGGGAGGCCGGTTTGGGGAAGTTTTGTCAACCGGCTGCTATCACCCGCGAAAAAAAGTCACGCGCGGTGCAAGATTGTTTTTGCAAACTCCCGATTTCATCGTAAAATAGCATATTGGTCGCAAGTTAGCCGTCGTCTACTCCTGATAGCACAAAGTCATGCGAACCCGAGACAAAATTGCAATCCTGCTTTTCTCCATCACCCTGGGATTGGGCGCCCTGATCTTTTGGCAATCGAGCACCAACGACACGGAGCTCCGTCGATTTCGCTGGTTCGCCGCTAAAGCTCCGATGCGTCTAATGACGGACGAAATCTTTACTAGTGAAAACGCCCCGAACCTGTGGTTCGGCGCGCTGTCGTTGGGTGCGATGATCTTGCTGGGACTGGTATTGAAGACAATCAACGGTGCGGAGATACGCGCCTTCCGGGATCGATTGATCCAGATGGAGGTTTCCAAGGCCGAGCTGGAGACCTTGCTGCAAGACGCAGTTTGGAAAGAAAAGCACGCGCGTGACGCTAAAAAAAATGCTGTCAAAGAACTGGAAGACAACTTAAACCGGATCTATGACCTGGAAAATCAACTCCGTGACACCGAACAGCTCTTTTGGACCCGGGAAAAGGAGTTCAAAGCGCTGAGTTCTCGGGGGAGCGCCGGAACGGAGGCTGCGCGCGGCAAGGCGCTGCAAGATGAGATTAAGAAAAACGCGGAATTGCTCCAGGCAAAAGACGCGGCGATGCAGCAACTGGAGAGTCGTCTGAGCGGAAAAATCCGCTCTTTGGATCACGAGCTTGACGACCATGTGAAACTGCTTAAGCGACGGGAAGAAGAGTTGGAGGCTCTCGATACCCAACTCGCAGAGAAGAGCGCCGCCCAGAGCCGGGCGGAGAGTTTGTTGGAGGAGGAGTTTGAAAAAGGAAGGCAGTCTCTGCAGGCAAAAGAATCCGCCATCAGCGACCTTGGCAAGCGGCTGAAAGGCGAGATCGATGCCCTGCAAACTCAGCTAAGTGAGCAACGAAGCCAGTTGCAGAACCGGAGCACCGAGGCGGCGGATCTCAAGGCGGAAGTGAACGCCTTGACGGCGCGACTGGCCGATGCGGCTTCGGCGAAGGAACGGGTGGAAAGCCAGCGGCTGGACGAACTAAAGAAACAGACGCAGGCGTTGCAGGCGAAAGATGTCGCCATCAAACAGATTGAGGAGCGCGTGCAGGCGACCCTGCGCGATTTCTCAGGCCGGCTGGCAGAGAAAGAGAAATTGTTGAAAGACCGCGACGCGGAATTGCTCGCGCTTCGGTCCAGGGTCCATACGCTTGCCCAGACCGGTTCGGCCAAGGAGCAATCCCAGAACTTGCTGCAGCAGGAATTGAAGAGCCATGCGGAAGCGCTGCGCGCAAAAGACGCCGCCATCAAGGAACTGGAGAAGACGCTCGACGTCAAAATTCAGGCGTTGGAGGCCCAGTTATCTGAGAAAGAGGCATCGCTCCAGAGCCGGAGCATTGAGCTGGATGGCCTAAAGGGCGAAGCAAAGGTCTTGACGGGGCGACTGGCTGATGCCGCGTCGGCGAAGGACCGCGCTGAGAATTTGCTGCAACAGGAGCTTAAGCAGAAATCCGAGTTGCTCCGGTCGAAGGACTCCGCCCTCCAAGAGACGGAAAAAAATCTACTCGCGAAAGTTCGCACGTTGGAAAATCAGCTGGGGGAAAGAGACGCGTTCTTGAGGGAACGCGATACGCAAATGCTGGATCTCCGGGCCCAATTGACGAAAATGGGCGCGAGCAACGAGGAAGCGCGGCGTTTGCTGGCTGACGAGCTGAAAAAATTGAGGCCAGTGCTGGCAGCCAAGGATGCCTCCATCAAGGCGCTGGAGGAGAAATGGACGACCACCGTCCGCCCTCTGGAGGAACAGGTCGCCGGGCAAGAGACGCTTTTGCAACAACGCACCGCACAAATCGAAGCCCTGCGGTCTGAACTGGATGCCCTGAAAACGCAACTAACGAAATCGGGCGAGGTTTCCGAACCGGCGGAGGGCGCACAGGTTCCTCGGACGAAAGAGTTAGAGGAAAGCATGAAGACAATCCACACGCTGGAGCGCTCGCTTAGAGAGACGGGCGATCTCATGAAAACTCGCGACGAGAAGATCGAGAGATTGGAAGCGGAACTCAAAGAAAAACGCACAGAGCTTGCCAGGCATGAAATCGAGGTCTGGCAGGCCGTGGAACGGCGCAGTCAATGGAAGCGGCGGCTGTCAAAGTTCGGCATCCCGATGAAAGACTGAAGCGCAACCCGGTTGTTTGTAGCATAGACCGGGGCGATGGAAAGAGGCTCCGACCGTCGCGCCATCCCGTCACATAGCCACTCCCAAAAACAAGTTCGTTTCTGCCGATTGTCGGAAAGCCGTCTCGAGAGTCCCAAAGAGTCGAGTTTCATTTCCTCTCGGGCGAGTAAAAACTATCTAATAGCCTTCGGCGCATGACGGCCTCCCCGCCAGGCAGGGGGTCGAACTTGGTCGTGCCGTCGATGTTTTGCAATATCTTGCGACCTTCGGCGTCCTCGTGCATCGCCAGCAATGTCTTTTCGAGGCGACCGACGAGCCCAAGCGGCATGTCTTTGCGCACCGAAAACAGGTGGCGCGGCAGCAGCTCGGTCTGCGCCAGCACCAGGATGTCGTTTCGCTTCTTGTCGTCGAGCGCGGCGTGATCGTCGTTGCTGAAGGCTCCGGCGGTCACCTTTCGGGTCAGAACCAGGTCGACGAGATTTTCCTGAGTGCGGGCAAACACAAAGCCGACTTCCGCTGCTCCGACATTGGCATCGAGCCCCGGCTTCTCCGCGAGCCTTAAGCCGTTGCGTTGAAGGAAGAGCTTGGGCAGGAAATACCCCGAGCTCGATTCGGCATCCTCGAAGACGATCATTTTCCCCCGTAGATCGTCCAGCCGCCGGATACCGCTGTTGCGACGGGTAAAAATCAGGCTTCGATAATCGGCCATGCCGCTCTTCCAACGTCTCAAGAGCAGCCTGCCGGCTCCGTGGACGCTGTTAACCACATAGGTCGGATAGGGGCTCTCCATATAAAAATCCACCGTTCCGTGTTCGAGAAGCTTGGCGAGATCAGGCAGTGTGGAGGTCACCACGACTTTCCCCTCTAAGGCCGTTGCCGGGGAAATCTTGCGCGCCACATAGCGCACGAATTCGCGAAAGTGTTCCTCGATCTCCTTCTGGTGGGTTTCCGCGACGATCCCGAGGGCGAGGTTTCTTGATTCCGGCTTCTGCGGCGTTTGTCCTGCGGCCGGGGAATCGAAGCAAAAGATGAAAAGCGCGAAAACAAATGGCCCCGGTCTCAATTTCATAGACCTGACTGGAAATTGTTTATCCATATCGAACTCCAAGAGCGTGGGCTGGTCATATCGTAACAAGATTTTCGCGCCTATTAATTCCGTTCTTCCGGGATTGTGTGGGCGAGGATTCACCCCGCGGCGCCCAGCGCGGCTAAGCCTTAACCAAAAGGGGACAGTTCCCTTATTTTAGCTGAAAAATTTGCCCAGGCCGCCAAAATTTTCATGGTCACGTCTTTGCCGGGATTAAGGCCGAGCTTAGTGAGGGTGTAGCGCGCCACGAAATCCGCCAAGCCGCCGCCGGCGAAAAAGCTCCGAGGAGCGCAAACAGCGCGGCCAACCATTCTGCTGTAACTCTCTTGCGCATTTTATTTCCCTCCGGGTTCAATTTGCTGCGGGGAGCTTATTCCGGCCGTTCGTCGCCGGCTTCGCTCGGCCGCTTGAGCCGGCCTGCGGCAATTTGCCGAGCGATGATTTCCGCCGCGATCTCTTGGCAGTCCTTGGTCGAGCGCAGCGGTTTGTCCGCGAACGCGCCGGTAGGCCAGGAGATAGCTCTTTGATATTCCCGCGCGTAGAGGTCGGCGCGGCACAGCACGGTGGGGTTATAGCTGTGGCCGCTGGCGGCGACCCGGGTCTTGCGCCAGCGCAAACGATCGATATCGACCGCCGCCGAGATCACCGCTTCGCCCGGCCCATCGACGATGGCGAGCATGTCGCCGTCGGGCGAAATGATCTGCGAGCGGCCGCGGTAGCCGAACTCGGGCCGGTCGGTGCCGAGAAAGGCCGCGGTGGTGCAGGAAAGGAGATATACTTTGTTTTCGGCGGCGCGGGCCACGCGCATTGCCTCCCAGCCCGCGTGCGAGCGGCGGTAAATCTCCGCCGTCGGGTGGAGCACGATCTCGGCGCCTTTCAGCGCCAGCGCCCGGGTCACTTCGGGATACTGGAGGTCGCCGCATACCATGATGCCGATGCGCCCGATGGGCGTGTCGGCCACCGGAAAAAACGCATCTTCGCCGAAGACTTCGACGAAGCGCCGATAAACGTCGCCGGGGCCGGTATAGGAGGTGTTGAGATTGTTCGGGCCGTTATGCTTGCGGTAAGTCAAAATGATCCTGCCGCGCGGATCGATCAATACTGTGCTGTTGAAATAGAGGCCGGGAAATTCCGGATGACGCTCCAGAAAATGGCCGGTTAGATAGATCTGCAATTTGACCGCGGCTTCCGCCAGCAGGTCGGTGGCGAAGTTGGGTATCGGCAGGGCCATCTCAATCCACTCTTCGAGGGAACGCGGGCGAAACTGGCCGAACAGCGAGTATTCGCCGGTGACTGCGAGCTTGATCTCGCCGACCCGGTTAGCCGCGAAGCCGGCCAGCTCGCTGATCCGTTTGATATTTTTTTTGATCAGCTCGTCCCGTTCGTCCAGCCGGCGGACCACATGGCAGGGGCTTTGGATCAGGGCGACATCGTAGGGGTACATGGAAATCTCCTTCCGGCAACCGAGGGTCGATGATCAAAAAAACTTATCGGCAAACGGTATGGACTTCAATCGTCGCGCCGAACCACGGCGTGGAGCGGCTTGGGGGGCGGGCTGGCCGCGGCGACATTCGGCTACTTGAGCAAATAGCTCGCGGGCATCGCGATGCGCAGAATACTGACCCCTTCGGTCTCTTCGATATAGCGGATGAATCGATACTTGTTTTCCAATTCGTCGTATTTAAGCGGCGGCGCTTCGGCCCGGCCGGCTTCGATTCGCGCGCAGATGAAGTGCGGGCCGTCGTTGTTCAACGCGTGGCGGATCGCCTCTTTTAGCTCGTCCACCGTATTGACGGCGCGCGAGCTTTTGATGCCGGCGCTGCGCGCCACGCCGGCGAAGTCGAGGTTGTCCGCGGTCGCGGCCGTCGGTTCGCCGCCGGAGGATTCGTACTGATGATTGTCCCAGCAGATATGAATCAGATTCCTCGGCTGGTGCAGGCCGATGGTGGGGAGCGAGCCGAGGTTCATCCAGAGCGCGCCGTCGCCGTCGAAGACGAACACTTTGCGCCTGGGTAGCGCGATGGCTAGACCAAGTCCGATCGAAGAGCAGAGACCGAGGGTTTTGACCTGAATGTTGCCGTCGCTCGGGCGCACAGCATTCCACTCGGCGGTGGCGCCACCGGCGGTGGTGACGAACAACTCATTATTGATCAGCGGAGCGATGGCCTGAAGACATTCAAAGCGCTTCATACTTCTATCCTTGAAAGGTCTCGCCGCTTTCGCGATTTTTCCGACGACCGTTCTTTACTCGAGGAAACGTTTTCTCACCACGAAGCTCACGAAGGCCACGAAGGTTTCGGATAGGTATGATTTTAAACTTCGTGTTCTTCGTGACTTCGTGGTGAAAACTGTCTTTGTTTCTTTTGGTTGCGGCTTAGCCGCGCTGGGGCCTTCGTGGTGAAATCTGTCACTTCCACTTTTTGGTTACAGCACCGCGCGGGTGAGCAGCAGCGCCACCGGCCGCTTGGAGCTGTTGGCCAGAGTCACTGCGCCGGCGATATCCTGCTTTACTCTGGCGGGATCGCGCATGACGATGTGCTTGATGCCCAACCCTTGCAGCACCGGTTCGGTGACCAGGCCGACCATGTGAAAGGCGTTGTCGCCGATGTCGCCGGCGTAATAGATGAGCAACAAAATCGGGATGCCGAACTGCAGCGCCGTGGTGGTAAGCCCGTTGCAACTGTTCAACAGGCCGCCGTTCTGCATCAACATGGCGGTTTGTTTGCCCGCCAGATGGGCGCCGGTGCAGACGCCGATCCCTTCCTCTTCCCGCCCCACGGGCACGTGCGCGATCTCTTTGTCTTCATAAAGTAAATTGATGAGCTGGAGCATGTTGATGTCGGGAACGCTCGACACCAGGTTGACGCCGGCTGCTTTTAGCGCGGCGATTATTTGTTGCGCTCCCGCGGTGGTTCCCATTCCGTTAATCCCGTGCCTGAAAAATGCCGTTCGGCACTTTCCTTTCTAGAAATTATACCCGGTGGTGTCAAGCAGCGTCCAGTTTGACACTTCGTGGTCAATTCTGTTAGCAGAGAAAGCAATCCAAATCATAGGAGGTGGACCGTGATAGTTGTCCATGCCGCAGCGAAGTTCCGCTTGAAGGGTAAGTTAAGAGCGATAGCGTTGATCGGCGTTCTCGTCGCGGGGGCCTTTTTAACCGGGTCGATTTTGCCGGCCGCTGAATACCCGACCAAAACGATTCAGGTCATCAATCCTTATCCTCCCGGCGCGGTCACCGATATCATCGCGCGCATTCTCGCGCCGAGGATGTCTGCTGCCCTCGGCCAACAATTGGTGATCATCAATAAGGCGGGAGGGGGCGGCGCTGTGGGCATCCAGGCCGCCAAGGAGGCGGCGCCGGACGGTTACACGATCCTGGTGACACCGCCGCCGATTTTGCTGATTCCGATCGTCAACAAAAACAGCGGCTTCACCACGAAAGACTTCGTGCCGATCGCTCTGGCGACCAGCAGTCCGAACACGACGGTGGTGAAAGCCGACGCGCCGTGGAAAAGCCTCGAGGAGTTCATCGCGGACGCCAAGAAAAAACCTGGGGAGTTGACTTACGGTTCAGCCGGCCCTGGAACGACGCCGCATTTTATCGGTGAACTCGTGAAGCTCAAGACCGGCATCGATTTGACCCACGTGCCGCTGGGCTCGGAGTCGGCGGCGGCCACCGCAGTCCTGGGCGGCCATGTGAACATCTCTTTTCTCACCCTGGGCACCACGCGTAGCCACATCGAGGCCGGCACCCTGCGCGCCCTGGCGGTGGCGTCGAACCGCCGGCTCAAGGATTTTCCCAACGTGCCGACCACCGTGGAGAAAGGCTTTCCCGAGCTCAATTTGAAAGTGTGGGTCGGATTCTTTGCCCCGGCAAAAACGCCCGCGCCGATTGTCAAGCGGCTGGCCGGGGTTATCAGCGACAGTCTTAAAGACCCCGAAGTCGTCGCTCATATCGAGAAAAGCCAAGCTCTGGTCGAAAATCTCGGGCCGCAAGAGGCGGCAAAGTTCTACGCCGATGAAGAGCGCAAGTGGTCCGAGGTGGCTCGCGTCGCCAAGATCAGCAATTGAGTGACCGTCAAGATTCTCTTACTCATGATCGGATGAAGCGAGCCGACGTCACCATTGCCTTGATCTTGACCGGGCTGGCCGCTTTCATCCTGCTCGAAGCCGGCAAACTTTCGTTCGGCAGCATGCGCGTGCCGCGGACGGCTTTCTTCCCGATCATTCTCGCAACGTTGCTGCTGATCCTTTCGCTCATTCTTCTCGGCCAGGCGCTGCGCGGCGCGCGCACGGTCCGGGGGCCTGACCGGATCGAGGCCGAGGGCTGGTATAGAATCGGCGCGACGTTGGTGACGCTCGTCGGCTTCGCTCTCGTGCTCGAGCGCTTGGGTTTTCTGTTGAGCACTTTTCTTTTGATGGTCCTGCTGCTGCGCGCCATCGAACCTCAAGCATGGCCCAAAGTCATCGCGGTGGCTTTGGTGACGTCTCTGGTTGTCTACGCGATCTTTGGCTGGCTGCTAGGCATCCCGTTGCCTGCCGGAGTTCTAGGAATCTAGCGTGGATGTTTTCTCGAACGTAGCCCTCGGTTTCTCCGTAGCGCTGACGCCGACTAATTTGCTGGTCTGCTTTATCGGTTCGGTCGTTGGCACGCTGGTCGGCGTGTTGCCGGGCCTGGGTCCCGTCGGGGCGGTCGCATTTCTCCTTTCGCTGACGTTCAAAATGGAACCGGCCACGGCGATCATCATGCTCGCGGGAATTTATTACGGCGCGATGTACGGCGGATCGACGACGTCTATCCTCGTGAATATCCCCGGTGAAACCGCGTCGGTCGTTACCTGTCTTGACGGCTATCGCATGGCGCGGCAGGGCAGGGCGGGCGCGGCCCTGGGGATTTCGGCCTTCGGCTC
>Ga0209726_10007494_pt1 | contig 12186 bp, 18 predicted proteins | sample Subgrocontami54m_FD_187453 | JGI IMG/M metagenome (GOLD analysis project Ga0209726, IMG submission 187453) | Subsurface groundwater microbial communities from S. Glens Falls, New York, USA - GMW46 contaminated, 5.4 m (SPAdes) (version 3) | ecosystem: Environmental > Aquatic > Deep subsurface >... | reverse complement strand
CGCGCATGCATTCGTCGATCGGCTATCTGGCACCGGCCGCTGTTGAATCCAGCCTCATGGCTGCGTAAAGTGGTGTACGTCGAATCCGGGCAGGGTCAACGCACTGCAGCAGCTTCGAGGTCGCCCGGACGTGCTCGAGGGGGATCGTCGTTCTCCATGGTCCGACAAGGAAGCACTGGATGAGATCGAGCGGTTGGTACGAAGAAGCGCAACGCAGTGAGCATGGCGCCGAGTTGAGGGGTGATGCCTAACACACCAGTCAACGCGGACGCGCGCGCTGCCACCGTGCCTATTACAGGTTATCTGGCGCGCGCCGGTTACTGGCAACGTTAGGCGTCACACGAAACCTAGGAGGTGACTATGACGCCAGACCCGACGACTCCCGCGGGTTTCGCCTCTCCTTCCGAAACGGTTCTAAGTCGCCTGCTGGGTGGCATGTCAGTCTTCACCATGCTCATGACAGTCCCACAAGTTCTGACCATATGGCTCGGTCATCAAGCTGCCGGCGTTTCCGTGGTGTCGTGGAGTGCGTATTTCCTCTCTGCTATTCTTTGGTTCTGGTACGGGCTTCAGAAGAGAGACAAGAATATTTACTTGCCGTGCGTTGGATGGGTCAGCTTGGATGCAGCGGTAATCGTCGGTGCTGTAATTTATGGATAGCGTCAATGACGGTGACGCCTAACCACGCGTTCGAAAGCGGACGCGCCGATCAGCACCGCGCATCGAGTTTGCGTCCGTGTCGGCGCGCCGCTCAACGCGAACTATAAGGACTTCCCCGGAACTGCAAGGCTGATGTAAGAAGGTCGGACTGTGTCACTATAACCGGCCTGTTTGCGAGCGATTTACCGCTCTGGCCCTGATGAAAGCCGCACGCCCGGTCCTCGCTCGTTAGTCGGCGTCGATTGCCGCCATCTAGTTTGATCAGGTTCTCCGGGCGCCGGTCTGACCGTTTCGTCATCGTCGATTTGCAGTCGTGGCGGGTAGATGAGTTCAGGCTGTACGCAGCGTCTCGTTTTTCGCGAGCAGCGCCCAAGCGATGCGGGCGTTCTTGTTGGCGATGGCAACCAAAGTGCGGTAGTAGCCGCGGCGCGGCTGCAATTCGAGAATCCAGCGCGACATACGGTCCTGGTGGCCTGCGGCGCTATTGAGCACCGAGCGAGCGCCTTGCACGAGCAGGTTCCGAAGGTAGGCATCGCCGCGCTTGCTGATGTGCCCGAGACGGGGTTTGCCGCCGGTGGAGTACTGACTCGGGGTGAGGCCGATCCAGGCGGCGAACTGCCGGCCGTTCTTGAACTCCCGGGCGTTGCCCACCGTGGCGACAATGGCAAGTGCGGTGGTAGCGCCAATGCCGCGAATCTTCATCAAGCGTCGCGCAGGTTCCGACAGCTGCGCCTGGGCTTCGATCTCCCGGTCGTAGCCTGCGATGCGCTCGTCGAGCAGGCGCAGCTGCTCGAGCAAATCACCGATGGCTCGCTTGGCAAGCTCGGGCAGGCTCTCGGCGGCTGCCGCGGCCTGGCGGCGCACCGTAATCGAACGCAGCGGCAGCACCACTCCGATCTCCGCTATCAGGCCACGCAGGCGATTGATGATAGCGGTTCGCTCGACAACGAATCCATGGCGTACTCGGTGCAGCGCGAGCAAGGCCTGCTGCTCGGCGCTCTTCACCGGAACAAAACGCATGTTCGGGCGTGTCACCGCCTCGCAGATCGCCTCGGCATCGTTGCCGTCGTTCTTGCCGCTCTTCCTGTAGGGCGCCACGAATTTCGGGGCCATCAGCCGCACGCTGTGCCCCAGCCCCAGGAACCGCCGGCCCCATTCATGCGCCCCCGAGCACGCTTCCATGCCGATCAGACAAGGCGGCAACGCCGCCACCGTCGCAACCAGCTGCTCGCGCCGCACCGTGCGCCGCAGCACCACACGCCCCGCACCATCCACCCCGTGCAGCGAAAACACGCTCTTTGCCAAATCGATCCCCACGGTAGTAATCTGTTCCATGACTTCCCCTCTCGTTTCACATTGAAGATGCGAAATTCAATCTTGGCACTCCGATGCCGTGAGAGCTACGGCCCGCTTCGAGTAGGGGAAGTCCCTTTCATTCGTTAGCCGTCTCGGAAAAGTCGGAGTAACATCCAGTAAAATGCGTTGGAGGGTTACGGCATGAACCACTCGTCCGTCGTTCACTCTGACCCTGAAATTCTGGGCGGCACCCCCGTATTCGTCGGCACGCGCGTTCCTGTCCAAGCGCTTATCGATTACGTCGAGGGCGGACACTCCCTGGTAGAATTCCTCGACGACTTCCCAACCGTTACTCGGGAACTCGCGATCGCAGCGCTTGAGCAGGCCAAAGCCCATTTGATCGCCGATGCGCGTGCTGCTTGACGAGTGCGTTCCACGCGCGCTTCGAAAGGAGCTTCCTGGCCACGACGTCAAGACGGTCGGGAGAGACCGGATGGGCTGGCGTCAAGAATGGTGAACTCCTGCGGCTTGCGGAAAAGGAATTTGACCTCTTGCTCACGGTCGATCGCAACCTGGAGTACCAACAGAATGTGGACGCCATTTCCATTGCTGTCATCGTCATCCATGCCAAGAGCAACGATGTTGACCTGCTCAGGCCGCTGATGCCGGCGGTGCTTGCGGCGATGTCCGGCGCAAAGCCTGGAGTTGTGACGCATGTCCACGGCTAACTTCTCGCCCCACGCGGACGCACGGGAAGCGTCCCACCTTGAGCAGGCATCGCAACCGCGCGCCGGTGGGCTCCGACGTTAGCCGTCTAGATCCAGCGGTGGTACCATTTCGCCATGATTGACTGGTCCTCTTGTTCAGCGGTCGAGCGCGACCCGGATCGGGTGAGCGGCGCTTGGGTTTTCCGTGGCACCCGCGTGCCTGTGGCAGCGCTGTTTGAAAATCTTGAAGACGGTGCACTGGTGTCCCAGTTTGTGGAGTGGTTCCCTGGCGTGACGCTGGAGCAAGTTCGCACGGTTTTGGAGCACGCCGCACGGAGCGCATTGGCCCCCGCTTAAGTGCGCATACTTTTCGACCAAGGAACCGCTGTCCCGCTGCGTCAGTCGCTGACGCATCACGAAGTAGCGACCGCATACGAGTGCGACTGGTCGAGGCTGAAGAACGGCGAGTTGCTCGATGCGGCGGAGAAGGAAGGCTTCGAGGTACCCGTCACCACTGACTCGAAGCTCAAGTATCAACAAAACCTGAAGTCTCGGCACATTGCCGTCGTTGTTTTATCCACGCCGAGCTGGCCCCGCATCCAACGTGCTATTCCTGCGGTTGTTGCTGTGATCGATGCCGTCTCCCAAGGGAACTACAAGGAAATCGAGATTCCATGAAAAAGACGGCTAACAAACCGTTCGAGACCGACCTTCGCAAGCGGGCTTTGCCCGCTTGCTCGGCGGCTCAACGGGGACGTTAGCCGGCAGAATATGGGCGGTGCTAAACTCTCAAGCTGCGGGTTACAGATATGAGCAAAGTCGAGTCGATCGAGCAGCAGATCAAGGCGCTCTCGCCGGAAGAGCTTTCGCAACTTCGTGCATGGTTTCTTGAATTTGACTGGGCGCTTTGGGATCGCCAGCTTGAGCGCGATGTTGCCGCCGGAAAACTCGATGCACTCGTAGAAAAGGCGCTTCGGGACCACGCGTCCGGGAAGACGACACCTCTTTGAAACATCATGCGTCACCTGACTTCTGGGTCTGTTACCGGTCATTGCCCGGAGGACGTCCGGAAGCTCGCAGATCAAGCCTACGACCATCTCAAGCAAGACCCTCAGTACCCATCACTTCATTTCAAGAAAGTCGGGCGCTTCTGGTCTGCGCGCGTGGGCGGCAACCATCGCGCGGTGGCGATTGAAGGTGCAGATGGTCTCGTGTGGTTCTGGATTGGGACTCACGCCGACTACGATAAGCTGCTAGGCTAACCGCGCGTTCCAGGGGACGCGCGTGAAGCCGCGCGCCCCGCAACGCGGGCGTTAGGTACCAAAATGAGCGTCTAGGGTATTATTAGGAAAGGTAGCAGGAGGAATCGCGCATGGCGCAACCGATTATTCACTGTGACCCCGAGATCCAAGGAGGCGTGCCAGTGTTTTACGGCACCCGGGTGCCCGTAAGGAACCTGTTCGACTACCTCGAAGGCGGCGACTCCCTAGATCAGTTCCTGCACTCATTTCCCTCCGTGTCAAAGGAGCAAGCTGTTGGGGCGCTAGAACTGGCGCGGGAGGCGCTGGTCCCCGATGCGCATCCTGCTTGACGAGTCCCTCCCAATTGAACTGCGGGACGAGTTACCCCAACACGCCGTTCGCAGCGTCCAGGAGATGGGCTGGTCCGCGCTGAAGAATGGCGAGCTGCTGCGTCGCGCAGCCGACCAGTTTGACGTATTTGTGACGGCGGACCAAAACCTGCAGTACCAGCAGAACCTTCAGATTCTTCCAATCGCTGTAGCTGTGCTCGTCGCTAAGAGCAACCGTATTCAATCTCTTAGACCACTGGTTCCCGAACTCCTGTCAGCGCTTGAATCCCTTGAACCGCGAACCCTGTTCCGAGCTGGTACCTAACTCTAGCTGGTGCGGACGGGCCAGTGGCCGCGTACCATTTTCAATCAACGAGCGGGCCCGCCGCGCAGCACAACGTTAGACGCCACTGAAGGGCACTAGGGTAGTTCACTCATCAACGAACGAGGTACGGCTGTATCAGCCAAGGAGGCGACATGAAACCATGGAGTTTCTTTATTGCATTAGCGGTCCTTGTCTCGGCTGGAGGCTGCTTGTCGCAGCCACCATTTCAAGATCCCTTCACTCGTCCCCAGATCGATTGGAAGCCGACCCTAGTGCTCGATATTGGGGATGCCCAGCGCATACTGGGGAACCAAAGCCATCTTGAAAAGGTCACGGCCTACCTGGACGAGGGAACGAAGGCCTACCTGTCCGCATTTCGCGTTGATTGGCTCGACCCTGAAACCCGCAAAACGGGAATCTTGTACTACATGTATGAGGAATATAAAGGCGCCGACGCTGCCAGGTCCTTCTTGGATTCAACATTGAAAGTGAACCACATAAATCCGGGCGACGGTATACGCGTGAAAGGCGGCGCCGAAGTCCACTATTTTACTGGAGGCAATGTGATCCGCATGGTCATGATCCTGAAGGAGAACCGCCTGATCCGTCTCAAGGTAAACCCGGTGCCGAGCCACTACAGTCTCGTCGAGTTCCGGAAGGTGGTCGCAGAGTTGGCAAAGAAGGTCTGAGAGTAGTGTCACTATGTATTCGGATAACTCTAGATCTCTGTCTAACCGGCCCATTGAGACGGACCTTCGCAAGCGGGCTTGGCCCGCTTGCTCGGCTGCTCATGGGCGACGTTAGGTGCTGGAAGACGGATCGAGCGAGAGATGAGTCCTACCGTTCTGCGCGAGGGTGGCTTTCGGTTTTACTTCTTCTCTCGGGAGGAACCGCGTGCTCACGTGCACGTATACTGTGGTGATGGGGAAGCCAAGTTCTGGCTTGAGCCAACGATAGAACTGGCGCAGAATTATGGCTTGGACGGTCCACAGCTTCGCTTGGCTGAGGAACTGATTCACAAACATCAAGAGGTCATCCGTGCTGCCTGGCGCAAGCACTTTGGAAGTTGAAATCACCAACGTCTCAAAGCACGGCTTCTGGCTGCTGCTTGGAGACGAGGAGCTTTTCGTGCCTTTCTCGGAGTTTCCTTGGTTTAAGGACGCTCCGATCGCGAAGCTTCTAAACGTGGAACATCCACACGAGCACCATCTCTATTGGCCTGACCTAGATGTCGACTTGGCCATCGAATCCATTCGCCACCCGGAGCAGTATCCGCTCGTGGCGCGCTCCAGCACCTAACACGGCGCCGCACGCGGACGCGCGCGAAGCATCGCGCATTGAGCAGCCATCGCAGGCGCGCGCCGGTGGGCTCTGACGTTGGGCGTCGCGAGGAACACGTTGGGGAAGGCAGCGCTCGCGTGCTCTTGTTCCTCAAGAATCTCGTCTTCACACTGGTTGTTCCCGGGACGGTCGCCGTCTATGTTCCATGGCTCATCGCTCGCGGCCAGCCGGTCGGTTCGCTCGGCTACGTCCTGGCATCGTTGGTTCTCGTCCTTGTTGGAGGAACGATCTACCTGTGGTGCCTCTGGGACTTCGCAACTTTCGGACGAGGTACACCGGCGCCCGTCGACTCTCCGAAGAGGTTGGTTGTTCGCGGGCTGTATCGGTACACGAGAAACCCTATGTATGTGGGCGTGCTTGCCGTCATCTTGGGTTGGGCAGTGCTCTTCCAGGCGTTCGCTCTCGTGCCGTACGCGATCGCCGTCGGGGCCGTTGTTCATCTCTTCATCATCCTCTATGAGGAGCCACACCTGCGTAGGGTCTTTGGGACCGAGTATGAAGAGTACTGCTCGCGTGTTGGTCGTTGGCTCCCGACCGCGTCCTCCGGCTCGGCGCCAGCAACCGATCGGCCCCTCAGCGCTGATGCCCAACCCGTCGATGCACCGGACCGTCCGCCAGCCGGCTCGCGCCCGCCGGCAGACGGCCTTTGATCTCCAGCGGTCATGCCGCTGTAACCAAGGGAGACTAGATCTATGGCCGTCGCCGTTGCAATTCCATGGACAGTAATCCTCAAGGCACTTCCGACGCTAGTAGTCACCGCCAGGGAACTGTGGAATCACTGGTCGTCGAGGCCCAAGGCAGCACCCGTCGGTCCGAACGCGGACGTGAGGACGCAACTGGCCTCGGTGGCGGAAAGATTGGCGGCGCTGGAGAGCGCAGAAACGGGTCAGGCCAAACTCGTCAGCCAGATGGCTGAGCAGCTTCAAGGGATCGCGCGTCGCGCTTCAGTTGCCTATTGGCTAGGTCTCAGCGGTCTGCTGCTGTCATGCGTCGCCTTGCTGCTGGCGGTTTTCCGCTAGCCCATGCGGCATGACAGCACGCCCCACGCGGACGCGCGCGCGCCCGTCGCGCACCTCCACGTCGGGCGTCGAGGAAGAAATCGAGATGATCCTTGAAGTCGCAGTCCTGAACGCATGAACGGGGGGAAGCCTTACTGCGGAGCGCGCTTTCGCGCATACTCAGGGCATCCGGCAAGCACAAGGATAGACACAATGAAAGTTCCTCGCGCGTCCCGCGTCCTGCGTGGTTTGCTTTGCGCCGCCCTGCTCGGCATGGGCTGGGCGGGCCAGCTCTGGGCTCAGACCAAACCCAGGTTGCTCGACGTCGGCATCGAGAACCCCGCCTCCGCCATCTACATCGGGAATAGCTTTTTCTATTACAACAATAGCCTCCACTCTCATGTCGGGCTGCTGCTCAGGGCGGCGGACGCCAAGTACAGCATGCGCAGCGTCTCGGTAACCATTAGCGGCTCTGGCTTCGACTGGCACGATGTGGATTCGTACTTTCGACCCAATGCCGTGAGTTCGTACTCATTCGATGCAAAGAACAGGATCGTCTTCAATAAGCTCGACAAGCTGTTTGAGCTGGCCATCATGATGGATTGCAGTCAGTGCCCCATTCACCCTCAGCTCAAAGGGGTGTTTCGCGACTACGCCAGGAAGAACAGCGACACGGTGCGCAAGTACGGCACCAGGCCGGTTCTGTTCATGTCGTGGGCATATGCCGATGCGCCCGAAATGACCGCCCAGCTGGCCGAGGCCTACACACAGGCAGCCAATGAGAACAATGCTTTCGTCATTCCCGCAGGGCTGGCCTTCGCGCGCTCCGTTGCCAGGCGGCCGGATATCAATCTCTACGCGGCCGACAAGCGGCACCCGAGCCTTGCGGGCACGTATCTTTCTGCGTGCACGGTGTATGCATCGCTGTTCAAGAAGTCCCCGGTGGAACTCAAATATACCGCTGGCCTTGACGACGCCACTGCGAAATTCCTGCAGACCATGGCGTGGGAGACGGTGCAAGAATACTTCAAGCCGTAGCGGCCGGCGCGTGCCCGACTACGCGCTCCGGCGGACCGGCCACCAAGCGCCGTGTCCGGCCGCTGAGCTTGAGCGTTGGGCCCACAATCGAGCATGGGACGCATACACAGTTTCAAGCCAATCGAAGACGCCAACGCGGAGATCCTCATCCTTGGCAGCATGCCGGGACGGGCATCGCTGATCGCGGGTCAGTACTACGCGCATGCTCAAAACGCCTTTTGGCGGATCATCGCCGAGCTTCTGAAGTTCGATGCGGCGGCTCCCTACGGAACGAGACTTCGGGCCCTGAAGTCGGCTCGAATCGCTCTCTGGGACGTGCTCCGCTCATGCACGCGCGAAGGGAGCCTGGATTCCATGATCGAGCGCGACACCCAGACTGCAAACGACTTCCGGACGTTTTTCCGCACCCACAGGAAGATCTCGCATGTGTTCTTCAACGGCACGAAGGCGGAAGCCAGCTTCAAACGGCACGTGCTGCGGGACATCGACGGCATTTCCGTCAGCTATGCGCGTCTCCCGTCCACGAGTCCCGCCTATGCCACCATGTCGTTTGCCGACAAGCTTGGCGCGTGGCGCGTCATACTGAGGCCCGACCAGCCCATGCGGCGAACCGTCCAACCGCGCCGCTCGACAAGTCGGTAAGTCCCTCGATTCAGGTTCGCCATGACTGTCACGCTGCATGAAGGCTACCTCCCGGGCTGCATCGGCAGGGTGGCCGAGCTGCACGCTGCCTACTACCACCGGCATGCAGGCTTCGGCCTGCGCTTCGAGAGCAAGGTGGCGCGCGAGCTGTCGGAGTTCTGCGAGCGCTACGCGGACGGGCGCGACGGTCTATGGCTCGCACTGGCTGAGACCGGAGTCGAAGGCTCGATCGTCATCGACGGCTCGCACGCGGAACGGGATGGCGCGCACCTTCGATGGTTCATCACGTCGGAGAAGGTACGCGGAACGGGCGTCGGAAACGCTCTGCTGGCGGCGGCCGTCGAGTTCTGCCGGTCACGGCGATATGACCGGGTGTATCTCTGGACATTCGAAGGTCTCGGCGCGGCAAGGCACCTGTACGAGAAGTTCGGCTTCCGGCTGGTGCATCACCAGCCCGGTACGCAGTGGGGTTCGGAGGTCGATGAGCAGCGCTTCGAGCTGCGGACCTGACCCCGCGCAGGCAGTTCATCGTCGGGCGAGCACCAGGGCCAGGCACAGGCCGGTCGATCCCGCCGTTCATGCGCGGTTCTCGGCAGCCATCAAGTCCATTCCGCCCCACGAACGATAGGGCGCGAAGCCTTTCGCCGATCGGCGGCGTTATACTCCCGGGCACCATTCGATGAGGGCGGCTCATGGATGCGGACGGGACGGTGAGCGAGCTTCGAGCCTCGGTGGCCGAGCTCGACGGCGTGCTGGCCGGGACGGCTTTCCTCAAGCCCTACCTGTTCAAGGTCTGGTCATGCGCGCCGGGGGAGTGCGTATTGAAGGTGCCCTTCCAGCCTGCGCTGGAGCGCCCGGGCGGGATCGTGAGCGGCATGACGTTGATGGGTGCGGGCGACGTCGCGATGTGGCTGGCGATCATGACGCTGCGCGGAACCCGGGAGCACTGGGTCACTTCCGACATGAAGACGGCGTTCCTGCGCAGCGGGCGCCAGGAAGAGGTCGTCTGCGCCGCGAAGATCCTGAAGCTGGGCCGCAGGACGGCATACGGAATCGCCGAGTGCAGCGGCGCCGCCGCCGGCCTGCTCGCCCACCAGGTCATCACCTACGCGAAGGCGGATGCCTGATCGCGGCTAGGGCTCGCGGGTCGGGCGCGTGGCAACAAACCAGTGGAAGGAGGAAGCATGAACGCCAAGTTCTTCATCGCGTGGCTGGTGGTGTACGTCGTCTGGATGGCGGGCAGTTTCGTCGTGCACGGCCTGCTGCTGGACGACGATTACGCGAAGCTGCCGGGCCTGTTCCGGCCCGAGGCGGAGGCGCAGAACTATTTCCCGCTGATGATCCTGGCGCACGTGATCATGTCCGGCGCGCTCGTCTGGATCTATTCGCGCGGCGTCGAGGCGAAGCCCTGGCTCGCCCAGGGCCTGCGCTTCGGCATTGCGGTCGCGCTGTTGACGGTGGTCCCGACCTACCTCATCTACTACGTCGTCCAGCCCATGCCGGGTGCGCTGGTGGCGAAGCAGATCGTGTTCGACGGCGTGCTGCTGATCATCCTCGGGGCGGTATCGGCATTCATGCTCCGTCAGCCGGCGAAGCCGTAACCGCGGCCGGCCCCGCTGCATCCCGTGGATGCCCTGGCCATACGGCTCTTCGGGCAGTTTCTCGCGTAATTCGCAGGCGAGCATGGCGGCGATCGGCGCGAGAATCCCGCAGCTGGACTGGAGCCGCGGATTCGAGCGGCATTGGTGCGGGGGAAGCGCCGCCGTGACGCATGCCTTCAACGCGCTGTCTTTCCTGTTTCCGCAGGGAGAACGGTTTTTCGTCGACGCTGCGCGCGAGGTCGCGCGCAGCGTGGACTTCACGGGCAATCCCGGGTTGGCGCTGGCATTCAGCGGAAGAGACGGAGCACAAGGCCGTCTGCTTCGACCTGTACCGCTTCGCCGGCGGAGGCTGGCTGCGGCGCTCGTTGGTGTTCGTGCTCGTCACGCTGAATTTCAGCGTGATGTTCAGCCGGCTGTATTTCAGCCTGCTGCATCGGGACGGATGCCTGGAGCCGTCCCGGCTCGGCGCCACGATGATGCAGGGCTTGAAGTTCTTCTTCGCGAGATCGGGGATCGCCTGGCACCTGCTGGGACACGGTTTGCGCTACCTCAGCCCCTGGTTCCATCCGTGGAACCAGGACAATCGCCAGGAGCTTCAAGCCTGGCTTCTCGCCAATCAGGCCCGGTTGCGTGCCGAGGGTCGGCGCCGCGAAGGCTAGCGAGGCGTGCGATCGGCGAGGCCGTGCATGCAGGCGCAAGCGCGCCGGATGGCGTAATATTGGATGCCATGTCTGGACCCTCCAAGCTCAAGCCCTGGCAAGCCACGCTGATCATGCTGGTGCTGATCGGCATGACGGCGCTCAATTTCTGGAGCCTCGTGGGCGCCGCGCCCGGCTTTGGCGAGCTTTCCCCGGCGAGCGTCGTCCTGGTGAAGCCGATCGAGGTGGTCCACTCGGACGGCCAGGGCAGCGGCGCGCCATGGGCTTCGGTGCAGGCGGACGGGCTGAGCGGCCGCATCGACAACCTGTGCTTCCTGTCCGACTGCAACCTGCCCGCCGCGCTCGCGACGCTGCGCTCCGGCGACAGCGTCCAGCTCTGGACGCGCGGGGACCGGATCTGGCAGCTCGCGATCGGCAGCTCGACGCTGCTCAGCTACGACCAGGCGCGCGACGCGCATCAGCGGGCGGCCTGGAGACGCGGCCTCGCGCTGGCGGCAATGCTGCTCGCCGGGGTCGTGGTCATCGCCTGGATGGGCGCGCGCCGCGGGAGCCGCGGGCTGCAGTCCTAGTAACACGGCGGGCTCCCGGCCCACACTTCGGCCTGCGGGATTTGGCGCACGTGTTCGAATCGTTTCGACGCCAGTCCTTGCGCGTGAACGGCGTGGTCGTCAATGCCGTGATCGCCGAAGCGAGCGGCGGGCCGCCGCTGCTCCTGCTGCACGGGCACCCCCAGACGCACGCGATCTGGCACAAGATCGCCGAGCCGCTCGCGGCGCGCTTCACCGTCGTCGCGACCGACCTGAGGGGCTACGGCGACAGCTCGAAGCCTCCCGGGCTCCCGGACCATTCCAACTATGCCAAGCGCGTCATGGCACTCGACCAGGTCGAGGCGATGCGGGCCTTGGGCTTCGAGCGCTTCTCGGTGCTCGCGCACGACCGCGGCGCCCGCGTGGCCCATCGCATGGCGCTCGACCACGCGGAACGCGTGCAGCGCATGCTGCTGCTCGACATCGCGCCGACGCTCGCCATGTACGAGCAGACTTCGATGGCGTTCGCCACGGCGTACTTTCACTGGTTCTTCCTCATCCAGCCCGCGCCGCTGCCGGAGACCCTCATCGGCGGCGATCCGGAGTTCTACGTCCGCAAGATGATGGGCGGCAGGCATGCGGGGCTCGAACCCTTCGTCCCGGAAGCGCTCGCCGAATACCTGCGCTGCATCCGCCTGCCCGGCGCGGTGCATGCGATGTGCGAGGACTACCGCGCATCGGCGGGCATCGACCTGGAGCACGACCGTGCGGACCGGCTCGCGGGGCGCCGGGTCGAATGTCCCCTGCTCGTGCTCTGGGGCG
>Ga0209726_10007493_pt1 | contig 12187 bp, 10 predicted proteins | sample Subgrocontami54m_FD_187453 | JGI IMG/M metagenome (GOLD analysis project Ga0209726, IMG submission 187453) | Subsurface groundwater microbial communities from S. Glens Falls, New York, USA - GMW46 contaminated, 5.4 m (SPAdes) (version 3) | ecosystem: Environmental > Aquatic > Deep subsurface >... | reverse complement strand
GCAACACCAACACCTTCTACGAAGGGAAAGTCAAAACCACCGAGGCGTCGCCGGAATCGACGGACTCATCTCGGACGGTCTACGTGTCCCTTGACAGAGCCGACACCGTTATAGAGGGCGCCCCATGAGCGCGGCGTTCGGCCCGGTAGTCGCAACCCTCAAAGTTGTCGTGGCGTTGCTGTTGCCGGGCGTGACGCTCGTGGGATTGAACGCGCACGTTGTCAGCGCTGGCAGTCCGGAGCACGCGAACGTCACGGCCGAGTCCCAGGGCGCTGGATTAGGCCGGATCGTGATCGTCTGCATCACGGACCCTCCGGCGGTCACCGTTTTCGCTGGCAATGCCTGCCCGCCAAAATCAAAGTCGGGGTCGACAACCGTGACCGTCGCGTTTGCCTGAGCGGTCGCCCCCTGGCTGTCCACCACCGTAAGGACGACAGGCGTGGCACCCAGGGGGTACGGTCCAGCAGGCGCTTGGGTGGCGATGATGGTGTCGCCTGGATCCGGATCGTAAGACCCATTGTCAACCGATGCGCTGGCAGTGTGATTGGAGTCCGCGACTACGTTCACGTCGTGGGCCTGAGCTACCGGCGAATGGTTCGAACTGAGGGAAGCGAAGGCGCATCCCGAGAATTGGAAGTTGTAGCTGGTTCCACTGGCCGCGCCCGAGGGCACGTCGTGAACGGTCAAGGAATAAGTTTGTCCGGCGGTGATCGCCATGCCGAAGCTCTGCACGCTGCTGCTGGCCCCGGCATCCGCGTAATAGTTGGTTGGAATGTCGCCGGGATTGAAACTCGGCGAATAGGCGTCGAGAAACAGATTGATCCCGTTCGTCGAAGTCAACGTGAACGTCGCGCAGACGTTCTGGGTTGCCGTGAAGGTGTAGCTATCGTATTGCCGAGAGCTGGTCCCAATAATGCCGGGCCATACCTTGGGCGTCGTCCCACAAGTGGTCGCAACCCCGTTGCGGGACACTCTGCCGGCCTGAGTTCCGGTGGCGGTCGTGACTCCCGCCATCGGTGAAGTTGGAGCAGTTGCGTCCAGGGCCGTGCTGATGTTGAACAATGGCCCGGTTGGAACAGTGAATCGCAATACCCGCGGATTCGGCCCACCCGTGTAGGTCACGGTCAGCACGAAATCGATCGCTTGGCCGCACGGGTAGTCGTCGGCCAGCGTGAAGGTGAAGGGACTCAGGTTGTTTCCCGTGCCGGTGAGCTTCGGCAGATCCGCATACGCCGACGTGCTGGGCATGGTGATGCTCACGCCGGGCGTGGTGGTGGTCAGGGTTGCGCTGATCGCGGTAGCGTCGACGACTCCGCCCGTGTTCTTGAGTTCAATGGCGACGATGCCTCCTTCGCCGGTCTCCAGCAAGCCATTGCCGTTCCCGGGATGATCGGTGGCCACGAGGGTACCCAGCTCGGGATTGGCGGACCCGGTCACGCCCAGCGAACTCAACGCTTCAAACGCCATCACGATTCCGGCGCCCGAGTCCCGGTCCACGCCGGAGCCCATGATATCCAGCGCGGAGCCGGTGAGGGCGGTTCGCATCTCCCCGCTGGTGATGGTTGAGCTCGCCGATTTGAGCAATGCAGCGATCGCTCCCGCGTGCGGAGCCGCCGCTGACGTTCCGTAGAATGGGCTGCCAAAGCCTCCGACGCCGGTGACCGAAACACCGTCGGCTGCGGTGATGTCCGGTTTCTGCCGCACAATGCCGCCGGTCGAGGACACATCGCCTGGTGTGAACGCCGTCCCGTCCGCATGATAGAAGAGGTGACGTGGCCCGTCGGAGCTGAACAGTTCGATCTGATTTGAAACATCAAAAGGATTCGGATAGGGCCCATTGGGAGTAGCCGGGCTCCACGCCCCCAGCACCGGGGTTGCAGCCACGCTGTAGGCGAGTGCCGCGTGGGAATGGCCGTGGGTTTCTCCCGCGCTGGCGACCGCCAGTCCACCGCGAAATGTGTTCAAGTGGAAGTAGCGGTTTTGCGCGCCCGTGTGCTTGAAAACCACCAGCCGATTGTTGGCGACATTGTAGGTAGGCGAGAGAAATTCCAATGGGTCCTGGGTGCCGCTCTGCACGTCGGTGGATGCCTCCAAAACGGCCGTGCCGGTGGAATTCAGCACGAACAGATCGTAGTCGTTGCTGGAGGCGCCCAGCGGATCCGACCAGAAGAGCATCACATAGTTTCCGCCATTGGCGGAAATCGCGTCGTATTGATTCGTGCCGAACAGATGAACGGTGCCGCCCGCAAGCAAGCCCAGCGAGCCGCCGTCCACAAAATCGCTTTCGTACGCGCCCGCGCTCCCGTCGTCCAGATTGCCTTCGTTGCCGGCGGAAGAGAAGTACAGCGCGCCCGCCGCAGTCACGTCGTTTACCGCTTGCAGGATCAGGCCGCCGTTGCTCGGTGACGCCACTGCCCCGGTCTGCCCGTCCACGAAGGGGCTTTCGTCGAAGTAGAACACGTCGTCAATGATGATGTCGCAACCAGCCGCGCGCAGGTCTTGGATGTTCTGCGCGAAGCTCGCGATACCGCCGAACGCGGTGGCGAAATAGAGTTGGGCTCCCGGCGCCAGGTCATGAACGATCTCCATCATGGCCGTGCCTTCATCGCCGCCGCCGGCTTGTCCCGGCAGCACGGTGACATCTCCGGGCAGATCGCCCAAGGCCTGACTCGCCGCCAGGCTGCTGGCTCCATCCGAGAGGACGCCGATCTTGATGCCTGCGCCGTTGACTCCAAACGCCATGCGCGCATCGAAGGCCCGGTGAGTTAGATCGCCTTCGGAGGTCTTGCTGCCCTGCCCGGTCGGAGCGAGATTTCCGACGCCGCCCGCGCTATTCTTGACTGGCCCCAGCACCGATTCCAGGTAACTGCGGACTCGCGCCGATCGCCCCGCAAAGCCCGCACGCGGCGACGTGGCATTCCGCAGCGCCGCGGGCGAATGCCGGGCTGTCATAGCCTCCTGCTTCGGGCCAATGAAGATGACATTAGGCCAGCCGGCAATGCTCTCGAGGCGCGCGGCCGGAACCAGCGCCCGGACGCTGCGATACGCCGGATAGGAGCCGTAGAGGGACGCGCCCTGGTCTTTCAACTGAGCCAGAAAGCCGTCTGTGACATCGGCGGTAATGTCGACCAGCACATTGCCGTCGCCATCCACGTCCACGCCGGTTTCCAACGACGGCACGTCCGGCGCCGCCGGCAGTCCCTGGAGCATCCTGGCCGTGTAAATGAGCTTCGAACTGATCTTCTTCTGGGCCGCAGTACGCGCCTGCTTGTCCCGGAGAAGAGCATTGATCTGCTGCGCCGCGGACTGCCCGATCGCCGCCTCGCTCTTCACCACCGCACCCGACGCATCCAGGGTAATCAGGTCAGGGGAAATGACTGGCCGGAACTTGTGGGTTCTTACGTCGGCGCCGCTGTCTCGGAGGGAGCGAGTGGGTCTGCGTGCGACCTGCGCCAGCATTTGGAAAGACTCGAACAGCACGCTCAGAAAAACCAGCGTGAATACAGCGGCTCTACGCGCTTGCATTGAGTTCCTCGCCGGGTTCCAAGGAATCTATCGGCAAAGCGAGGAATTGCCACAGGGCTGAAATGCCCGCCCGGCAAGGGATTTGCTCGAGTTAGCAGGTATCTACTTTGCTGTCAGGGGATTAGTGGAGGGGAAGAGTCTCCGTCGGGGACGCGGGCCACAATAGCAAGTCAACCTCATATGGCTCTATTGCTATGGACGGAATCGGCGGGATAAGGTTTACGGCAAGATAGAAACACGACATCGAGCGGCCATGGACACACGGGAGCACGTTCGCATCACCGGTTCTGCCCTGAAGAATTGGGCGGTCGCCCAGATGCAGGATTCAATCGCCGTCGCACTACTGTGGCTGCTCGGTCTCTGGATCCTCAAGGTGCCATGGGCCCCCCTGTGGGCAGTGCTTGCCGCCGCATTGCAGATCGTCCCGCATTTGGGACCAGCGCTCAGCCTGGTCGGCCCGGCGCTGGCGGCTCTAATCCACTGGCAGGATTGGGAGCACCCCCTCTATGTACTGATCCTCTACGCGGTAATCGTAGTGATGGACGGCCTCCTGCTCCAGCCCTACATCATGCGCCGCGCGGCCAAAGTGCCGATGTGGGCATCGATCCTGGTGCCCGTCATCCTCGGATTCGCGATTCCGTTCTGGGGCTTCATTCTGGCCCCGCCTCTGCTGGCGGTGGTGTATGCGTACAAGGCAAGGCGAATCACGTAAGCGACGGTCGCCTTTCTACTCATCAATTTCCAAAGACTTGTCATTAATCCCCGAAGATTTGTCATCCTGAACGAAGTGAAGGATCTGCTTTTCGTATGCAGCGAAGAACAGCAGGTCCTTCGCTTCGCTCAGGATGACAATTTTCATGGTGGGAAGGGAAGCGTTAGCCGGAAGGGAAGTGTTAGGAGCGTTGTGCGGGAACCACGCTATGACCCAATCTTCAGCAGCGCGTCCCACAATCGCTCGTGCTTCTGCATCAGGTGCAGATACGTCATCTCATCGCGCGCCGCCTTGGCTCGTATGATCTGCGCGAGGGCGTCCTTCTCTTCGCGTGTCCATGAGGAAAGATCGCGAACTAGTGTTAAAGCAACCGCAAAATTCTCCAAGCTGGCCTTCTCGATCGCCGTCCACGACGATCTATCTACGCCTAAGGTTTGCGCCACGACCCGCGCCGACTCCGCCCGCATCCGCCGAGCGTCGCCGCCGAACTTCCGCGCCATGTGGGCATTCACGCGCAACCCGATATTGCGGGTCGAGAAACGATCCCATGCTCCGACCTCGCTTCCCAACAACTCGTAGAAGACGTGCCCAGCCGCCAGCCGGCGCAAGGTTCGAGGCGGTGTTCTGTAGGTTTTGTCAGCGGCAATTCTTCGCTCTTCTCGTTCCACCAGGCGCATCAAATCCGGACGCCCCGGCCGGAACCCCAGCTTCCGATAAAACCAGAACGCGCCTGAATCAATGGCCTCATCGTTGTCATGTCCAAGCTGGTACGGATAAACCGAAACACACGTCGTTCCCATCAGGTGACACAGGCAACGCAGCACTTGCGCATAGACCCATCCCGTTTCGCCGCCGCGGAACGTATAGAAAGTGTTGAACCCGACCTCCATCCACTCGAAAAGGCCAATCGCTTCGATGTAGTTGATGGGGACGCCGTTCTTCAGCGTGAGTCCGGCGACGTAAGCGCGTAGCGGCAGACGGCGGTCGAGCGGCAGGTTCCAGAGGTAAATGGACATGCCGCGTCCGATGTCGGCGCGCACGACGGATGCCGGGTTGCCGAGCGTCGTGCCGTACAGTTCGCGGTAGCGGACCAGCATCACTTCGCGGATCTTGTCCATCGTGCGCTCGCCCTGCTGGCGCGAAAGCTTGACGAGCGCCGGAGGCTTTCTCGCCAACTCCTCCGCAAGCGACACTTCGCTGCGGCTGATGAGCGGACCGCTGTGATAGAAAACTTTCCGCACCCGTTCCCAGTTCCGCGTCCGCGACACCCGCGAGTTGCCCAGATCCCACCGCAACGGCAGCCGCAGCGAATCGTAGAGCTCAGCTTTGTCGTGCTCCGAAAGCGCCAGCTCTTCAAACCGCCGGATCAACCGCTCCGGGCTCGCGTTTTTCTTTCCCTGCGCCGCTGCCAGCCACTGCCGCCAGGGCGTGTCGGCTTCGACGTAGGCGTCGTCTTCGAGCAGCGGCATGAAGCGAGGCCAGGTTGCGCCCAGCTCGCGGCCCGGTTCGTAGTTGTCCCACGCGATCTCGACCTTGCCCGGCATGCGCCTGATCAGCCAGCGCGCTACGTCGAAGCTGAGCGTATCCTCCATCACAGTACCGGCGATGCCCGAAAACTCGAATGTATCCAGAGAGCTCAGGTCCACTCCGCATTGGCGCAACTCCTCCACCCTCTTCCAGAAGCTGTTGAGCAGCTTCTCCGTCTTGCGGACTACGCCGGGGCCCTGCGGAAAAGCCCGCAGGAACAGCAAAGCCTCATGAAAGCGAATTAGCGAGCGCGCATCGGGGAATCGGGCGGATTCCAGCGAGTTGAGGAGCTTGATTACACGCGCCGCTTCGCTCGGGCCAAATCGATAGCGGCACTCTTCTAACTGAGAAAGCAGCCGATCGGGACGTTTAGCAGGCATGCAGATTCCACATAAGCCTAACCCACGCCGCGCCTGCGCCAGAGTGACATCTGAGACGCGGGCCGAGGAGCTGATGCCGGTCCCGCCCCCACCCCATGCTATAATCTCTGTTCGCCTGACCAGTTTTCGTCGAGGCTATCCAGTGATCTCCTCCGCGGGCGACTTCTTAGTCAATAACGCAATTCCAGTTCTCTAGACCGAGGTATTCCCATGTCTGGCCATTCAAAATGGGCCACAATCAAGCATAAAAAGGGCGCGCTCGACGCCAAGCGCGGCAAGATTTTCACCCGTCTCATTAAAGAAATCGCGATGGCGGCCAAAACCGGGGGCGATCCCGATATGAACCCGCGCCTGCGCACGGCCATTCTCGCCGCCAAAAGCGAAAACATGCCCGCCGACAACATCAAGCGCGCCATCCAGCGCGGCACCGGTGAGCTGCCGGGTTTGACCTACGAAGAATTCGTTCTTGAAGGCTACGGCCCGGGCGGCGTGGCGTTGCTGGCGGAAATTTCCACCGACAACCGCAACCGCACCGTGAGCGAGATTCGTCACGTCTTCGGCAAGAACAACGGCAACATGGCCGAAGCCGGCGCTGTCTCCTGGATGTTCCACAAGAAAGGCGACATCGTAGTCCCGAAGTCCGCCGCCAAGGAAGACGACCTGATGAACATCATCCTGGAAGCGGGCGGAGAAGACCTCAAGGACGAGGGCGAGAACTGGGAGATCCTCACCGAGCCTTCCGCCTACGAAACGGTTCTGGAAGCGGTGAAAAAGGCCGGGATCACACCCGCCTCGTCGAGCGTGGCCATGGTCCCGCAGAACTACATCAAGCTCGAAGGCCAGCAGGCAACGCAAATGATCCGTTTGATCGAAGCGCTTGAAGATAACGACGACGTGCAAAACGTCCATGCGAACTTCGACATTGATCAGAAGTTGCTGGAAGAAGTCGTCGGCTAGCTTTTACCGCATCCTGAGCGAGAATTCTCCAAGCCGTCCCACCCGGACGGCTTCTGTTTTTAGAGAAATTCTTGGCAACGCCGCCATCTTTTCAACATCGCCGTGGAAAACTCTGTGCAAAACGTGGGAGTTATTCCTGTAACCTTCTGTTAACAAATTGGTTCAGCATTCTGCACTGCATCGGGTGCTGGCACTGTGGTGGTGCAACCGTGAATCCCAATGTGTGACTGCAAGCCAGTGAAAACGCGCCTCGACAAATTGCTGGTGGACCGCGGCCTCACGCCTTCGCGAGAACGCGCCCAGGCTCTGATCCTTGCCGGGAAAGTCCTCGTCAACGAACAGAAGATCGAAAAGGCCGGTGCATCGGTGGAAGCCGACTGTGCCGTGCGGTTGCTGGCAGAAGACCTCCGCTATGTGAGCCGAGGCGGACTCAAACTGGAGAAGGCTCTCGCGCACTGGCAGATCGATCTCGCCGGCAGGACCTGCCTCGACGTCGGCGCTTCCACCGGCGGCTTTAGCGACTGCATGCTGCAACACGGCGCGCGCCGGGTAATCGCCATCGACACCGGTTACGGCCAAATGGATTTCCGTCTCCGGAGCGATCCCCGGCTGCGGCTCCTAGAAAAAACTAACGCCCGCTATCTCACCCGCGACCAGATCGGCGAGCCCGTCGAGTTCATCGCCATGGATGTTGCTTTCATCTCAGCCACTCTGGTCCTGCCGGCGGTGATCGAAGCGTCCTTCTCAGAGCCCGCCCAGCGAGCAGTGCGGCAGGTGGTCGTCCTGGTGAAGCCCCAATTCGAAGTGGGCAGGGAACTGGTCGGCAAAGGTGGAATCGTACGCGATGAATATGCCCAGCGATCCGCCGTGCTCAAGGTCGAGGCCGCGCTCCGGCAACTAGGCTGCACCCACACCGAGTGGATCGAGTCTCCCATCCTCGGCGCGGAAGGCAACCGCGAATTCCTGCTCTATGCCGCGTTCTCACCGCCCGCCGGCGACTGATTCTGTACAATCGTGGGTTCCATGTCCGAAGCTTCCCAAAGCTCCACGCGACCCAAGACTGTCCGGCCAACGACCGTTGCCATCATCTCGAAGCCCGGCCGCCCCGAGTTGTCCGGCGTCCTGCCCCCGCTTCACGAGTGGCTCAGCCGGCGCAGTTACAACGTGGTGATGGACCGCGAGAGCGCGCAATATTTCGCCACCTCCGGCGCGATCCCACGCAGCGAATTAGGATCGCGTTCTCCGGATCTCGCGCTTGTCTTGGGAGGTGACGGCACCCTCCTTTCCGCGGCGCGCGCCGTTTGCCGGTCGGGGACGCTGATCCTGGGCGTCAACCTGGGCACGCTCGGCTTCCTGACCGAGCTCGCTCTCGCGGATCTTTACCCCGCACTGGAAGCGATCGAAAAGGGTCAGTACATGGTGGACAGCCGCGCCATGCTGAGTTGTTCGCTCGTCCGCGCGGGCGGCGCAGTCGCGACCCACATCGCGTTGAATGACGTTGTCATCAGCAAGAGCGCCATTGCGCGCCTGAATCACTTCGAGCTCTTTGTGGACAAGGAATTCGTCTCCAGTTACAAGGCCGACGCCCTGATCATCGCCACGCCCACCGGTTCGACCGCCTACTCGCTGGGCGCGGGCGGTCCCATCCTCAAGCCCGATGTGGACGCCTTTGTGATCACGCCAGTCTCGCCGCACGGGCTGACGCATCGCCCGGTGGTCGTGCGCGACAGCGTCGAAATTGAAATCCAGGTCAAGACCGGCGAAGAAGAAGCCTACCTGAGCCTGGACGGACAAGTCGGCATGCCAGTCAGCGATGGCGACGCCGTCCGCTGCGTGAAAGCCGAACATCCAGCAAAGCTCCTGCGGTTCAAGAAGACGTTTTTCGAAGTCTTGAGCACGAAATTGAAGTGGGGAGAACGCTAACGCCCGATAAAGCATGCGTAGAGACGCGGCTTGCCGCGTCTCATGTCGATAGCGGACGCACCCTTGGCAAAGGGAGACGCGGCAAGCCGCGTCTCTACGATAGGAATCTGATCCGGAGGAAAGAATGAAGCGCCATTTCCTGCTCAGTGCAATTTTGCTTGCTTGCGCGCTGTGCTCCTTCGCTCAAACCCAACCCGCCGCCGACCTCATCATCCGCAACGCGAAAATCTGGACCGTGGACCGTGCCCATCCCGAAGCGGAAGCCGTCGCCATCCTGGGAGATCGCATTGTCGCCGTGGGCTCCAACCAGGAGATCGACGTCTGGCGCGGCCCAAACACCCGCGGGCAAGACGCGGCAGGGAAGCGCCTTCTCCCCGGATTCAACGATGCCCACGTCCACTTCACTTCCGGCGGCCAGCAACTCGACAACGTGCAATTAAACGACGCCACCAGTCCCCAGGAATTCGCCCGCCGGGTCGCCGAGCGCGCCAAAAAGACTTCCAAAGATGAATGGATGCTCGGCGGCGATTGGGACGAAACCAAATGGATTCCCGCACAACTCCCCACTAAAGAGCTGATCGATGCGATCACTCCCCAAACGCCGGTTGCTCTGAACCGCTACGACGGCCACATGATTCTGGCCAACTCCCTCGCCCTCAAGCTGGCGGGCATTACCTCCAAGACTCCCGATCCTGACGGCGGCGTAATCGTCCGTGACGCGCAGGGAAATCCGACCGGCGCTTTGAAAGATGCTGCGGCCGACCTCGTCTACAAAGTCATTCCCGAGCCGACACACGGCCAGCGCCGCCACGCCATTGAGCGCGCCCTCGAACATGCCGCGTCGCTCGGCGTCACCAGCGTGCAGCACATGAACCCCGACTACGCCGACATTGCCATCTACTCGGAGCTGCTTGAAGAAGGCAAACTGACCACCCGCATCTATGCCGCCCCGCTTATTTCGCAAGTCGATGATCAGGTCAAGATCGGCATCCGTCACGCCTTCGGCGGTCCTTATCTGCGCATTGGCGCGCTGAAATCCTATGCCGACGGCTCCCTCGGCTCGGCCACCGCCTACTTCTTCGAGCCTTTCAACGACCAGCCCAACAACCGCGGCCTGCTCTCCGATGCCATGCATCCGATCTCTCTCATGCGCGAACGCATGATGAAAGCCGACGCCGCCGGCCTCCAGCTTTGCACGCACGCCATCGGTGACGCCGGCATCTCCGCCATCCTCGACATCTATGCCGAAATTGAAAAGGCGCATGGCCCGCGCGACCGCCGCTGGCGCATCGAGCACGCTCAGCACATGGCCGCGAAAGACTTTGACCGCTTCGCGCAACTGCATGTGATCGCCTCCGTGCAGCCCTACCACGCCATCGATGACGGCCGCTGGGCCGAAGGCCGTATCGGACACGACCGTTCCAGCCGCACCTACGCCTTCCGCACCTTTCTCGACCACGGTGTCCAGCTCGCCCTCGGCACAGATTGGAATGTCGCACCGCTCAATCCCATGCTGACCCTGTACGCCGCCACCACGCGCGCCACCCTCGACGGCAAGAATCCGAACGGCTGGTTTCCCGAACAGAAGCTGACCGTGAAGGAGGCGATTGAGGCCTACACCCTGGGATCGGCCTATGCCGAATTTCAAGAGAACGAGAAAGGCTCAATCACTCCTGGCAAACTGGCCGACATGGTGCTACTGAGCGATGACGTGTTGAGCATCGATCCCGCAAAAATTCGCGACGTCAAGGTGCTGAAGAGCTGGCTTGGTGGCAAACTGACGTACGACGCGGACAGCGCCCACCGGTGAGTCTCGTGCGCGAGAACCATCCAGGAATAACGGAGCAGGAGTTCGACGCGGGCGAAGTGCGCCTGAACTATGCTGAGGGACCACGCAATGGGTCGCCGCTCGTGCTGTTGCACGGCCTCGGACGCCGCTGGCAAGTATTCCTGCCGCTGATTCCCGCCCTAAGCATGCGTTGGCACATCTTCGCCCCCGACCTGCGCGGACACGGCAAATCGGGGCACGTTTCCCGTGGCTACCGCGGCACGCAGTACTCAGAAGACATCATCCGCTTCCTACGCGAACGCGTTTCCGCTCCCGCCATCGTTTTCGGACACTCGCTGGGCGGCCTGGTCGGCATGTGGGTCGCTTGCCACCATCCCGAACTGGTACGCGCGCTCATCCTCGGCGACAACATGATTGTTGCCGAGGGTATTCCCAGCCCGATGTATGTCACGCTCTTCTCCAACCTGCGCGACCTGGCGCGCAAAGGCGGCTCGGTGGAAGAGATCGCGGCCGGGATCGGAAGGATTGAACTCTCTGTAGCGGGTGACGAGTCCGTGTTCATAAGAAATCTTCCCGGAAACGACGAAGCCTACCTGCTTTCCTGGGCGCGATGCGTAGCGCAAGCCGACCCGGACATCTATGACATGGCCGTCGACGGTTCCGCGCTCGAAGGCTGGAGCGGCGAAACGGTCCTACGCGGAATCACCTGCCCGACGCTGCTTTTGCAGGCCAGCAGAGAACTGGGCGGGTTGATGTCGGACGCCGACGTTGCCTTGGCCACGCGCATTCTGCCGCATCACGCCCACGTGAAGTTCCGCACGCTCGGCCACGCGCTCTTTATCCAGCAGCCGGAGCCGGTGCTGCGAGCGGTGACGAATTTTCTGGAATCGCTTTCAGACTGACCGGGAAACCAGCCACTCCAGGGTCGGAATGTCCAATCGCGACTAGGCGTGATGCAAGAAGACTAGCCACACAAAAAGACCCACGATGGCCAGCATAAATCCGCTGCAACAGATGGAAAGGGCAGAAACAAACGCGCGCTTGGGGCGATCTCCAGAGAACGCACGTAGCAGAAGGATGATTGCGGTCACTTCGAATACGACAGTGACAGCGAGGCCGAATGTCGAGAAAAATTCGACCATGCCGCCCGCGACCGCTCCCAGACCGATTGCTTTTTCCTGAGGTATCCCGCGGAATGCGTGGAAAATGCCAATTGCCGTGGGAATGGCGAGAAAGAGGAACGGAATCCAGGCAAGAAACACTCCCCACAGGAATCGCTTCCGCTTGATGTTGTCTGTTGGCATGTCCACGCTAGAAACTCTCCATTCTCAATTGATCCCGCACACTCTCCCGCCTCCGGATCTCTCGCGCCTT
>Ga0209726_10007485_pt1 | contig 12201 bp, 11 predicted proteins | sample Subgrocontami54m_FD_187453 | JGI IMG/M metagenome (GOLD analysis project Ga0209726, IMG submission 187453) | Subsurface groundwater microbial communities from S. Glens Falls, New York, USA - GMW46 contaminated, 5.4 m (SPAdes) (version 3) | ecosystem: Environmental > Aquatic > Deep subsurface >... | reverse complement strand
CCGTCCCCGGCTAAGCTTGCGGCCTTGGGCACGTAGCCAATCGGGGTTTCCTGCGCCTCGCCGCCGCCCTTGCAGCGCGCGATGATCCAGCGCAGCACCCGCACGTTCTCGCCGAAGCCCGGCCAGAGAAACCGCCCGCGCTCGTTGCGCTGGAACCAGTTGACGCGGAAGATCTTTGGCGGGTTGGTGGCGCGCTTGGCCATGGAGAGCCAATGTTGCCAATAGTCCCCCATGTTGTAGCCGCAAAAGGGCAACATCGCCATCGGATCGCGCCGCACTACGCCCACGGCGCCGGTGGCGGCCGCCGTCGTTTCGGACCCGAGGGTGGCGCCAAGAAACGTTCCATGCTGCCAGTCAAAGGACTGATAGACGAGCGGGATAAGTTTTTGCCGCCGGGCGCCGAAAAGCATTGCGCTGATCGGCACTCCCTCCGGCTTCTCCCATTCGGAGGAATAGCTCGGGCAGTTCTTGATGGAAACGGTGAAACGTGAATTGGGATGGGCCGCCGGGGAGCCGCCTTCGGGATCCCACGGCTTGCCGCGCCAATCCTGGGCGTCGCTCGGCACGAGATCGTCATGCCCCTCCCACCAAACTGTTCCGTCCGGACGCAGCGCCACGTTGGTAAAGATCGTATCTTTCTTAACCATCCTCAAGGCGGTGGCGTTGGTGTTGGAGCCGGTTCCCGGCGCTACGCCGAAAACTCCGGCCTCCGGATTGATCGCCCAGAGCCTGCCGTCGGCGCCGACGCGGATCCAGGAAATATCATCGCCGATGGTGTGGATCTTCCACCCCTTCATGCTCGCCGGCGGCACCAGCATCGCCAGGTTGGTCTTGCCGCAGGCGCTGGGGAAAGCGCCGCAAATATAGTGAATTTCGCCGTCGGGGCTTTCGACACCCACGATCAGCATATGCTCGGCGAGCCAGCCTTCTTTGTGACCAAGCTTGCTGGCAATTCTCAAAGCCAGACATTTTTTCGCCAGTAGCGCGTTGCCGCCGTAGCCCGAACCGACGCTCCAGATGGTATTGTCCTGGGGATAGTGGCAGATAAAGCGCCGATCGATGTCGAGGTCGGCCTTGCCGTGCAGGCAGCGCGTGAAGTCGTCGGAAGCGCCAAGGTGGTCCAGTGCGATCTTCCCCATGCGCGTCATGATGCGCATGTTGAGCACGACGTAAATGCTGTCGGTGATTTGAATGCCGACCTTGCTGAACGGCGATCCCTGCGGCCCCATGAGAAAAGGAATCACGTACAACGTCCGCCCGCGCATCGAACCGGAAAAGACTTTCGACAGCTTGTCGTAGGATTCGGCCGGGGCCATCCAGTTGTTGTTGGGGCCGGCGTCCTCTTTTTCCTCGGTGCAAACAAAAGTCAGATTCTCTGTGCGCGCTACGTCGTTGACCGCGCTGCGGTGGAGATAACAGCCCGGCAGCGCCTTTTGATTGAGAGCTATCAGATCGCCGCACTGGACCGCGGCCTGGGTCAGCCGCTCGCGCTCATCTTCCGAGCCATCGCACCAGTAAACGTTGTCCGGCTGGCACATCGCCGCCATGTCCTTGACCCATTTCTCAACAAATCGGTTCGTCGGAATCGCTCCCGATATATTACTCATGAGCCGCCTCTTCTCCCTTTCCCAGCATGTTGAACTTCTTGCCCTACGTTTGGACTCTTCGCCTCCCGAAACAACTACCGAGAAATCTCCATGAAATCCAGGGGCATCTTGCGGATTAGTCGGAACGCTCTGGTTTTATTCTGGTCTTTGGAAACTATCCGAATACGAGCGGAGATGTCAACATGAAGACTATCCTCTCTCGTAGCAAAACAATTCTGTCAGGGGATGACGGCGACGTGGTTACGCCGAGGGAAGGTGGGGAACCATTCTGATTGGAGTTGGTCCGGTTGCCAACTGGAACGTACTTGGAATGCCAAAATCAAAATATCAAAGCCTGGCACCACGCACTGGCACCGCACATGAATCCGCCGATGTGACGGGTTGGGAAACCCAGCCGAGAACTGCGCGGAAGTTAGCCGAGAACTCAGTTCGCTGTCAAGCCGCTCTGGGAGACAGAACAAATCAGTATCGTGTCCCGGGAATTAGGCTTAGAAATAGTCTTCGGGCTTCTTAGTAAGAGATTAGGTGAGAAATAGCCTTGAAATGATCATCGTACGCGACGATCGCGTCGCATCCGTAAACATAGGCCGCGACGGCGTGCGGTACATCGCTGGCGTCTCGCAGAAGAGTAAACCTGCGGGCATGGCGCATCGGTTCGACACGATACACGAATGGAAGTATCTGGAGCGGTATCGAGAATATTTTCTCGAGTGCAGCTTTGCCAAAAGCGGCTCCTTGAGCAAAGTCCGGCGCGTTATCCAATGCAAACACGTACAGTTCATGCAGGGCGTAGAAGGACGTAGCGGCAGACAATGATCCGTCGATGATCCGGGCAAACAATCTCTGGGTGTACGAATATCTGCCTTTTTCGACTGCCTGCGTGAGGGTATAGACCAGGAGAACGGAAGTGTCGATGTAGAGCAATTACCTCGCCCCTGCCCGTTTCTTCGCAGGTTTCTTCCGAGAGGCCTCTAACGTCTCTTCGTGGGCCAGTATGCGCTTCAGACTGGCTTTTCGCGCACGGTGGAGCAGTACGGAGGTGGATGCCGTCCCAATATACTTGCCGAACTTCTTAAAGTTCATCGTAGCCATACACTACCACTCCCGAAACAATGGCTCAACGTGACCCCAACCTATCGAATATGTGACAGGTTGGAAAACCCAGCCGAGAACTGAGCGAAAGTTGGCCGAGAACTCAGTTCGCTATCAAGGCAATTTGGGACGCAGAAAAATCAGTCTTGTGTCCCTGGAATCCCAATCAGAGACCATAGTAAGCACCGCTGTAACGTCGAGTACCATCTGCATCGTAAACGCCGTATGCGACACCTTCATAGCAACGATACTGAACGAACACTTGGGACACCGGAAAGGACAAAGAAAGGTTCAGCGTATCGATGAAATGAGTCGAGCAGAATTGTGATTCCTGTTCGCTCGACGTTCGTCGGTATTCAACGAACACCGGTTCGTAACTATCTTCCTTTTTCTGCGCTATAAGAAAGACAGAGTAAAAGTCTCCTTCATTGATCAGTTCCTCGAAGTAGGCCTTTGAGGTTACGATCAGATCGACAGTTCCGTCCGCGTTCAAATCAGCCGTCCATGCTTCCGTTTTCATCTTGTTGACGTCTTTCTCCGGTGCCCCATTTCCTAGAAGAGAGTTCCGAACTACGCGTTTCGCCTCTTCAGCAAGGAGCTTACTTGCGGGTTGTGGTGAAGACCCCTGTTTCTCTGGTGGCAAGTCGGTGATAGCGAGTACTTCCTGCCGCCATTCCCCGATCGTATTCTCTATCTCAACAGACGTCTCGACTGGAACTACCATCCCAGAGCACGAATCTTTGACGGGGAGTGCACTGGCGGTAATTTTAGTTGCTCCTATAACACGCCCGCCACGCAAGACTAATAAGCTGCGACCGCGTGTTAAATATTTCTGAATAAACTCCGCAGCTTCGGGTTCGTCGTGAGTACAGGGTGGCTCTCTGAAATGACCATTGTTGTATATAACGATTGGTGTTGCCAAAAGATTTTTGGCTGATGAAAAGTCCCAATAAACGGTGAACACAATAACCCGTCGCTGTTCAAAAGCATCGGACGAGATAGTTGACGGCCGTGCGCCCATTGTACCACAAGCCAAACACGCCATACTTAGCGCGCACGAGAGAATAATTCCTAACCATCTTTCCATTAAATGTCTGCTTCCCGACATGCCTAAATTATGTAACTTCAAATCGCCCTGACGGCAGTGCGAACCCCAGAAGAAATCCACCCCCAATTGACCGGCGGCGGTGATCGGAGAAGGGCGCGGCGTCTACCCTGTTCTTGGCAAAGCCGTTCATCTTCCACGGCTTGCAGAGGAGGCAGCCGGCCCGGCGATTTTTTGGACGCTTACGCTTGTGATGCGCCATTGGTTAACGCCGCACGCTTGTCATTTTGGCGGCGACGCCGATTGCTTGCCTTCTTGGCGTCAACCTTCCGGCCATAGAAGGCGCCGCGACCTTTTTTGGCTCCCGCGTGCTCGGTCTTTTTTGCGTTGTACGCCATGGCGCTTAGCTGAAAGAGGTTACTTCTACTATGATCCGGTGCGCCGCGTTTTCTGGTTCGGTATAACCTCGACCGCCGCTGCTTCGTACAGTGTTTCGGGCGCAATATCGGCGCCGTTAGGCCAAGCGATGGTCGGGCCATCTATAAAAAATTCCTTGAAGTAATCCTTATTCCTTAGGGGTTTGAAAACCGGCCCTGTGAGCCACGCTTCAAAGTCGATAACCTTTTTGGTGCCGTCGTTGAATTTCACCTCGATGAGATAGTCGTTAACATATTTTGCCTTCATAACTGCCGGTAACATACAGACTCCTACTTTAGGGGCTCGATTTTCATGAACCCTTTGCTCTGTCGCATGTTTTCCCAGTTCTTGCTTAGCTCCACTTTGTGCATCCTCGCCCACTTTCTGATAAGCCATTTTGCGGTGCGGGACTCGATCTCACCTTGCAGGATCTTGCCGTCGAAATCGAAAGTTGCATTTTGTCCCTGATACTCCGCGTGAAAATGGGGAGGGCTATGCTCCCGGTAAAACATCCGAATGATGATACCAAAAAATACGCTAATTGTCGGCATTAGAGCTTCACCCGGAACCCCGACTCCAAATCCTTTACTGAATCCCCGCCGCCTTTAGATAGCGCAAGTCAACGAAGCGCTCCGCCGGCGCTGTCGGCGTCGGGATCGCGCCGACGTCACCCATGAGCTTCAGCACGCGATCGAAGGCTTTGAGGTCCAGCTCGCCCCGCTTGGGCAGGACGTTCTTGTCGGGCTCGGTGTAAGGCGCAAAAAGCTGGCGAGCGATCTCGTCGGAGACTTTCAGCGATTCCTTGAGGATGCTCGTCGCCTCGGCGCGATTTTTTGGATCGTTCATGAATTCATAGGCAGCGGCGAAGCCGCGCACCATCCGCACCAGCGCCTCCTGGTTCTTCTCGCCCCAGGTGCGCCGCGCCATGTCGACGTTGAAAATGAGGTCAGCACCCGCTTCGTAGGTGAAAGCGAGTCTCGGATAGCCTTGTTTGATCGCGCCGAAATCCTCCGGCTGGCCCATCGGCACCGCGGCGCACTCCGCCGACTTGAGACACTCGAAGCGGGCGCTCGTGCCGACGACGACCTTCGCTTGGTAATCCGTACCCCTGATGCCTTTCTGGCCGAGCAGTCGCACCGTCAAGAGTGTGATCGTGTCGCCGGGAGTCGAGAGACCCAGCACTTTTTCCTTAAGATCGGCGAAGCTCTTGATCTCGGGCCTGACGATCAGGCTATAGACCGGATTGGTGGTCTGTGCCACGATCGCCACCGCGTCGGAGCCCTTGAGCACCGCTTGGATCAGATAGGGCGTAGCGTTCTTGCCGGCGTCGATCTCGCCCTTGTCGAGCGCAGCGACGATCCGATCCGTGCCGCCGGGAACCGGCACGACCACGAGATTGATCGCTTCGCGCACGAAGAATCCCTTGCGCTCGGCGACTGTGAGCGGCAGCGACGACAAGCTCCCCGCTGAAGTCGCATTCTGCCCGTAGCGCAACGTGACTATCTCAGCGGCGAGGGCAGTATCAATAATGCTCGCGTAAATGAGCGCGCTGACTATGAAAAGAGTCCGCTGATTCATCCTCTCCTCCCGTCGTCATGAAAAACTCGGCCGCGCTGCTCGCCCGTATCTGAGCGACCTCGCCAACCCCTATATCGCGGTCAATGAATTCTGTCGAGGTAAAAGTGTGATCGGACCGCGCATGACAATCGTCAAGCGCAAAAAAAAGGGGCGGCTGTTTTACAACCACCCCTCTTTCAACCAGCAAACTAATTTGCTTCCTAGCCTTCGATGACCTTGCGCCATTTGGCGTAGATCTTCTCGCGCAACTCGGGAGAGGACTCGGCCACGGGTGGGAAGTCCTTCATCCATTCGAACGGGCGGCAGGCGTCGATGACGGCGCGGGAGTTAAAGCCCTTCTTGCCCGGTTGGATGCGCGGGTCGAGGGGGCCGCTCCAGCAGCGGCGCAGAATTTCGATGGACTCCACCGGATCAGAGCGGCTAGCCAACGCCCAGAGCACGTCGAAGGTGTTGGTCGGGTCAATATCCTCATCGACAACGATCACGTAGCGGCCTAAGTAAGCGCCTGCGTGGACTTGCGACGCGGCGAGCATCGCCTGACGCGCGTGGCCAGGATAGCGTTGCTTGATCGAAATGATGTTGAACAAGCGGCCGCCGCCGGCCTCGTGGCACCACACGCCTTTGACATCCGGCACGCCGCATTTCTCAACCTGTTCCCAGATCAGCGCCGCCTTCACCATGCATTTGGCGATGGAGTAATCCGACGGCGGTCGGCCCGGGCGGGCGCAGCAGAGAATCGGATCGTTTCGGTAGTAAATGTTTTCGACGCGGACCACCGGCTCCGGACGGCTCGAGCTGGCGTAGTAGCCCGTCCATTCACCGAAGGGTCCTTCGGTCTTTCGGTCGGTCGGGTCCATCCAGCCTTCGATAACGATCTCCGCGTTGGCCGCGAACGGCAGGCCGGTGGATTTTCCTTCGATGACTTCGATGGGCCCGCCCTTCAAACCGCCGGCATAGTCGAACTCCGACACGCCGTAGTCGATCTCGTTGCCCGAGACCATGAACAGCACCGGATCTTGGCCGACGGAAATGACCACCGGGCAGGGTTTGCCGCGCTCGAAATATTTGGCCCGCTGGATGCTGCCATGCTTGCCGGGCGAAATATAGAGACCCATGCTGTTTTTGTCATGGACCATGCCGCGGTAGGCGCCGAAATTGACCCAGCCTTCGTCCGGGTCACGCGTCGTCACCAAACAGGCGGTGCCGATGAAGCGGCCGCCGTCGAGCTCATGCATGAAAGGCACGGGGAACTTGAGCAAATCGACCTTGTCGCCGGAGTCCACGTTCTCAAGAACCGGACCTTTGCTGACGACCTTATGTTTGATTGGCTCGTGGGTGACGAGCTTCTGGCGGAAGGCGCGCACAAGATCGAGATTGGAAAGGCTCATATCGAGGCCAAGGTTTAAGGCCATCCGTTTGAACGAGGCGTTCTGTGCGAACAGAGTGCGGTAGCCTTTCGGGTAGCCGGGCACGTTGTCAAAGAGTACCGCGGGGACAACGCCGCTCTTGGACTCGCGGGATAGAATCTCCGCCAGCGTGCCCATTTCCAGATTCCAATCGACGCCGTCGACTTTCTTTAACTCGCCGAAGCTGTCGACGATCTCAAGCCAATCGCGCAGGTCGGTGTATTTCGGTGTTTTGCCGGACTTGATTTCGTCTTCGGCTAGTTTTCTCGCCTCCAGGGCCGTCATGCTCAATTCTCCTTTCGCCTTTAGCGATGAGTTGTTTTAGTCGCCTAATATCGATTCATCAACACCCTCGGTATCCTCCGCGGGTAGCCCGTTGCAACTCTTCGGATCCAGATGGAGGAATACCTTATCGCCAGGGCTTATAGCGTTGAAGGGATGGGTGTGCACCGCGAAGAGGTCGTCGCCCACCGCGATTTTGCAATGATAGGCGTCACCCATGAAAATCGCTTCTTTGACTGTCCCCTCAACGACATTGTCTAAGGATTGCGGTTTCTCTTTGTGCACCGGAATATTTTCCGGACGAATCGAAATGACCGCCGCCTGGTCCTTTTTCAAGCCCGGTGCCGGTATGAAGCTTAGAATGCCTTTTTTTGTCTGCATCTTGCCGGGCCTGGAATCCCCATCCACTTCAAGCACTTTGCCGTCAATCAGATTGGTGAGCCCCAAAAAGGTCGCCGTGAACCTTCTCTTCGGACGATTGTAAAGCTGGTGCGGTGAGCCTATTTCAATGAGTTTTCCGCCGTGCATCACTGCGATTTGATCGGAGATCGCTAATGCCTCGGCTTGATCATGCGTTACAAAGATCGTCGTGATGCTGGTCCGTCTTTGCAGCGACTTGATTTCCGAGCGCATCGCCACGCGCAGTTTGGCGTCCAAGTTGCTCAAAGGTTCGTCGAGCAGCATGACCTTGGGCTCGTTTATCAGCGCGCGCGCGAAGGCGACCCGCTGTTGCTGGCCGCCGGAGAGCTTCGGCGCGGGCCGGTCTTCCAACCCGTCGAGGCCAACGACCTTCAACACGTCTGTTACCCTCTGCCGAATCTCGGCTTTGGACCGCCGCTGGATCGTCAACGGATAGGCGACGTTTTCCGCCACAGTCATGTGCGGCCAGATCGCGTAGGATTGGAAAACCATGCCGATGGGGCGCTTGTTGGTCGGCACATAGACGCGCTCGCCGGACGCGAAGACGGTCTGGCCGCCGATGCTGATCCTGCCGCCGTCGGGCCGCTCAAGACCGGCAACGCAGCGTAACGTTGTGGTCTTGCCACAACCGCTGGGGCCCAAGAAAGTATAAAGAGAACCCTCGGGAATGTTCAGCGCGACGCCCTTGAGCACGTGGACCCGCTCCTTGTCCTCGCCGAAATATTTTTCCAGAGCTTCGATCTGGACCATGTCTCGTTTGTCTGCCATTGTTCCTCCTGATTGCGACGCCCTACCGGCGCCGGCACATAGCTCCGCTGCCGCTTACAGGTCGAGTCGCTAATTGGCGATGCCGAGTCGCGCGCCGAGCTTGCGCGCCGTAAAGGCCATAGCGATCAATAACATGACCATCAACACGCCCAACGCACAAACATAGGTGTATTGACCGCCTTCCCATAAGTCAAATGCCATGATCGACAACACGGTGCTGTTATAGGAATAGAGCAGGATCGAAGTCGAAAGCTCGCGCAGCGCGATGATGCTGATATAGATCCAGCCCGCGGTAAAGCCCGGCATCAAGAGCGGCAGGATGATTTTTCGAAAAGTCTGAAACCAGGTTCCGCCCGCCGTCAGGGATGCTTCCTCCAGCTCTTTATTGATCTGGATCATCGACGCCGACGCGGCGCGAATGCCGTAGGGCATAAACTTGGTGATGTAGGCCAAGAGCAGCACCCAGATGGTGCCGTAGATCGGAATCGGCAGCGTCAAATAGACCCAGATGAGGCTCACGCCCAAAACGATTCCGGGCATGGCAATCGGTATAAAGGTCATGTTGTCTAGCAACGCCCGCCCCGGCAACTTGGTCTTGACCGTTATCCAGGCGATGATCGAAGTGAGCAGCATCACCAGCGTCGCCGAACCGACGGAGAGATAGAAGCTATTCTTGAACGCCGTCATCGCCAATGGATAATTCAGGATGTATTGGTAATTGGCCCAGGTCATCTTGTCCATCAGCTCGCGCGACGGCACGCCGTAATAGGGAATGAACGAAGACCAGAGGAGCACGAACACGGGCAGAATCACCGCCAGGAAGAAAATCGCAAACGACACTGCGAGGGTCGCGTACTTCCAAACGCCAAGGTCGATCACGCGCGGGCGGTAGCCCTTGCCGGTCACCGTGGCGTAACGCTCTTCGCGCCGGGTGATCCGGCCGTAGATCAGCACACCGGTCGTGCTGATCACCAGCAACGTCACCGCATAGGCGCCGGCCAAGCCGAAATCCGACGGGAATTGGTGGATCGCCAGAAAAATTTTCGTCGTGAACAGGGAGATCTTCGCCGGCACGCCGATCAGCGCCGGCACCTCGAAGGCTTCGATACCGCGAATGAAATTGATTAACAGCACGCTGAACATCGCCGGCCGCATCAGCGGTAGCGTGATCCGCCAGAAGGTCGAAAAGGTGCTCGATCCCGCGGTCAAAGCGGCCTCCTCCAGCGAGGTGTCCATGTTGCGGAACGCCGCCGACATGAGCAGAAACACCAGCGGATAAAGGTGGATCGCCTCGGCCCAGATCATGCCCCACATGGAGTAGATGTTGAACGGCGCCGCTTCGAGCCCCAGGGCCCCTTTAACGACGATGTTGATCAAACCGATCTTCGGGCTGAGCAGCAGAATCCAAGCGATGGTGCTGAGAATCCCGGGAATGATAAACGGGATCAGCGACATCACGACGAAGAGCTTTTTAAACGGCGTATTGGTCCGCTCGCTGACCCAGGCCAAAAAGGTTCCGATGAGAAAAGTTAACGTGCAGGTGCCGATGCCGAAATAGACGGAGTTAAGAAGTAAAAAGTAGAACTCCTTTTCGAAGTATGCCTTGACGTAATTTTGAATTGTGTAGACCGCGCCCGGCTCACCGATAGGCGCGCTGCGAATGCTGCCGTAAAGTAGCATCACCAGCGGCACCCCTGCCAGGTACAGGACGAAAAGTATTGCCCCTACGAGAATTAGGGTCTGGGAGTTGAACCTCCTCACCTGCTACCCTCGGAAGCGACGATCTAATTGTTAATATTGCGAGTGACTTGGTCCTGAACCATGGTCTTTTTGACTTCTTCTTCGATCTGCTCCCAAACCCGATTTTCAAGTTCCAAAAACCGCGGGTCGCGCTTGAGGGAAAGATCGCGGGGACGCGGCAGGTCGATTTTGAGCGTCTGCTTCACCCTGCCGGGGCGGGCGCCGAAGATAATGACGCGATCCGCCAGATAAATTGCCTCGTTGATCTGGTGCGTGATAAACAGCACGGTTTTCTTTGCCTCGCTCCAGATGCGCAACAGTTCTTTCTGCATGATCTCGCGGGTCTGCGCGTCAAGGGAGGCAAAAGGCTCGTCCATGATCAAAATCTTCGGGTCCACCGTAAGCGCCCGGGCCAGGTTGCAGCGCTGCTGCATGCCGCCCGACAGCTCATGAGGGAAGTGGTCTTCGAAGCCCTGCAAGCCAACCAGCTTGATAAAGGTCCGTGCCCGTTCCTGACCTTCGGCATTGTCCAACCCCTGGCATTCCAGACCAAAGAGGACGTTTTTGATCACCGTGCGCCAGGGCATCAAGCAGGAATCCTGGAACACCATGCCACGATCGGTGCCGGGCCCGGTGACTTGCTTGCCATCGATATCGATCTTCCCCGCCGTCGGCTTGAGCAGGCCGTCGCACAGATTGATGAAAGTGGTCTTACCGCAGCCGCTGGGTCCGACGATGCTGACGAACTCCCCGTCGTCGACATGGAGGTCGATATTATCCAACGCCAGCAATCTGCCGCCGGTTCGCGGTTGATAGTATTCGTGCCGTAAACCGGTCGCCTGTAATTTGATCTGTGCCACAATGCCTCCTTGAGAAGGTTTTTTTAGCGGCGACGCCGCAATTAAATTCTGGCCTTATTATTCCGCGCGTGCATAGCACTTATCATTTCTATTGTATTTTTCAAGTGTTAAAAATCGCTGATTGACAACCCGGTTTGGATCGGATAGGTTCGCGTTCATAAATTTTTTCATGCAACTTTAAACCGCAATGTCTCACGCGCTCCACCAGGTCAAAACGCGCGCTGCCGAAAACCTTTCCGCCCGCGTCTACAACCAAATCAAGAACCTTATCTTGTCCAACGAGATCATGCCGGGCCAAAAGCTTCACCATCAACAACTGAGCGAACGCCTGGGCGTAAGCCGCACTCCGGTGCGCGAGGCGTTGACCCGGCTGGTACAGGAAGGCTATGTTTCATTCCTACCGCATCGGGGTTTTACCTGCAAAGAAATTAGAATGCAAGAGGCCGAAGAGCTTTACGATTTGCGCGAAGCGATGGAAGCTTTTGCGGTGGAAAAGGCGACGGCCAATTTGACCGACGCGGCGCTCGAAGAGCTGCGCCACAAGATGGATCGCTACGGCGAAGATGTGCACAAACGCTTCAGCCGTGAGCGGCTGGTGTACGACCAGGACGTTCATCTGGAAATCGCGCAACTGGCGGGCAACGTGACGCTGAAAAATTTCCTGATTCACGTTTTCGAGCGCATCGTCTTGAAAAGAAGAACCGACGGCCTGTACGATCCGGCGCGGGGGGTTGCCGCCCATCAAGAGCACCTTAAGCTTCTTGAAGCGATGGAGCGCCGGGATATCGAGGAGGCAGTGCGGGTCATTCGCGCGCATATTCAGGAAGGAAAGAGTAACACGCTATCCGATCTTAGGCAGCGCCAGGCAATCCGCGAGCTGCGCGTTGCCGAGACCATCGACTAAGAAAAACAAACCGAAAGAAGAAAGGAAGAAAAATATGGCAGCAGATTTAGTCATCAAAAACGGCTGGGTGGTGACGCCCACT
>Ga0209726_10007482_pt1 | contig 12205 bp, 14 predicted proteins | sample Subgrocontami54m_FD_187453 | JGI IMG/M metagenome (GOLD analysis project Ga0209726, IMG submission 187453) | Subsurface groundwater microbial communities from S. Glens Falls, New York, USA - GMW46 contaminated, 5.4 m (SPAdes) (version 3) | ecosystem: Environmental > Aquatic > Deep subsurface >... | reverse complement strand
ATTCTCGTTACCTCACTTATACACAAGCTGGATTTGAAGCAGCGAACGACAAAAAACGAGTATTTTTCTTTCATGCAAGCTGGTGTCCTACCTGTAAGGCAGCAAACCAAGAACTGACAGAAAATACCGACAAAATTCCTTCAAATGTCATAGTATTCAAAACTGATTATGACTCTGAAAAGGAATTAAAAAAACAATACGGAATTACCTACCAGCATACTTTCGTCTCTGTTGATAAAGATGGTAAGCAAGTAAAGAAATGGAACGGTGGAGCAATTGACGAGTTAATTGCGAACATACAATAATCTATGCTACTTTTAGTCCTGTTCGCTTTCTTCGCTGGAGTAGTTACTATTCTTTCTCCATGCATTCTTCCTATACTTCCCATCGTTCTCACTGGTTCACTTGGGGAGGGTAAAAAGAAGCCTTTGGGAATTATCACTGGATTTATTCTTAGTTTTACTTTTTTTACGCTCTTTCTCTCTGCCATTGTAACTGCTACAAATGTATCTGCAGACGACCTGAGGAATGTTTCGGTAATTATTATCTTGTTATTTGGAATAAGCTTACTGATTCCCAAATTTCAAGTATTATTAGAACAGCTCTTTTCTAAGCTATCTAAGTTCACACCTAAAAAACAACACCCAGGCTTTATTGGAGGATTATTGATTGGTTTTAGTCTTGGGCTCATCTGGACCCCGTGTGTTGGCCCTATTCTTGCTTCTGTAATTACACTCGCTGCAACTAATTCTGTTAACACAACAGCGGGAATAATAACTCTTTCGTACGCTATTGGGACAGCATTGCCAATGCTTGCAGTTATGTTTATGGGGAGAAGTTTATTTCAAAAAATTCCATGGCTACTTCCAAATTCTCAGAGAATACAAAAAGGGTTTGGGGTAGTTATGATTCTAGTCGCTATAGCACTATTTTTTAATATTCATAGAAGTTTTCAAGCATATGTACTTGATATGTTTCCTCGTTATACTGAAATTATTACTGGATTTGAAAATAACGAAGCTGTTAAAGAAAACTTGAAAAATCTAAAAAGCAATAATTAACATACATACTGCTAACAGAAGTAGTTAATGAGTATAGGTAAACTATAACACCTTCCGTGTCTTTCTTTCTGTAAACGAGTTCATGATCTGTAATCGCTGAAGTCCAATTATCTATTCGGAAATCATTTCTTGTAACTCGACTTCAGGCTCTTCAGTCTAAATAAAACCCCCTACATCACTCTCTTCTCCTATTACGCAGCATTTACATACTTAATCGATTTGATTTGCTATACTTAGCGAATTGCAAATGAATACGAAGCATAAAAGAAAAGCCGAGTCAAAGCTGCGTATCCCGATATTAAAAAAGGGGATTTCCACAGATAACTCTGAAATGAGTAGTATCTTAATCATGATGGAAAAACTTCTCCACTGGGCAGCTATTGTAGATTCCTCAGATGATGCAATTATAAGTAAATCGGCGGAGGGATATATCACTAGCTGGAATAAAGGAGCAGAAAGATTGTACGGCTACACGTCAGATGAGATTATCGGCAAACCGGTCTCTGTTCTCATGCCACCTGAGAAGAAAGACGATTTCCCATATATCATGAAGCAACTCCGTGAAGGGAAAAAAGTGGAACATTATGAAACGCAAAGAAGGACGAAGACAGGGAAGACTCTGCATGTATCACTTACGGTCTCTGCTATTCGTGATAGTCAAGGAAATATTATCGGAGCCTCGAAGATAGCACGTGATATTACCGAGCGCATTGAGAATGAAAAAAGACGTGACGATTTTGTCAGCACTGCAAGTCATGAACTCAAGACCCCAATTACTAGCCAAAAAATATTCGGAGAACTTCTGGAACAAATCATAGAGAAAGAAGGGTATACAAAGCTAAAACCGTATATTTATAAGATCAATCAGCAAACAAAGAAAATGACTAAATTGGTTGAAGACTTGCTCGAACTTTCTCGAGTACAGACAGCGCGATTAAAAGTGGAGAAAAAAAACTTTCTCTATGACAACTTGCTGGATGACATAATTGACGATGTGCAACTTACCACTAAGCAAAAGATTATCTTAAAAAAAAGAACGGGGAAAAAGGTAAAAGGAGATCGAGAAAGACTTAATCAAGTGTTAATGAATCTGTTGTCGAATGCCATTAAATATTCACCAAAAGCAGATAAAATCATTATTACAACTGAAGTGAATGGATCAGAAATTATTACCGGAATACAGGATTTTGGCATAGGAATTGAAAAAGCATATCACCAAAAAGTATTCGAACGATTCTTTCGGGTAACAGATATCGATGAAAAGACGTATCCTGGTATGGGTATTGGCTTATTCCTTTCTCATGAGATTGTTGCTCATCATAATGGCAAAATGTGGGTGGAAAGTGCCAAAGGTAAAGGATCAACATTTTACTTCTCACTCCCGATCAGCAGTGGAAAAAATAAATAGTTCTTATGAAAACAGAAGTTAAGAAATATATTGACTAACCGTTAAGCTGCAAAAATTCCCATGTAATCAATCTGCTCTGGCCAGAAAACTGCATGATTATGTGGTAAAATAATTTCCGTGAGAAAGATTATTGTCCTCTCCTTTATTACGCTTGATGGCGTCATGCAAGCACCCGGCGGCCCGAAAGAAGACCCAAGTGGTAGTTTCAAATACGGTGGATGGACAGTTCCATACTTTGATGCATATGCAGGGAAAATCATGGCGAAACAAATGGCAGGAGCATACGATTTGCTTCTCGGACATGTGACATATACTATCTTTGCAGGATACTGGCCAGAACATACTGAAGAATGGCCTCAAGTAAATAAAATCACAAAGTATGTTGTTTCAAAAACGTTAAAAAAACCAACGTGGGAAAATACCGTTGTATTAAAAGACATTAACGATGTAAAAAAACTAAAAAACTCCAAAGGCCCGGATCTACAAGTGCATGGTAGCGGCAAGTTAATTCAAACATTACTCAAAAATGATTTAGTTGATGAATTGTGGCTCAAGATATTCCCTGTAACTTTGGGGAAAGGAAAACGATTATTTGCTGAAGGTACGATTCCGGCTGCCTTCACGCTTACAGAATCGAAAACCTCGCCAAGCGGCGTACTCTTTGCTTCATTCAAACGTGCTGGGGACGTCAAAACTGGGTCTTTCTAAACCTATTACAACAGTCTGCACTTCATGTATAATTCACCCATGAACGATTTCATCGTAAGACAGTACAGAGCATCAGATAAAGCGGCCGTAAAAGAACTCTACCGACTTGCATCCGTTCATTCAGAAATAGGATACAGAGAAGGACCATGGGAAAAGGATTTTGAAGATATAGAAAATGCCTACCTGAAAGAGGGAGACTTTCTTGTCGGTGTCTTAGATAATAAGATTGTTGCCATGGGAGCGTACGAAAAGATATCAGATACTGTTGGCCATATACGTCGGATGCGAACGCACCCTGAGCAGAGAAGAAAGGGATTTGCTCAACAAATAATACAGGGGCTTGAAAGAAGTGCAAAAAAGAATGGGCTTACTGAACTTCGTCTTCGTACGTCGACTCAGCAAGAAATGGCACAGAGCTTCTATGAGAAAAACAGATACAAGAAGCTAGTAGCTGAAAAAACATTCTATACCGAAGGACCTTTTGAAGTTGTGTGGTATGGAAAGAAACTAGCACAAACCTAAAACAATCAGGATTGAATAGAAAATAAATATCCTCTAGACTAAAAGAGATGGTATCACAAAATAGCTCAGTGACAATTACGAATCTTACTAAAAAATTCGGGACCACCGCTGTCATCCAGAATGTCTCTTTCTCAATTCCTCACAGTACTGTCTACGCTTTAATTGGCCCTAACGGGGCGGGGAAAACGACCCTCTTAAAAATGCTTGTCGGCTTACTATATCCCACAAGTGGTACAGCCGAGATCGAAAATCACAATATCGTTACAGAAACGATAAGAACAAAAGAACAATTCGCTTATATCTCAGATGACCCTTCCGGATATGACTACTTAAGCGGAAGAGAGTTTCTCGCCTTAACAGGAAAACTTCGGAATATAACTCCAACAGAAATTGAGAAGAGAATAAAGGAACTAGTTCCTTTATTCTCTATGGAAAAACATATTGACGCGCGTATGGGTGAGTATTCTCGAGGAAACAGAGAAAAAGTCGTCTTTCTCGCAGCACTCCTGGGGAATCCTCGCGTACTTATTATCGATGAGCCTATTGTCGGACTAGACCCTGAAAGTATCACTATTTTTGGAGAAAGTCTGAGGAAATTTGCCGAGACAGGGGGGACAGTTCTCTTTACTACCCATATTCTTAGCTTCGCAAAACAGTATGCAGATATGATAGGCGTTTTAGTGAACGGGAAAATCGTGTATGAGGGTGAGACTGCAAAAAATAATGACATTGAACGAATATATAAAGACTTTGTGAAAGAGTCATGAATCCACAACTTACCTTATTTCTTGCTGACGTAAAAGAAATTAAATCCTGGTTTAAAAATGAAGCAGTAGGCAAACTTTTTGTTGTACTAGGATTTGCTGTCGTGTTCATAATCGTTCTTCTCACCATATATGTTTTCACCGAGATATATTTTCGAACACTCTCTACGTACCAACAATTCGGTATATTAGCAGCACGATATCTCTTCCATACCGGATTTTTAATCCTCTTCTTTTTAATCACAACGCTCTCGAGTTTTTCTTTTATTACTTTTATCTTTTCATCACGTAAAAAAATTGAGAACCTTCTCGTTCTTCCTCTTTCAATTGAGACCATTCCACTGTGGTATTTTCTCAGAAGTGTCATCGTATCCTTTTTGCTTTTCGCGTTATTCCTTTTTCCGCTTGTCATATCATTCTATCGGCATTTTTTACACGGAGAAGTACTTTCTTTTTTGCTCCTCTATCTTGTTATGCTTGCTGTCGTCAGCCTTCTCTCAACTGCCATTGGGAGTTTTATCGGATATCTGATGCTCAGATGCTACACTCGTTATAAGAAGCTCTCTGCAGTGGGAGGTGCTGCGATACTTACTGGTATGTCATATTTTTTATTTCGTATGATCTTCCCTTCAGAGTTAAAATTACTCTACAATGCGTCGTCTGATAAGTTTGAAATGATCTATAACTCCTTACCTTTATCCAATGCTTTAATCCCTTCACTGTGGGTTGTCAGAGGAATAATTGAGGAAAATATCTTCTTTCTTCTTCCATTCTTATCAGGAGCGGTACTTATCTCCGTTCTTGTTATTCACGTTCTCTCCCGTGGCTTCAGAGATATGTATCAACAACTCGGTAACGTTTCAGGTTCCGGCAGCTCACCCAGGACATTTGATTCTTTTATAGTAAAAACAAAAAACCCTCTTTTATACAAAGATTGGTTGTCAATCGTAAGGGTACCTCAGGAAATAGGCTACGGTGGTTTTCTCTTAATCCTCGTATCCTTATTCTTTTTATTCATCTCGTTTTCGCAGCGATTTAGCCCTGTCACCTTTAACCAGAGAAGCGAAATCGTGGTTTTTTCTTTTATCGCACTTCTTTTTTTTGCAACTGCTTACACGTTACGAATCGTTTTTCCCCTTATGGCACGTGAGGGGAGAGCGGCATGGTATATATTCACGCTTCCTATCTCCTCAAAACACACTCTCCAGAGCAAAATCCTTCTCGGTATACTCCTCATCATGCCGTATGTACTTTTCTCTCTCGCTTTGTGGATGATGCTAAAGGTCTCTTATCCTCTGGAGATTACCGGATATTCTCTGTTTTTGCTTCTGTGTATTTCTATTGTAAATGCTTCAATGGGCGCTATCTATCCTAATTTTCATGAATCAGAAAATGCAGAAAAAATAAGTACGAGCGGTATGGGTATTTTATGCCTTTTAATCAGCTTCTTTTTAATAACTCTTGGCGGCTACTTTTTAAACATGGTTCTCCAAAATAATAGTGGTAATTGGTTAAGCATCATTCCGGGAATCGTTATGATAAGTGGAATTACCGCAGGTATTTACTTCCTCTCACTGAAGCTGACTCGTAAGTATCTCACTATCTGGTGACATTTCGCTTGACTCCTATAGCACCCAAGCCTATACTGCAAAACTATACGCAGTGAGTATCACAAAGCTTTCCCAAAACGACAATGCTTCATACCCTAAACGGTTAGAGGCAGTACGAGAACTCGGAAAACTTTTTCCAGGGTTTCTCTTACCACTGGGCCACAAACATCGATCACTCGGGCTTTTTGCTGGAATTTACCTGCAAACAAAATGGCAGTATGACTCACATCGTGATGAGATACCGCTCTGGTTTTTCGTGAACCAGTCGCTGACCCTCGCTCCTTTAGCCTATGCCAAAGAATTTCTGGTAGACGCAAACACTTCAGAGAGTAAATATGTGAAGAATCATCAGACACGAGACGTGTCACATGCACCAATCACTCAGGATGATACCTGTCGGGCATGGAAAACATACTTTCAAGCATGTACAAAGAATGCTTCATCTGTGCAGCTGTCACGTCTTCTCTGGAAAGCCCATACGACAGCCATACGTTTTTCGCTCTGGCAGTATGCTTCTGAATTTGAAGACGCACATGTTCCCAAAGAAGAAATAGCTTTTTGGCAAGGATGGATCAGACTCGTCTTAGGACTAGAAACGATAGCACCTTTTACCAATGATGTTCTCTTACAGCCTCTTCTTTCTTTAACAATGCCGAGAACATCTCCCCTTGGGGATAAAGATGCTCAGATTTTAAAGCAACCTTTGTTCAGATGCCTCTTTCTTCTTCTGATCATGAGAAAAGCGGCTCCGATGAAGTCATTTCTAGAGAGGTACGGAAGAAAAAGATAATGAAATTACTCTATTCTTTGGAGTAAAGACCGATGAGCTCTGCTGATCCGACGATATGACCTTCCATGGCTTCTTCTACTATCGGTTTATCGGTGAAATCCGGCATATCGGTAAGCTTCTCGTCCAGCGCATAGAGTTTGAAAAAGTATCTATGTGTTCCTGATGGGGGACAGGGACCACTGTATTTAGGCTCCCCTGAGTCAGTAAGCGCTTGCTTGGCATTACTTGGCGCACTGCCTTCGTTAATAAACTTTACATTTGGTGAAATATTATAGAGTATCCAGTGAACCCAGGTCTTTGAAGGAGCATCCGGATCTTCAACGATTAGAACAAGTGTTTTTGCCGTATCAGGAAGGTCTTCGAAGGCTAGGGGAGGATTGATATTTTCTCCATCACATGTGTATTTCTTTGGGATCGGGGAGTTATTCTCAAAGGCTGTACTGGTGATTTTCATAGATGTTATTTATCTAGTTTGTGGACGACACCCTGCTTCTTTTCTATTATAGCATGCTTTGCTTTATTTGTGAGTATAAAACTCGCAACCGCAAAAACAATAAAAACTATTATAAGAAACCATGTAAAATGACTTTTCACTGTTTCTCAAAATACGCTCTTGCCACTTTTGTATCCTCTTCCATTTGTATTATCAATTCCTCAGCCGATGAGAACTGCATATTATCACGGATCTTTTTTAAAAGCTGTATGCTAACTGACAGATTATAGATATCCTCATCAAAATCGAGGATGTACGTCTCTGCTTGATAGTCAGTTTCCTGAAAAGTTTTTGCTGACCCGATAAACGTCAGAGCGGGGTAGGTCATATCTTTTACGGTAATTCGTGAAATATAAATGCCTTCGGGGATTTTCTGTGTCAGAGGCACATTTGCAGTCGGGAAGCCGAGGTCTTTTCCCCGCTGTTTTCCTTTTATGACAGTTCCTAGAATACTATCCATCTGAGCGGGCGATGGGAATCGAACCCACTGCCTTCTCCTTGGCAAGGAGACATTCTAACCGGTGAACTACGCCCGCAAACGTAACTAGCACAACCTTAGGTTAGCAATTAGGAATTATAACAACTTCGAGAGAGAATGTATAGATTAAGCGGCTTAGATAATCCCTGCAGACTGCATTTTGCGGGAACAGCCAGGGAACTGCGTATAGATACTCGAACGTTGTAAAAGGCGTTGTACAGCATCCTTCTGAACCTCAAGAGGCGCCATATCGGCACGAGCATAGCCGGTATTCATACTATTCCATGTTCCGGGTGAGAACTGAAAAGCTCCATAGTAACCATTACCCGAGTTTCTGGCAGGGTTCATGCCAGCTTCACAGTTTCCGAGATAATTAAGCTGCTCCTCAGTCAAAGGACCGGCAGCACCAGATGTAGGCACCACACCAGGTGTAGGCGTAACAGTGACCTCAGGATTCATCGGCGCAGGTGTTACCTGTACCTGTTGTGACACAGTGCCAGGCATATAAACGTATGAAATAGGTGAGGCCACTCGCTCTTTGAGCTCAGGCCGCAACTCCTCGGGTGTGACAGGCACTTTCTGTCTTATCAGCAATACCCATCCATCTTCCACAGTATAAGGAGCTTCTATCCATGGATTATCGTTCCAGACCGTCGTCCAATACGATTCATCACCATAGGATGCACGAGCGATAGACGCCAGAGAATCACCCTCCTTAATCGTCCAAGATGCTTGGCCTGCAGTTGTATACACAGCCTCGTATCCTGTCGCAGGAGAGGTCATCGGAGATGTCGGAGTCGTTGGTGAGAAGGTAATACTGGAGACCGTTAAGAGGACAGCCGGAATAAATCCTTGTCCCATATTTTATACAAAAAGCCTCGATAGAATTCGAGGCGATTAGTGTTGTGTATGATATCAGATTTAGCTTGATTTGTCAAGCTAAATTACCTTTTCTTTGTGAAAAAATCGAGGCTAAAAGATGAGCTATTGTAAGAATTGTGCCGAGGGTCAGAGTCGAACTGACATGGCCTGTTCTTCAGACAGGTGCCTTGACCACCTTGGCTACCTCGGCTCTTCCTCACTTCGTTCGTCAGAGCAAGCTGTTCTATTATATAGTTTACACTGAACGAAGTGAAGTGTGGACGATGAGGGGCTCGAACCCCCGACATTCGCAGTGTAAATGCGACGCTCTACCAACTGAGCTAATCGTCCATTGCCTCTAGTACATCGAGGGGTGTGCACCATCTGGGACGATGTTCGAACCTATCTAACCTCTTCAATTGATCCTCAAGAGAAAAGTGCACTTCTTGCTGCAATCTCCTATTTCAAAAAGAAGGAGGGTAAGCAATGAACTGGTTTAGAAAGCCTAAGCAGACAATCCAGTCCGTCCCAGAATTGACAACTTCTATTTTATACAATGAGGCTACATTTTACAATCAGTTCGTTAGAGACTTATCAGAAGCGAAAGAGGAAGTTATTATAGAAAGTCCATATATCACTCTTCGGAGACTCAAATTACTCAGACCTACCTTTGAAAAACTCATAGATAGAGGTATTAAAGTATATATTATCACCAGAGACCCTAAGGAGCATGATGAGGTAATGTTAGAACAATCAGAGGCCGGGATACGTTATTTTGAGACCCTAGGACCTCAGGTGCTGCTTTGTGGAGGTGGACATCATCGTAAATTAGCAATGATTGATAGAAGGGTTTTCTGGGAAGGAAGCTTGAATATTCTTTCACAAGCGCAGAGTCGTGAATTTATGAGAAGGATTGACAGTGAAAGCTTAGCAGAAGAACTGTTTGAGTTCCTAAAATATGATCAGATTGGATTTTTTAGAGAAAAACTTGATCTGCTATAATCTGCTTGTAACGCAAGTTACGGCAAGAAAGGAGTAAAAGATGGACACCAATGATAAAGCGGTTGAAAAAACAGAGTTAGTTGTAGATGCGCTTTCATATGCTCATAAAAATAGCTTAAATATTAACAACAAGGATGACGTTAAAAAGATTCTTGAAGTTCTTGATCCTCAGCACATGAGTGATGAAGAGGTGGAAGAGTTTATGAAGCTTCTTCAAAATGCTGATACATTTATGGAAATTACAGTGACTAAGAAAGAGTCTAAAAAGACAGATCTACCAAATTAAAGCTCTATCTTATTCCCTAAAAGATCGGTGGTAATCACCCTCTATTGCAGTTTTTAAGAATATTTCTTTTGAAACTCTTGATTCGACATAATTAGATAAAAAATACCCTCGATGACACCGAAGATAAGAGGAATAAAAGTCCACGAGAAGAATATGTATACTAAGCCCCATCCTGCTCTACCAAGGTAGAACTTATGGATTCCAAAACCACCGAAAAATATTGCTAAGAATACAGCCATGAGCCTGCTCTTATTATTTCTTGATTCTATTACTGGAGAGTTATGACTTACTTGGTGTTTGCTATTTTTCTTAGATATCATATCTGAACTATATCAAAAAGTTCTACAAAATGCACAAAAAAACAAAATTATCTAAGCTAGCAAGTTTATCTCCAGGGATCAAACGCTAATCCCAACTTCACTCTGATGTCTCCAATAATATTAAGAGTAGTCATAGTGAAATGGTACACCCAATCAGCTCTTATACCAAACATATATACATGAATGTATGAGTTAGGGAAAGATTCAATTTTTTTATCTTGTAGCAATAGTAGCTCCTTTTTTCTCTTTGGATTCTTTGCAGAGGTTTCAATACCAGTTGCAATAGCCTCAGAGGGTATACCTATAAAACTCACCCCGTGAAGGCTATATCGTGTAGGCTCCAAGGCAAGAGCATCGATTTTTACATTAGTATTTTTATCTCCTAAAACAAAAGAGCCATCTGATTGCCACTTTCCATAAAAGAATCCTACACCAAGCAGTTCTTTATGATCTAATGTCTCTAATGCTAGAAATCTACGAGCAAATGCAAACATACCTTCAGCTTGAACATAACCAATTTCTGTGAGTTTGGAATAAAGAATGTCCTTCCCTTTTCTATCAATCACGAGATCGAGATCACCTAAATCACGATGCTGCTCACCATTGATTGCTGCAACAACGACTGATCCCAGAAATCGATATTCAATATTGTTCGTTTCAAGAATTTTTACTACTTGTTTCAGTGTAGGTATGACAATTTGACTGTTAAACTCGTCCATATAATGAGTATATCAAAGTGGGTATGGGTTTCCTGGCAAACAAAAAAATAGTAGGATTCCTAACTTCCTGGTAATCTTCAATAATTTTTTAGAAACTTAATTCTTTACGCAATACCTCCAGGACAATAGGGGAATTTTCAGGCTTACTGAAATGATCTCGGTTATTATCTCTGCACAAAATATTTTGCAATCCCTACTCCTTGTTGGTAGTCAATAGGGCTGGCACTAGTTGACTATGTCGGAACTTTTTACACAACGCAGTATTACTCTCTATCCAACTAAGGGAGAAATCCGAACGTAATGAAAGCCTTCATTATATTCTGTTTCCACAGGTTTTGTCTCAGATACTGCATATCCTTGTTGAGCCAAAAATTTTTGCACTGTTGGTTTCTGTAATAAATTAAACGTTGTTTTATCTCGAGCATTCATCGTGAATGATATATTCTGTTCTAATCCTTGAGATAGAACGTATTTAATCATTTGTAAAGTTAAAATTGAAGTACTAAATGGGATGTGTTCACCTTCTGACTGAGGAACTGTTGCAAAATCTCCAATTTGCATCACGTTAGTACCAGGATAGTTTTGTAGAAACATAAAGCCTACCGGCCTTTCATTTTTATATGCAATAAAACTGGTAGGTCTACCTACTTGTGCATATTTCCAGTCACGCTTCAGATATTCCGCAAGTTGAGTCCTACCAATTCGCAGTTCTTGTTCTTCATCATTTGCATAAACTTGTTCTTCTAAGTTCGCAATTAAATCAGCATGTCTTGGGAGTGCTTGCATAAATACAAATCCACCAATTTCCGCTTCTTGACGAACTACTGTTGGTAACACTATTTCTTTTAAAATAGGTAGGACTTTTTCCTTTAGTAACATTCGGAAATTATAACATTTGTTGAAGTTAACGTTCGAATCCAGACTCCTATATGTAAGAAAATGTGATATTTTGAGGCTAAAAACGTAGCTGGCACTGCTGGACTATGTAGGAACTTTTTATGAAAATAACTTTATTATAATTTAACTCTACAATAAATTTGTGAAAGTACACTTTTCCTCCTTCAAAGTGATATTGTCGTACGAGCCTTCAGACTATAATTCTAGTAAAGTGATACTTATGCTGTTAAAATAAAATAGTGTTAGTAACAAATCACATCTTGGCAGGTTCTGTTATTGGATTGAC